>Ga0316575_10000148_pt1 | contig 17878 bp, 19 predicted proteins | sample J5NA_FD_203072 | JGI IMG/M metagenome (GOLD analysis project Ga0316575, IMG submission 203072) | Rhizosphere microbial communities from salt marsh grasses in Alabama, United States - J5-7_050615r2r3 | ecosystem: Host-associated > Plants > Roots > Rhizosphere | place: USA: Alabama | collected...
CAAAATTACGCCGGTCATCGATCGCGTATTCGAATTCGAGGGCTTGCGCATTGCCCTTGACTATCTGTCCTCCGGAAAACATTTCGGCAAGATCTGCATAAAGCACTAGCCGGCCCTTAAAAGGACACAAGATTCGTTGATTTATTAAAAAACGCTGTTCAGGCATCTTCGGACGATTCCGGCTGGGCACATCTCGCATCCGTGGGGAGTTACATTGCCAAGCAGACCCCGGAATTCGATCCGAGAAACTATGGTGACAAAAAGCTGGGGGAACTTGTATCGGCGACAAATCTATTTCAAATCCAGGAAAGCGCTGTCGGCGACGGTCCCTCAAAAGACATCTATTTAAAAGACAAAAGAAAAAATTGAAACGATAAGCCTAAAACAGGGAGGACCCTATGGAGTATGTTAATTTAGGACAAACCGGTCTCAAGGTATCGCGTATTTGCCTTGGGATGATGACTTACGGAACTTCGAAATGGCGGCCGTGGGTACTCGATGAAGCGGATGCACGCCCCATCGTAAAGCGCGCCATTGAGCTGGGCGTCAACTTTTTCGATACCGCCGATATGTATTCATCCGGCGCATCAGAAGAACTGACCGGCAAGTTTCTACGGGAGTTTACCCGAAGGGACGAAGTCGTGATTGCCACCAAAGTATTTTTCCCGGTCGACAAAGCCTTTCAGGGGGGCCAGGCAGAATCCGCGCCCCCTCCGCCGAACACCGCCGGATTGTCGCGCAAGCACATCTTTGCGGCGGTAGATGCGTCCCTCAAGCGTCTGGGGATCGATTTCATCGACCTGTATCAGATCCATCGCTGGGATTATGAAACCCCCATCGGGGAAACCATGGAGGCCCTGCACGATGTCGTCAAATCGGGAAAGGTCCGCTATATCGGGGCGTCTAGCATGTATGCCTGGCAGTTTGCCAAGGCCCAGCACATTGCCCGCTCCAAAGGGATGGTGCGGTTCGTATCGATGCAGAATCATTACAACCTGATTTATCGGGAAGAAGAGCGGGAAATGATTCCGCTTTGCCGTGATATGGGCGTGGCCTTGATCCCCTGGAGTCCGCTGGCCAGAGGGTTTTTGGCCGGCAACCGAGCACCGGACGATACCTCGGCAGGCCGCACGACCCGTGCCAAGACCGACGATTTCGCTCAAAAACTTTACTATCGGGAAGAAGACTTCGCCGTGGTGAACCACCTCAGCGAACTGGCCTCCCAACGCGGTGAAAGCAACGCCAAAATCGCATACGCCTGGCTGCTTCATCAGCCGGGATTGGCGGCACCCATTGTCGGCGCCAGCAAGATCGCGCACATCGAGGAGGCGGTGGCAGCCACCCAGGTCAAGCTCAGCGAAGACGAAGTTGAACGCCTCGGCTCGTCCTACAAGCCGCATACCGTGTTGGGGCATTCTTGATTCACGACATCCACATTATTGAATAAGTTGCAGGATATCAAAAAAACCCTGGAAATAAGAAAAGATTAAATGGTACATAATACCCCCGTTCAAAGAATTATACGACACCGAACATCTTGCATGAGGAGATTTTATGACCGACCGACGTACTGAAATCATCGATCAACTCGAAAACAATTTGAAAAATACCCTATCGTTTTTCAGTTCGTTATCCGATGACCAACTTCGAACTAAAGTTTATGCCGACGGCGCAAAATGGACCGTTAAACAAATTCTGGCGCATTTCATTACCATCGAACGTTCCATGCAGAAATTGTTTAAAAACATTCTATCCGGCGGTCCGGGCTCACCCGAAGATTTTGATGTGGATCGATTTAACCTTACCCAGCCCAAAAAGCTGGACGGGCTGACTCTGAAAGAACTCCTTGAACAATTCAAATCCGTTCGTGGCGACACCATTGATATCGTGAAAGGGATGACAAAACAGGATTTTATTCGTGAAGGACGGCATCCATTTCATGGCCATGGCAAACTTGAACGATTCATTACCTGGGCTTACGAGCATGTTGATATCCATGAAGACGACATCCGCAAGGTGTTGCAAATCAAATAAGTCCGACAAAGGCCGAGCTTCGAATTTAAACGGATGAAAGAAAAGGTTTTTAGACTGGCTTTTCAACGAGAAAAGATCAACACAGAAGGGAATTCACATGTCATCGAATAAAACAGGGAGCGAGTCAGACCGGCGCGATCAAATGATCGCCGATATTCGGCGAGATCGGGAGCGTCAGGAAAAGACCTATCGAGGGCGGGCGCTCAAGATGTTTCCATGGATTTGTGCACGGTGCGGGCGCGAATTTTCTGGCAAGAGGGTTAGAGAACTCACGGTTCATCATAAGGATCACAACCACGATAACAATCCGCCGGACGGCAGCAACTGGGAGCTCTTGTGCATCTACTGTCACGACAACGAACATTCGCGGGATGAAGTTGCCCAATGGTATGATGAAACAACGCCGGCTGGTGCACAAGGGGCGTCTCATCACGACAACAAACCGTTCGCGATCCTCAAGGATTTGCTGAAAGACAAAAAATATTAGATGGACATACAAAAGATTCTCAATAATCATGATTTCATTTTAATGGAAGCAGCCGTGATTAAAAAATATGGTGTAAAAATACTCGGCTGCTGCAGTATCAGTGTTGAACATTTGAAATATATTGTCCGGAATATTAACAGCGGGAAGCCGCTTTCAGCGGAGTGAATGTATCCAATCTATAAAGGGGAATCTATGAAAAAATTCGTGATGATTCTGATTCTGTTTTTTTTGTTTGTTCCCGTGAGTTCCGATGCAAATCAAGATAAATCGGACACCCTCGCAGAAAAGTTTTTGATTGTTACCCGGCAAAAGGAACAAAACAGCAAATTACTCGATATGCTAAAAACACTGATGTCGCAGCAAATGAATAGACTTTCCAAAGCGAATAACTGGGATGAAAATCAACGAAAACTCATTGAAAAATATACCAACAAGATGACCAATATTTTGATGGAGGAATTGAGCTGGGAAAAAATCAAAGGAAACCATTTGAAAATTATCGAATCAATATATTCCGATGAAGAATTGAGATCCTTGATACACTTTTTTGAATCTGAAATCGGCCAGTTGTATATCAACAAGCAACAGATTGCCATGCAGAAGCTTGGCGAATCTTCTCAAAATGTCATGCTAAATATCACGCGCCGTATAAGGGCGATCGAACAAGAAATGAAAGCAGAGCTTGGAGGCGTTTAATAGAAATAAACATTAAAGGCTTGATTTCGATTGGCGGCTTATTCTAAAGTCTCATCAGGAGATGCAAAATGTATGTTTTGGACGTTTATAAGTGGATATGAACAAGCTAAAAACCGTCGCATTTCTGACGCCCGAGGGTTATGGAGCGGCCAAAACTTTTTTAAGGTTGAATAAGGGAGCCCGGAACCGATCCATAAAAATGCAAAGCACACGTTCATGATCAGACCCAAAGGATGAAAAAAATGCGTGACATCGAAGACTTGTTGGAAGGAATGAGACGAACGCCGAATATATTGTCTGAATTCGTATTGGCCGTTCCCGAAAACAAAATAGACTTGAGAAGGGGCGAGGGGTTCTGGACGGTCGCAGAGCACGTCAGCCACCTGGCTCAGGTGCAGCCCATGTTGCTGGACCGTTTTGAGCGGTTCATAAATGAAGATCACCCGGAATTTGTTCCGTACATTCCCGGCAACGGCGCGGACGAACCCGATACCCCGCCGCGAATGAACATGAATGCCGCCCTCGACCAGTTCGCACACTGCCGGAAAAATCAGCTCCTGCTCCTTGAAAGCGCTCAGGAAATTACCTGGAAAAAGACGGCCACACACCCGGAATACGAAAACTATTCCCTTTACATTCTGACCCGCCACACCCTGATGCATGATTACTGGCATATGTACCGAATGGAGGAGCTCTGGCTGACAAAAAATGCTTATCTGACAAAAATGCCATAGAAGTGGTTTCAAAACCCCCTCTCGGGCTCAATCTCTGTGTTGGACTGAGACGTCCAATCCTCGAAATATTCCCGGATATTCCTGCGGTTGGCCGTTTCAGTCCGCCTTGACCTTGAGCCCGATTGAAGTTTTTGAAACCACTTCTAAACAAACGCAACCGGGAATAAAGGATAGAGCTTAAAAATTTGGAGCAACGATTGATGATTCGAAAAATCGCATGGCTGGTCGTTATCGGAATGATGTTTTCGAGTGCGGCCGTATCGGCGTCCGATTCCAAAAAGCTGGCGCCAGCTCTTTTTGCAGCAAATAAATGGCTCGCGTTGGTCGACAAAGAAAAATATGCCGAAAGCTGGAAAGAAGCTGCCGATTTGTTTAGACATATGGTTCAATCTGATTTATGGGTGGCATCCTTGAAAGCATTGCGGAAACCGCTGGGTAAACTTATTTCAAGGAAGGTGAAAAGCGAAGTTTATAAGACCACTTTGCCCGGTGCTCCGGACGGTCAATATGTCGTCATCGAGTTCAAGTCATCCTTTGAACATAAGAAAACGGTAGTGGAAACCGTCACCCCCATGTTGGGGAAAGACGGGGTCTGGCGAGTATCGGGATACTATATAAAATAAAGCTGACAACAAATGGATCAAAATGAAAAAATGCCCTTTCTGCGCTGAAGAAATTCAAGACGAAGCCATAAAGTGTAAACACTGCGGTGAATTTTTGGCCCCCTCCAAGGACCCGCGTTTTCAAGAAGAAAATGTTCCCTGGTATTTTCGAAAATCCTTTATTGTCATCGCTGTCTTGTGTGTTGGACCGCTGGCATTGCCCCTGATCTGGTGGCGCCCGCAAACGACGCTGGCATGGAAAATCGGGCTCACAATCGGAATACTTATTCTCAGTTGGCTCTTGTTCAAAACCACAATGGAATCCATTCGCACGCTCAAGGAGTATTACAAACTCATCGAAGGAATGTGAAAGGATCGGCACCCAGTAAACGAAAGAAGAAATTTGATGACATATCAAGGATTGGAAGATGCTTGTTCTTTTAGGGCTTGCGATAATTTCGCTTCTGATGACGGCCGTTTGTACACTGGAAGTCGCTTTGGGAATGCGCCGAATCGCAATCCTCGACTCTGTTTCGCCGATCAAGCGGGATAATGTTCCCAAGGTCTCCGTGATTATTCCGGCATGCAACGAGGCAACCACCATTGAGCCGGCATTGACCTCCATATTGTCTCTGGATTATGTTGATATTGAGGTCATTGCCATTAACGATCGCTCTGCCGACCAGACCCTCGGCGTACTCAAGCAAATTCAAAAAAAAAACCCTGCCTTAAAAATCTGGAACATCACAGAGCTGCCCGAAGGCTGGCTCGGAAAGAATCATGCACTGCAGTATGGCGCGGACCGGGCTCTGGGGGAATATCTTCTGTTTACCGATGCCGATATCATCATGGAAAAATCGACCCTTTCAAGGGCCATGCGTCATATGCTTGAAAACAGGCTGGACCACTTGAGCCTGTTTTTTAAAAGCATCGTCTCGAGCGGACTATTGAATGCGTTGATTCTGGATGCCGGGGGCGGGCTTATGCTGCTGCTCAAACCTTGGAAGGCTAAAGACCCGAACAGTAAGCGATATATGGGAATCGGCGCGTTCAATCTCGTTAAATCCGATATCTACAAAGCCGTCGGCGGCCACAAAACCATTGCCATGCATCCCATCGACGATATGATGCTCGGAAAGGTGATTAAAAACGCCGGTTTTTCACAGGAGTGCCTTCTTGGCCATCATTTCATAAAAGTTAAATGGTATGACACTGTCCGCGAGTTCATCAATGGCTTAATGAAGAATACTTTTGCATTTTATCATTTCAATGCGGCCAAAGCGCTGTCGAGCGTCGCTCTCGTTGTGCTGATGAACATACTGCCGTTTTGGGCCCTCTGGTTTACTTCCGGAATCACCCAAATCCTCTTCGGGTCGGCGGTCATTGTCCGCCTGGTGTCATTTGCCGTCGGACTTTCAAATATGGGAATCGATCCCCGGTATTTTGTCTGGTCCATTGTCTCACCTTACATCTACATATATGTCATACTCAAAGCCGTTGTCACGACCTTAAAAAACAGAGGCATTACCTGGCGGGGAACCTATTATTCCCTGGATCAATTGAAAGCGAACCTTGAAAAAATAAAATTCTAGAACAACGTCTAATAATCTATTCCGGGCTGGGGCTCGATGTCCTTTCGATAGGCATGCTTCACTTCAACAACTTCGCTGACGGTATCCGCCAGTTCCACCACCTGGGGATGGGCATCTCTTCCTGTGAAAACCAGATGCATTTGTTCCGGCTTGTTGCGGATGATTTCCAGCACCTGTTCCAAATCGACCAGTCCCAGGTGCAACGCATTGTTGATCTCATCTAAAATAAGAATATCCCACATACCCGACGCCATCTTCTCCCGGGTCAACTGGATCGCTTCCTGTGCATTTTCCCGGTGTTCTTTAAAAGGATAAGGATTTCCCTGAATTCCGCAAAAGCCCTTTCCAGTGGAAACCAGCTCCACCGTGCAGCCCATCTTCTTGATGCCGTCCCATTCCCCGGCATAGATGTCGCCCTTCATATATTGGATGATACTGGTCCGCATATCGTGTCCGCAAGCCCTGACTGCAATACCGAGCGCTGTGGTGGTTTTTCCTTTTCCGTGACCGGTAATGACCACAATCAGTCCCTTTTTTTGTGATGGTTCCAACCGCGTGATTTCCATATTCCACACCTTTCTCGCCCCTATTTTTGCCATAGATATTTCAAAGATAATATAAGGCGCTTTTAATCGGCAGCGTAAAATGGGGCAAATCCATTGCCGGCATATTAAACCCATCCGGTCATCAGGCGGATATATGATGGCTCCGGGATTATAAAAACAAATCCGTGCTTAAATATCTTTCACCGGTGCTCGGCAAAACCACCACGATCTGTTTTCCTTTATTTTCGGTCCGCCTTGCGAGCTCCAGAGCGGCCCAAACAGCAGCGCCGGATGATATGCCGCACAATATCCCTTCCAGCGCCGCCAGCTTTCGGGCGGTTTCAAAGGCCTGATCATTGGTCACCGTCACGATATCGTCGATGATGCCTGTATTCAGCACGTCCGGAACAAAGCCGGCGCCGATGCCCTGAATTTTGTGCGGCCCGGGCTTTCCGCCGGAGAGAACGGGCGAATCCGCCGGCTCCACCGCCACCGATTTGAACGATGGGTTCCGGGCCTTGATCACTTCGGATACGCCGGTAATGGTGCCGCCGGTTCCGACCCCTGAAACAAAGATATCCACGTTGCCTTCCGTACCTCGCCATATTTCTTCGGCGGTGGTCTTGCGGTGCGCTTCCGGGTTGGCGGGATTTGAAAACTGGTCGGGCATATATGCATTGGCGGTATGCTTCAAAATTTCGCCGGCTTTTGCGATGGACCCTTTCATTCCCTCTGTTCCCGGCGTCAAGACAAGCTTTGCGCCCAGATGCTTTAAAAGCTTTTGCCGCTCGACGCTCATGGTTTCGGGCATGGTCAACACCAAAGGATACTTTTTGACGGCGCAGACAAACGCCAGGGCAATGCCGGTGTTGCCGCTGGTAGGCTCGACAATAGTGGTCTGCGGGTTTATCAGTCCTTTGGCCTCAGCCGATTCGATCATGGAAATGCCGATTCTATCCTTGACGCTTCCCAATGGATTGAAAAACTCGAGCTTGGCGATAACTCCGGCGCCGAGCCCATCGGCAATGGTATTGAGACGCACCAGCGGCGTCGATCCAACGGTAGAATTGATATCTTTGAATACGTTCATAATTCCCTCCATGTTTATACGAAAAGATGCGTCCCAAGATGCTTCGGGAAGGACAGTCAGGATGATTCGCCTGCCGGAATTGGTCTAACAAGCCGACGGCGCCTTATGGCTGCCGAATTGTCAATGTCAAAGGGCCGACGCCAGCAATGCATCGATCTTGGCCAGGACCTGATCGTCGGTACTGTGTTTCAACTGGATGGCTTTGGCGGGACATTCCGACGCGCAGATGCCGCATCCCATGCAGGCCGACGGCGGAATTTCGGACACCCCGTCTCCATTGATAAACGGCGCATTGAACGGGCACACACGCACGCAGGCCAAACATGCCGCGCATTTTTCAGGATCGACTTCGGCCACGGCTGCGGACGTCTTCATCCGCTCTTTGCACAAAATTTTCATGGCCTGCTGCCCGGCGCTTTTGGCCATGGTGACGCTCTCTTCCATAAAGCGGGGGCTATGGGCAAGACCCGCCAGGAAAATACCCGAAGCGGCAAATTCAACCGGTCTTAATTTGACATGCGCTTCCAGGAAAAACCCCGTTTCGGCAACGGGCAGTTTTAACAGCCGGGCAATTTGCATGGCGCCTTCACCGGGCCGGATACCGGCGCTCAATACCACCAGGTCGGGCGAAACGCGAAAATCGCGATGAGAACTGCGATCCGTGAAATCCACCATCAATTGACCGGCGTCATCATATACCGCCGGTTTTTCTTCAGGAATGTACCGAAAAAACAGGACGCCTTTTTCCCGGGCTTTCTGGTAATATAATTCTTTGAATCCAAAAGTTCTGACATCTCGATACAACACCACCACCTGTGCGCCGGGGTTCATTTCTTTTAGCGCAATGCTGTTTTTCACGGCAGCCGAACAACACACCCTGCTGCAAAAGGGAAAGTCCGGCTCCCGGGACCCCACGCATTGAATCATAACAATTCTTTTGAGCCGGCGGGCCCATGAAGGATCATCGACAAGACGTTTGGAGAATTGAACCTGAGTGACAATCCGGTCATCCTGTCCGTAAAGATACTCTTTGGGTTCATAGGGACGGCCGCCGGTGGCCACGACCAAGGCGCCGTATTGAATATCCACGCGCTCGTCATTTTTTTGAACCGACCCATTAAATGCACCTAAATGTCCGCGATGGGAATCCAGTTTGCTTTCCAGATAAACGGAAATATTCGGATGATGGTTGACCCTTTCTATGAGATAACGGATCAAGCGCGCCGGGGAATGTCCTTCCAGCGTGAAGGGAAGATTTTGCGCAAAGCCCCCCAGCCGGTCGCTTCTTTCCACCAGGTAAACATGAAATCCCTGATCCGCAATGGTCAATGCAGCAGTCATGCCGGCCAGACCTCCGCCGATGACCAGTCCCTTATTCACCACCGCATATGAATTGTCATACAGCGGTTCGAGTTGAACCGCCCGGGACACGCTGGATCGAATCAGTTCCTTGGATTTTTGGGTGGCTTTCGCAGGATTATTGCCGTGAACCCAGGAACACTGGTCCCGGATACTGGCCAGTTCAAACAGATAAGGGTTCAATCCCGCCTCTTTCAGGGTTTCCTGAAAGAGCGGCTCATGGGTTTTCGGCGAACATGCCGCCACCACCACGCGGTTTAACCGGTGTTCTTTTATGAGATCGACAATGTTCTGCTGGGTTTCCGTGGAACAGGTAAACATAAAGTCGGTGGCGAACACCACGTGGGGCAGTTTTTTCACCGCCGCCACCACGTTTTCAATATCGACGACGCCGGCGATATTAGTCCCGCAATGACACACAAAAACACCCACTCTGGGATCGGCTTCAATGGGTTTTTCCGGCACCGTCTCTCGGGTGGCCGTTTCGGTATATCTGGCCTCGCTGACCAGGATGGCGGCTTCGGCTGCGGCGGCGCCGGCTTGGATGACCGTTTCGGGAATGTCTTTCGGCGCTTCGATGCCGCCACAGACAAATATACCCGGCCGGGACGTAGACACCGGTTCGTCGAATTCCGTGGTCAGAAATCCATAGGGGTTCGCAGCCAAACCCAATGTTGCCGCGAGGTCGGAAAACCCCTGAGACGGTTTGAAGCCGGTGGATAAAACCACCAGATCGTACTCTTCTTCTTTTTTCCGGTTAAGGTGGTGATCAAATGTTTCGATGATCAGATTCTCGTTTTCAGGGTTCAGATAGACTTGGGAAATCATGGACCTCAGGTACTGCACGCCGTAGTTGAAACGTGCGCGGTCCACGTAGTCGTCAAAGCCTTTGCCTTGGGCCCGAACGTCCATGAAGTAAATGGCGGCCCGGGTATCCGGTTCATGGGTACGGGTCAAAATCGCCTGTTTGGCGGCATGCATACAGCAGACCGAAGAGCAAAAGGGGCGGTTTCTGGAAGGGTCCCGGGACATGACGCACTGTATCCACGCGACACTGTGGGGGACTTTCCCGTCGGAAGGCCGCCGGATATGCCCTTCATAGGGGCCGGTGGCCGACAGCATCCGTTCATACTGCAGGGATGTCACCACATTTTGATATCTTCCGTAGCCGAACTCTCCTTCACTGGCTGTCAACGCCGGTTCGAAACCGGTGGAAATCACCAGCGCGCCGGCATCGATTTGCAGGGTTTCGGGCTTCTGATCGTAGTCCACGGCACCAGCCGGGCAGATTTTTCGGCAAATCCCGCATTTTCCTTTGGTCAAGTAAAGGCAGTGTTCGGCATCGATCGCATACTTTAACGGAACGGCCTGGGGAAAGGTTAAAAAGGCTGCTTTCCGCATCCCCAGCGAGCCGTTAAACGGGTCGGGCACTTTTTTGGGGCATTTTTCGGCACATTGGCCGCAGGCAATACATTTTTCCTCGTTGATGTACCGGGGCCGTTTTTGAACCGTCGCGGTGAATCGGCCCGGATTTCCTTTTAAACCGAGGATGCGGCTTCGGGTCATAATTTCGATGTTCTCATGTCCGGCCACCTGGACCAGTTTGGGAGAAAACATGCAGGTAGAACAGTCATTGGTGGGGAATGTCTTGTCCAGACGGGCCATTGTGCCGCCCAGGGTGGACGATTTCTCGACAAGATAGACATAAAAGCCGGTATCCGCCAGATCGAGGGCGCACTGGATCCCTCCGATGCCGCCGCCGACAACGATCACTTTTCCCACCGGACTTTTAAGATCAACGGCCATTATAATGATAATCCATCTGTTTTCTAAAATACTTAGCCTTTAGCGGAACTTCGCGTTATCATCGCTTCTCATAAAATCGTTTCACGATTTTATGATCAGATCGCATTGATTTTGCTCAACAGCGGGACCGGATCGGCAAAATGCATTTTAAACCATTTCGGATCCCTTCTCTCGCTGAAACACAAACGGATAAGCTCCGTAAAATAAAATACCGGAACCGGTTGTTCTAACCCATCTTTCTGAATCATATCCAAATTCGACTGACACAACGGACAGGATACGACAACTGCTTCGGCACCGGCTTGCCGCGCTTTATCCAAAAGTCTTTTTGTCAACGAATTTCCAATTTCCCGGCGCCCGATGCCGATGCTGGCGCCGCAACAGGTGGCTTTATAAGACCAGTCGATCACCCGGGCGCCGACGGCATCTGCAATGCGATCCAATGTCTGGGGGTTCTCATAGTCCGTATAACCGGTAATTCTCGGCGGGCGCACCATCTGACAGCCATAATAGCAAACCAGTTTCAGACCGTTTAAAGGCTTCAACACCCGTTTCTTGATCTGTTTGATCATGGCCGGCTGGGCCAGAAAACGCGTCATATCATGAATCTTTAGGTCGCCGGTTACCGGCCACGGGATATCCAGCACCTTTTTTTGTATCATTTGTTGGGAAAACCGAAGGCGGTTGAAACAGTTGGCACAGGGCGCGACAATATCAAGACCCATTTGTTCTGCGGCAGACAGGTTCCTTGCCGGCAATATCACCGACATGGCCTCGCTGAGACTGTGGGCGGCCGTCGCTCCGCAACAGGACCAGTCGTCGATTTCCACCAGATCGATATCCAACGCTTTAAAGACCGCATCGATGGATCGCGCATAATCGGCGGCCATGCCTTCCAAAGAACAGCCGGGATAAAAAGACAGCTTCATCAAACGATTTCTCCTCGGGACTGAATATAGGCTTTTCGAATGTCCTTTGTAAGCTTCGATCTGGTTGAGAACGGTTTCAACCTTCCTTTTTTCAACAGGGCCAGGCCCAACAAGAGTTCTTCTTTCAAATTCCCGCTTTTAATTTTTTCGCTCAAAATATGCGGTTTTGAATAAAACGCTTTCATCAACCGAAATTCGTTGACCCTGCCGGATTTACTCAGAACCTCCAGAAATGTCCGGTGAAACACAGCCAATTGTTTTTCTTTGGGTGCAATGGATGAGTGCGCTGCAATGTTTCTCAAATGATTGATGATTTCCGCAACCCTCACTTCATTGGGACAGTAAGTGGTGCACATCTCACAGGACAAACATACCCATATGGTGGACGATCTCAACAGGTCTTCCCGCCATCCCAATTGAACGTAACGGATAACCTGGTGAGGCTTGATGTCCATGAAATGACTGACCGGACAGGCATTGGTGCAGCGTTCGCATTGATAGCACGCCGAAACATTCCCATTGGTTTCCCCTTGGATTCTGTTCAGAAAATAATCCCCCCTGTCGCCGATGAACTTTCTTTCTTCTCCGGGTCGGCGTTCAGATGACATGTTATGATCCATCACCGTGGTATTCATTGTTTTTCCTTATCAGACCTTGACCGCGCATGAAAATTGACAAGTATCTTTATGTCTCATCAGTTTTCACCCACCCCCGTAAAACTGCCCCGATCTTTCATGAAATATTCGCCTTGAAATTTTTCCGTACCATTCGAGCACCAGAGATCAATATGCCACATCGTGGTATTTTCTGTCAACAAATAAAAACCCCTCGAAGCCATCACGTCAGCAAGCGTTTTAATCCCCGTTAAAATATATTGTAAAACCTCATTATGTGCAAAAATATTTTGTATATGATCGCATCAGCATTTCATAATCCTCCAAATCTGCTGATGATGACACAATGTGACATGATGGTTGCATCTTCCAAAACCTTGTGATAATTTAAATCTTTAACAACTTATGTTAAGGACTCAAATCAATGCCGGACAGAAAACCTTCGGTCGTGAACATTGCCCTGGTCGGCGGGGGAAATATTTGCAGGGAAGTTCTGAAAAAGACGACGTTTGATTTGACCCATGATAGTGTCAACGCCCCTGTCCTGGCTGTGGCAGACCCCGATTCCTCTTCTCCGGGAATGCGTCAGGCGGAAGAATTCGGCCTGCTCACATTCAGTGACTATCACGATCTTTACGATCGCCGCTACAACATACATCTGATTATCCTTCTGACTCCCGACGAGACGATATTGGAAGACATCCTCGCAACCCGGCCGACTCGAATCCGGATTATGGCATTCAATGTCTTTAATGTCTTCTGGAAGGCACTTCACGCTGAAGAGAACAAGTTAAGAAAGCGAAATGAAGAAATTGAAACCATTTTAAACGGCATTCAAGATTATATTATGGTCATTTCGCCCGGCATGGATATCATAGAGGTCAATGATGCCTACTTGAACAAGATGAGATATTCGCGCAAAGACGTTATCGGTCGCAAGTGCCATGAAATCTATCAGCAATTGATCTATCCCTGTGATGAATCCGAATACGATTGCCCGCTGGGCGATGTCATCCGAAACAAAAGACCCTGCCGTCAAGTCCGGACCCGGGTCGATCCCGACGGGGATCCGCTTCACATAGAGGTCAGCGTCTATCCTGTATGGGAAAAAGACGGCAAAATTTCCAAGTTTATTCACATCAGCCGGGATATTACCCAACAAAAACTGGAAGAAGAAGAAATTACCCGCCGACTCGAGCACATGGTAGAAGAACGAACGCGACAGTTAAAAGAAACCCATGACAAACTTCTTCATCAGGATAAAATGTCTTCTTTGGGAAAGTTATCTGCTTCCGTTGTTCACGAAATCAACAATCCCATCGCGGGCATTTTGAACCTGACAATGCTCATGAAGCGGATTATTGGAGAAGAATCGATCGGACGAAAGAAAGATATTGAAACATTTCTTCACTATTTGACGCTCATGGAAGCGGAAACCCGGCGTATCAGCCGAATCGTTACCAACCTGCTCGCATTTTCCCGAGAATCCAAGATGGAGTTCAAAAAGGTGGACATCAACCGGCTGATCGATAAGACGCTGTTTTTAAATGCAAACCTTCTTAAGCTGAACGGCGTTAAGATTGAAAAATGTTATTATACGGATCTGCCTGATATCATCGGTTCTGAAGATTGTCTTCAACAGGTTTTTATGAATATCATTTCCAATGCCGCTGAAAATATCGAGGCGGATAAAAGCGGTATTTTGAGCGTGAAAACCCGATTCCTGAAAACATCCAACAAGGTTTCCATCAGTTTTGAAGACACCGGCGTTGCGATTCCCAAAGCGGATGTTTCCAAAATTTTCGAACCTTTTTTTACCACCAAGAAGAAAGGAAAAGGTGTCGGGCTCGGACTGTCGGTGGCCTACGGATTGATCAGAGATCATAACGGCACCATCTATGTGAAACCCGGTGAAGAAAAAGGCAATATATTTACCATACGGCTTCCCTTGAAACAACCCGCCCTAACCCCCGATCAACGCGGAGGATTTTATGGATAAGACCAAGATCCTTATCGTCGATGATGAGCTGATTATGAGAGAGTCTTTGTCCGGCTGGCTGAAACGAGACGGCCATGTAGTTGTTTCGGCCGCCAGCGGTGAAGATGCCATGCGAATGTTGAAAAACTCCCGTTTCGATATCCTTCTGGTCGATATAAAGATGGAGGGAATGAGTGGTCTTGACGTTCTCAGGCTGGTCAAGGAAAGCGATCCGGATGTGGCCGTGGTCATGATCACGGCATACGGATCAATTTCAACAGCCGTCGAGGCCATGAAAAAAGGCGCTTATGATTACCTGCTTAAACCCTTTGATCCCGATGCGTTGGGTGTGCTGATCGACAAAATCACCGAACATCAGGCCCAGGCCAGGGAAAACATCTTTCTACGGGAACAATACCAGGAACGCACCCGATTCGAGAGCATGATCGGCCAATCCATCGCCATGCAGAAAATTTTTGACATGATCGAAGACGTGGGGCCCATGGAATCTACGGTCTTGATATCCGGTGAAACCGGTACCGGCAAGGGATTGGCCGCAAAGGCCATCCATACCAAGAGTTCCCGATCCGGCGGTCCTTTTGTTGCCGTGAACTGCGGCGCCATTCCAGGTCATATTATGGAAAGCGAGCTGTTCGGTCATCAGAAAGGCGCGTTTACGGACGCAAAAGAGACCAAGAAGGGCCGTTTGGAAATGGCGCACGGCGGCACGTTGTTTTTGGATGAGATCGGTGAAATCAGCATGAGAATGCAAATCGATTTACTGCATGTGCTGGAGGATCGCGTTTTTTACCGTGTCGGCGGTACACAACCCCATGAAGCTTATTTCAGGGTTATTGCCGCCACCAACAGAAACGTCGAAGACGCCGTCAAACAAGGAGTACTTCGAGAAGATCTCTATTACCGGCTGAATGTCGTTTCTTTCCGGATGCCGGCGCTGAGAGAACGAAAAGAGGATATTCCGCTTCTTGCCGAACATTTTCTCCATCGTTTTTCTCAAGAAACCAACAAGCCGGTAAAAATGATCACTCGCGAGGCCATAGACGATATGATGCTTTATGAATGGCCGGGGAATGTCAGAGAGCTGGAAAATGCCGTTGAACGGGCCGTGGTGGTCGGAAAGGGTCCCTCCATTATGCCGCAAGATTTACCGATTTTCTGCCATGAAAACGTTCAACATAGCAGGCATCGATCTCTCAGTGAAGTTGAAAAAGCGCATATCTTCGACATACTCCGTGAATGCGGGTGGAATATATCGAAAAGCGCCCAGATTTTGAGTATAGATCGCTCCACGCTTTACAGCAAGATTAAACGGTATAACCTTGAGAAGCCGACATAATATTTTTGGACCTTTTCAGTCACAAAAATTTATAAATGGTGGGAAATCTGTTCTTACATATCCAATGCCCGGAAACCGAAACGTAAAAAACGTGCAGGAACATATCATTATTTCTCCCATTGGGCATTTGGATCCCCATCTGATTCGGCAGGTCGTGCAGGAAGTCCATCGGATTACAGGTTACGACGCGTTGGCGGCATCAGTACTTCAAGACGTTGATTTTGCCTTTGAACCAAGCCGAGACCAGCATTGTTCCACTCCGATTCTGGAAAAACTGGCGGACGCTGCCCCCCCCGGAGCGGTTAAAATACTTGCCATCTGCAGCGTAGATCTTTTTATACCCATATTGACGTTTGTCTATGGCGAAGCACAATTGGGCGGAAAAGCATGCATCATCTCAACCCATCGTCTAAGCGAAGGTCTTGGGACGGCGCGGTCGGATATATTTATCCGGCGGGTTGTAAAGGAGGCGATTCACGAACTGGGTCACACGTTCAATCTCCGCCATTGTAAAGATCATAACTGTTGCATGCATTATTGCCGAACCATTAAAGATGTCGATCGAAAAACCCACCATCTTTGTCGTTACTGCAAGGTGCTATTGGAAGACGAAATGAAAAGCATGTCAAAAATCTGAAGATCATTGAAGGCCTATAGCGTTGAACCCGGAACCGCTTCAATAACCTACGTGTGAAGAAAGCGCCTGACCAGGCGATCCCAGTCAATCCGGGGAATGTTTCCATAAACGTCGTTCCCCAACTGACCGCCGTCGGCTGCCAGCGGTCCTGCTTCGTTTTCGATGAAATGATAGAGGCGATTCATTTCTTTTTTATAAAAATCTTTTGTTTCGCTGCCGATCAGCAGCGTTAACAAGTCCTTCCGAAGATTTTTTGCGTGTGCTCTCAAAATCCAGCCGTCGGCGTAAGGATCCTGGCTGGCCAGGCGTCCCTTATGTCTTACATTGGTGTTGACTGCGGTTACCACACCGCTGATGGGAGAGAGGACTCCGGCCCTGTTTTCCCCCCGGTTCAAAAGAATATCGACGGAATTCCGCACTAAAGCCTTTCCGATCAGGGGTGCCTCGATGTGATCCAATGGACCCAGAATCCGGAGAATGAAATCATCCAAACCGATGCGTACATCGGAACCTTCCTCCACTTTAACCCACGTATGTCCTTTGTGAAAATAAAACCCGTGTGGAATCTTGATGCCTTCGATATCGATGCAGTCGATCGGCTTAACCACGGCATGAACGGTGTATTGATCATCGAAATATTGATCGAATTCGCAATCTTCGCACCTGTAGTCTCTGCTGCATACTTTAAAATCGATGCGCCCTTTCATATGATGCAGGCACGGCCGGTTTGACGGCGGCCTTTTTTTTAACCGGTCTTTCCAAAATGAAATTTGACCGTGTTTTCCCTCGGGGGTTTTACCCTGTTTGATACGTTCGGCATTTTCATCGCAAACACGTCTGAGTGCTCGGTCAAAAGAACAAGCATGGCAATTATAATTGCTCAAACAATCTTTGCGCCGAACGACTTCCGCCTGCATCCAAATGCACGGGCGGTATTTTTCCTTTATACGGCGTTCCAAAGAAATCACTTCCATTACAACCTGCCTTTCTAAATCGTTTCACTGAATCTATTCTCGATGTTCGAAAATGAAGCGTTATGTTTTGAGAAAGGTTTTCGTTAAGTTATCCCAACCCAAATCCGGCAGGGTCCCATAAATATCCTTTTGCAGGTAACCGCCGTCGGATGCAGACGGACCGGAAAGGGCCTCTATCATTTCTTCCAGCGTATGGATTTCATTATTGAGCCAGTCAAGGCTTTGGGCAGACGTCATAAGGTGTTTGAACGTTTTTTTGACATCCGGAGTCCGCACCATGAAAAGCCAGCCATCGCCATACGGGGATTCATTGGCAATTTCCGGATTTTCTCGAACTTTTGAATTCACTTCGACAATGACGCCGCCTACCGGTGAAAGAATGTCCGCCGGATTGCCGTTTCGACGAAGTCCCCAGCCAACGGTATTCTTGTCCAGCTCTTTTCC
>Ga0316575_10000149_pt1 | contig 17798 bp, 28 predicted proteins | sample J5NA_FD_203072 | JGI IMG/M metagenome (GOLD analysis project Ga0316575, IMG submission 203072) | Rhizosphere microbial communities from salt marsh grasses in Alabama, United States - J5-7_050615r2r3 | ecosystem: Host-associated > Plants > Roots > Rhizosphere | place: USA: Alabama | collected...
GGAATCCCGCGTAAACAAACCGCAAAAAGGGCATTTTCGTAAAAGCGATTCCGGAGCTTTTGATTATGTCAAAGAATTTGCGGTTGGAGATCCGGACGAATATAGCTTGGGGCAGCAAATTACGCTTGAAATGTTTAAAATTGGAGAACGGGTGGACGTCATTGGAACGACGAAAGGGCGTGGTTTTGCGGGGGTAATGAAGCGTCACGGATTTCATGGCGGACGCAAAACGCATGGAAGCCACAGTCACCGCATACCCGGATCGGTTGGATGCAGTGCATGGCCGGCAAAAATCGCTAAAGGAAAAAAGATGCCCGGTCGCTATGGCAATGACCGTCAAACGACACGTAACCTGGAAGTTGTCGATATCCGATCAGAAGATAACATCATTTTGATCAAAGGCGCGGTACCGGGTTCAAAGTCTGCGCTGGTGACGATCAATAAGCTTAGATTTAGTAAGGACGAAGCTTCATAAAATTTACTGTTAAAGTGCGGAATTATGATTCAAAAATGATTCTGCCTCGATTCCTGCAAACGAGGAATGCTATGCCGGTTATCGATGTTCAAAATACCAAAGGGAAAAAAGTGACGACGGTCGATCTGGCCGAAAATATCTTCAATGTACCGGTGAAGCCCACTGTGCTGCATGAGGTTGTCACCATGCAATTGGCCAATCGAAGGGCCGCCACCGCTGCGGTGAAGCATCGCGGTGACGTGAAGGGCAGCACGCGCAAATTGTTTCGCCAAAAGGGCACGGGCAGGGCCCGGCGCGGGGATATTAAGTCGCCCTTACTGAGAGGTGGCGGCGTTGTGTTTGGCCCCGATGGGCGGACCTATGCTTTCCGGGCGCCCAAAAAAGTACGCAAGCTGGCGCTGAAGATGGCGTTAAGCAGCAAGCTGCAAGCCAAGGAAATCGTTGTGCTCGATAAATTTGAGCTCGAGCAAATTAAGACCAAAGATTTTGTTGATATTTTAAACAATCTGAAGCTGACCAACACACTCATCATCACCGATGTGAAAAATGAAAATTTGGAACGCTCATCAAGAAACGTACCCGATGTGAAGGTGCTTCGCCACGAAGGATTAAATGTTTACGATATCCTCAAATACAAGACGTTAATATTGCTGGAGCCGGCAGTAAAGCGTATTGAGGGGAGGCTGGCCGTATGATGCCTTATGAGATAATCAAACGACCATTGATCACTGAAAAAACAAATATTCAAAAAGAGATTGCCAACCAGCTGACCTTTGAAGTCGACCGGCGCGCAAATCGCATCGAAATAAAGCAGGCGATTGAATCCGCTTTTAAAGTCAAAGTGGCTAAGATTCAAACCATGCAGGTCAGGGGTAAGGTTAAACGCAGGGGACGATTCGTCGGCAAGCGCCGAGATTGGAAAAAAGCAATTGTCACGTTAATGCCCGGAGAACGCATCGATTTCTTTGAAGGAGCTTAGATCTGAGGCTTTGAAAACACTTCTCTTAGGAGTATATGATGATTAACAAGAAGATAAAACCGACTTCGCCAGGGAGGCGCTTTCAGACGTATCCCTCATTTGAAGAGATCACCCGGGCCACTCCGGAGAAAGGGCTGCTAAAAGCGCTTAACAAATCCGGCGGGCGCAATGCCCACGGGCGCATTACTCTCCGGCATCGAGGCGGCGGCCATAAACGGCATTATCGGATCATCGACTTTAAACGCGATAAAACCGGTATTCCGGCCAAAGTGGCTGCCATTGAATACGACCCCAATCGTTCCTCTCGGATTGCTCTTTTACATTACGCTGATGGAGAAAAGCGTTACATTCTGGCACCGGTTGGGCTTAAGGTCGATGATACCATAGAATCCGGGCCTGATGCGGATATTAAACCCGGCAACAATTTGCCGTTGAGTCATATTCCGTTGGGCACGCATATCCATAATATTGAATTACGCCTGGGCAAGGGCGGACAGATTGTTCGCAGTGCCGGCACTTATGCCCAGCTGATGGCCAAAGAGGACGCCTACGCACTGATTAAGCTGCCTTCGGGCGAGGTGCGGATGGTGCTCTTAAAGTGCAAAGCCACTATCGGACAAATCGGAAATGTGGGCCATGAAAATAAATCTCTGGGCAAAGCCGGCCGTAAACGTTGGCTCGGGCGCCGCCCAAAAGTTCGGGGAGTCGCCATGAATCCGGTTGACCATCCGATGGGGGGTGGTGAAGGAAGATCTTCGGGCGGCAGGCATCCATGCAGTCCATGGGGCTGGCCCACCAAAGGCTTCAAGACCCGGCCCAAGCGCAAGAGCGACCGCCTGATTGTAAAAAAACGCAAGTAGGAACAGTTAATCGTTATTTGTTATTCGTTATTTGTTTGTTGCCGACACGTTTGGCGCTCTGATGATTTTTGTAACCAATAACCAATAACCAATAGCTAATTTTGGAGTATCCATGCCACGTTCGTTGAAAAAAGGTCCTTATATTGAAGAACGGCTGCTTAAAAAAGTCGAGGAAGCACAGGCATCGCGCAGCAGCCAGGTCATTAAGACCTGGTCGCGACGGTCGACCATCGTTCCGGAGATGGTCGGTATAACGCTGGCGGTCCATAACGGCCGAAAATTTGTGCCTGTGTTTATTTCCGAGAACATGGTGGGTCATAAACTGGGGGAATTCTCGCCCACACGGACTTTTTATGGGCATGCCGGAGATCGTAAATCACGCTTAAAATAACGGGCCAGTTGAGTTAAAACTCAATTGGCGTTAATCGTTATCCGTTATTGGTTAATCGTTTAAGAGAATATCAGATACGTCAATTTCACGAGCCTATAACGAATAACCAATAACCATTAACAAGGGTTTAACACGATGGAAGTTAAAGCGTCTGCAAAGTATATACGAATTTCGCCGCGCAAAGTCCACAAATTGGCTGGAGCCGTCAAAGGCAAGCCGGTTGAAACTGCTCTGAATACACTTAAATTCATGCCACAGAAGGCGGCGGCAATTCTGGAAAAGGTCATCCGTTCAGCAGTCGCCAATGCGGATCAAAATTCGGATGTCGATGTCGATCTGCTGGTTGTACGCAATGTGGTTGCAGATCAAGGTCCCACGCTGAAACGATGGCGGGCCAGGGCACGGGGCCGCGCAACCCGAATTTTAAAGCGAACCAGTCACATTACCGTTATTTTGGACGAAGAATCTTCTGTTTAGCCTTTAACATAAGGAGGTAAAAGCTTGGGTCAGAAAGTAAATCCGATTGGGTTGAGATTGGGAATTGTCAAAACGTGGGAATCCCGCTGGTACGGTGGAAAGAATTACGCCGAATATATACTGGAAGACCATAAATTGAGAAAGTTCATCAAAGAAAAACTCTACCATGCGGGCGTATCGCGAATTGAAATTGAACGATCCTCCAAGCGTGTGCGATTGCGGATTTATACCTCCAGGCCCGGGATCGTTATCGGTAAAAAAGGCTCGGAAATATCCCAGCTTAAAAAAGACATCGAAAAGATGACGGATCGTGAAATTTTAATCGATATCCAGGAAGTCCGTAAACCGGAGATCGACGCACAACTGGTTGCAGAAAATGTAGCGCTGCAGATTGAAAGACGCGTAGCGTTTCGCCGCGCGATGAAGCGCGGCGTTTCCTCTGCCATGCGCTTTGGTGCTGTGGGTGTAAAAATTATCTGCGCCGGCCGTCTGGGAGGCGCTGAGATGGCCCGCACTGAATGGTATCGCGAAGGTCGGGTGCCCTTGCATACCCTCAGGGCTGATATTGATTACGGCTTTGTTGAAGCGCGAACCACCTATGGCGCTATTGGCGTTAAAGTTTTTATTTTCAAAGGGGAGATTTTGAAAAAGGATGAAGTGCAGTTTGGAAGTTAGTTATCCGTTATTGGTTATTTGTTATGGGTGATATCGTAACGATTTGGGATCTGTTATTTCAAATAACGAATAACGAATAACTTGAATCAACGGAGTTGTTGAAAATGTTAAGTCCGAAAAAGGTAAAGTACCGCAAACAGCAAAAAGGCAGAATGAGGGGTATTGCCCGTAGGGGATGCGATCTGAATTTTGGAGAATTTGGATTGCAGGCCATCGGGTGCGGCAGCGTGAGCGCCAAGCAAATTGAGGCAGCGCGGATCGCGATGACCCGTTATATCAAGAGAGGCGGCCGAATCTGGATCCGTATTTTCCCGGACAAACCCTTTACTAAAAAACCGGCCGAAGTTCGAATGGGAAAGGGAAAGGGTGCTCCGGAAGGCTGGGTGGCGGTTGTCCGCCCTGGCAGAATCCTGTATGAAATGCAGGGCGTCAGCAAAGAGGTGGCTGAAGAAGCATTTCGTCTGGCCGCGCATAAGCTTTCAGTTAAAACTCGATTTATTGAGAGGGGTGAGGCCTGATGAAAGCCAGCGAAATTAGGGAAATGAACATCGATGAAATGGAGCAGAAGCTCAGCGATCTCAAGGAACAACTATTTAACCTGAGCTTTCAGCATGAAATCGGCCAGCTTGAAAATCCTCAACGGATGAAAGAGACCCAAAAGGATATTGCCCGGATAAAAACCATTATTCGTGAAGGTGAAGTGAAAAACAGAACGGCTGAAGAATAATTGATGTCATGAAAAAACGAGAAATAAAAAGACAAATGGTAGGAACCGTCCTCAGCAACAAGATGGACAAAACGGTGGTAGTCGTTGTCGAGCGGCTGGTCAAACATAAATTTTACCACAAGTATATTCGGCGTCGGACCAAGTTTGCAGCCCATGATCAAGGCAATGTGTGTCAGATTGGCGATCAGGTGATGCTTTCCGAGTCCCGGCCACTTAGCCGGTCAAAAAGATGGCGCGTCAGCAAAATTGTCAAAAAAGCCGTATAATTTCAAGGGAACGAAAACATGATCCAGTCAGAGACGAGGCTAACCGTAGCCGATAATTCAGGGGCCAAGGTATTGTATTGCATCAAAGTTCTGGGAGGCTCCCGCAGACGATATGCCAGTGTCGGTGATATTATCGTGGTGGCAGTTAAAGAAGCGCTGCCGAATGCCAAGGTCAAAAAAGGCGAAGTATTGAAAGCGGTTGTGGTTCGAACCAAGAAGGAGATTCGCCGGCCGGACGGTTCTTACATCCGATTTGATGATAATTCAGCCGTTCTGGTTAACGCAGCGCGCGAACCGATCGGAACCCGAATTTTCGGTCCTGTAGCCCGGGAATTGCGAGCGAAACGGTTTATGAAAATTATTTCATTGGCACCCGAAGTGCTTTAGTTACTGGTTATTCGTTATTGGTTATTTATTTTTCGGTTGTTTTAACATTAGGGTATTTGGATATAGCGCTTGGCTCTGTTAGTGGTAAAAGGACAACAACGAGATGTCGGCACCATTCTAATAACGATTAACAAATAACGAATAACTAAATCTGGGGAAAACGAAAATGGTTCAAGCCAAAATACAGATAAAAAAAGACGATAAGGTCAAAGTTGTCGCCGGTAAGGACAAAGGCAAAATAGGCAAAGTCCTAAAAGTTGACCGTAAAAAGAATCGATTGCTCATCGAAAAGATCAATATTATCAAACATCATACCAGGCCCAGTGCAAAAAACAGGCAGGGCGGCATTGTGGAGGGTGAGGCGCCGGTAACCGTTTCCAACGTGATGATCATGTGCAACAAGTGCGTAAATCCCACCCGGATTAAAATGCAACGCCTGGAAGATGGGAAAAAAATACGTCTTTGCGTTAAGTGCGGCGAAGCAATAGATACTTAAGCCAGGCCGGCGGAGGAAGCCGATGTCACAGTTAAAAGATATTTATGAAAAAGAAGTTGTGCCCAAGCTCATGGAAACCTTCAAGTACAAAAACATCATGCAGGTTCCCGCTTTGAAAAAAATTATTCTCAATATGGGCCTGGGAGAAGCCATCCAGAATATAAAGGTTCTGGATTCCGCGGCAGAAGAACTGAAGACGATTGCCGGGCAAAAGCCGGTGATCACCCGCGCCAAAAAATCTATTGCTGCCTTTAAACTAAGAGAGGGCATGCCGATCGGATGTATGGTTACATTGCGGCGCCAGCGGATGTATGATTTTTATTACAAGCTGGTCAATATTGCACTGGCCCGTGTCAGAGATTTTCGAGGCGTCAGCGTCAAAGCGTTTGACGGCCGTGGCAATTACTCTTTGGGGATAAAAGAACATATTATTTTCCCGGAGATTGATTATGACAAAATTGACAAAATCAAGGGTCTTAACATCAGCATCGTAACGACAGCCCGGACAGACGAAGAAGGAAGGCAGTTACTGGGTCTGATGGGTATGCCATTTAAAAATTAGGGGGGAGATTTGGCAAAAAAATCGCTCAGAATAAAAGCAATGCGAAAGCCCAAATTCAAGGTACGGCAATATAATCGGTGTCCGGTCTGCGGGCGAGCCAGAGGATATCTGAGGAAGTTTGGGCTTTGCCGTATTTGTTTTCGGGTATTTGCATCCGAGGGGAAATTGCCCGGAGTTGTCAAGTCGAGCTGGTAACTAATAACTTGCCTCCGGCTATTGGCTTCTTGCCCCTGGCTTAATCAGAGACACTCGGCAGGGAACAAGTGACCAGTTACAATTCGCCAGTAGCCAGGGACCAGAAGCAAGAAGCAAGATAAGAGGAGAAAATAATGGCGGTAAGCGATCCAATAGCCGACATGTTGACCCGTATTCGAAATGGTGCCAAGGCCAGGTTTAACAGTGTTGATGTGCCAGGGTCAAAACTTAAAACCGAGATAGCCAAGATCTTAAAGAGCGAAGGTTTTATAAAAAACTACAAGTTTCTTAAAGACGGCAAACAGGGCATCTTACGGATTTATCTCAAATACGGTCCGGGCCAGTCTGCCGTGGTTTATGACCTTAAACGCATCAGTAAACCCAGCTGTCGCGTTTATGTAAAAAGCAATGAAATAAAGCCCATTTTTAATGGCTTGGGGATTTCAATCTTATCCACATCCAGAGGCATTATGACAGATAAAAAAGCCCGGAAGGAAAATGTCGGAGGCGAGATCCTTTGCAATGTATGGTAGCAATTTAAGTTGACCGTAAGCGATACGGAGTAGGCCGTCAGCAGATAGCGCCTTTTTGCTTGCACATTTCCTTTTAGTGCATCTTGCCTGCTGCTTACTGAAACGGGAGTAATATATGTCTCGAGTAGGGAAAAAACCGGTTGTGATTCCGGAAAAAACAAAAGTGTCATATGAAAACAGAGTGGTAACCGTTCAGGGCGAGAAGGGTACACTCACGCAGACGATTCATCCCGCTGTGGATTTAAAAATAACAGACGGTGTCTTAAACGTGGTCCCATTCGAAGATAAACGGACCAGTCGTGCGATGCAGGGACTGATGAGAAGCCTGGTGGCGAATATGATTGTCGGTGTCAACCAGGGATTTGAACGCACACTGGTTATCGATGGTATTGGCTATCGGGCCGAAACCCAAGGAAATGCAATCGTATTAAATGTGGGGTATTCAAATCCGGTTAAGTTCGACCTGCCGGCGGGTGTCAGTGCGTCGGTTGATCGCAACACCATTATCAAATTATCCAGCATCGACAAGGAAAAACTGGGTCGGACCGCTGCGGCAATCCGCAAAATAAGACCTCCGGAACCTTACAAGGGCAAGGGCATAAAATACGCTGAAGAACGGATTCGCAGAAAGGCCGGTAAGGCAGGGGTCACGGCACAGTAGAAGTGTTTATTTAACAGTCAAAAATGGGCATCAGGAAATGGGAACGCTTAATTTAAGAACACAGGCACGGTTAAAAAGAAAAAAAAGAATTCGCAAAAAGCTGGTGGGAACCACGAACCGGCCAAGGCTCTGTGTATTTAGAAGTGCCAAACACATATATGCACAGTTGATTGACGATTCTCTGGGCCAAACGCTTGTTGCTGCTTCGAGCATGGAGAAAGCCGTGAGGGAAGTCCCGGAAACGAAGAACAGGATCACCGCGGCCAATACGGTGGGGAAAATCGTTGGCCAACGCGCTTTGGAAAAGGGCGTCAAGCAGGTCGTATTCGACCGTAACGGATTTCTGTATCACGGTAGGGTAAAGGCCGTTTCTGAAGGTGCCCGCGAGGCCGGCTTAAAATTTTAAATTCATAAATTGAGATTGAGCTTAGATGCGAAGGAGAAGTTCTCACGCGAAGACGCCAAGGCGCAAAGACCTTTTATTATATCGAAAATAAATTTTTTCTTTGCGAGCTTTGCGGCTTTGCGTGCGAATGATAAGGAGGCAGGCGCTTGTTCAAACCAGAAACAGAAGAAACTCAGTTAATCGACAAAGTGGTCCACATCAATCGAGTGGCCAAAGTGGTCAAAGGCGGCCGCCGCTTTAGTTTTAGCGCGATTGTTGTTGTCGGCGACGGTCAGGGATCGGTTGGATACGGTCTCGGCAAAGCCGGAGAAGTTCCCGAGGCCATTCGCAAAGGGGTAGAAAAAGCCAAAAAGAGTATGATCGCAGTCCCCTTGCAGGAAGGCACGATTCCCTATGAAACCATCGGTCGATTTGGAGCCGGCAGGGTTCTGCTTAAACCGGCGGCAGAGGGTACCGGCGTCATCGCCGGCGGAGCGGTTCGGGCGGTTCTTGAAGCCGTTGGCGTGCAAAACATTTTAACCAAATGCCTGGGGTCACACAACCCCCATAATCTAGTAAAGGCAACGATCAGCGGCCTCGAACAACTTGAGAGCCCTGAAATGGTGGCGAATAGACGCGGAATTTCTGTCGAAGATCTGTAAATCCCGGCCCTGAAGAATAAATGGAGCAAAGGAGCGGATTACAGAAAGGATGAGATAAATGGCCGGAAATGTAAAAGTAAAACTCATTCGAAGCATGGTCGGCAGACCCGAAAAACATCGCAAGGTCTTGCGGGGGATGGGTCTAACCCGATTAAATAAAACGGTTGAGTTGAAAGATACCCCTGAAATCAGGGGGATGATTAATAAAGTATGCCATCTCGTTAGCACTGAGGAGAAGGTCGATGAAGCTTCATGAACTATCGCCGCCTGCAAAATCTCGCAAATCCGATAAACGGCTGGGCCGCGGTGTTGGGTCCGGCTGGGGCAAGACTGCAGGTCGAGGCACCAAAGGGTATAACAGCCGATCCGGCGGCGGTGTCAGACCCGGCTATGAAGGCGGGCAGATGCCAATTCAACGGCGCCTTCCCAAGCGCGGCTTTACCAATATTTTCAGAAAAAAAATTGCTGTCATAAATCTAAAAGATTTACTCGCATTTGAAAGCGGCAGCCTTGTGGATGAAGCAGCACTTGTGAAAGCTGGACTCGTTAAAGGCCAAAAAGACGGCATCAAATTGCTGGGACACGGAGAAATCCAGGTTGCCCTCAATGTCAAACTTAATCAGGTTAGCAAAAGTGCCCGGGAAAAGATTGAGGCAGCGGGCGGCAGCGTAGAGGTCGTATAATGATCGGCAGTGGGTTCCAAAATATCTTTAAAATACCCGAGCTAAAAAAGCGCATTCTGTTCACCCTGGGCCTGCTTGTCGTTTACCGGGTGGGGGTTCATGTTCCGGTCCCGGGTATCGATGCTGCGGCGCTGGCATCTTTTTTTGCCAGGGCGGAAGGCACCATATTCGGCATATTTAATATGTTTTCGGGAGGGGCATTGCAGCGGCTGTCTGTTTTTGCGCTGGGGATCATGCCTTATATCAGTGCCTCAATTATATTACAGCTTTTAACTGTCGTCATACCGCATCTGGAACAATTAAAAAAAGAAGGCGAGCAGGGGCGTAAAAAAATAACGCAGTATACCCGCTACGGCACCGTTTTTCTAAGTATTGTTCAAGGTTTTGGCATCAGCGTGGGTCTGGAAAGCATGAGCTCGCCCGGCGGGGCGCCGGTGGTCCTGTTTCCGGGATGGGCGTTCAGGCTGATGACGGTGATCACGCTAACAGCCGGTACAGCCTTTATCATGTGGCTCGGGGAGCAGATTACCGAACGCGGAATCGGCAATGGTATCTCTTTGATCATTTTTGCGGGTATCGTCGCGCGACTGCCGACCGCCGGCGCCAATACGTTTCGTTTATTGTCAAGCGGAGAAATGGGAGTTTTTATCGTCCTGATTTTAATCATTTTCATGGTGCTGGTTATTGGTTTTATTATATTTGTTGAACAGGGGCAGCGTCGCATACCGGTTCAATATGCCAAACGTGTGGTAGGACGCAAAATGTATGGGGGGCAGAGTACCCATCTGCCGCTGAAAATCAACACTTCCGGAGTGATTCCCCCGATTTTTGCTTCATCGATCATTATGTTTCCGGCCACCATTGCCAACTTTATCAATATCCCCTGGATAAAATCGATTGGCGAAGGCATGCGGCCGGGCGGCGTCGTTTATGAATTGTTGTATGTGGGATTTATTTTCTTTTTCTGTTACTTCTATACGGCTGTCACCTTTAACCCGGTTGACGTGGCCGAAAACATGAAAAAACAGGGTGGTTACATTCCGGGCATCCGGCCCGGCAAACGCACGGCCGATTATATTGATAAGGTGCTAACGCGCATCACGCTGGGGGGCGCAATTTACGTTTCGCTTGTTTGTGTCATGCCTTCTATTTTGATCACCCGGTTTAATATTCCGTTTTATTTCGGTGGTACGGCATTGCTGATTGTCGTCGGTGTGGCGATTGATACGGTTGCACAGATTGAGTCGCATATGCTGAGTCGCCATTATGAGGGGTTTTTGAAACAGGGCGGTGCACGTTTAAGGAGCCGCTAATAGCCGCAAGTCCCAAGCCCCAATAATGGTTTTGAAATTATGAACCCGGTAAACAGGAGTTGCCTGTGGCCAAAGAAGAACCGATTGTTGTTGAGGGTGTTGTTCTGGAAACATTGCCCAACGCGATGTTCAAGGTTGAATTGGAGAACAAACATCAGGTGCTCGCCCATATTTCGGGAAAAATGCGGATGCACTTTATTAAAATCCTTCCCGGAGATACCGTCACGGTTGAGCTTTCTCCATATGATCTGACTCGCGGTCGAATTACATACCGGTCGAAATAAACTGGGTATTTGGTATCGGATATTGGTAAAGGAGCAGGCAAAGCGTTATTTACCAATACCCAATACCCAGTATCCAGTACCTGATTTTAGGAGTAACTTATGAAAGTGCGCGCATCAGTAAAAAAAATTTGTCCCAAATGTAAAATCGTTCGACGCAAAGGCGTCGTTCGGGTAATCTGCGAAAATAAACGGCATAAACAGCGGCAGGGATAAAGGAGGATTGACATTGGCAAGGATTGCAGGGGTTGATCTACCCAGGAATAAGCGAATCGAAATCGGGCTGACCTATATTTATGGGATCGGCAGAACCTCTTCCCGGCGGATTTTGGAGAAACTCAATATCGATTTAGATTTGAAGACCGATCATCTGACCGAAGATCAGATCAGTAATATCCGCAAGGTAATCGACGATCAATATAAGGTGGAAGGTGAACTGCGCACTCAGGTCTCGATGAATATCAAACGCCTGATGGATTTTGGTTCTTATCGCGGACTGCGTCATCGCAAATCGCTGCCGGTGCGCGGCCAACGAACCAGCACCAATGCCCGCACACGGAAGGGACCCAAACGAGCTGCCGTCAAGAAGAAAGGCGCCGTCAAACAGAAAAAGTAAAAGACTTAAGGTATAAGACAGAGGCAAATCAATGGCCAAAAAAATTCGTACGAAGAAAAAGGTAAAGAAAAACATTTCCAATGGCGTTGTTCATATTCAATCGACATTTAATAATACGATTGTGACCATAACCGATTCTGGCGGAAATGTTGTTTCCTGGTCCAGTGCCGGGGTGCAGGGGTTTAAGGGCTCTCGTAAAAGTACGCCTTTCTCTGCCCAGCTCGCTGCTGAAGACGCAGCCCGAAAGGCAATGGATCACGGGATGAAAACCGTGGAGGTTTATGTTAAGGGGCCCGGTCCCGGAAGAGAATCTGCCTTACGTGCGCTGCAGGCTGCCGGATTTAATGTTGTGATGATTAAAGACGTAACACCCATTCCCCATAATGGATGTCGACCACCCAAAAGAAGAAGAGTATAATTTATATTCGTTAAACGTTGTTCGTGATGATATTACGAACTCATCACACGGATGCATTATCAATAACAAATTAAAGGCCACCAATAACCCATAACCAAATCGGGAGGATCTTTTGTCAAGATATAAAGATTCGGTTTGTCGGCACTGCCGGCGCGAAAATTTAAAACTGTATCTCAAGGGCGACCGCTGCTATTCGGATAAATGCGCCTTTGACAGGCGTTCATATCCGCCCGGACAACATGGTGAGCGCCGCGGCAGGAAAATTTCTGATTACGGCATACAGTTGCGGGAAAAACAGAAAGTCAAAAGGATGTATGGGCTTTCTGAAAAACAATTTCACCTATTTTTTAAAAGGGCTGAACGCCATAGAGGTGCAACCGGCAGGAATCTGCTGGCATTACTGGAAAGGCGTCTCGATAATGTTGTTTATCGTCTTGGTTTTGCGAATTCCCGCGCTCAGGGGCGACAGTTTGTCTTGCACAATCATTTTTTGGTCAATGGCAAAAAAGTCAACATTCCGTCTTTTTTGGTCAAAATCGGCGATGCCATTGAAGTTAAAGAAAAGAGCAAAAAGGTTGCAGCGATCTCAGACTCTATAGAGGCGGTCGTTCGCAGAGGAATTCCGCAGTGGCTGGAACTTGAAAAAGAGAAAAGCAAAGGTGTCGTAAACGGATTCCCGGTACGTGAAGACCTTACGATGCCGATTCAAGAGCAGTTGATTGTCGAGCTTTATTCCAAATAGCGGTTTGAGCAGCATATGGGGTGCGACCTGCGGTTCCGACTTTACATCGATCATTCAACATCCAACATCCAAAAACCTTTTCAATCTGGAGAGAAAAAATGTCATCTGATGAACTGATGTATATTAACTGGCAACAAATGATTAAGCCAGAAAAAGTTCAGGTTAGCAGTAATCCATCCTATGGCAAGTTTGTGTGTGAACCATTGGAAAGGGGTTTCGGCATTACGATTGGCAACTCCTTAAGAAGGATTATACTGTCATCGTTGTACGGCGCTGCCATTACAACGGTAAAGTTTGAAGGCGTCATGCATGAATTCAGTGTTATCCCCGGAGTGCTGGAAGACGTGTCCGAAATCATTCTTAATCTAAAAGAAGTGCGTTTTCGGCTGGCGAACACAGAACCCAAGACCGTACGACTTGAAGCTTCGGGAGAAAGAGAAGTCACCGCCGGCGACATCTTGAGTGATGACGGGAAATGTGAAGTGCTCAATCACAAGCACCACATTGCGAGCCTTTCGGAAGAGGGTAAGTTAAACATGACCATGACCGTAAATTACGGGAAAGGATATTCTCTTGCCGAAGCAAATAAAGATGAAGAAGCCCCTGCCGGTACAATACCGATTGATGCGGTGTACTCACCGATCAGACGTGTCAATTATGTGGTTGGCAATGCGCGTGTCGGTCAGCGAACAGATTATGACAAACTTACAATGGAAGTCTGGACCGACGGAAGCCTTCTTCCCGAAGATGCCGTAGCATTTGCCGCTAAGATCTTAAAAGATCAGATGAGCATTTTCATTAACTTTGACGAAGAACTGGAACCCGTGACTGAGGAAAAATCCGACGATAAGGAAAAAACGAAGTTTAATGAAAACCTGTATCGCAGCGTTGAAGAACTTGAATTATCGGTTCGCAGTGCCAATTGCCTCAAGAATGCAGACATCAACCAGATTTGGCAGCTGGTCAGCAAGACCGAAGCCGAAATGCTCAAAACAAAAAATTTCGGCCGCAAGTCCTTGAACGAAATTAAAGAAGTGTTATCCGAAATGGAATTGTCGCTCGGCATGAAACTGGAAGGTTTTGTGCCCCCCCAAGAAGATAACGAAGAAGGAGAGTGATTGGCCGTATGAGACATCGAAAAGCTAGTTTGAAACTAAATCGAACCACGAGTCATCGCCTAGCGATGTTCCGCAATATGGTCACCTCTTTGTTTAAACATGAGCGTATTCGGACCACGAACCCTAAAGCCAAAGAGTTGCGCCGCTTGGCAGAGCATCTCATTACCCTGGCGAAAAGGGGCGATCTGCACGCCAGACGGCAAGCCCTTGCGGTTATCAGAGAAAAAGACGTCGTTCACAAACTGTTTGATGAAGCCAATGAAAAATTTGGTCATTCCGCCGGAGGGTATACCCGCATTGTTAAATTGGGACGACGGGCCGGCGATGCGGCGCCGATGTCTTTGATTGAACTGATTGTTCCCGAGGCGGGTGGAAAGAAAAAAAGCAAAAAGAAAGGCGCAAAAGCGAAAGCGGCCAAAACAAAAGCGGTCAGCGAAAAGAAAGCCGACGGAAAAGCTCAAGATAAAAAGAAATCAGCTAAAAAAGAAGTCGCGGCTGAAACGAAGAAAGAGCCGAAAGCAAAAAAGAAAGAGGCGTTAGCCCAAAAAGAAGAAACGGCTAAACCCAAAAAGGCGCCCACAAAAAAAGACGAGCCTGAGGCCAAGTCAGCCGCAACCCGGAAGAAGGGCGATTCCGCCGAAAAACCTAAAAAAGCTTCAAAGCCGAAATCCGCAAAGGAAGAATAAATAACTAAATTAACTCATTTCCGAATCTTTTTCCCAAAAAGATCTGAAATTATTTCAACAGACCCTGTCGAACACGACGGGGTCTTTTTTTGAGTTTTCCCTTGACGCTGGATAGAATTCATCTCATCTTGCTTACGGCGCATTAAATTTGATACCAACCCGGGTTCTTGATTTATCAGCGGCATTTCGGATATATAGATTCAATTCAATCGGATTCCCACACCTTTGTCGCCGGCGGTTCTAAGAGAGCTCCACCAGCTGGCGAAGCACTGGAAATAAATGAAAATAAACATCACGTTCTGCGGCCCACTGGCGCGTTACGCCGGAGTTGAAAAAACCCGGATCGAACTTCCTGAAATTGCCCGGTTTGAAGACCTTATGTCTGAAATCGGGCTCACGTTTGGTCAAAATATGCCGCCGCTCATATGGGATTCGGCCGGGGGCCGCTTCACCCACCATGTTCTGGCCATGAAAGGAATGAAGCAATTAACCGATCCAAAGGAACCACTGGAAAAAGGGGAAGAAATAAAGTTTTTTTTGATAATGGTAGGCGGCTAAATACAACAGATCGATACTGAGTTAATCTCTCATTTATGCAACCTGCTGGAGAATGTTAAAATGGTAGGCGTTAGAGAAGCGGCGGTAGTTGTCATCGGCGGCGGAATCATGGGGTGTGCTACCGCTTATGAACTGGCCAAAAAGGGCCAATCCGTTATTCTGCTGGAAAAAGGTTTCGTTGGCGCTGAAGCTTCCGGAAGAAATGGCGGGGGGGTGCGCCAGCAAAAGCGCGATCCGGCGGAGCTCCCGCTGGCCATGGCATCCGTGAAGATCTGGCAGGGATTGAGGGATGAACTGGATTGGGAGCTTGAGTACCGGCAAGGCGGCAACATCCATATTCTCGGAAATCCGGACCGGTATGATTTTTTCATTGATCAGCTTCAATCTTCTCAGAAAGCTGGCCTGAATGTACGCCTGCTGAGCCCTGAAGAGACCCGCAAATTGCTCCCCATCCTGAGAAAGGATCTGGATCTGCTGGGGGCCACTTACTGCCCCTCGGACGGTAATGCCAATCCGCTGTTCGTGTGCAAGGCCTATGCTAAGGCGGCCCAAAAACTGGGTGTTGAAATCAGGGAAAATGAACCTTTGCAGCGCCTGGTGGTCAAATCCGGTCGCGTGATTGCTGCGGAGACAGCGCAGGCCGAATACCGCGCACCGGATTTTGTTGTTGCCGCTGGAGCGTGGTCCAGGCCGATTTGTCATCAAATCGGTTTGGATTTTCCGGTGGTGGTTAAACGGTCCCAGCTCATGGTTACCGAGCCGCTTCCCCCGGTTTTTAGCGAGTTTGTCAGCGCCGACCAGTGCAGTTGTTATTTCCGCCAGGCCCTGAGCGGCGGAATCCACATCGGGATCCCCAGTGCGCCCATCGAAGATTTTAATAAAACGACCAGTTATGATGCATTCAAAATTGCCGGACAAAGCTGCATGACGCTTTTTCCTTTTCTCGAGAAAGTCAACATTGTCCACTGCTGGGCAGGGCTGACCAACTGGACCCCGGATGCGGTTTGCATCATCGACAAAGCCCCAGATGTGGAAGGATGCTATTTAACCGCAGGACATTCGGGCCACGGGTTTTGCATGGGCCCAATTACCGGAAGGCTTCTGGCGGAATGGATCGTAGACGGAAAGCCCTCGATGGATTTATCAGCAGTGCGCTGGACGCGATTCAACGATATATATCTCTGATCCAGGCGGATCTCTTTAAACTTAAAAATATGACAACCTTTCCTTATGGAATATCGGGGTGATGATATGACGCAGGACTTGAGAATATGGAAGGATGTGCAACGTGGCCAAGCCTTTGACATCGAAGTCGATGGTAGACCGGTAGCGGCTTATGAAGGGGAGACGGTCGCGGCAGCCATCACGGCAGCCGGCATACGGACAACCCATCAGACCGTCAAAAGAGAAGAACCCCGCGGATTTTGCTGCGGCATTGGCCTGTGCTACGGCTGTACCATGGTCATCGATGGTGTGCCCAATCGCCGCACATGCCAGACGCTGGTGAAGCCCGGGATGCGGGTTCAAACCCAGAAGGGCCTGGCAAAATGGGAGGTGCCTGAGTGAAAGATCCTGAATTGATTATCATCGGTGCGGGCCCCGCTGGAATTGCCGCTGCAGTTGAGGCTGCAAGGGCGGGTGCAACCGTCAAAATTTTAGATGAGAATGCAAAACCCGGCGGCCGGATATACAGCCAGCTTAACGACGGCTTCAAACTGGTTCACCCCGGGTATTTGGGGCCGGATTATCAAAAGGGAAAAGCGCTTCTGTCCGAGTTTGCAGCCGTTCGCAAAAAGATCGATTATCGGCATGATACCCTGGTGTTCGGGACATTTGAAAACCGGATCATGGCCTTCCATCAAGCGGGTAAAGGACAACGGGTGGCATTCAACAAGCTTATTGTGGCCACCGGTGCCTACGACCGACCGGTACCCTTTCCAGGCTGGACCCTGCCGGGTGTTCTGACCGCAGGTGGGGCTCAGAGCCTGGTAAAAATGCAAAGGGTGTTGCCGGGCAAAAACCTGCTCTTTGCGGGCACAGGCCCGTTGCAACTGGTTGTGGCCAACCAGGTTTTGGATGGCGGCGGAACGGTTGCAGCGATCCTGGAGGCCGGTGAAATCGATAACTGGCTCAAATTGTTAAAAGGATTCAGTCGCAACTGGGGGCTTTTGACCGATGGGCTGCAATATATGCGTGCAATCCGCAAAGCGGGTGTGCCCCTGTTGCGCAGACATATGATATTGGAGGCCCGCGGGGACCGTCAAGTGGAGGAGGCCGTTATTGCTGAAGTTGACAAGGATTGGCGCGCCATTGAAAAAACGCGCCGTATCCTTAAGGTTGATACGATATGCCTCGGCTATGGTCTTGTGCCCTCGGTTGAACTAACGCGGCTGGTGGGTTGTCAGCACCGATATTCGCCTGGACTCGGGGGCTGGATTCCGGCCCGAAATGAGGATATGGAAACATCTGTACCGGGTGTGTTTGCGGTGGGCGACGGCGCCGGTGTGGCCGGCAGCGCCATGGCGATGTCTGAAGGCAGAATCGCCGGCATCTCCATTGCCCAATCCCTCGGTTACATTTCATCTGAGGAAGCCCGCAAGCGGAAAAGACCATATCTGAATGAGATGAAAAAACTGGGGCGTTTGCGGGATG
>Ga0316575_10000150_pt1 | contig 17723 bp, 16 predicted proteins | sample J5NA_FD_203072 | JGI IMG/M metagenome (GOLD analysis project Ga0316575, IMG submission 203072) | Rhizosphere microbial communities from salt marsh grasses in Alabama, United States - J5-7_050615r2r3 | ecosystem: Host-associated > Plants > Roots > Rhizosphere | place: USA: Alabama | collected...
TTTATGTAGGAAATATATGATACCATGTCCGCGAAGGTGAATTAAGTGCGGCTTTTAGGTCATAATATTGTAGACCACTGAAAAATACTGAAGAAAGTGATATACTCATGGCAGGAAAACCGAATTACAATGAATTGGAACGAAAAAATAAACAACTTGAAAAAGAAGTTTTGGAATACATCCGCAAAGCAAAAGAACTTAACAAGAAACGGAAAGTAACCGAACGCAGTCATATAAGGCGCACAATGAGCCTGATGCATATAAATGAGGAACTAAACAGAGAGATTAAAGAACTCAAACGATCTGGCTCACAAGAACTAGAGATGGCTGCTGATAAACTTAGAGAGCGAATCAAAGAGTTAAACTGTCTCTATGATATCTCGAGTTTTAGGGATGCCACTGATTTTTCGCTGGACGCCATTCTTCAAGCAGTCGTTGATTTCATTCCGCCTGCAATTCAATACCCTGAAATTACTTGTGCTCGACTTATTTTTGGTGGTTATGAGATAACAACAAAAAATTTTAAAGAGACGAGATGGAAGCTATCGCGCGAAATTACGGTAAACAATGAATGGATAGGCAATCTGGAAGTGTGTTATCTGGAGGAAAAACCAGAGCTTGAGGTGGGGCCGTTTCTCAAGGAAGCAAAAAATCTAATTAACGCTGTTGCTGAAAGTATCGCAAAAATTATCGAACGCGAGGAGGCTGAAGCTGAGATAAGAAAACACCAGGACCATATTGAAGCGCTAATTAAAAAAACATCATCAAATATTTTTTGAAAAAACTAACAAATAACGGTCTACGGGAACTCCTAATGCCTGTCTCTGAAAGAATATCATCAGCAAAAAAAGGTGACCCACATAAAATAAATTATGAATCACCTTTAACAGCTATTTCATTCATCTCATTTTTCGAAAAGAAGTTCAAGCCCATCGGAGCATGCTCGGGCGACAAGATAGCCAGCCTTTTCCTGCCCGGGCATTTTATCCCAGCCGCCTTTTTCAATGAATTCACCTCTCTTCCATGAATCTAGTTCCCTTAATTCCTTAAGTTTCTCTTTATGGTTCGGTTCCTTCATAAATTGGGCAACGCAGATCGCCGCCTGACTCGCCAAAACCGCCTCTTCGGACATCTTTTGGGTCGTCTTGGAGGTTGTCCACCCCCCCCACGCAAAACCGATGATCATTGCGATGACTGCCCCAACAATAAGACCCCAAACTCCAAACTTAAGCTTCCCTGCAGTTTCTGGTTTCATTTGATACCCCTATTTTATTTTAGTATGTATATCAACCAAATAGCACTTGAAGCTCACGACAGATCACATTCATTCTATCAGAAGCAGCGCCGGCACTATTTGAGTATTTTTTCAAGGGAACATCTTCCTATGTTAAAGGTAAAATAGCGCTAACTTTGTCTTGGTGAACGGCTCAAATTGGTTAAGTTTAAAAATGCGGTAAGATGATCATGGATGGTATCCAATAGAGAAATAAAGGGTTTTCGCCTCCCGTCAGAACATCCCCGTCATATTTGAGAGCACAGTTAAGGCGTTTTGAGTAGTTTCTTCACAGGAAGGCCCTTATTGGGGGTCAAAAGAAAGGTGGAATCAAAGGTGCCGTTACAATCCATCAAAAAGGATGCACGCACACCCGAGAAACCTGTTAAGTGCCACGCTCAAACTCCCTTTTTTAAAGGTATAACCTTTGGAGGCTTTAAACCATCCGATGGTTTTTTTATAGGTGTCGAAGTTGGTGTGGCACTTAACATCTATTAATAAAATAAGCATGAATTGTGCAAAGTCCACGAAATAAAGTTGTTTAAATAAAGAAACCGTTACTTTTAAAGACATCTTTTTGGGGCTCACCTTTGCATGTTTTGTGGTTTAAAGATCTGGTTCTAAATCTCTCAGCTTTTGACAGCGCTGAAAACCTTGTGATATAAGTGTCTGCAATAACCCCAGCAAAACCGCTAATGAGGCTCGATCACAAGCTTACGACCGTCGAGATAGAAATAGAGGAGGAGAGGGAGATAGACGAGGAGGGAAAGATAGACGCGGCAGAGGGCGTTACTAACAAGGCAATCAGGCTATACTGATTGCCCGGTGCTATTTACACGAGAGGGCAAGGGAAGAATGAACGCCGTCGCGTCATTCTTCCCAATCGGGCCATTTTAGCGATTATGGTGGTAGCCAGCTTGTCTATCGCTTTACGAAGTTAACCTCTCATTCGGTTGCCCAAAGTACGACAGTGGCTCACAAGCAATATCGGTTTGCATCATGTCCACCATGAACGCTTTGGAATGACGGAGGTTTACATCATTCCACCCATGCCGCCCATTCCGGGAGCGCCGCCACCGGGCATTGCATCCGCTTTGTCTTCGGGCTTTTCGGCAACCATGGCCCGGGTGGTCAGCATTAAAGAGGCCACACTGGCTGCATTTTGCAAGGCTAGCCGGACCACTTTGGTCGGATCCATTATACCGGCTTTCATCAGATCTTCATAGGTGTCCGTTTCGGCATTGTAACCAAAAGCTCCCGTGCCGTTTTTGACTTTATCAATAACGACAGAACCTTCAGAACCGGCATTGTTGGCAATCTGGCGCAGCGGCTCTTCCATGGCACGCATAACCACTTTCACACCCAGCTTTTGGTCGGCTTTGATTTTCATTTTCTCCAGCGCGGGCAGACATCGCACCAGCGCAACGCCCCCGCCCGGCACGATCCCTTCCTCCACAGCCGCGCGGGTAGCATTGAGGGCATCTTCGACCCGGGCTTTTTTCTCCTTCATTTCGGTTTCTGTGGCTGCACCCACGTTGATCACCGCCACCCCGCCGATCAGTTTAGCCAACCGTTCCTGAAGCTTTTCACGATCGTAGTCGGAGGTGGTTTCTTCGATTTGGGCTCGAATCTGCTTGACCCGGCCCTCGATGGCCGAGCGCGAACCTGCACCGTCAACAAGGGTGGTGTTGTCCTTGTCGATGTTGATCCGTTTGGCGTTGCCGAGGTCTGAGACGGCTAAGTTTTCCAATTTGATGCCTAAATCCTCGGATACGACCTGCCCGCCGGTTAAAACGGCAATGTCTTCCAGCATGGCTTTTCGTCTGTCGCCGAAACCCGGCGCCTTAACGGCAGCGACGTGCAGAGTGCCGCGTAATTTATTGACCACCAATGTCGCCAGGGCTTCACCATCGACGTCTTCGGCGATAATCATGAGGGGTTTTCCCATTTTGGCCACCTGCTCAAGAATAGGCAACAGGTCTTTCATATTGCTGATCTTTTTCTCATTGATCAGAATGTAGGGATCTTCCAGGGAGACCGCCATCTTTTCAGGGTCGGTTACAAAATAGGGTGAAAGGTAACCGCGGTCAAATTGCATGCCTTCAACAACCTCTAAAGTAGTTTCCATGCTTTTGGCTTCTTCAACGGTGATGACCCCTTCTTTACCAACTTTGTTCATGGCCTCGGCAATGATTTTGCCGATGGTTTCATCATTGTTCGCCGAAATAGTGCCGACCTGTGCAATTTCGCGCTGGTCCTGGGTGGGTTTGCTCAAATTTTGGAGTTCTTTTACAACGACTCCAACCGCGGCATCAATCCCCCGTTTAATGGCCATGGGGTTGTTGCCGGCTGCGACCAGCTTTTGACCTTCCTCGTAAATAGATCTTGCCAAAACAGTGGCGGTTGTGGTTCCATCACCGGCCATGTCACTTGTTTTGCTGGCGACCTCTTTTACCATCTGGGCGCCCATGTTTTCGAACTTGTCTTCCAATTCAATTTCTTTCGCCACGGTGACACCGTCTTTGGTGACCGTTGGAGAACCCCAGGATTTGTCAAGAACCACATTGCGACCCTTAGGCCCCAGCGTTACAACCACAGCGTCTGCAAGGGTTCTTACCCCGTTCAGCATCGCTTCACGGGCTTTCATGTCATATTTTATCAGTTTAGCCATCTTGTCTTAACCTCCATTTTAGTTTTTATTCGATGAAGCCAAGCACGTCATCCTCGCGCATGATAAGGTATTCTTCATCCTCTATTTTTACCTCAGTACCCGAATATTTGCCAAACAGGATCCGATCGCCTTTCTTGACTTCAAGCGCTATTCGCTTTCCCTCTTCGCTGATTTTACCATTGCCGGCAGCTATCACTCTGCCTTCAATTGGTTTTTCCTTGGCCGTATCCGGGATGATGATCCCCCCTTTTGTTTTTTCGTCTTCTTTAACTCGTTGAACTAAAATTCGATCCTGCAATGGTCTGAGTTTCATGGTACAAATTCTCCTTTTGAATTATTTCTCCATCGCAACCGTGACGCTTCGCATTGCGTCTATCTAACAAAGCTACCATGGTGGTACCTCCTTCATTAAGAAAAAGGTGTTGCCCGAGCCTGCCTTCCAAAATGCGATTGATGGCATCAAGCCTTTCTTGAAAAGAATGATAAAGAATGTAATCTTCCGAAATAAATCAACAAATGAAAGGGCGCAATGTGGTTGGCTGTTGCGAGGCCAGCTCCGGCTAAATTCAAACCGGTGTTAGTTAAAAAGTAGAAAAGAGGAAGGTTTCGATAGTCAATTTAATTAATAACTTATGCATCTATATCCACTTTGTCAAGCTGCTCCAGAATAAAAAGACTGCAAAGCAAATCCGGTGATTTGCTTTTGGAAATGAGATGATTCGATGCGTTCAATCGACACTTCGCCCATCGATGAGGGCACTCGAACCCCGGATTTGCTCCTGGATCGGCAGATTCGTATCGGTATCTCACTTACACCGGCGGGGCAATCCGCCGGCGGCAAATAAAGTGTATTTTAAAGGACGCTGTTACTTTTCCAACTCCGCAATCCGGTCCGCCTGGCTTGCTACCCGAATCATCCACTCACTGTCTTCTTTGAGGTGGATTTCCGCCAGCTGATTGAATTCTTTGGCCTGGGCCGCGGAGCCTTTCATCAGCCAGGCCTCAGAAAGATAATAGTAATTCTGGCCGTTGGTCGGATGGAGGCTGACCGCCTGTTCCAGTAGCCGGATGGCTTTGTCCGGCTGGCGGTCCTCTATCAGGCGGCGGCCCTGGTCGGTCAATTGCAGCGAGGCCGCTGCCCGCGGGTTTACTTCAACCGCCGCTTCTGATGGCGTCGTTACTTCGGCTTCAGAAGGTTCTCCTTTTAAAATCGGTTTGGGACATCCGGCCAGCAACGCCGCCAGCAGGACCAGGCAGATTATTTGAATGGCTTTAATTGGCATTGATGAGACCCTTTACGCCTTTGATGATTTTCCCGGTGAATCCACCTTTATCATGCAGTGGGCAATCCTCGGAGGGTGCGTGGCCCGCCAGAAAATACACCTCCGATGATTCCGGGCAGCCGGCAACGGCCCGCAACCCGGTAACCGAACAAATCAGAATTTTTTCAACGCCTTCGGGCATGTTAAAATCGGTTCCAGATCGGTACTGGGGGATGGCATTCATGAGATCGGCCCAGATCGGCAGCGCGGCCGCTGCACCGGTGGCTTTGATCGGATCCCCGTTGTCAAAACCCACCCAGACCAGGGCCAGTATGTCCGGGGTATAGCCCACAAACCAGGCATCTCTAAAATCGTTGGTCGTTCCGGTCTTGCCGGCAACCGGCCAGGAAACACCCCGCCATTGCAGCGAGCGGGCCGTGCCTTCTTTGACCACGCCTTGCAGCATGCTGTTCATGACGAATGCTTCGGCCGGCGTAATTAAGCGCTCGATATTGAGATACTGATGTTCGAGTATTTTGTCATTTTCATCCACAACCTCCTTTAAGGACAGTGGAAACGGCTGCACGCCTTCAGCCGCGAATACACAATAGGCCCGGGCGAGCTCGATAGGAATGACTTCAAAAGCGCCCAGAGCCAGTGACGGATACGGTTTAATCGGTGTCGAAAAATGAAACCGCCGGGCCATGTCCACGATGTGTTCGAGGCCGGTTTGCATGGCCAGGTCGACCGTGGCCAGGTTGTACGACTTTTTAAGCGCATCTTTCAGGCTAACGGTATATTCCGTCACCGGTTCAAAATTCTGGGGCTCCCACAGTTCTCCGTTTACCGTATAGGATTTAGGGTCATTTGACAGCAGCGATGTGGGTGTAAATTGAGACAGGCTGCTCAGATAGACAATGGGTTTAAATGCGCTGCCGGGCTGCCGTCGGGCCTGGGTGATTCGGTTAAACTGACTGACACTGTAATTGCGTCCGCCGACCAGGGCCAGGATATGACCGGTTTTGGGCTGCATGACGAGAATGGCTCCCTGGAGTTTTTCTCCAGGTGCTTCGCGCTGCAGCGCCGCATTCGAATTTTCCAGACGGGTCAACCCGTTTGCGAGGGCCGTTTCGGCGGCTCTTTGGACCTGGGTGTCGAGCGTGGTGTAAATGGAAAGGCCCAGGCTCGAAAGATCTTCCGGGCGATACAACGTGTTGAGCTGTTCAGTCAGGTAATCGATAAAATAGGGGGCTTTGGTGTCGGAGGCGATGAACCCAACGGCTTTGATCGGCTGTTTCAGCGCGGCTTGAAGCGCTGCTTCGGTAATCCATTCCCAGCGGTGCATGGCCTGCAACACCTCATCCCGGCGGCTGCGGCAGCGTGTGATATCCCGGTAGGGTGAATAATGATTGGGTGCTTTGATCAGACCGGCAATGACGGCCGCTTCCGAAAGCGTCAATTGCTTAACCGGTTTGCCGAAATAGAAATACGCCGCTTCTCCGACTCCGTTGATGGCCACCGAACCCTTCTGCCCCAGATAAATTTCATTCAAATAAATTTCTAAAATTTCACGTTTGTCATATTTTAATTCGATGATGACCGATAGCATAACTTCTTTAAACTTGCGGGTAATGGTACGGGCAGGAGTTAAAAAATAATTTTTGGCCAGCTGCTGGGTCAAAGTCGAACCGCCCTGCCGGATGGACCCGTGACGCAGGTTGGTGATCAAGGCTCTGAAAATACCCCGCAAATCGACGCCATGATGTTGAAAAAAGCGGTGATCCTCGGCTGCCATAACGGCCTGAATCAGGTGCTCGGGAACCTGCCCGATCGAAATCAGCTGCCGGCGTTCGCGTTCCTGGCCGAAAAACTGCATGATTTCTTCAGGTTCCAACTCAAGGATCGGTATCGTCTCGCCGCTGTCCATGCGGCGAATCGTGCCGATTCCGTTTTCGCTGAAGCCAATTTGAACCAAAACCCCTTCGCGCTGGTTCCAGGGTGTTTTCAGATCGTTTAAAAAAATATCCATCGCACCCGGCCCGATCCGGATTTCGCCTTTTCGGGCAGGCAAGTGGTCAACCCGGTTATAGCCTAAATTCGCCAGCTTCTCGTTGAACAGGGATGGATTCAAGCGCTGCCCTGGGTATAGGAGCGTCGTATCCGAATAAACCGTGGAGGGAATGCTCCAGCGTCGGGCAGAGAAGCGTTTTTCAACCCGGGCTGAAAGATGCCACGCGTAGATCGCCAAAACCACGCCACCTAAAATAAAAATGAGCAGGGTGTATTTAAAGATTTTTTTCAGCATATATTGAAATGTAACCCATTTCGCGGATTATACAATAGCAATAAAGCCTTAAAAAAATAGCCGCCAGCTTCGAACCTGTGGATTAATCATTTGAGAAAAATTAAGCGGTGTATATCTGTCCCATCATCAAAATCTAATAACCAATAACAATTAACGCCGACTTGAGAGCAAAACTCTCAAGTCGGCTTATCCCAGCCCCGCAGCCCCCAGATCAGGGATAACAGCGCCAAACCGCTGATGGCTGCGGATACCAGCGCTGTCGCATAGATGCCGCCCGCCAGCCATATGGGGCCGCCGATCAGCGCGCCCACAACGCGGCCGACGCCGCCCGCTGCCAGATAGCTGGCCATCATTGTTGCCCGTGATGCGGGCACCAGTTCGGTGAACAGGGATAGGCCGGTTACGATGGTAAACTCAAATGTTAAAAAAAGAAAAAAGAGTCCGGTCAAAGCCCTGCCCAGGGTTTGACCGAGAAGCGGCAGGATGCCGTAGCAGATAAGACAGGCGGCCAGGCCCCCGATCAGCGCTCGTTTTAAACCCAGGCGATCGGCCAGTGCTGCCGTGAACGATTCACCGGCCAATTCGGAGATGCCGATAACCGCGGTTCCCAGACCCAGCGCCACAATGCTCAGGCCAAATTGTTTTTCGAGCCAGGCGCCATAGACGACGAATAAGTTGTCGTTGGCCACACTGATCCAGAAGGAATAAGAAAGTGCCCCCAGTGCTGCGCGTTCCCGCATCAATTGCCGCCATGCCCCCCTGAATACGGGTAAAGATCGCCCGGGTGCTTTCTTCTGGGCGGTTTTTTCGATCAAGATGCTTAATGCCAGGATCCCCAAAACGCCCAGGCCGCCCATCACAAAGAACGGCGCACGCCATCCCAGGCGGTCAATCAGAATGGCGATGAGCGGGATCCCCAGCAGGGTGCTCCCGGCCCAGCTGAATTCAAGAAAACCAATCACCAGGCCTCTGCGATGGAATGGCACCCGTTCGCTGACATAGGCCTGCAATGCCGGATCAAACATGCTTTTCCCTAATCCGGCCAAAAATAGCGCGATCAGGATCACCCCGTAAAAAGGAAACAGGCCCCCGGCGAACATGCCGGCGACCAGCAAGGTCATCCCGGTGAGCATCATCAAGCGATACCCCAGGCGATCCGCAATCGGTCCGAAGAAAAGGCCCAAAACGGCAGTGGCCTGGTTCACGGCGATTAATGAGGTAATTGCGGTAAGGGGCACCCCCAGTCCCCGGCTCAATGCCGGGGCAAAGGGATAGACAAAGCGGCGCGCTGTGTTGAGCATCAGGCGGCACAGGGTGGTCACCACAATGCTCACGGTCAAGCGGGAAACAGAAGTTGTAACTTTATCGGGAACGGATTCCGCTGGCATGGCCGCTTTCAATCAATGGCAGATCAATCTGCTTTTTGAGTGATAGTTTCAAACTCGGGGGGCTCATGCAGGTGTTTTTTGACATAGCATAGATTCATCGCTTTGATGATTGCCGCTGTGTATTTTTCCGGAAACTCTGGCGGCAATGTAAGTGTCATTTTGATTTTTTCCACCATGTGGGATTCTTTATTGGTTTTAAGATCAAGCACCAGCTTTAATTTTTGAGTGTCAATTTCGCGTTTTTGGCAAAAATTTAGCGCATAAATGCCTGCACAGGTGCCGAGAGAAGCAAAAAACATATAAGTAGGCGTGGGCGCGGAACTCTCACCCCCATCTCTTTCAAGCTGATCGGTTTTGATCGTGAAACCTTTAAAAAGCGCATCAACTTTTTTACCGCCCGGGAAACTGATTTCCATTGCCATAACCGTATCTCCTTCCAAAGTTTTTACATCAAGACAATTTTTAACTCAACCGCAACCCATCCGCGTTTATTCACGACAGGAAACCCAGAGAGCACTGAGATTGAAATTTATAAAGATGCCAGCAGATACCATAAAAAATGGGTGCTTTCAATCATTCATCGCCGGAGCCTTATTTTTGCCGGCATTTTTGTAATATTCGGAATAAAAAGTGAAACTATGGATATATTATTTAAGAAAAATCGACTTTGAACCGATAATCTCATTATAATCCGGTATTATCAATTTAATCGCAAATAGAGCGTTTCAAAACAAAAAATTAGGTAAAAATCAACTAATTTTGCAAGAAATACCGCCGGATAGACTCCAATACCATTCGATGCGCGAAAGGAGTGGCCTAAACATGGAAGCAAACCAGACAACTTGCCCGCAATGCGGCCTTGCCAATAATGAGCTCGCAGAGTCGTGTGTACAATGCGGCATCATTTTCATTAAAAATCCTGTTATGAGCACCCATACCATAAAGGATGACCAAAAAAGAAAAGCGATTGAGGCGGCCGAGGCGATGTTGGACGAAACGCAAGCGCCGCCAGAAATCGACGCCTCCAAAAATGATATTACCAAGGGGCCTGACCCAGACGGGGATACCGCTGAAATGCAGATTCCGAAAGAAGAAACCACGGATATAAAACCCGAAGCGGCAGCGCTGGAAGCGCCGAAACCGGAGGCGGATAAAAATTCGGAGAATCAAGGAATTGAGATGGAGGCTATTGAAACGGGGATGGAAACCGTGCCGGAAGCGCCGAAAACGGAACCGAACAAAGATATGGAGAATCAAGAGATTGAGATGGAGGCCATCGAGGCGGCGATGGAAACCGTAGACGGAACGGCCGATACGGAAGCGCTTTTTTTATCAGAGGTCAGTAAAGACGAATCGTCCGAAAGGTCTACTCCGGAGACTGCCCAAAAGATAGTCGGCTCCCCTGCTGAGCCTGAAAAAGCGGACGATCTGAATGGTGAAACCCTTCATTCCAAAGCCGCTAAAGAAGACAGCCAGAACCCTGAGACTGACGCGCCGGCGGTGGATCCACCCGCAGGGGGGGATTCTATGGCCGAGCCCCAAAAGGATGAAAACCGGGCGGAAAAAAAGGAAGCGAAAAGCACATCTGAGACGGTCGAAGCCGCTGAAACTGAAACAGCCCTAACTGAAATTGTCGAGCCCGATAAAACCGAGGATCATTCAATACCCGCAACTGCGGCGCAGCCGGCAGAACATGAAATCAAAATGGAAAAAAAGCCCGAAGCAACAAAGGATGAAGCGGCAACGATGAAGGCTGAAACACCGCCCAATGCGCTTGCAACGATAGAAATGCCCGAGGAATTGATCGAAGCGAACGACAAGGCAGACGAACAAGCGGAAAAAGCCAAACAGGATGCCCTCAAAAAGCAGCAGGAAGCTCAGGCGAAAGCCGAAGCGCTGCAAAAAGAAAAAGCTGCTAAGGCCGTGGCTTTAAAAAAGAAAAGGCTGGCTCAGGCCCAGGCCTTAAAGAAGCAAAAAGCGGCTCAGGCCAAAGCGGAAGCCTTGAAGAAAAAGAAAGAAGCCCTGGCCAAAGCGCGGGCTTCAAAACAACAAAAAGCAACCCAGGCGAGGGCAGATGCGTTGAGAAAGCAAATAGAAGCCCAGATCGAGGCCGAGGCATCATCCCAGGAAGTTCAGTGTGCCAGCGGGATGACGACGGGTGTTGCAGGCAGCATGAACCACTACGAGCGGCTGCTGGGGCTGCTCAAAAGGTACAAAGGCAAGGCCATCGGGATTAATTATGATAATTCTGCTGAAATAAGAGAAGCCGAGCTGGTTGAGGCCAATGAGGAATTTTTCAGTGTCAGGGTAAAAGAAAAAAAACTGCAGTACAGTTACCCCCTCAAGACGATTTTAACGATTGTCGAAGGTCAGGAAGGCGTTGAAACCGGTGAGGGGGATAAAAAGGCTAAATTTGATGCCGTGATCAAGGTGTATCCGCTGGTATTATTTTAAAACGCGGATGCCCGCATTTTAAAATAATACATATCAAAAATTTTTAAATTTGCGGAGGCGTCTAAAACTGGAAAAAACAGATGATAAGCTTTTCAGTTTTAGGCGCTTTTTTATGGCGTCCATTCAAATCCTATCATTGTGATTTTCTTCCAATACCGAGCTCTACCCTGGATTGTTTGCTTGACACGTCTCATCCCGCATTCTATGTAGAAGTGGTTTCAAAACCCCATCTAAGGCCCAATGGCTGTGTTGCCCCACGAATTGAAATGCTCACGTACTCACGTGTACGCTCCGCTTTCAATTCGCGGGACGCCTTGCCCTTGAGCCTAATCTGAGGTTTTGAAACCACTTCTATAACCCATTGCGGCAAGATGCCGCTCCCACTGTTGAAGAGGAGATGTGGGAGTGGCTTCCAGCCACGATCGTAGGTAAACCATTATGAAATATCCGAAAATTGATTCGCGTTTATTCGTCAAAAACCGGCAGCGCTTCAGCAAGCAACTAAAACCGAATTCTGTTGCGGTTCTCAATTCCAATGATTTTATGCCGACCAGTGCCGACGGTTATCACCCGTTTATTCAGCAAACGGACCTGTTTTATCTAAGCGGCATCGATCAGGAAGAAACCGTATTGGTTATTTATCCGGATGCTCCCGAAAAGAAGCATAAAGAAATCCTGTTTATAAAAGAAACCAACGAGCAGATTGCCACCTGGGAGGGGCAGAAACACTCAAAAGAGACAGCGCAGGATATTTCCGGAATCAAGACGGTTCACTGGACCTCCGAGCTGCATGGGATATTGCGACCGCTTATCATTCAATCTGAAAATATTTATTTAAATACCAATGAGCACCTGCGGGCCGCAGTTACCGTTGAGACCCGAGACAGACGTTTCCTTGAATGGTGTCGGCAGGCTTTCCCGCTGCATCATTATGAGCGTCTGGCGCCTATTATGCATGATCTGCGAGCTGTTAAATCCCCGCTGGAAATCGAGCTGATCAAAGAGGCCTGCTCGATAACCGGGAAAGCATTTCGGCGTCTGCTCGGTTTTATTCGGCCCGGGGTGTGGGAATATGAGGTGGAAGCCGAGATTGTGCATGAGTTTATGCGCAATCGGTCCAGGGGCCCGGCCTTTGAAACGATCGTGGCTTCCGGAACCGACGCCTGCACCCTGCACTACGTCAAAAATGATAAACAATGCCATAAAGGCGACCTTGTGCTTATTGATTTCGGTGCCGAATATGCCAACTACGCCGCTGATGTGACGCGAACGGTTCCGGTAAACGGGAAGTTTTCAAAAAGACAAAAAGAAGTTTACAATGCCGTCCTGAAGATTCAAAAAGCCGCCACTAAGATGCTCAAGCCGGGCAATGCTCTGGCAGCCTGTCAAGAAAAGGTGGTCCAATTAGTCGAAGCCGAGCTGATTCGCCTGGGCGTGTTAAAAAAGGCAGACATCAAAAAACAGCCAGCGGACTCACCGCTTTATAAAAAATTCTTTCCGCACGGGACCTCCCATCACCTGGGGCTGGATGTGCATGACTATGGTGATAGGTATCGCAAATTTGAACCCGGTATGGTCTTGACCTGTGAGCCCGGGATTTATATCCGGGATGAATCCATCGGCGTTCGCATTGAAAATGATATCCTTATCACCCCAAAAGGTCCTGTTGATTTAACGGCAAACATACCGCGGGAAGTTGAAGAGATAGAAGAATTGATGAATCAGTGACCTTTTTTACCACGAAAGCACGAAAGAACGAAAACACGAAAAAGAAAAACTAAAAAAATTTCGTGTTTTCGTGGTCGATTCGAAAACATCCGGTAACAGCCTATGGGGTTTAGATCTGTCTTCGCGACAGGTGGTCGGCTCTGCGGAGGGGTTCGGGCAGGCGATAGCCGCAGCAGGATTTTAAAATCACCCGGATGCTGTCGTTTAAATCCATAAGGTGCCCGATTGAGACGAATACGGGTTTTACACCCGTGCGGGTGCGTACCACCGCCCCGATGGTTTCTTCTGCGTCCGTCAGTAATGAAGTGCTTCCGGCACAGCGTTGCGGTGGTTCATAATCGCCCACCAATCGGGTTTTGGCGCAGCCGATGGACGGCATATCCAGCAGCACGCCGATATGGCTGGCAGCGCCGAAACGGCGGGGGTGAGCGATCCCATGGCCATCGATCATTAAAAGATCAGGCGCTGTTTTTAATTTGCTCAGTGCATCCACAATCACCGGCCCCTCGCGAAACGAAAGCAAACCGGGGACATAGGGGAATTGAACCGGTTTGGCCGCCAGCGCTTCTTCCAGGATCGTCAAGTCGGTAAGGCTCATCACCACAACGGCTGCACAGGCGGTGTCGATGCGGTACCCGATGTCTACGCCGGCCACCGTTTCGATATCCTCAAAATGTATACGCGTTTGTCGCACCACTCGTCGGGAAAATCTGGCTTGAAGGGCTGTTGCTTCCGGCGGTTCCAAATCCCAGGAGTGAATTGGTTTTGCAATCAATGTAGCCTAACTTGTAAGCGTTTTCTTTAGATTTCTCGTACTGATGCTATAGAAAGCCACTGGCCGTCCAGACAGCCAACCTATTTAAATAATTTTCCGCCATAATCTTCCATGTACTTTTCAATCTCTTTTGCGAAATGTTCCAAAAACTTATCCATCTTCTCGCCTTCATGCTGCATGACGTTTTCTGCGATGTTAGATGCTTTATCATATGCTTTTTCGAATTCATGATCATCCAGGCCGCTGATTTCCTTTGCATCTTCCTTTGTGATGTGCCCGGCGTGAGCAAATAAAGAGGTAAACACACCGCTCAAATGTTTCACTTTTTCTTTAGCCATTTTGCTCCTCTCCTTTCAGATATCTGTTGTCCGCTCTAGATTCCCGCCTTCGCGGGAATGAAAAAGTTAGAATGAAGGACCTTTCCAACCCATAAGTTATTTTCAATAAACCTGTTTATGGTTGCATCTTACCCCGCCGGCACCGCAAAGAGGGTGATAAATACCAGGGCTGCTGCCACCAGTGCAATGCCGAATCTTTGGGCCGGGCTTTTGCTGACATTGAAAGCCACCAGGCACTGCAGGGTGTAGTAAAAGGCAAATGCCCGGGAGGCAAGTGCCAGGACCGTCAGTGTGCTGAAAAAAGCCACCATGGCGGCAACACCGCAAATCAGCAAATAGGCGTGCCGGTCATCAACGTGCTGTTTGGTGGCCTCAACCATGTTGCCGCCGCCGCCGATGGTATCCGCCACTGCGGCACTGAACTGGCTTAATACCGCCGCGATCACAAGTGGTACCGGCAACAGTACCGAGGCCTTGCCGGCCAGCATGATTAGCGCGTTATCCTCAACTTTTTTTCCCAGAAAGTGCATCAGCGGTATCGCCAGTAAAATGAATACGATATAAACGCCGGTCGAGACGATTTGGGACAATCGACAGGATCGGATCCGGGTGTCTGTATCAAACTCTTCTTCCAGATAACGGGAGGTCTCAAATCCCTGAACAACAATGAGTGTTCCGCCGACGATGGTGAGAATCTGCCACCAGCTGTGATCCGGCATTTTCGGCATCTGAATGCCGGGGCCTTTGATGGCGTTAACATCGTAAAAAGCAAAGCCGCTCAAGAGGGCCACGATAATAATCAGCGTGACCCCCAGGGCGATCTTTTCAAGGTTCTGAAGCATGTCGAGCCCTTTGGTATAACCGACAAAGCCGATGATGCTGATCACTGCCACCGTTACGATGTGTTCATTGATGGGCGTGTCGATCCCCAATCCGCCCAGCAGGAAAGCAGCCAGAATCCGGATATACAGGCAAACGGAGATGGCGTAGGCGATTATCAGGGCGAGGTCGGAAGTTCGTTCGAAGAAAACGGCGCGATGGGGTGCTTTTCCAGCTTCAAGTAACGGTTCGGTTTGGCGAATGTTAAAACGGATCACACTGCCTACGGCATAGGCCAGTCCGCAGACGCAGATCATCGCCAGCCAGGAATACGGGCCCACTGCGCCGGCGAGAATCGGAACGATGACCAAAAAACCGCTGCCGAAGATCGAAGCCAGCGGCGTGGCTGTGGCGCCCATTAATTTTTTCGTATTTGATTTCAGCGGGCTCTCTTTCGATCGTTATGATTTTATGACTCAGGCTTTGAATTTTAGAAATTCGTTTTCCATGGAATGAATTCCTGTATACCTGGCGCTGCAAAACTTTCTAATAAAAAATTGAAAATGTTATAAAATACGCAAAATAATAAACATAAATGAATATAAATTCAATGAATTAGTGCACAGAAAATAACATTTTGATCACTCTCACGTAATTCTGTGGTTAACTTCGTGTTCTATTATAGAGCATATATGTTGAACATATTTCATGTGAAGAGAGCCAAAGCGCAGGGTCAGGATTTGGAAGGAACGAAAAATAATGTTCACTGAAATAAACAAAAACAAGTCTGGAGAAAGCCCAAATGAAATTCTAACTCGGTGTTTGGCAAAAGATGATTTTTCTGAATGGAATGAATGGCGTGATAATAAAAAAAAGGGACAAATTTCATTAAAAGGCGCTTATTTGAGCAGTGCCAATTTGGAGGGCGCCGATCTTTCGCAAGTCGATTTGAAAATGGCTGATCTTAAAAATGTCAATCTAGCTGGTGCTGATCTTTCGGAAGCCAATCTGGCAGGCGCTGATTTGAGTCATGCCAATTTAATTGGTGCCAATCTTTGGAAAGCAGATCTGAAATTTGCTAATCTTTGGGAGGCGAATCTAAAAAGTGCTCAGCTCGAAAAGGCGAATCTGGAAAACGCCCAACTCGTAAGGATCAATCTGGAAAGCGCCGATCTGTGGAAAGCCAATCTAAAAGGCGCTAAATTTATATCTGTTCAGGTAGACAGCCGAACATTTATTTGGGGTTGCGATTTTGATGAACAAACGGTCTTTAGTGGACGCGGATTAAGCGCAGCCCGGATTGAACCACGCTTGATTGAACACATGAAAAAGAATACCCGGCGGGTATAATTCTAAGGCCCATTTTTATTTCATTTTTTTTGAAATATGCCTACACGAGCACATCAAGCACGAACCCATCGATTTTTTTACCGGCTACCGCCCTACGCCCTTCCTGTATACTTTCTATGGCATTACAGCTATTCCTGTTAGAAGCGGTAGACAAGGTTCAGGTTAAAGGCGTGGATGATGTTGGGGTCATAGTCGCCTTCCAGGTCGCCCTTTAACGGCCCGCCGGTTTGGTTGACCTTGGCCTTGCCGGCATCGATCAGAGTGTAGGCTACACCGATCGAGCAATCCTTGTTCCAGTCATACTGAATTCCGGCAGCGTAACGGTATTGTGCACCCAGCGGCAGCACCGGTGAACGCTCGGTGCTACCATCTGTGGGCGAGGTGTCGTAGCCGAACCCTGCCATCAGCAGCCAGGGGTCCGCCACGCGGTAATAGACCCCCAGGCCAGCATGGTAGGTGTCTTTGTAGCCCAGGTCGTCGGTGACGGTGTTGCTGTCGGACACGGAAATCTCGGGCTTGCCGAATCGACTCCAGTTCTGCCAGTTGACCGTGCCCACCAGGGCCAGTCTGTCTGTGAAGGCGTGATAGGCTCCGACAGCCAGCTGCGCCGGGAGGTTCATGTTGATTTTCAGCCGACCATTGAGCAACCCGGACGCATCCAGAGCCGCCCCCAACACCGTGCCATTAAGGTTCTTGAACCGCAAGTCGTCCTTGAAATCAAGATTGACCTGGGAAACGTAAGTGACGCCCACGCGGGTCTGCGGGCTCAGTTCAAAGAGCGTCCCCAGGTTAAACCCGTAGCCGATGTCGTTGGCATCGTACTTGAGACGCCCGTCACCGGGCTCGGCAAGGGTGTTCACGGCAACCCGATCGCTAATCTCTCCGTGGACCAGGCTGACGCCGCCGCCGACAGACAACCACGGCGCAATCCGGTAGCCGATGGTCGGGTTGACCGCCGCGGTCGTAAAGCTGGCGCTCTGGACATAGTATTTGCCGGCCCATTCCCTGGAGTAGTCGACTCCCAGACCGAAATAAGTGCCCACCCCCAGGCCCAGCTTCAAATCCGGGCTTACGCTGTGGACGTAATACAACGTTCCGGCGGGGCTAAAATAGCCCGCGTTGCCCCCGCCATTGTTGCCGTAGGTGGCGTTTTCGACATCGAACTGAGCGTCAACATAGAGGCCCAGAAAGCCGCCTTCCATTTGAGAGCGGTCCAGTCGGGTCATCGCCGCCGGGTTGCCGCTGGCGGTGGAGGCATCAAATCCCGCTGCCTGGCGGCCGGCGCCGCCCACGCCCATGTCGGGTGTCGCTTCCTCGTACAGCCAGAGCCCGCCGGCTTGCGCCGATGCGGCACCCACAA
>Ga0316575_10000151_pt1 | contig 17712 bp, 6 predicted proteins | sample J5NA_FD_203072 | JGI IMG/M metagenome (GOLD analysis project Ga0316575, IMG submission 203072) | Rhizosphere microbial communities from salt marsh grasses in Alabama, United States - J5-7_050615r2r3 | ecosystem: Host-associated > Plants > Roots > Rhizosphere | place: USA: Alabama | collected...
CCTTGTCAGAAGCCATGTAAGACCGATACCGAAATTCTGTCCGCGCCTGTCACGCTCGGTACTGATTTTCTCCAGGTTACGTAACGTTCTTGAAAATGCATCCGGATTCACCGGACGATGTGTGACTGAATATGCCTGTTCACTGAAGCCGTCGATGCTTACCCGGAGAAAATCATGATCGTTCCACAGAGAGATCGTGGATAATAGTCGATCTCCATGATAAAAATTCGAATAAATACGGAGCCTCAGTCCGTTCCGCTTAATGATACGAACGATTTCGTCGATGCGTGGGTAGAGAAGTGGTTCGGTACAGTTTCCGGAGAGTAGCACGCCTTCGTGCAGGTTGTTCTTCAATTGTCGGAGTACATTGAGTAACCGTTCCGGATCTATGCCGATACAACGATGCGAAGAGAGAAGGTCCCGCTCATCACCTCGCGTACACCAGATACAATCGTTAGTACACAATATTTTCTGTGATATGTGGAAAGGGTGTATTTCGAGAAATACCGCCCGGTCTGCAGGTGATCCATGCCTGAGGTTGTACATCTCGGCGTACTGGTCAAACATGTTCCGCCAGTATTTCTGGCGGTCATCCCTGCTCTCGAATTCTTTCCAGAAGTCAAATTCCATATTGCAGTTTTCAGCCATTGTTACTCCTCTATATCACTCTGGTGCATTAACCGTACAATATACCAGTTTGCAGGCAGCAATACGAGTTCATGTTTATTTCACATGCGACAGTATTGCGCAATAACATCTGTTTTACGTCTGATGATATCATGCTCCCGTTTCTTCGGGCTCGGACTGATATCCAGCATTTTGTTACCTATCGATATACCGTATCGTTTGATCTGTGCCATGCTCTTTCATACACCACAACGGAGCTTTGTATGATGCGTGTTGTTCTCCCGTGAAGGGATTTAATGGTGGTATTGGGGAAAACAGGTCAATTGCCGATACGTCATGGAGTGTCGACATGATCGGGCAGAGGAATTACTGCTGCTGTCAAATACGACGGTTCTGCGTCAGGGAGACTGCAGGACCGTTTTGTATAGGCTTAAAAGAGTACTATCCTACCAGTCGGCGCGGAAGACACCGTCTCGTGAAATGAAGTAAAGTTCGTCTCTAAAGGTTATTATGACATGGTGGCCGAAGCACGGATCCTGCATGGCAAAAATTGATGAGGAAGAGAATCGGTGCAGTTCCATCGTGTTGACTCCGGGCATATTTTCAGAAAGAACGCAGAAGTCATGAAACGGGGTGAACGTATAATCATACCAGTCCGGTTCATAGTTTCGCATCAGGTACCCGGCAGCCTGATGATACCCGGTAGTTACGCTTCCGTTCAGACTTGTGAAGAGTACGGTGTCATTGTTTTCCCAGTCTTTTCGTTCAGAATCAAGACCGTAAAGAAACGTTGTTCCATTGTCATCTCTGAAATCATATACCTTAATCTTTAGATCGACGTCAGCTTTTTGCCAGTTGATGAGATCATCGGTGACGATCAGGGACGCGGTATCCGCATCGATGGCGCTTTGCAGATAAAGATGGCCGTCGTGGATGAAAACACCTGGGACGGAGTGGAGACGGTTTTGAGTGATCACTGTTTTATATGCATAGGGTGCAAGGTCAAAATGTACAGGGTCACTGCTGGTCCAGATGTCTCCGTAGCAATCGAACATGCAGAGTGTATTGTTGAAGATGACCGGTCGACTAAGCATGTCCACCCACCGGCTTGATGTCGAAATGATGTTTTTACTGGTCATGAAATCCGATTCGATCATGGTCCAGGTTGAGCCGTCTTCACTCCGGAGGATGTGACCACTAATCGTGAAGGCATACAGTGCATCATTCCAGACTAACGCAGTAAGAATTTCAGAATAGGAGTCATTCAGCAGATCGTTAAAATCGGCAATCTTCTCCCAGGCGAAGGCAACATTTTTTATAATGGTATCGGTACGGACGACACTGGCGGTTGACACTTTTACCGCGATCGGGACGGTTGAAAAAAGGGCTTGCTCGGATAAAAGTACCGAGGTATCGGGACCGCTGCTGCCGTGAAATTCACCCGTACAACCGATGTCCCAGGCATATGTGAGGGGGGCACTCCCACTATAGCCGTCGACGTTGACATGGAGGACGTTCTCACGATGTATGTTGAATACCGGGGTGCTGTCGCTTGTCATCCGGATCGTCATCGGTCGCCTGGGTTTAACGGCAATACCTTCGAATACCGGTCCGGTTTCAAGTGTTTTTGAACGGATGGCAACATAATAGGTCACCGGGACGGTGTCATAATAACTGATCGTGCAGCTGTAATTACATCCGGTCGTTGTCGCAAAGGGCATCTGACTGAGCGCTGCAGCATCGCTGTTGTAGATAAGGTACTCCTTCGCCATGTAATAGGTCGTGGAATCCCACGAAAGCGTCACATTCCCATTGATCGTATCATAGGTTACCTGCAGATTTCTGACGGTTGGAATTCCGGTGAAAATCATGTCGACGGTAATCCGTGTCGTATCGGTGTGAGCGGGAATGACAAACGGGAGATACGTGGGAGTGTATTGATCTTCGGTACTGGCGGCACGCAGGGCATATTCTCCTGCAGCAAGACCGGAGATGATGAAGGTGCCGGCCTGCGAGCAGTTGGCGAACCGGTCGGTGCCCATAATCTGGATCGTGGCGGTGCGGGGATTCTTCGATGGATCCATAATGACCGTTCCAAGAAGAGTGGTCGTTGTTGCAAGCGTATCATCATGAAGTGTGGAAAATGTTCCGCCGATCGTAACCGAATCCTGGAATGCGGCAAGGTATTCATCACCGAACATGACATTGTACATGCCGTCGGTAAGCTGCAGCGAAAATTTTCCCGACCGGTCGGTTGAAGTGGAATATACCGGAATGCGACTCGTATCACCGACATCGAACACCTTAACATCAATGTCTGCAGCTGCGGCGAGCTGCGGAGTATACACATGGGCCGACTTGACCGTCGTTTCATCGGTTGTTCCCGCAATATCCGAACAGCCGGCGATAAGTGCAGACAGAACTGCAACGGTGAGGAATATGAATTTATTCATGGTGAGGCTCCTGGGTATAGTGATTGCCGAGAACGATGCTCAGCTGAAGAACGCGGTCCGGCTGTTCTTCATCTTTATGGGCCAGGGAACGGACCTGGCTGCGGAATTTTTCGAGGAGGTTGACGAGTCGTTCATTACCCTTCCGGGATATGCTTATGGTATTGGTGTGTGAGAAGGCAATCCGGCTGGTTGGTCCGGCAACGGTTTTCTGAGCAAGGAGAAGACTCTGCAGCTGGTACTGTTTGAGAAGTTCGGTTTTCATTTTTTCCGGTGCCTGTATAGCTGAGTCGGCAGGTTTATAAACACCCTGTTCGTTTTTTTTGATCAGGCCGAGTTCAAGGAGCAGTTTCATGGAGGTCCTGACATCTTTAACGGTCATCGGAGGATATATCTTTTTTGCAAGAGCCTTGCAGTCTCCTGTAAAATTTTCCACTGCGAGGAGTGCCCTGATGACTCCGTTATGCCATGACTGATAGTACCGCAGCATCGATGTGTCAAGCATTCTGCCGGGAGTCCGGTTGAGGTCGATGAGCTGCGAGAAAAAAAGTTCCTTCTCGTCGATGTTTTCAGCCTGGTTGAACCGCACAAGCGTTCTGAAATATTGTGCTTCCTCGCGGTTGAAACCGATCACCGCGACAAACCGTTCGACAAACGTGTCGGTGACTTTTTTCCCATTGAGTACATCTGTAACGTAACTGCGGGTGTTCGGCAGCTGCAGCAATCTGCTGAATTCGCTTTTACTGAATCCGGGTTCCCGCGCGATCCGTTCTTTCTGATATTCGGCGAGAAACATCCTGAAATCATTGAAGGCAAATACCGACGGTTTTATGTTCTCTTTCATGATTACCCTTTCCCTCCGGGATGGGGAAGCCGATTGTGTCCCGGCAGATCACAGCATCGCCGTTCATTTCTGATAGTATACCTCAGATAAAAGAACGGTGATGTGCTTTTTTTGTAGTACAGTATTGTCGTATGAAAACGGTTGTTACGGTGTGCGGGACTGTCGGTAGCCGGGTGGAGGGGAGAGATACATGTCATGCGGAGCATGTCGGTTCCGGCATGTCGGTACGAACAGGTTCAGAGTGCCGCTGCAGCGGGGGTATGCTACGTCATACCGCTTCACGGCGGAACGGAGGGAGGCGTTTTTCCTGCAGGGATGGTGGTGCATGATCTTCGGCCGGATGATCCGTTACCTGCCGGAAGTGTTACCGGACACACGCCGGGTAACTTTCCGGATGGAAATTTCGGCAATTCGGTAAAATTGACATTATCCACAGGGACATGACTGATTGTTCCGTCGGACCATTCCGTTACCTGCAGATAACACTTCAATCAATTTCGAATTGATTCGGGAGTTGTCAGTTACCTATTTTTGGTTCACGAAAGGGAATGGTCTATGGCCTGTGTGTATGATTTTACTGATTACCGGCAATATCTCAAAGCTTACTATGCGGAAAAAAAACAGAGCAATTCCCATTATTCCTATCAGTTGCTTTCTGAAAGAGCGGGATTCGGCAATCGCGGATTTATCTTTAATGTAATCAACGGAAAAAAGAAACTCTCCAAGATCCACTGTTTTAAACTCTCACAGGCACTCCGGCACTCGAAGGCGGAAGCCTTCTATTTCGAGAATATCGTTGCGTATACACAGGCAAAGCAGGAAGAGGCTCGCCGTTTTTTTTATGAGCAGGCTCTTCTCTCCAATAAAGGTGCCGTATCTCCCGCTCAGGTACTGCGTAAAGATCATTATGAGTACTACTCGAAATGGTACCACAGTGCAATTCGTGCGCTCATCGACCTCTATTCGTTTACAGGTGATTATGTGTGGCTGAGCAGAAAGGTTGTCCCTGCCATTTCCGATAGTCAGGCACGGCGATCGGTTGAACTGCTTGAACGTCTCGGCCTCATCGTACGGGACAGTGAGGGACGATACCGCGTCACGGAAAAAAACATCGTTGCCGGAAGTGACATCTCTCAGCTTGCAAAAAACCGTTTCAATGTCGAATATACCGAACTGGCGAAGAAATCGATAACCGATCTTCCGACGGATAAACGCATGGTATGCTCACTGACCCTCGGTGTTTCGTATTCGACCTACCGCCGTATCTGTGAAGAAGCCGTACGGTTTCAGGAGCTGGTGGTCGGTCTTGCCAATGCCGATTTTCTTGCCGACAATGTTTACCAGTGCCAGATGATCCTCTTTCCACTTTCCACTATCGAAGAACCCTCTTCGGGGAGTTGAACAGTATGAAGAAGGCAAATACCGTTTTACGGTCAGTCGCCATGACGTGTCTGATTACCGGAATTATCACGTGTTCAACAGGACCGGTGGCTGACCTCGGCAACTCTTCGGTTCTTTTCGGCAAGGCGTACGGCAAGGGAGACTCCGCACAAACCGCGGCAGCAGGGGCAACCGTTGAATTACGTGCGTACCATAGTCTGGCACTCGCACCGGTAACCGGTAAACGAAGCTTGTACAGCGATACGCTCGTCTATCGTACCGTCACCGATACCGACGGTTCGTTTCGTATTGATTCCATTGCAGACGGTGTTTACACACTGCTGATCTGTCTGGATTCCACCGTCATGGGAATCACTGATTCGGTGCTTGCAGACGGAACTGCCGATCAGCCTGATACGGCTGACGATCTTGATCTCAGGCCGCCGGTGAAGGTATATGGAAGAGTAAACTGGAAGAACGATTCGGTCAGGGCGTACATCGCGGTCTGCGGAACCGGTTTCACCAGGTCTGTCGAATCTGACGGGTCGTTCCGGTTTGAGCGGCTGCCTGCGGGCAACCTGCGTTTCAAATGCATCTTATACCGCGACGGGCAGGGTGATCCCGATACGACCGATGAATTCCCGGTGGACATAGCAGGGCAGGACAGTGTCTGTATCGACCGGTTTGTCTCCTCCCCGGAGCTTCTCTCCGAAATCGACACGCTCGTAAGGGTGAGTCATGGTGAAAACTGCACACTGTCCGTACCGGTCAACGGTGTGGAAGACTGCATGTTCATCTGGTACCGTGATTCGGTTCCTGTTGATACGACGGATACGTGTCTGCTGGTATTTTCACAAGCTGATGAAAGCATTGCCGGATCATATTACTGCCGGATCGTCAATCGGTGGGGAGAGGTTGCGAGCAGGTTGATCGAGGTGCGGGTGGTACCGCTTTTCAGTGTGACGCTTATTGACAAAGAACGTTCCGGCGGTGATAGTCTTCTTTCGGCAGACCGATATGAAACGGGAGAGAAAATCGTCCTGGCCGTCCCTCCCGACAGTACGGTTGCGCCCGGGTATGTTTTCAACAGCTGGAATACGACGGCGGACGGTTCGGGAAGTTCGCTTGCTCCGGGGGACACGATGACGATTGACACGACGGCAATCGTCCTTTATGCTGTCTGGGAAGCACTTCCGCGTCATCGGGTTTTTTACGATGCGAACGGCGGCAGCGGTCCGGTACCGGTGGATACCCTCACCTATTATGCATCCCAGATTATTCCGGTCAGGGAGGCTGCAGGCAGTCTCGCCAGAGCCGGGCACAGTTTCACCGGGTGGAACACCCTTTCCGGCGGTGACGGTACCGGCTGTCCCCCCGATTCACAACTGGTGATGAGCGATACCGATATCGTTCTCTTTGCCCAGTGGCAGCGCAATTCCTATCTCATCTACTTTCATGAGGACAATGATACCGCAATTGACGGAACGGATACCGTGCTTTATGGAGATCCGGCTGCGGCCCCGGCGGATCCCGTGAGAACCGGTTCGGTGTTCGGAGGGTGGTTTCGGGATGCCGGTTATACGCTTCCGTGGGACTTTTCGGCTGATACGGTGTATTCGGATGTCGACCTCTATGCACAATGGCGTCTCGAGAAATATGCGGTTGTTTACAACATTTCCGGGGGCGGAGTGATTGACGGTCCCGATTCAGTCGAGTACGGCGTTGCTGCGCATGTCAAAGGCATCCCTTCGAAGGGGTATGTGTTTGATCACTGGAATGCCGGTGCTTCCGAGGTCTCCATTGCCGATTCGTCTGATGCCGAAACCGAAATAACCGGGTCGGCCGGAAGTGTGGTTGTAAACGCCGTTTTCGTATTGCGAACGTATACGCTCGAGGTGACCGCTCAGGAACACGGTACGATATCAGAACGGCCCGGAACTGCCGTAACGCACGGAGATACTGCTACGGTATCGGCGGTTGCCGATCAGGGATATCACTTCAGCGGCTGGAAGATAACATCCGGTTATGCGGTACTGGTTAATTCCTTTTCCGCAACAACCGGTGTGGTCATGGATTCCGGTGATGCCTCGATTACCGCGACGTTTGAAATTAACCGATATCGCCTTGACAGGATTTCACAGCACGGAACGATCGATGCTCCCGACAGTGCGGAACACGGTGAGGCGGTTACCGTAACGGCGGTCGCGGATTTCGGATACCGGCTCACACAGTGGACCGCCGATTCGGGAACACTCACGATTGCCGATCCTGATTCCGTATCGACCACCGTCATCATGGAGAACGGCGATGCGCGTATCAGGGCCGGGTTCGGGCTTAAAGAATATGCACTGACCGTAACACATGACGACTCGGGATCAACTTCCGGAGGCGGAACCGTGAAACACGGAGAACAGAACCGTGTCGTCGCCGTTGCGGCTGAAGGATATCGGTTTGTCAAGTGGGCGGGAGTCTCGGGGCGGGTGTTGCTTGCCGATTCTCTCGATGATTCGACCTTTGCACTCCTTACCGACGGGGATGCTTCGATCCGTGCGCATTTCGAACGCAACGTGTACCAGGTTGTCGTTGCGTCATCCGATAACGGATCTGCAGGAGCGACGGGAACCACTCTGCACGGGGACCCGTATCAGATTACGGCACATGCCGATTCGCACTACCATTTTGACCACTGGCGCATCGTTTCTGGAACCGTTGCAATAGCCGATTCGTCTCGCGACACGACGACCGTTCGTGTTTATTCTGCGGGTTCTTCGGTAGAGGCGCTTTTCGTCATCGACGAATACGGGGTGACGGCGGAAACCGCCGGGCAGGGGAGTGTCAACGGTGCCGGTTCGGCACCGTATGGTGATACACTTGCTCTCGAAGCCGTTCCTGCACACGGATATCTGTTTGACCACTGGGAGCCGGTTTCGGGAGATGTCTGGATTTCGGATGTGTCGAATTCTGCTGTAAAGGCGTTTCTTTCATCTGCGGCCACGCTGCGGGCAGTGTTCATTCCCATGACCTATACTCTGTCTCTTGCCTCTTCGGATGGCGGTACTGTTGCGGAAGAGGGTACCGTTATTTCAGTTCAGCACGGAATACCCTTTACGGTTACTGCGATACCGGAGGCGCAGCAGGGGTACCATTTCGATCACTGGGTCGCCGAAACGCCCAATGTGACTATTGAGAATACGGGTGCTGCCGTCACCGCGGTATCGGTTGTCGACAGCAATGCGGCAGTATCAGCGACGTTCGCCCTTAACAATTACCATTTCACCATCAAGGATACGGCCGGCAACGGTGCCGGAAGTGTCATCTGCCGGAGAATCGATACCTCCATAATGGTCGACGGGGATATTGTTACGCACAATGAGGTCATTACCATACAGGCAAATCCTGCTGCATCATCAGTTTTTACCGTGTGGCGGGTGACAGGTTCGAACATAGTGCACGGCGACAGTACCGCTGTGGTCAGATCGGTGGAAATCCGGGACAGCGTCGGGTGTATCGATGCCGTTTTCTCGCTCAAACAGTACTCGCTCACGGTGGTACAGCCCTCCGATCCCGACAGTGGTGTCCTTACCGCCCAGTCCCTGATCTGCGAGCACGGGCTCGCCTATTCGATTTCGGCAATTCCCGGCCCTCAGTTCAGGTTTGTTGCCTGGGCTGGACAACCGACAGATTCGGTACGGATCATCAATCCGGGAAGCGCCGAGGCGACGATTGTTCTGACCGGAAACGGTACTGTTTCCGCACGATTCGAACGGATACCGTTCATTCTGACTGAAACAGCGGTCGGAGAGGGGTGCGGCACCATCACCATCGGTAGTACGGCTGCCACCGGACACGATACCCTGCTGCACAGTATACCGCAGACCCTGCATGCACATCCGTGCACCGGTTCACGGTTCATCGGGTGGCATACCGGTCCGGAAGTTACTGTTGTCGGGGATCATGACGGTGATTCAATTACCGTTATGCTCGATCACGGAAACGGTTCGCTTACCGCTGAATTCGCCCTGCAGGAATATTCGTTTTTTCTTGTCGCCGATTCAGGCGGTATCACACGACCTGCGGCGGGGGCACTGTACACCGTCAGGCATGGTCGTCCCTTTACCGTCATGGCAGTTGCCGATACGCTGGCCGGGTATATGGTCGATGCGTGGAGAACGCTGGCGGATGATGACAGCCGGTGCCGGCTGACAATGTTTACAGGTGATTCATGTGCCTACATCGTGCTGGACTCGATCGAACATGATACGCTCGCCGTTCACTTCCGTAAAAGATCCTATACCCTTGCCATCGTTCCGCCGGCAGGCGATTCCGGAGTGATTACGCTTCCTGCGGTACCGTCACTGTCTGTCGAGCACGGGCAGAATATACCGATAACCGCCGTACCCGCCGTGGGTTTCGACTCTCTGCGCTGGACGGTCCGACGGGCCAATACGGTGCTTCGTCTGCACCGGTCTGCAGCGGTACCCGATACGGTCACACTGTTCAGTGGTGACGATACCCTCACGGCATCATTCAGGTCGATCAATTATCGTATCCGTATCGTAGTCGATAACCCGCTGTGGGGAGCGACCGTTCCCGCCGACAGCATCTTTGTCAATCATTTCCGGACGGAGAACATCACCGCGGTTCCGGTGGAGGGGTACCGTTTCACATCGATGACCACGTCATCGCCTCAGATCAATGTACTCCCTGTCAATGCCACGGTCATGCAGATCACGACTACCGATACGGGAACGGCGACCGCACATTTCATCAGAATCGTCGATACGCTTACGGTTCACCACTCCGACAGCGGCAATCTGCCAGCGGCCGATGAAGTGCATCATCTTGACTATATGGATCCGGTAACCATCACTGCACAGCCTCTGCCGGAGTATGATTTTTCGCACTGGCAGACCGTGATCGGAACCGTGTATTATCGTGACGGCTTCGACAATACCATGGCTGAGGCGGAAGTGTACTGCAGGGGGGAGAATGCCGAACTGGTCCCGGTGTTTACCCTGAAGCGGTATGCGTTGACGGTGACGAACAACAAACCTGACAGTGCACAGGTCACCGCGCCGCAGGTGATCGAACACGGGAATGTTTACACGTGCAGTGCCGTGACGTCATATCCGCTGCGGTTTGCCGGGTGGACGACATCGACTCCCGACAGCATCGTTATCACCGATGCCGCAGCTGCGACGACGTCGTTTATCTGTACCGGAAATGCGCAGCTGAATGCCGGGTTCGAGTATTACCGCTATCCGGTCGTGCTTTCGATATCAGATCCCGACGGCGCGAGCTTTGTCACATCGATAACCGAAATCGAGTACGGCAGGGAGGAGGTCATCAGTGTCAACGTGAATGGCGGGTATGAATTCGTCTCCTGGAATGTTCTGCAGAACGGTATCGGACTGTCGTTTCCCGACGGACAGTCATCTCCGACGGTACGACTGGTTTATCGTCCTCCCGTTTTTCCGACAGGTGAAGTACGCATCGAAGCCGGAATCCGACAACCGTGATGCATTTTCGCCGGTGGCGGCGGACCAGGACTTCCGCACCCATGCGCTATCCGGGACGAGAGCAGCTCTGGGTGTATACTGTCAACAATGTGGAGTAGACGATGAAGAATACGCTCCGTATATTTGCCGTGACGGTTTGTGCCGGTCTGCTGTATCACTGCATACCGCTCAATCCGTATGACCTTCTCGAAAATGTCAATGCCGGCATGGTGGTGAAATCTGAAAACGGTACATTTTCTCAGGGAATGACATTCAGCGATTCGACCGGATGTCGCGACACGATTGTCATCGATCAGTACATACCGCAGTTCATTGCTTATGCGGAGGTGAGGATCTCCTATCAGACTGATACTGCAATGGTGACCGAAACACTCTTCCGCAGCTATGAAAACGGCATCCGTCAGGATTCATCCGTCGCCGGATTTCTTTCGTCCGATGATGAGTACGCCCGGTTGACCATGACCCGCCCCTGGACGTTCTATAAATCTGGAGAGTATATCATGTATTTACATGTCAAGAGAATCGACAGTACCGATCTTTATTCTGATACGATAAATGTGTCAATGTATTGCCGGCCGGCACAGCTTGTGTGCCTGTTCGATGACGATGAACTCAGGGGTGTCATGCCGTCCGATACCGCCGATTCGCTGCAGGCTGAAGTCGGGAGCGAAAGGGATTCCCTGCGGTTTGCTCCCCGGTCCGATAATCCGTACGTTCAGGTGGTTGTCAACGGGATCCCTGTCGGGGGAGATGCGTATGATACCGTTTTTTCTTTGACGACCGGTGACAATCGGTTCAGGGTGGAAGTCTTTGCCGATGATCCGGGCGTTGCCGATACGTTCATGCTGACGGTCTTCCGTCGCCCGAGTTCCGATGCGACACTCGCGGCGCTCGATATCGCCGGAATACTGATCGATACCGCAGGTATTGATGCCGATACTCTGTATTCAGTGACGCTTCCCCAGGGTGAGTTCACTGTAGTAGTCAATGCCGTGCCTGCACATCCACAAGCCGTTGTCGAGATCGGGGACTCGCTGTTCGGGCGGGGAGCCGTAACCGACACCTTTGCGCTTGAAAACTATATCGATACCCTGACCGTTACGGTTACCGCTGAGGATGGACAGACAAAACACACCTATCGCATCGAATTGATACGGGAAAGGGACACATGCACCACCCTGGCCGAGATATCGGCACGAAGCGATCTGATCCCTGTACGCTTCAAACCGGAGGTACGGTCGTATTCGTTCACCATACCCAACTATGGTGCGCATATGCGTTTGTTCATGCGTCCCCAAAACAGCCTGCAGCACCTTTTTGTGGCAGGTGAAGCCGCAGGAGTGAAAACGGAGTACGGGATCGTCTCCGGTGATGTCGATACAAGCGATACAATACCGCTTCTGTCGAATGATACAAACAGAATCGAGGTACTTGTCGTTTCGGAATCGGAAGACACGGGACGCTATGTATTCTCGGTATTCAGGGTACCGAGTACCGTTGCGACACTTGATTCCATCGTTCTGTCGGAGGGAAGACTCTCTCCGGAGTTCGGTATCGAGTCACGTAAGTTTCAGGCGCTGGTTCCGTCGGCGTGCACCACGCTGAGCATTCGTCCGGTACCCACCAACGACAGAGCCAAAATCATCATTGATGATAACGGGCTGAGCATCAACAATCTCCGGGGTTCGTATACAAAGGAAAACATTACGCGCGAGTGCGGCGAGGAGCTTACCATCAGAGTGACGTCAGAAGACGGCAATAACAGTATCGCGTATGTCATTACCTGTATCAACCGGGCATTCGCCGTAACGGTGGATACCGTCAAAGGGGCCGGTCTTGCCGAGCCGCGGATTCTGGAAGGATACCGGGGAATGCCGGTTGCGGTGACCCTGCAGCCCGATGAAGGATATGTCGTGCATGGCTGGATCATCGGACAGGACACGCTGCCCGTTGATTCATCCGGATTGTCATCTGTCTCATTAATGGTTGATTCTGCGTGTACGGTACTGCCGCTCTGTGCATTGAAACGGTACCCGGTTCGCTATGCCGCAACGGTCAACGGTTCGGTTTCCGGACCCGATACGGTTGAGCATGGCATCCCGTTCTCCGTGTCGGCACACCCCGACCGCGGATTCAGGATCGCCCGATGGTCATCGATGTCCGGTTTCGTCACTTTCAGCGATACGGCGGGTCAGGAAACGTTCTGTACGGTAACCGACACTGGTGTCCTTATCGATGCCCGCTTCATGCTCCGGCAGTATCATCTGAGCGTGTTGGCGGATGAACACGGAAAGGTCATTACCATGCCCGAAGGAGCGGTACTCCATGGGGAGCTTGCTTCAATCGGCGCCGCTGCAGGCACCGGGTACCATTTTGACGGATGGAGTGTCTCTTCAGGGTATGCCGTCGTTACCGAACCGCAGTCATCATCCACAACGGTGCTCATGGATTCTTCCGATGCGACGGTCACCGCATCCTTCGCGATCAACCGGTACCGGCTTGACAAAAATATGGAACATGGCCGCATCGAGGCTCCTGACAGTGCCAATCACGGAGAACCGGTTACCGTTACCGCAGTTGCCGATTTCGGGTATGAGTTCGGAAGATGGTCTTCCGACTCGGAAAAAATTACCATAGAGCACCCGGACTCCTCGGTCACCGCGGTTTCATTGACCCGGGGTAATGCACGGATCACGGCATCTTTTGAATTAAAGCAGTATTCGCTGGTTGTCATCAACAGTGATTCAGGAACCGTTTCCGCAGGAGGACGCGTGCTGCATGGTGAGCTGAACCGGCTCATTGCATGTCCGGCTGATAATTACCGGTTTATCACCTGGGTGCCGGTCGGAGGCTCCCCGCAGCTCATCGATTCCGCCAATGACACCTGCTATGTCGTACTGACCGAAGGAGACGCAAGTGTCAAGGCTGTCTTCGAGCGGCTGACCTGCTCGGTAACCATTGCGCCTGCTGAACACGGGGCAGTCGGCATACCCGGATATCCCGAAGGGCGCAACCTGCCGAAATCTCTGGCGGTTTCCGTTTCCGTTACCCCGTCGCCGCATTATCACCTGGATCACTGGGAAACTGATTCCGGTATTGTCGTTACCGGTGATTCCGGTGAACCTGCAATGATAACCGTTCATCGGGACAGCGGTAGGGTCAGGGCATTTTTCGAACTCGATACCTACACACTTACCCTGGCACAGACGGGACAGGGAACTGTTTTCGGTGTCGGCGCCGCACTGTTCGGTGATACCATATGGATCAGTGCAAACCCTGCAACCGGGTATACCTTCAGTGGCTGGAGTGTGACCGACGGAGATGCGACCCTCGATTCGGCAGAAGACAGAGGGTATTACGTATTACCCGGATCTGATGCAACAGTCACTGCGGAGTTCCTGCCGGATTCCTACACGCTTATCCTGACGCAACCGGAACATGGTCATATAGCGTCTGGTGGTAGCGGAGTTGCTTTTCACGGAATACCGTGTCAGGTTACAGCCTATCCCGATGACGGGTATCGGCTTGTCAACTGGAGCAATGTCTCCGGTGCTGAATTTGCCGACAGTACCGCTGAGGCGACGACGGTAACCATCACCGGACCTGCGGAGATCAGTGCTGAATTCGATCGGATACACTATACCCTTGCCGTTATCACTGAGGGTGATGCGGGAGACACTGTCACTGCAGGATCCATACCGGTAAGTGGTTCCCTTACCATGCTTCACGGTGTTCCGCAGACCCTGCATGCTCATCCCGGTGTAGGCTCAAGGTTTGTCGCATGGCATCCGGGTGCCGATGTAACGGTAATCGGAGAGCCCGCCGGAGATTCGATCGCCGTGATGCTTGACCGCGGCGACGGATCCGTTACGGCGGAATTCGAACTGATCGAGTATTCGTTTTTCCTTCATGTCAGACCTGATCAGGAAACTCCGGGCGGAACCACATCCCCGGAATCCGAGATGCTCTATACCGTTCGGTACGGAAAACCGTTCGATTTCAGGGCGGTACCCGAACCGTATGCCGGGTATGAGGTTGATACCTGTACCTCACCCAACAGCGACGGCACGCGCTGTATTCTCGAAAGGTCGGGAGAAAACAGCTATTCATATACGGTATATTCCGATATTCCTGACGACACTGTATATGTATCGTTCCGGAAAAAACAGTACAAACTTACCATCATTCAGCCTTCTATCGACTCCGGAACGATTACACTCCCCATTGGTTCGGTAACGGATGTGATCCATGGGAAAAATACTGCAATCGCTGCAGTACCGGCCGCCGGCTTTGATTCTCTTCACTGGACGCACCGCAGGCTGAATACCGCGGTCACGCTTCGAAATTCGGCGCAGGACACGGTTGACTCGGTGGCACTGTTTGAAGGTGACGATACCCTCACGGCATCCTTCAGGTCGATCAACCATCGTGTCCGTATCGTTGTCGACAATCCCCAATGGGGAACGACTTCGCCCGAAAGTGTTGTCTTTGTCAATCATTTCAGGGTAGGGAACATTACCGCGGTCCCGACGGAGGGGTTCCGTTTCACATCGATGACCACGTCATCGCCTCGGATCAATGTACTCCCTGTCAATACCACGGTCACGCAGATCACGGCGGGTGATACGGGAACCGTTACCGCCCATTTCATCAGAATCGTCGATACGCTTACGGTGCACCGCTCCGACAGCGGCAGTCTGCCGGCAGCCGATGAGGTGCACCACCTTGACTATATGGATTCGGTGGGCATTACCGCGCAGCCTCTGCCGGAGTATGATTTCTCGCACTGGCAGACGGTGAGCGGGACCGTATACTATCGTGAGGGCTTTGACAATACCATGGCTGAGGCGGAAGTGTACTGCAGGGGAGAAAATGCCGGACTCTCTCCGGTTTTCAGCCTGAAGCGTTATGCGCTTGCGGTGACGAACAACAAACCCGAAAGCACGCTGGTCACCGTGCCGCCGGTCATCGAACACGGTATAGTTTACACGTGCAGTGCAGTCGTATCGCATCCGCTGCGGTTCGTCGGATGGACGACGTCGACTCCCGAAAACATCAGTATCGCCGATCCTGCGTTAGAAACGACGACGTTTACCTGTACGGGAGATGCGCAGCTGCATGCTGAATTCGAGTACTGCCGCTATCCGGTCGTGCTGTCGGTGTCGAATACCGACGGGGCGACGCTTATCGCACCGGTAAGCGAAATCGAGTACGGACAGGAGGAGGTCATCGGTGTGGCAATAAGTGGCGGGTATGAATTCGTCATATGGAACGTACTGCAAAACGGTATCGGGTTGACATTCACAAGGGGACAGGGATCGCCGGTGACACGTATACGGTATACTCCGCAATCACCGGCAGGAACTCTCAGAATCGAAGCTTCCGTCAGGAGAATTCAATGAAGCGACGGTATGGTCATGCAGTCGGCCGGAGAGACGCCGAAAAGGGACGATGTGCAGCTACGTCGGTCTTCTTTGCAAAGGTATATCCGGAGGTACGGTAGTGCAGTGATGGTACCATTGTACCGAAGTGAACTCTTTTCTGATTCGGATGGAAAACTATGAAACGAACCACAGTGCAAGGATGGAACGGTACGGGCCGGCATCTGTTGGTGGCCGCCGTTCTGCTGGCTGTCGGTGCGGCAGCACCGGTCTTTTCCGTAACCCGGCTTTCCGGGGAGATTTCCGGAGTTATCAGCAAGGAACATTCACCGTACTATGTCGAAAGGGACATTGTCGTTCCCAAAGATAAATCGTGTGTCATCGAGGCGGGATGCGTCTTTCTGTTCAGGGAATTCACCGGTATCAAGGTGTTCGGGAGGTTAGAGGTGAACGGCAGCGGGGAACAGATGGTGGTGTTTACATCTGAACGTGACCGCAGCTTCAACAGGGACACCGCCCTGATCAACGACACGACTCCCGAGCCTGCGGCATTCGACTGGAACGGTATGGATATCCTCGAACAATCGGTCGGCAGTGTCATCAGTAATGCCGTGTTCCGTTATATGGTGAACGGAATCTATTCCCGTACAAAAATGGTGACCATTAACAAATGTTGTTTCAACTTCACCGGAACCGTGGCTTTGCGGATCGACGAAAAAATATTCGACCCGACGCCGGGGACGCCGGTATCGGTGGACGGTACCCGTCTTGCGGGTGTCAGTGTTGTTCCGTCAACGGGTATGACTCCACCGGGAGGGGATTCCTTTCCGAAGCGACACAAAAAAGAGATCCGGATCGGGTGTATTTCCCTCGGGATCGCCGGTGCGGTCGCCGGAGTGACATTCGGATGCCTCGCCGCCACCGATTACTATCAGGCGACACATGATATCAAGGTCGGAAGGGATTCGCGATCGGCGTTCGAGGACGCCGACAGCCGGTATCGGAAGCGGTTGAAATACATGGCGGGAACGCTCTCGATGGGATCGCTCGGCGGCGTCGGGTATCTGTTGACGTTTAACATAAAATAAAAAAGGCGTCCCGGTTTCAGGACGCCGTGAATGGCATTCCGGATATTCCGTTTCGTTACCGGTGCAGACTGATGGTCTTCACTTCCGAAATAGCGTTGCTCTGCAGCTGTACCAGATAAACTCCACCTGTGAGCTGTACCGGCAGGGCCACGATGCGGCTGTCACCCGACACGGTGACGGTCCGGCTGAAAACTCTGGCACCGCTAAGGGAAAAAAGTGAGATGGAGAGCGGTTTATTGTCAACCGTACCCGGGAGTGAAAATCGGGCGGAACCGAGCTGCAGCGAAAAAACATTTCCGGCAACCCGGCCGGTTACGACTCCTGTAACGGGCGTGACTGTTACCGACAGGGCAAGTGTGTCGCTGCCGCCTTTTCCGTCGGCTGCGACAATGGTTATGGTGTCATCTTTACTTGTCGCAGTCG
>Ga0316575_10000152_pt1 | contig 17688 bp, 10 predicted proteins | sample J5NA_FD_203072 | JGI IMG/M metagenome (GOLD analysis project Ga0316575, IMG submission 203072) | Rhizosphere microbial communities from salt marsh grasses in Alabama, United States - J5-7_050615r2r3 | ecosystem: Host-associated > Plants > Roots > Rhizosphere | place: USA: Alabama | collected...
ATTACAGGGCCGGCGCATCGACATTCTTGTGAACTGCGCCGGTGTTTTGACGTCCGAGAGCCTGGATGACCTCGACATCGACCGTATTCGCCGTCAGTTCGAGGTCAATGCTATCGCACCGCTACGGATCACGGCGGCGCTTCAAGATTGTTTGGCGCGCGGGTCGAAGGTCGTGATCATCACGAGCCGCATGGGCTCGATTGAGGACAACAGCTCCGGCGGGTACTACGGCTACCGTATGTCCAAGGCGGCCGTGAACATCGCAGCACGCAGCTTGGCGCATGACCTGAAAGATCAAGGCATCTCAGTGTTTCTGATCCATCCTGGCATGGTCGCCACCGAGATGACCGGGCATCGAGGGATACCTCCTGAAGAGGCAGCGGCTGATTTGGTGGACCGTATCGACTCTCTGGGCCCGGATGAGTCGGGCACCTTCTGGCACGCAAAAGGTGAGCCTCTTCCCTGGTAGCCGGTCTGGCGGGGGGGCAGGGCTGTGCGCTCATTCCTCCAAAACGACCTGCATCCTCTCGGCGATCTCAATGTCCATCGTGCCTTCAGCCTGCAGCCGAGCGAGCGCGACCATGTGTCCCGATCTGGCGGCGCGATCGTTGAAAACGTGCAACTTGCGCCGCCATATCGCGTGCAGCACTCGACGGCACGGGGGGACATGACGTAGGAATCGGAACAGGAGCCGCTGAAGACGCTAGGTGTCACACAGACGCCTTATGGAACTCGAGCGGCGTGTCTGCCCCTTTCGGTTCGACAGGAGCCAAAGGGCCGTCGGCGTGGAGAGGATGGAATCTCCGGACTTTGCAAAGTGCATTTCCTCACCATGAATCTCCGTGGCGCTTTGAGCGACCTTCACGCGGCCATGACCCCCTGCGTCTATCTGGTCGGTACGCGGGGAGCGGAGCAGATTATTGCCGGCTCAGCGGCACGAAACAGAACACGATTGTGAGGCACGATGGCTGACTGGATTGCCCAGGATCTGAAGAAAAGTTCTGCAACGACCCAGCAGACCTCCGGTGACGATCGGCTGCAACACGCCGTCAGCGACAGGATTGCCATTGAAGCCGTGACCCCCGAACTCGATGGCGGCCGGTTTGCCGTCAAGCGCGTGGTCGGAGATGTCTTGACGATCGAGGCGGACATTTTCTGCGACGGCCACGACAAGATCGATGCCGTGTTGCGCTACCGCTTCGAAGCCGAACAGGACTGGAGCGAGCTGCCGATGCAGTTCCTCGGCAATGACCGCTGGAGTGTTGAACTCCCGCTTTCCCGGAACGGCCGCTATTTGTACACGATCGTCGCCTGGCGCGACCTGTACGCCAGTTGGCGCGATGAGGTCGGGAAGAAGCATGATGCCGGCCAGCCGATCTCGCTGGAACTGACCGAAGGCCGTCACCTGATCGAGGCGGCCAAGCGCTCCGACCGCGGGTCCGCGGCGGAGCGGGCCGATCTCGAGGCATTGCTCGAGAAGCTCGACCTTGCCAAGACCGACACCGACAGGCTCGCGTGTCTCACGGCCGCGCCGGTTCAGAAGCTCTACGCGAAGGCGGGTCCGCGCACCAACGTCACGGGTTACAGCAAGGTTCTGCCTGTCTGGGTCGATCGCAAACGTGCGGCCTTCAGCGCCTGGTACGAGATGTTTCCGCGCTCGCAGTCCGGCGACGCCGATCGTCATGGCACGTTCGACGACGTCATTGAGCGTCTTCCCTATGTCCGGGAGCTCGGTTTCGACGTCCTGTACTTTCCGCCGATCCATCCGATCGGAAAGACGAACCGCAAGGGACGCAACAATACGCTGACGCCTGGGCCGGACGATCCCGGGAGTCCCTATGCCATTGGTTCCGAAGATGGCGGACACGACGCGATACACAAGGAACTTGGAACATTCGCCGCGTTCGAGCGTCTTCTCAGAGAGGCCAAGGCACATGGTCTCGAGATCGCGCTAGACTTCGCGATCCAGTGTTCACCTGACCATCCATGGATCAAAGAACATCCGGAGTGGTTCGATTGGCGCCCTGACGGCAGCATCAAGTTCGCCGAGAATCCGCCGAAGAAATATGAGGACATCGTCAACGTTCACTTCTATCGCGATGCGTTTCCGTCGATTTGGCTGGCCTTGCGCGACATCGTGCTCTTCTGGGCGGAAAAGGGCGTCCGGATATTCCGGGTCGACAATCCGCACACGAAGCCGTTTCCGTTTTGGGAGTGGATGATCCGCGAAGTTCAGGACAAATACCCGGACGTGATTTTCCTTTCGGAGGCGTTCACGCGGCCCGCTCCGATGAAGCGGCTTGCCAAGCTCGGGTTCACGCAGTCGTACACGTATTTCACGTGGCGCAACTCGAAGCAGGAGCTGATCGACTATGCGAGCGAGCTGACGAAAAGCGCAATGAGCGACTATTTCCGGCCGAATTTCTTCGTCAACACGCCCGACATCAACCCGCCCTATCTGCAGACGAGCGGCAGGCCCGGCTTTCAGGTTCGCGTCGTGCTCGCCGCGACGCTCGCCGGCAACTACGGCATCTACAATGGCATTGAGATTTGCGAAGCGCGCGCCGTCCCCGGCAAGGAAGAATATCTCGACTCCGAGAAGTACGAGATCGTGGCCTGGGATTGGGAGCGCGAGGGGAACATCCGCGCCGACGTCACCCTCGTCAATCGATTGCGCCGCGAGCACAAGGCGCTTCAGCAGTTCACGAATCTCAACTTTTACAATTTGTGGAACGACAAGATTCTGTACTACGGCAAATTCACCGACGACCTCTCCGATTTCCTTCTGTTTGCGGTCAATCTCGATCCGCACAATCCTCAAGGCGGAAACTTCGAGGTGCCGCTGTGGGAGTTCGGGCTGCCCGATGGGTCCGATATCGGCGTCGAGGATCTGGTGACAGGCCAGCGCTTTACATGGTCCGGCAAGATACAGCATGTGCTGTTGGATCCGGCCGAGCGGCCCTACGCAATTTGGCGCCTTCATCCGAAGGGGGGCAAATGAGCACGGCCGAAACATCCGAGACGCCAGTCGACGCGCCGATCGAGGTGCCGTCGGCGCCGGACACCGAGCGCGAGGAGACGCTGGCGATCGATCGCGCGGCGGCGGACTGGTACAAAGACGCGATCATCTATCAGCTGCACGTCAAGGCGTTCCAGGACACCAACGGCGACGGTATCGGAGATTTCGACGGCCTGATGCAGCGGCTCGACCATGTCGAGTCTCTCGGCGTCACGGCGATCTGGCTGCTTCCCTTCTATCCTTCGCCGCTTCGCGATGACGGCTACGACATCTCCGACTACCGCCACGTCAATCCCTCGTACGGGGACATGGCCGCCTTCAAGGCTTTCATCGCGGAGGCCCACAGACGCGGCATCCGGGTGATCACGGAACTCGTCGTCAACCACACATCCGATCAGCACCCCTGGTTTCAAGCTGCCCGCAAAGCGCCGCCCGGTTCGCCCGAACGCGATTTCTATGTGTGGAGCGACACCGACAAGCGATACAGCGGTACACGGATCATCTTCCTGGACACGGAGACGTCGAACTGGTCATGGGATCAAGAGGCGGGGGCCTATTACTGGCATCGCTTTTATTCTCACCAGCCCGATCTCAACTTCGACAATCCAAAGGTTCTCGGAGAGATCATCGATGTCATGCGCTTCTGGCTCGATCTCGGCGTCGATGGCCTGCGGCTCGATGCTGTGCCGTATCTTTGCGAGCGCGAAGGAACCAACAACGAGAACCTCCCCGAGACTCACGCGATTCTGAGGCGCATCCGTGCGGAGGTCGACGCGCAGTACCCAGACCGCATGCTTCTCGCCGAAGCCAATCAATGGCCCGAAGATACACGACCCTATTTCGGCGATGGCGACGAGTGCCACATGGCATTCCATTTTCCACTCATGCCACGCATGTACATGGCGCTGGCTCAGGAGGACCGCCATCCGGTCACGGATATCTTGCGGCAGACGCCGGAAATTCCCGACAGCGCACAATGGGCGCTGTTTTTGCGGAATCACGACGAACTCACGCTGGAGATGGTGACGGACGATGAGCGCGATTATCTGTGGCGCACCTACGCCAATGACAGCCGGGCCCGGATCAATCTCGGCATCCGCCGCCGCTTGGCGCCGTTGCTCGAGAACGACCGCCGCAAAATCCAGCTGCTGAATGCGTTGCTTCTGTCGATGCCCGGGACGCCGGTTCTGTACTACGGCGACGAGATCGGCATGGGCGACAATTTCTATCTCGGCGACCGGGATGGGGTGCGGACACCCATGCAATGGTCGGCCGACCGTAACGGCGGATTCTCGAAGGCAGATCCACAACAGCTCTATCTGCCGCCGATCATGGACGCCAACTACGGCTACCAGACCATCAATGTCGAAGCCCAGCAGAGGGACCCGTCGTCTCTGTTGAACTGGACGCGGCGGATGATCCAGGTACGCAAGACGCACGCCGCCTTCGGCCGCGGGAGCTTGACCTTTCTCTATCCGCGCAATCGCAAGATCTTGGCGTTCCTGCGGGAGCATGAGGGCCAAACCTTGCTCTGTGTGTTCAACCTCGCACGCTCTGCGCAGGCAGTAGAGCTCGATCTGTCCGCCCATGCCGGTGCGGTGCCGGTCGAGTTGACCGGCAACTCCGCCTTTCCGCCTATCGGCGATCTGACCTACATGCTGACGTTGCCGGCCTACGGCTTCTACTGGTTCATCCTCGCAGGCGAGGAAGAAGAGCCGCGCTGGCATGTGGCGCCGCCGGAAGTCGCGCCGGATTACATCACGCTCATTGCGTCGGATGGCTGGCAGAGCGTATTCACCGATCGCCAGAAGAGACTCATGGAGCAGGAAGTCCTGCCCGGCTTTGTCGCGCGGCAACGGTGGTTCGGCGCAAAGGACGCCACGTCGCTTCGCTTCGACTCGCGTCCCTTGGCGACGTTCGAAGGCACGCTTGGCAGCTACCCGCTGGCTGTCTGCGCGGCCTCGATGGCGGAGAGTGACAGCCAAGCTTACTTCCTGCCGTTCTCGGCCAAATGGGGGAGCGACAATGTCCGGGTCGGCGCGCCCTTGCTGCCCTTTACCCTCGCTAAGCTGCGGTCGGGCTCGAAAGTCGGCGCCCTGATCGATGCCGCCAACGACCAGGACTTCATTCGCGATGTCGCCTGGGCGATGGGTGAGAACAAAATCATCGATGCGGAGGACGGGAAGGTCGTGTTCTCCGCAGGTCCGGACTGGGTGCCTGTTCCAGAGGACGCCCCGATCCGTGCGGTCGGCGGTGAGCAAAGCAATGTGTCGATCATCATTGACGAACGCATCATGCTCAAGATCTACCGTCGTCTTCGTGCCGGCACTCAGCCCGAGCTCGAGATTGCGCGTTTTCTCACTGAGGTTGCCCGCTACCCCAACACACCGGAGTTTCTCGGCGCGGTGGAATACGTGACCGACACAGGCGAGCATACCGCGCTGGCGATCGCGTTCTCCTTCGTGCAGAACCAGGGCGATGCGTGGGCGGCGTTGGTTGATGGACTCGACCGGTCGCTTGAGGATCTCACGTTGCGCCAGGACAAGAAGGCGACCGTCGAGAGCGATCTGGAGCGGCTGTACACGTTCCCGCTCGATCTCGCTGCACGGCTCGGCAAGAGAACGGGCGAGATGCATCGAGCGTTCGCAACGCCGACCGACGATCCGGCCTTTGCCAGCGAACCCATTTCGGAGGACGACATTTCGAAATGGGCCCAAACGCTGCGTGACGAATCAGGCCGTGTCCTTGGCGAACTTGAGAAAAAGATGGTCGCGCTTCCCGAGGCGGCGCGCCATCACGTGGCGACCTTGCTCGGCGTGCGGGAGGCGCTCGCTGACCGCATCGCCGCAATCGGCGCCACGGCACCACTCGGAGTTAAGACGCGCATTCATGGCGACTATCATCTGGGACAAGTCCTCGTCTCCAAAGACGATGTGATCATCATCGACTTCGAAGGCGAACCGCGCCGCAGCCTTGCCGAACGACGCGAGAAGAGTTCGCCGTTGCGCGACGTTGCCGGCATGCTGCGCTCGATTGACTATGTGGCGTCCGCCGCCGTCGATCGTTTTGCCACGCGGAAGGGGGAGTTGTCCGAGCAGGTCGTGGCGGTGGCTACGGCCTGGCGCAACCGGGCCAGCCGAGACTTTCTGAGCGCCTATCTCGATGCCGTTCAAGGGACGCAGATCTGCCCCGAGGACCGGCAAGCTGCGGAGAGCCTGCTCGACCTCTTCCTGTTGCAGAAAGGGTTCTACGAGATCGCGTATGAGGCAGCCAACCGCCCGCATTGGCTGTCGATCCCCTTGCGCAATGTGATCGACTTGCTGACTGGGACGAGAGCTTACCAAATATGACCAAATCTTCCACGAACGCGCCAACCAAGCCTGCTTGGCGTCCTGAGCAGGCGGAGATCAACGCAATCGCCGCCGCCCGGCACGGCGATCCTTTCGCTGTGCTCGGCCCGCATGCTTGCGGAGACGGCGTGTCCATACGGGTGATGATGCCCGCCGCCGAGCGTGTCGACGTCCTGGACGAAAGCGGCCGCACGCACGCCGCGCTCGAGAAGCTGCACGATGACGGCTTCTTTGCCGGCCTGGTCGAGGGCGCCTCGGTGGACACACCCTATCGCCTGCGCTTCACGAAAGGCGAGGCACAATGGGAGGAAGAAGACGCCTATCGCTTCCCGCTGTTTCTGGGCGAATTGGATGTGCATCTTCTGGCGGAAGGCACGCATCGCCGCCTTTATGAAAAGCTCGGCGCGCATCCCGTCACTTTGGCGGGGGCCGAGGGCGTCGTCTTTGCCGTATGGGCTCCCAATGCGCGCCGCGTCAGCGTGGTCGGCGATTTCAACGGATGGGACGGCCGGCGCCATCCTATGCGAAAGCGTCACGAGGCCGGTGTCTGGGAGCTGTTCATTCCGGGTGTCCAGCGTGGCGCTTGCTACAAGTATGAGATCATCGGCGTCGACGGGACCAAGCTACCGCTGAAGGCCGATCCGTTGGCCTTTGCCGCCGAGGTGCCGCCTTCCACGGCCTCGCGCGTGCATGGGCTCGTTGCCCATGAATGGGGCGACGATGAATGGGTGGCCACCCGGGGAGGGCTCCAGGACCGTTCCGCGCCAGTATCCATCTACGAGGTGCATCTCGGGTCTTGGCGCCGTGGCGAAGGAAACAGCTTCCTCGACTACGATCGTCTTGCGGACGAACTCATTCCGTACGTGCGCGATCTTGGTTTCACCCATATCGAACTCTTGCCGATCAGCGAGCATCCTTTTTCAGGCTCGTGGGGGTATCAGCCCGTCGGACTCTTTGCCCCCACCTCCCGATTCGGGGATCCGAACGGTTTTGCGCGCTTCGTCGACCGTTGCCATGCCAACGGCATCGGCGTCCTGGTCGACTGGGTGCCGGCGCATTTCCCGAGTGACCCGCACGGCTTGGCCCGCTTCGATGGGACCGCGCTCTATGAGCACGAGGATCCCAGGCTCGGCTTCCACAAAGACTGGAATACGCTGATCTACAATTTCGGCCGGCAGGAAGTTTCGAACTTCCTCGAGTCGAACGCGCTGTTCTGGCTCGACCGCTATCATGTCGACGGCCTCCGTGTGGATGCCGTGGCTTCCATGCTTTATCGCGATTACAGCCGCGATCCGGGTGAGTGGGTGCCGAATGTCCATGGCGGGCGCGAAAATCTCGAAGCGGTCAGTTTTCTCCGCGATATGAACACCCACGCCTATGGTGATTTCCCGAGCACGATCACCGTTGCCGAGGAATCCACCGCCTGGCCCGGCGTGTCTCGGCCAGTAGACGTCGGCGGTTTGGGCTTCGGCTACAAGTGGAACATGGGGTGGATGCACGACACGCTGTCGTACATGGAGCGCGATCCCATGTACCGCAGCTACCACCACAACGAGATGACCTTCGGCCTCGTCTACGCCTATTCGGAGAATTTCATCCTGCCGCTGAGCCACGACGAGGTCGTCCATGGCAAGGGATCGCTACTCACGAAGATGCCGGGCGACCGCTGGCAGCAGTTCGCAAACCTCAGAGCCTATCTCGCATTCATGTGGACCCATCCCGGCAAGAAGCTGCTATTCATGGGTGGCGAGTTCGGTCAGGAACGCGAATGGAACCACGACCAGTCCCTCGATTGGCACCTGCTGGCGGACCCGTCTCATCGCGGCATTCAGTCGTTGGTGCGCGACCTCAACGCGCTTTATCGCTCAATACCGGCCTTGCACGAGCTCGACTGCGAGCCGTCGGGCTTTGAGTGGGTCGATGGCGGCAATACGCAGCAAAGCCTGCTGTCGTATATCCGGAAGGGCAAGTCCGGGAGCGGACGCGCCTTGGTGGTCTGCAACTTCACGCCCCAGGTTCACCATCGTTGTCGGTTCGGCGTTCCCGCAGCCGGCCGCTGGGTCGAAAGGCTGAACTCCGATAGCGAAGCCTACGGCGGCTCCAATGTCGGTAATCTCGGTGGCGTCGAGGCCGAGAAGCAGAGCGCGCATGGAAGACCATACTCCTTGGAGATCACGGTGCCGCCCTTGGCCACAATCGTTCTCGAGCACCTCGATGAGTAGGGTCGTGCAATGAGCCGCCGCAACAACACGGGAAATCCATGAGCAAAAATTTCGCCCTCGAGCGAAGTTGGGGCGCTGAGATCTTGCCCGCCGGCGGCGCGCGGTTTCGACTATGGGCGCCGACGCATGAGACTGTGTCGCTCGTTGCCATGCCGAGCGGCGCGGCGCAGGACATGGAACGCGCCGGTGACGGCTGGTTTGATCTGTCTACGGATCTGGTGAAGCCCGGCGAGTGCTATCTGTTCGAGCTTCCCGGCGGCATGCGCGTGCCCGATCCCGCGGCTCGGGCGCAGGTCGATGACGTTCACGGACCATCGAAGCTCGTCGACCCGCGCGCTTACGACTGGCAGAACCCGGACTGGCGTGGCCGGCCATGGGAAGACGCGGTCATCTACGAACTGCATACGGGTACGTTCACGGCAGACGGTACCTTCGGCGGAGTCGAGAGTAAGCTCGATTATTTGGTCGCGTTGGGTGTTTCCGTGCTGGAACTCATGCCCGTCGCCCAGTTCGCCGGCAATCGCGGCTGGGGTTACGACGGCGTCTTGATGTACGCGCCGCATATCGCCTATGGCGGCCCGGACGCGCTGAAGCGCCTCGTCGATGCCGCGCACGCGCGCGGGCTCATGGTATTCCTCGACGTGGTCTATAATCACTTCGGACCCGACGGGAACTACCTCCATTCCTATGCGCCGGACTTTTTCGACGACACGCGCCATACGCCGTGGGGCGCCGCCATCGCCTATGAGCGCCCGCCTGTTCGCGCTTACTTTGTCGAGAACGCACTGTATTGGCTCGAGGAGTACCGCTTCGACGGGCTGCGCCTCGATGCAGTCGATCAACTCCGTGACGACAGCCTGCTGTTGGATATCGCCAAGACGGTGCGCGGCCGCATCACGGATCGCCATGTGCACCTGACCACCGAAGACGAGCGCAATGTCACCTTCTTGACGGAGCGAACCGACGGCGAAGCCAAATTCTATTCGGGGGAGTGGAACGACGATTTCCATCACGCCGCTCATGTCATCGCCGTTGGGGAATCTGACGGCTACTATCAGGACTATATCGACGCACCCGTTACCGATCTCGCCCGCGCGTTGGCGGAAGGATACGTCTACCAGGGCGAGCCGTCGCCTTTTCGCGACGGTGAGAAGCGCGGCGAACCGAGCGCATGCCTGCCCCCGTCCGCCTTTGTCGACTTTCTGCAAAATCACGATCAGGCCGGTAACCGCGCCTTCGGGGAACGTTTGTCGAGCCTTGCCGAGCCTGACGCCATCGAGGCGTTGACGGCCGTTTTGCTACTCGCTCCACAGACGCCGCTGCTCTTTATGGGCGAGGAGTGGGGCGAAACGCGGCCGTTCCAATACTTCACGGATTTCGAAGGCGAGTTGGCAGCGCAAGTCCGTGAGGGGCGGCGCAACGAATTTAGGAAATGGCGGGTCTTCGCCGACCCAAAGAGCCGGGAGCAAATTCCCGATCCGAATGCAATGAGCACGTTTGAAGCATCGCAGCTCGATTGGGCCAAGGCGGGACACGCGCCGTACCGGGAGCGTCTTGCTTTCGTGTCGCATCTTCTCAACGTCCGGCGCGAGAAGATTGTCCCTCTGATCTCGAGCATTCCCGGCAACGCCGGCACCGTGCTTGGCGCGGATGGACAAGGGCTGTCTGTGTCGTGGAAACTGCTGGATGGTGGCGGATTGACGATGTCCGCCAATCTCAGCGATACGCCGTGGACTCCGCCAGAGGAAAACCGGGAGCGTGCAACGGCAGGCGATCTTATCTACGCGCGTGCGGACGGAGATGCGGGTAAGCGCGATGGTGCGATGCCTGCCTGGTCCGTCGTTATGCGCATCCGGGAAACGCAATGATCATCCCCACGGCGACCTATCGCCTGCAATTCCGCAACGGTATGACGTTCGATCGCGCGGCTGAACTTGCCCCATATCTCGCGCGGCTCGGTGTCAGTCATCTCTATGCGGCGCCGATCTTCAAAGCCGAGCCCGGTTCCACCCACGGCTACGACGTCGTGGACAATCGGGTCATTGACCCAGACCTCGGCGGGATTGAGGGCTTCGATCGCATGGCGGAAGCGCTGCGCGCGGGGGGTATCGGTATCGTCCTCGATTTCGTTCCCAATCACATGAGTGCTTCGACGTACAACCCGTATTGGCGGGATGTCCTCGAATGGGGCGAGGCAAGCGATTGTGCGCAGTTTTTCGACATCGATTGGGATGCGCCCAAGCTGCTGGTCCCGGCGCTAGGGTCCAGCTATGGCGAGGTGCTCGAAGCGGGACAATTCGGCCTGAGCTTCGACCCGCGTGATGGCGGCCTGACCTTCACCTACTACGAACTCAAGCTGCCGCTCACGCCGACGTCCTACGCGCAAGTCCTTATGCGGGCGAACCGCGAGGATTTTGCCGAATGGGCGCGGCGGTTCGCGGTTGCGACGCCGCAAACATCCAATGAGCTTAAACTGGAACTCGCGGAGGCCGCGAAAGACGAACACACGAAGCAGGCTATTGAGATGGCGCTGCGCGACGTCGCCTCCGACATCGAGGCGCTTCATGAACTCCATGAGATGCAGGTCTGGCGTCTTACGCTTTGGCGCGCGGCGCGCGAGACGCTGACCTATCGCCGGTTTTTTGAAATCACGGATCTCGTCGGCATCAAGGAGGAGCGTCCACGGGTTTTCGAAGAGATGCATGAACGGCTCTTCGAATTGATCGAAGCGGGCAACATCGACGGCCTGCGTCTCGACCACATCGACGGCCTTGCCGATCCGAAAGCCTATTTCGAGAGGCTGCAAAAGACCGTTGGAGAAACAGACCCGTTCTACATCGTCATCGAAAAGATACTCGGTCCCGACGAGGATTTGCGCACCGACTGGCCGGTCGCCGGTACGACGGGGTACGAGTTCATTCGCACTCTCGCGGAGATGTTGACCGACCTGCGCGGCGCCGACGGAATGACGCACGCCTATAACGAGTTCTTGCAAGAAGAAGTGGATTACGAAGCGCTGATCCTCGAAGCGAAGCGCATGATCTTGATCCGCAATCTTGCCGGTGAACTCGAGCATCTGAAAGACATGGCCGGCGCCATAGCCGTTCGCGGTCTGACGAGCCGCGATTTTGGTAACGACACGCTGCGCCGTGCGATCATTGAACTGGCGGCCGCTCTGCCGGTCTACCGCACCTACGTAGATGTTTCGGGCGCCCAGGATGAGGATCGGGCGATTTTGGCGGCTGCGGCGGACAAGGCAAAAGCATCGCGCCATGTCGAAGACGATCAGGCGATCGATTTTCTTCGGCGCATTCTTGAACTCGATCTTGAGTCGCCGGAGGATCAGGCGCTGGCACTGGAGTTTGCCGTGCGCTTCCAGCAGACGACCGGCCCGGTCATGGCAAAGGCGCTCGAGGACACGGCGTTCTACCGCTATAACCGGCTGATTGCCTTAAACGAGGTTGGCGGCGAGCCCGACCGCTTCGGAGCGCCTCTGGAGGATTTCCATGCATCGATGGCGCGGCGCTTGCGGCGTCAATCGGCCGGTTTGAGCACGACGTCGACGCACGATACCAAGCGCGGCGAAGATGCGCGGGCGAGGCTCTACAGTCTAAGCGAGATGCCGGAAGCCTGGGCAGCGGCGGTCCGCCGATGGACGTTGCTGAATGCGGACTTCCGCACGTCTTCGGACGGCCCGGCCATGCCGGAGCCGGAAGTCGAGTGGCTGTTCTATCAGGCGCTTGCAGGTGCTTGGCCGGCCGATCTTGCCTGGGACGACACAGCCGGGCTCACGGCTCTCGCCGATCGCATGGCCCAGTTCATGTCGAAAGCTGTCCGCGAGGCCAAGACGCATACGAGCTGGACAGCACAGGACGCGGAGTACGAAGCCGCAGTCGAGGGATTTACGCGCGCCGCCTTGGATCCGGCCATGGCAGGGCCTTTCTTGCAAAACTTTGTCGCCATGTGCGGGCCCGTTTTCCTGGCCGGGGCGCTGAACAGCTTGTCCCAAACAGCCATCAAGCTGACCGCGCCGGGTGTGCCCGATATTTATCAGGGCTCGGAGCTTTGGGAGCTGAGCTTGGTCGACCCCGACAATCGGCGCCCGGTCGACTACGACCGCTGCAGAGCGTTGCAGCAAACGATAGCCGATATGGCGCCCGATGCCTTGTTGGCCGACTGGCGCTCCGGTGCGCTCAAGATGAAACTTCTTCACGCCGGCCTCGCTCTTCGCGCCGGCGGTCAGGATCTCTTTGGTGAGGGAACGTACCTGCCGCTTCACGTCGAAGGTGCGGCCGCGGAGAACGTCGTGGCGTACGCGCGCCTCTCTTCTCGCCGCGCCGTCCTCACCGTCGTACCCCGAACGCCCTTGCATCTCCTTTCGGGAGAGAGTTTGCCGCTCGTGCCGCGCGATCGTTGGGGCGATACGGCGGTCAGCTTGCCGCCCGACCTGACAGGCACCCACTGGCGCAATGCCGTCACCGGCGAGATGCATGGCCCGCACGACCGTCTGTCCGTCGGAGAACTGCTACGGGAGTTTCCAGTCGCCTTGCTCGATAGAGTCGAGTAATCACCGGGGCATTCTGCTTCTTAACGGAGCAACGCTGCGGTCGTAGGCATCGAGAGTCTGGAGATCAAAACGAGGCGGTTGCGCCTAAAAGTAGCCCGCCAAAAAGAAACCGACGACCACTACAAGGGCGAGTGACCCCGCCAGCACCCAAATCAAGCCAACTCGGCGCGCTTGCCGTGATTCGGTCTCGTTCAAGACGGGCGCATCTGTCTTTCTGTCTTCTTGCATCTTTATCTCCCCCATTTTTGATTTTTTGATCGCAGCTTAGGCTACGACGTGGACGGCTAAGCGGATCGCTCGACGCTACAGAAATATCAGTCGACGCGAAACCTCAGCCTTCCGCATACATCCCGAATATAGAGTCGTGCGCCATCAATTCTACCCCCCGGTCGTGGTGCTACGAATCCACCTCGGCTGGCGTGTGCAGCCGGCGGCTTCTCTGCTGGTTCAGACCGGCGGTGTATCGAGGATTGCCAATGTAAGCGCAGTGGCAACGACGGCGATGACGAATACGACAAAGGGCAGGGCGTAGAAGATGAGCCGACGGTGGCCGACATCCAGCCAGCGCTCGAAGCGCCGCGCCCACTCAAACGGATAATCCTTTCCGGTGACGTGGTGTCGTGAGTGGGTGCCGGCCGTCGCTTTTTCTTCCACCTTTGCGGGCTGTGTCATCTGCTTGCTCCTTACGGGCCTCTCCTCGCCGCTCCTCCGCTTTTCGCGACAGGAGGTGTCGCTACTTTGGATCGGCCCAGAAGCGATAGCTTAGAACAGAACGACGTAGTGCGCCTGTATAAGTGGCGCGGTTTCCCCCGTTTCGCAACACCGCGACATCTCGCGCTGCGGTCACGGTCGTTCCCGGCCTGAAGGGCGCCTCCCCATATAGCTCTGATAGCGCCCAGGTACATCTTGAGGGGTCGTGTTCGCGAGTAGCATCTCCGCGCCGTTCATACCGCCTCTTGGAGATGCTGTTGAACAAAGAGCGCTGCCTGCAGCGCAGAGCTTAGCTCCACGCTACAGGCGCGCTGTCTCAGTCGTTGCACTTGTACTTCCAGCGACCCAGCAATCCCTTTTTCCAATAACAGTGCGGAAACCGCGGCGCTCCCCAACTGCGCGCGTAACCGGGCACAGGCCCGTAATAGCCGGGAACCCATGAGCAGCGCCGGCCGTCACAGCGCCAGGCGGCCTTCTCGACCACATCGGCTTGAACCGGATTGGTCGTAAGTGCCGTGGCCAGCGGCGCGGCTTCGACGGGTGCTGTATCGCCGCCGAACAGAACGCCGGCGGCGAGAGCGGCGCCTAATAGAAGGGTCTTTTTCATTGTCACCTCCATGGTTGTTGTGAACTCAGGTGGCAACACATCCCGACGGCGGATGTTCCATGTGAGTGTGCAGGCACGTCCGATCCCGTCGGCATGCCCCGCATGTTCGAAGGAACAATCGCGCACGATCCTTGTTTGCCGGACATGAATGAGACGGCCACACGCCGAGATGGCCGCTCCAACAAGGAGGATAATTTATGCAACGCAAACTACTCACGACCCTCGCACTGGCACTCCCGCTTCTGGTAACGACCTCGCCGGCGGCGCTTGCGGCCTCCGACGAAGCGTCCACCAAAACGGAAGAGTCCAAGGACGCAATGCATTCGAAGGACAGCGCGAAAGACACGAAGGATGCCACGGACACTTCCATGTCCGAGGCCGACACCAAGAAGACGCAGATGAAGACGGCGAGTGACATCGACTATGTTACACGTCAGGAGCCGTCCGAATGGTCAGCGCAGGCTCTGATCGGCCGTGACGTGGTCAATAGGGCGGGCGAGGACCTCGGCGAGATCAACAATGTGATTATCAACGAGAGCGGTGAAGTCGTTGCCATCACGATCGGCGTAGGCGGTTTCCTCGGCCTCGGCGAGAAGGATGTCGGCGTTCCGTTCGACGCCTTGAGCTTCGAAACGGCGCAGGAGTTGATGGCGGCGGAGAAGGACGACGCCGCCGACAATAGCAAGAAGGCTGAGGACAAGTCCTCGGACGAACAGGACGAAGAGTGGTCGGCTCGGTTCGATAGCGAGCATTCCAACATCAAGGTCGTGCTCGACGCAACGCGTGAGCAGCTCGAGAACGCTGCCGAGTTTCTATGGCTTGACGAACAGGACGGCAAGCGGGCGAAAGCCGATGACATGAAGGCCACCCGCTAGTCAGCCGATCGAGACTGAAAAGCGTCCAACAAAGGCTCCTGCGTGTAGCGATCAGCGGTGCGCAGGAGCCTTTCCACTCTTTACTAAAGGGGGCAGTTCTTGATCGGAACCGTCATCTTCCGACCTTCGGAATAGAGAAGAACCGAACAGCGAATAGGAATCCGAGCCTGGCGAAAGACAAAGCGTCCGACTCGATTGCTGCGGGTCGCGAGGACCCGGTCCAGCGAAACAAACTGCCGCGGTTCAGTGGTTTTTCCCCGCACGATCAATAGGCCGCCATCGTAGCGAGCCTTTGCCGACTTGACTTCGGCATGCCCGACATCCCCCGCGCAAAGCGAGCCGGTTACCGCGATAAGAAGCGCGAGTGCTGCGCGTCGGAGAGCAATTGCCAGAATACAGTATCGATTGGCAGCTTCGATAAACATAGATCACCTCACTTGAATGGCTGAAGAGAGTTTAAACGGTACGTCGCTGGCGTTCAGGATAAAGCCCGCCGGTACATCTCCGCTCGATCAATAACACCGTGGCTGTCGCCATGTTCCCCGTCGCCTGATTGCGCCCGCGACCGGGCACGGTCAGAACGTCCCCGCTCCAGGCTTGTCGGATGCTATCGGCCGGACCTGGAGCGACGGCTGGCCTTGCGTCGCCGCGCCGGAGCGCTCTTGGCCCGTCTACTCCTGCAGCAGTAGTCCGGGGAAGTGCGAGCTGCAGGACATGACATGGGTGATCGCCTCCCTGTCGTATTCATCGCCTGAGCGATAGGTGTCAAAATAGTCGTTGAGCCGCGTTACGCGCTCAGGCATCGCGTTCACCGCCTGCAAGCCAGCCGAGACGCCATAGTTTGCAAACGCAATGCGGACGTGCGGCAGATAGGGCTCACGGCAGAAATAGCCGTCCTCGATCCACATGCGGTCCAACATGGCCAGCGAACGGCTACGTTGGATCTGGGCCCATGGTTCGTCGGGAAAGAATTGCGTCATCCAGAGCATCATCCCAAGTCCAAGGTCTTGGCTGATAACGAGATCTCCGGCCACTGCGCTGATGAGTTCCTCCATCTCGGCGATTTCCGGCGCCAGTTCGACCTCGTCGAGAAGCCGGTAGGCCACATAGCCATCGAAGGCATCGAGTGCGCCAAAACCGAAACCTGGTTCGGGTCCGCTGAGGTCCTCTCTCATCTTCCAAAAGACGCCGCGCTTCGGCACGACAAACGGTTCATGGATCTCGCGCGCAAGCTTGACCCCTTCCATCCGATAGGCAGGGTCGAAGCGGCTCATCACGTGAAGCGCGTAGAGCCACATGGCCAGATAATGAAAATACTGGCCGTAGCGATCCTGCGCTTCGCCGATGCGAATGCCGCGCTGGCGCCCCAGCACGCGGTTGACGTCGCCTATGACTTGCGCGGCCTCATCGAGATACTTTTGTTGGTGCAGTTCCTCATACAAAGAGGCGAGAAGCACAACGCCGAAGGCATCCGTCCAAAGGTAGCGCAGGCCGTTCGGCCAGATGCGCTCAGCCCGCATCCATGCGAGCTTGTCCAGGACGTAGTCGATCTCTGTTAGTCCCCGCATCGCATGACCTCGTCAGGGAGCGGTTTGCCGCCGACGCAAGCGGGCTGCTTAGGCAGGCTATTTGTGGAGGCACACACGTTTTGGCGCCTTGATTGGCGTCAAAGATGCGTGCTGGGATAGGGTTACAGCTAGCCGATATCGCCTGGACGCCTCTCATGGAAAACGACGCTTTCGATCCCGAGAGCCAAAAAAGACTGGCGCTTTCTCAGCTCCTCGCGCTGGACGCACATGACTGTCTCGAAGGCGATGAGATGCGTCCCTTGCGACTGGCCCTCGAGTTCATGAAGGCGGATCGGGCGCTGATCGACAGGGGAATTGCCTCGACAGTCGTCGTCTTCGGCAGCCACCTGGTCGTTTCGCCGGAGATTGCCGATGCCGCTCTTGCCCGCACCGAGCAACAGCGCGCCATAACTGCCTGGTATGAAGAGGCGCGCCAGTTCGGGCGAATCGTGTCGGAACGAGGCGGAGCGCTGGAACCGAACGGGCCGCGTCACAATGTTCTGGCGACGGGCGGAGGGCCGGGAATCATGGAGGCGGCCAACCGCGGCGCCATGGAGGCCGGCGCGCCAAGCATCGGTTTCAACATCGTGCTGCCGGAAGAGCAGCGTCCCAACCCCTACATAACGCCGGGCCTATGCTTCTCATTCCGGTACTTTGCGATCCGCAAGATGCACTTCGCCATACGTGCCCGCGCGCTTGCGATTTTTCCCGGCGGTTTTGGGACCTTGGACGAGCTGTTCGAAATACTTACGCTGAAGCAGACGCAGAA
>Ga0316575_10000153_pt1 | contig 17552 bp, 17 predicted proteins | sample J5NA_FD_203072 | JGI IMG/M metagenome (GOLD analysis project Ga0316575, IMG submission 203072) | Rhizosphere microbial communities from salt marsh grasses in Alabama, United States - J5-7_050615r2r3 | ecosystem: Host-associated > Plants > Roots > Rhizosphere | place: USA: Alabama | collected...
GATAACGGCGCGTTGATTTTTGGACAAAAAAAGATTGCCGTGATAAGAATGAATCAAAAAATTTATGCTCTCGACCTTACCTGCACCCATCTCGGCTGTACGGTAAATACAACGGCCAATGGATTTGTCTGTCCCTGTCACGGCAGTATGTTTACTACCGGCGGTGATGTCGTCAAAGGACCGGCCAATCGTCCTTTGAAAAGACTCGCAGTCCGGGAAAAGGGCGGCAACCTTTTGATTCTGAGCTGACCTTGGCCTGTTGACATTCTTTTTTGCCGTCAATAGATAAAAGAAACTAAAAAATACAATATAAAGATTTTGGTTTATTTCGAAGTTCATCCTGACGCTGAAAGCGCAATAATTAGAGAGAAACAAATTAAAAAATGAAAAACGAAAACGGAGGACTATTTAACGAATTTCTGCGGCATCTGTTTCCCCGGATGGTTCGCCGGCAGAACCTCAAAATCACGTATACGTTCTGCCTGGGAGGGCTGGCTTTTACGGCCTTTATCGTTCTTATGGTCACCGGCCTGCTGCTGGTGTTTTATTACCAGCCTTCTTCTGAAGGCGCATTCGGCTCGATTCTCTTTTTAGAATCTTCGGTCCCGGCCGGGTTATACATTCGCAGCCTTCATCGCCTGGCATCACAAGCATTTCTGGTGCTTATTTTCCTTCACACCCTGCGGGTGATTCTCACCGGCGCTTTTCGAAAACCCAGGGAATTGAACTGGATCATCGGTTTTTTTCTGCTCTGTCTGGTGCTTTTCGAAGCCTATTCCGGATATCTTCTGCCCATGGATCAGCTCGCGGTCTGGGCCACTCACACCGGTATGGAACTCATTAAGGCGGTCCCCTTTGGAAAGATAATCGTTCAAATTCTGGCACCGGACGGCGTGGGGCAGCCGATATCTTTGCTGCGTTTTTACATCCTGCACATCGTTATTGTCCCTGTCACGATTTTGAGCGTTTCGTTTTTACATTTTTACCGTATTCGCCAGGACAAGGAGGTATTACCTTATTTGTGAAAGATTCAGTCCCCACTTCGCCGTTTTTGTTTCGAATCATCAAAAGAGCCATGGTACTGCTTGTAGGCGTATTGCTTTTATTGGCAGCCGTCGTTCCGGCGCCCCTTCAGAACCCGGGAAATCTTGAAAAATCACCCAACCCTGTCAAGGCGGCCTGGTTTTTTCTCTGGATACAGGAGTTGGTGAGCTATTCGACAAAGATGATTTATATCGTCATACTGGTGGGAGCTTGTTTTTTTCTCCTGCCGTATCTGCCGGGAATTTCCGAAGCTGAACACGCCAAATGGCTGCCCAAAGATCAGCAGTGGGTCAATATCGTTGCCATACTCACTTTTCTGGGCATATTGGCACTCACCGTCATCGCCATGTTTTTTCGGGGGGCAAATTGGGCCTTCGTATCTTTGTTATAATCACTTTTATCGGCCTTTTGTGGCTGGCAGGTCCACATTTTTATAAAGGCCATGCAGGCTGCGCTCAATGTCACCCACCGCATTTCGAAAGAGACGGCACTTGCGTCGATTGTCACCGGGGAGACCCCCGGAGCCGGCGAATAAACATCGCCCATTATCGATTGATTCAGGGGAAATATGCCTGCTTTACGCTGCCGGAAAATTCTGATACAAAGCAAGGTCGTCGCATGATCGACGCATCCGGGTGCCGTAGATGCCACAAGACCGGCAATCAGGGAAATCGCCTGGCGGCAGATCTGGACGCCTCTTTGGATAAAACCCTGCCTGAAGATCTGGCCCAAGCCATTATATCGCCGACGATATATATGCCCGACTTTTATTTCAACGAACCGGAAATTGCCCGACTGGTGAACGCCATCCTGGGATCAAGCGCCGTCTGGAAACCGGGATCCGGTGAAACCCCCACAATCGCTTACTTTGAAAAGAACAAAGAAAACAACCATAATACGTTCAATAAACACTGCGGTTCATGCCATCGGGTGTTAACACATCAATTCGGCGGCTTAGGGCAAGGCGACATCGGTCCCAACCTTTCAGGAATTTTCAGCCGGTTCTATTTTAAAAATTTTAACGACGGCAAATCCTGGGATGCGGACAGGTTGAAGCAGTGGCTGAAAAATCCCCGTAATATCAGGTACAACGCGCAGATGCTGCCTGTTGAACTGACAGAAGGTGAATTGAGACATCTAATACAGATCCTTGGCTCATAAGGCGTTAATATGGCCCATATAATTTGGACGATTTTTGAATACGGAAGAAAAACGCCGAGTTGGAATACTGTTGATGGCTTTCAAATAAGTCCTTGACAAGCATAGGTGATTGGAATTATTTTTTAATTCATAACGCTTCAACATAAGGCGGAAAGGAGGTGATGGTTGCCCGTCATTTGATTATCTTAATCTGTTACCCAACTCTTTTTAAGATCAGGAGGTTTTAACATGAGAAAATCAGTAGTTTTTGCAGTTGTTCTGGCATTTGTATTGGGGTCGGTGGGTTATGCAATGGCCGCAGGCAATATGATGCAAGCCAAAGAAAAAGAGATCCACGCCGGATTTGTCAAAATGATTCCCAAGGATCATTTGATCGATGTATACAAGCTTCATGAAGTTTGGCAAAAGGCCATGAAAGACCCCGCCTATCGTGCGAAGATCTATATGATCGATGTGCGCACCGATACCGAGTTCAATCTGTTTCATATTGAAGGCACCGATCATATTCAAGCCGGACATATGTATGTCATCCCCAAGAAGATCAGCGATCCCAATACGCCGATCTATGTTTGGTGCCGAACCAATCATCGAGCCAAATATGTCGGCGGCTTCCTTTATAAATATGGATTCAAAAATGTATATGTTGTGAGCTCCAAAGGCGATAATAAAGGCGGCGTGGTCGGCTGGGCCCAAGCAGGCTTTCCCTTTGTCAACCAGCTTGCAGGCAGCTTCAAGATATTGGAATATCGACCCTCTCCATCTAAAGCGGAAATGGATTACCGTGTAAGAATGTGGCATCCTTATTGATAAATAGATAAACAAATTCTTGGGTAACCGACATTATCAAGGGAAAAGAAGCCATTCTTTTCCCTTGATGACTCTCTGTTTTGCCCCGTCATATTCCTTCAAAACCAACCTCGCCGGTGCTCTAGCCCCCTGAAAATTTTTTTGTTGACTTTGCTTTGCCCTTTGTGTACTACAATGTATCATAAAAAAGAGACCGTTACCATGATAACGAATAGTTTCATCATATTATACAGTTACAGCTTAATGCCCATGATGCCTACCCGAGGTGCGCCCATGGATTGATCATTTGAAATCTTTGATCATTAAAGCCGTGGGTGATAAAAAACCCGCGGCTTTTTTTGTTTTTTAAAGGAACAGTCATCGAATGTTTTTAACCCGCTTGACATCGAATATCTTTTTCATCACCCCACGTGTCCGGTTCTGCCTATGGATAATGACTGGGCTCCTCCGGGAGCCGAGTCGTCGAAGATTATCCTGCGTTCGTTAATTTTAATCGCATAAAAATTTTCTTTTTTTGGACACAGATAGACACGGATTAACATGATTTTTGATTTCAAAATAATCTTATTATCTGTGAAAATCTGTAAATATCTGCCTGCCCCGCAGGTCCGGAAGATCGTACCGGGGTGTCCCATTTAACTCAATACAATGAGGAGATAATCCATGGCCAAAACCATAGAAGAAATCAATGCCAAAATTCGATCCGGAAAAGTGGTGGTGTTCACCGCCGAAGAAATCGTAGAAGTAGTCCGGGAACAAGGGATTAAACAGGCTGTCCGGGAGGTGGACGTGGTGACCACCGGAACCTTCAGCCCCATGTGTTCTTCGGGCGCTTTTTTAAACATAAAACAGCAAAAACAAAAAATGAAACTCGGCGGCGGATTCGCCACATTGAACGGCGTACCGGCATATGCCGGTCTGGCGGCGGCCGACATTTACATAGGGGCCACAGCGATCCCAGACGGCGACCCCCGCAACGGCAACGGCCGCCCGGGAAAATTCCGGTATGGCGGCGCCCACGTCATCGAAGAACTGGTTGCCGGCAATAGAGTCCTGCTCAAAGGCGGTGCTTATGGTACCGATTGTTATCCGGCAAAAACCCGCGAACAGACAATCGGACTGAAAGACATGAACGATGCATTCCTGTTCAACCCGAGAAACTGCTATCAGAACTATAATGTCGCCGTCAACCTTTCCGATAAACCCATATACACTTACATGGGAAAACTCAAACCCAAGCTGGGAAACGCTTACTATTGCAGCGCCGGTCAGTTGTCCCCCCTGCTGAACGATCCGCATTTTCGCACCATCGGCATCGGCACCCGGGTATTTTTCTGCGGCGCAGAGGGGTATGTTGCCTGGCCCGGCACCCAGCACAATCCATCAGCGCCGAGGCTGGAAAACGGCACGCCGAAAACCCCGGCTGGGACCATTGCCCTGATCGGAGATATGAGGCAGATGAGCGCCCAATGGCTTCGAGCGGTTTCCTTTACCGGATACGGCGTAACACTGAGCGTGGCCGTGGGAGTTCCTATTCCCATTATAGACGAAGATATCTTGCGTTCGGTTTCCGTTACCGACGATCAGCTCAAGGCGCCGGTCGTCGATTACAGTGAATATTACCCCTTCGGCCAAGGGGAAGCAAAACTGGGCGAAGTCACCTATCAGGAGCTGAAATCCGGAAGCATCCGTGTCAAAGACCAAGAGGTGCCGACCGGATCTTTTTCGAGCTACGCCTTGGCCCGAAAGGTGGCCCATCATCTCAAACAACTCATTGAAGACGGAGATTTTTTGCTGACGCAATTTCAGGCACCGCTTCCGGGTGCCGTAACAGGAAAGGAGGCCGCTTAATGAAACAGACAAAACTGGTTTTTATTTTTCCTGAAAATACCGTTGAAGAGCCGATAACCTACAACCTGATCACCGATTACGGCGTCCAGGTGAATATTTTGCGCGCCAGCATCGATCCGGGGAAACAGGGCCGTATGGTGGTGGAATTGGGCGGAGAGGAAATTCAGATTTCTCAAGCACTGAACTATCTTGAAAGCCTCGGTGTATTGGTTGCGCCCCTGGCGCAGAAGATCCGGCACCTCGAAGACCGCTGCACCGGCTGTACGGCCTGTGTGCCCCATTGTCCGACCCGGGCGCTGGACGTAGATCGTGATTCCTGGAAAGTATCCTTTGATTCTGAAAAGTGTATTGTTTGTTTTTCCTGTCTGGAGACCTGCATATATCACGCCATGTCGGTGGAGGAACAGTTTGCATAGGAATTCGTGTTCCCTTCGCGCCGCAGCCGTACTTGTCGGCTGCGGCGACTTCCAGGTTCAACGGTTCACGGTTCACGGTTGAAAAGACATTCAGAAGACCGTGAGGCCGCGGTCCCTTTCAGCCGTCGCAGCCAAAGCTGCTATGGCGAAGTCGGCCCAGTCTGTCAATGACCGCTTTGTCCATGGCGATCATCGACACAAGACGAATCAGTGATACCGATGTGGAACAGGGATTGGTGGTGGGTGATGTGAAAGGAAAAGACGCGATCATTTTCGACGATGAGATTTCAACGGGCACGACGATTATGACCTCCGTGGAAACCCTTGAAAAAGCCGGGGCCCGAAAGATCTATGTGGCAACCACGCACCCTGCGCTCTCGGAACCCGCGGTAAAAGACCTCAAGCGTTTGCGCGTCGAAGAAGTCGTTGCGACCAATACGGTTCAAGTCCCGAATAAAAAGAAGTTGGCGCACTTGAAATTTCTGTCCCTGGGGACGCTGCGGGCAGAGGCGATAAAACGCATCCACAGCGGAGAAAGTGTGGGAGCGCTTTTCACCTGACGGGTCCTTTTTCAGAAAAACCCACTCACTTTAAATTCATCTCACAGCGTAAAAATCCTGGCCCAAAAAACCAGGATTTCAATGTTAGTGCCACGATCCGGGCTCCGGTTAGCCGTATTGCTTTCGGAGCGCTTTTTTATTGATTTTGCCCACGCTGGTCTTGGCAATCGAATCAACCAGCTCTACCTTGTCCGGAATCCCGAATTTCGGGATTATTCCCTTTTCGACAAACTGGTCGTAAAAGTTTTTCAGATCTTCTCCGGTAACCTTGTTCTGAAATTCATCTTTTAACACCACTAGTGCAAGTGGTCTTTCCCCCCACTTATCATCGGCAATACCGATCACGGCGGCTTCGCTAACCGCCTCATGCCGGCTGATGATGTCTTCCAGCGCCAGGGATGAAATCCATTCTCCGCCGGTTTTGATGACATCTTTGAGCCGATCGGTGATCTGGAGATATCCCTCCTTGTCAATAAAACCGATATCCCCGGTGTGAAGCCATCCCCCTGACCATAAATCTTCACTCTTTTCCGGATCTTTCAGATAGCTCTGGGTGAGCCAGGGTGTTCTGACCACCACTTCGCCGGTGCTTTTTTCATCATGGGGTAGCTGTTTCCCATCCGGATCGATGATTTCGAGATACACATTGGGAATGGGCAGCCCTGTTCTGCACCGTATGCCGATCTGTTCGTCTGTTCCCCGTTCGAGCATCTTCGGCTTTAGATTGGCCAGCGTCAGCACCGGGCAGGTTTCAGACATCCCGTAACCGGTAAAAACATTGATGCCCAGATCGAGAGCTGATTTGCAAAGCCCGCGGGATAAAGCAGAACCGCCGATGATCACTTTCCATCCGGACAAATCAAAATTTTCAATGGCCGGACTGCCGACCAGCATGTGCATAATGGTCGGCACACAATGTGAAAATGTCACCTTTTCCGATGCGACCAGCTTCATCAGCATCTCGGGCTCGTATTTTCCGGGATAGACCTGTTTTGCGCCGAGAAACGTCATCAGATAGGGCATTCCCCAGGCATGGACATGAAACATCGGGGTCATGGGCATATAGACATCTCCGGAATTGACAACGGCCTGTGAATGGTATGCACAAAGACCGGACATAATGCCGTAGGTATGAAGCACGAGTTGACGGTGGGAGAAGAATACGCCCTTTGGGAAACCGGTGGTTCCGGTCGTATAAAAGGTCGTTGCGACGGTATTTTCATCCAAATCCGGGAATTCATATTCTTCGTCGGCACGGGAGAGCAGGCCTTCATATTCTCCGTCCGCGGCCAAAGACATTTCGATGCTTTCCGGTTCATCTGAAATCAGAATAATTTTTTTCGGCGTCTCAAACTGATCTTTTACGGATTCCAGCAATGGGAGAAAATCCGAGTTAACCAAAATCACGTCGTCTTGCGCATGGTTGATCGTATAAATGAGCTGATCAGGCGACAGCCGGATATTGACGGTATGGAGCACCGCGCCCATCATGGGAACGGCAAAGAAACATTCCAGATAGCGGTGGCTGTCCCAGTCCATGACCGCCACGGTATCTCCGGGAGCGACCCCGAGATCTTTCAATGCATTGGCCAACCGGTGTATTCTTTTGCCGAAGGTAGCGTAGGAATACCGCATTCTGTCCCGATAGATAATTTCCTGGTCAGGTGAATAAATGAGCGGGGTCCGGAGGAAATGCTTAATCAGGAGTTGATAGCTGTAAGCCGACGGTGTGGGTTTAATTATTTTTGCTGTCATATTGGCCCCCCATATGAATACCTAATAGGAAGGAATGAGATTAACTGAATATGTTATAAAAGCGGCATCCTCAAACCTATGCAAGCCTTAAAAATTAATATAGCAGAAACAAATTGGAATTCAAGCAGATAAAACTGTCTCTCATAAAATCCGAAAATGGCATTGACTGGAAAATCGGCCTCCGTTATATTTCGACATATGGCGAAATGACGGATTGTATTTCATACGCATATTTTATTTCGTGCTTTCGACCTTTCGTTTCTTCGTGATGGGTTTTTAATTTAAAGAGAAAAGCAAAATTCAGTTCCACGTACAAGGAAGTCCGAAATGTTGCTTGAATCCTATAAAATTGAAATTTTCAGGGCCGAGTGCAATCCGGGTTTTGAAGCGCTGCATTGTTTCGCCCATCTGGGTCAAGATGTGGGAGCAGCGATCCCTTACCTCAATGCCGTTCTCGGCGGGTTTACGTATCAAAAAGACCCGCCCAGCGTCACCTTCAAAGCCCATGGCAAACTCATCACGGTTCATGGCAAAAAGATCGCCGTCAATGCGCTTAAAGATGAAATCGAAGCCGCTAAAATCATCGAATGGCTGAAACGAGAGATCAATGCGGCCTGGGAAAATCGGGATAACATCGAACCCCTGTTCGAAGCGGCTCCCCGGCCCAAGGTCATTGAAATCCTTAAACTGCTGCCGAAAACCAATTGTAAAGAATGCGGTCTGCCCACCTGCATGGTTTTTGCCGCCCAGGCGGCCGAAGGCGTAAAAGGGCCTGAAAACTGCCCGCCCTTGGGCGATGCAAACAGGGAACGGCTAACGACGTATCTGGGACAATTTCGCTTTGATTATTAGTTGATTTCAATTTTTTTTGTGATATGTTATGTTAACATTAACATAACTTCCACGGCGGATATGCATATGCAGGATTTCGACACGTTACTGAAAAAATCAGCCGATGCCCACGGGCATTTATGTCCAGGTCAGGTGGTAGGGGTGCGCATGGCGATGCTGGGATGCCGGCTCATCGGCCTGGATGAACCGACCCGTATCGACCAGATTAAAAAACTTATCGTCATTATCGAAATGGACCGGTGCACCGGCGATGCCGTGGCTTTTGTCACCGGCGTCAAACTGGGCCGCCGGTCGTTGAAGTTTATAGACTACGGCATCATGGCTGCGACGTTTATAAATTTGGAAACACAAACGGCGTTTCGCGTGATTTCCACGGAGGAAGCCAGAGATTTGGCACCGGTTTATGCACCTGAAATACCCGAAAAGTATCCCCGACAGATTGAGGCGTATAAACGGATGCCGGACAGTGTACTCTTCAGGGTTCAAAAGGTTCGGGTGGATATGAGCGAATACGATTTGCCGGGTCCGACACGCAAAAAAGTATCCTGCAGTCGATGCGGGCAGGTGGTCAGAGACAACCGGGAAGTGGTTCAAAACGATTTTATTCTTTGCAAGCCCTGCGCGCAAGGGGCTTACTTTAGGGAAGCAAAAGAAATTATCTGGCCGGATATGAACTGGACGCCCGCTCAAGAAGAGGATCAGATGTTTGTCGGCAAGGCGCTTCGACACGAAAGCGGCAAGTAAGTTCGATTTGCTCACAACCGGAATATTGGCGTATTGGGATTACGGGTTCGAAGGAGGAGCTAAAAATTGATAAAAACCATCGACTTAAAAGATGCGGTAGGAACCAAACTGGCCCATGACATCACCGAAATCCGGCCCGGGGAATTTAAAGGCGCTGCATTTCATAAAGGGCACACAGTGTGCAATGAAGATTTGTGCCATTTGCAGAAACTCGGGAAGAATCATCTTTATCTTATTGATTTAGAGGCGGACGAAATTCATGAAAATGAGGCGGCCGCCATCATGGCCAAAGCCCTGGCCGGTAGAGGGGTGGTTTGGAAAAATGAACCTCGTGAAGGAAAAATCGGATTAAAGGCGGATACCGACGGGTTGCTGGCTGTCAATGTTGCGGCATTGGCGGCGTTTAATATGATCGATGAGGTCATGTGTGCCACCATGCACAATCACACGCGGGTAAAAGCCGGCGAACTGGTGGCCGCCACGCGGGCCATCCCTTTGGTCATGAAACGGGCGCCTATTGAACGGGCCGCCGCAATTGCCGCTCAAAATGGCGGTGTGATTTCCGTACACCCGCTTCGCCAGGGAAAAGCCGGCCTGATCATCACGGGAGACGAGGTGTGTCACGGTCTTATCCAAGACCGTTTTGCACCCATTTTGAATCGAAAACTCATCGATCTGGGCTGCGAAGTGGATCGCGTCAGCTTTGCGCCGGATGATGCTGAAATCATTCGCCGGGCGATCTGCTCACATATTGAACGCGGTTGCGACCTGGTTCTTTTAAGCGGCGGTATGAGTGTGGACCCTGATGACGTGACCCGAAAAGGAATTCGTCTGGCAGGCGCCGATGAGGTTCATTATGGGGCGGCAGCGCTTCCCGGCGCCATGTTTCTGGTGGCGTATATCGGACAGGTGCCGCTGATTGGCGTACCGGCCTGCGGTCTTCATCACCGCACCACCGTTCTCGATCTGGTCCTTCCCCGTATTCTGGCCGGAGAAAAAATAGGTAAAAAAGAACTGGCATTTTTAGGCCATGGCGGACTTTGCCAGGATTGTCCGGAATGCACCTATCCGCATTGTGCCTTCGGCAAGGGAAGCTGATGGATAATGATCGTCGGTAGAAGGAAGGCATAGAATGGAAGATGTTGTACAAAATCATAACGGTCGGGTCGTTGCCGTATCCGTTAGTTTAAAAAAAGGTGTCAAAAAAACGAACATTCTCCAAGGCAGTCTGATCGAAAACTACGGCCTTGAAAACGACGCACATGCCGGTGACTGGCATCGCCAGCTCAGTCTTTTGGCCATAGAGAGTATTTCCAAAATCAGGAAGAAAGGTCTTGACGTCAATCCGGGCGATTTTGCCGAAAACATTACCACAGAGGGTATCAGGATCTGGGAACTGCCCGTGGGCACCCGGTTGAAACTCGGAGAAAACGCAGTGGTCGAGGTTACCCAGATCGGCAAGGAATGTCATGATCGCTGTGCCATATTCAAACAGGTGGGAGATTGTGTCATGCCCCGGGAGGGCATCTTTGTCAAAGTCCTTAAAGGCGGCGCCATCAGCCCCGAAGATCGCATCCAAATACTTAATCATCAAGGGGAAAATACTCAATATGATGAAACTCGTTGATCCATACGGCAGAACCATCGATTATCTGCGGATATCCATTACCGACCGCTGCAACCTCGATTGTCTGTATTGCGCCCCTTTAGGCGGACGAAAAAGACGCTCTCATGCCGAAATACTCTCTTATGAAGAGATTCTCCGGATAACAAACGCTGCAGTACATTCCGGAATTTCAAAGATACGCATCACCGGCGGAGAACCCCTCCAAAGAAAAGGAATGGTTCGGCTCTGTCGGATGCTGGCGGATATAGACGGCATTGAAAGTCTTGCCATGACCTCCAACGGTATTCTTTTAAAAGAGTTTGCAGCCCCTCTTTTCGAAGCCGGTGTCAGGCGGGTGAATATCAGCCTCGACACGCTGAAACCCGAACGGTTCAGAAATATAACCGGGAAAGATTTGCTATCTCAGGTATTTGAAGGGATTGAAGCCGCGGAAAAGGTCGGAATGAATCCCATCAAAATCAATACGGTGGTCATGCGCGGCATTAACGATGATGAAATTGAAGATTTGGCCGGGCTCACCCTGGAAAAGCCTTATCATGTCCGGTTTATTGAACTCATGCCGACTCAGGGCTACACCAAGGAAAAACATCGCGCGCTTTTCGTGCCCATCAGTGAAATGATTCACCGTATTAACATGATAGAGAATTTACAATTAATTGACAAAGACCCATCTTTTGGACCGGCAACGCTCTATTCTTTTCCCGGAGCGCCGGGCAAAGTCGGTTTCATCGCGCCGCTGAGCCGGCATTTCTGCGAAACCTGCAACCGCTTAAGGCTCACCGCCGACGGAAAACTCAGGGCCTGCCTTTTTTCAGAAAAAGAAATTGATATCAAAGGATTTTTGAGAAAAGGCGCTTCCATGCAAGCGTTGTCGGATTTGATCAAACATGCAGCGCGAAGCAAACCGCAACAGCACCATTTAAACGATATTGCTCCCAAGATCCCATCTAACCGGACCATGCGGGCCATAGGCGGGTAAGCACGAAATACCCGGGAAGCGATGTGAACAAAATTGGTGGAAAGGATGTGATGGATCGATGACTTCCGACGATGACAGCGAATCCGAAAAACAAACCTTGCTGGTGGCCATCGATTTTTCAGACTGCGCACGTGGTGCGTTGCGCCAGGCAAAATCAAATTTAAATTACCCTTGATAAAATAAAGTAAATCGTATAAGTATTTAAATACGGTGATGGAGTTCACCGATTAACCGCACGCACGTGCTGATAACTCCTGCCATGCTCAATCCCCCGGCGGGAGTCTTGATTAAAACTACCGCACAAAACTCCCGCCACACATCAAAGCGGGAGTTTTTTAATGATCCAACGCACCGGCAATCTGCCGTTCCGGTTCACTTCGAGCATCCCTTGGATCAAACCTAAAACTTTCATTCACGATGCTTTTTCTTTTAGTTTCACCTCGCGGGTTACGGGTATTAAGGTTTCAATGACAATGGTATTCTTAAAACGCCTAAAAAGCCAAGATAGTAAAAAGAAAGACAAAAAAGACGACCTTGACGTCTCCGAGCTGGAACTATTCAGGCGTCTGGGGGAAAAAGGCTGCCCGGTGTGCAGTGTTCTCGAACGCCATGACCGGAAATATTTTTCCTGGTTTTCCATTGAAAAATACCATGAACCGGTGTTTCTTGAATCTTTGACGCATGCGTTGGGATTCTGTGCAAACCATGGTGCATACCTGGATCGACAGAATCACTGGGCGTCACAAATCACCGCCGTTCACAGACATACCGCTTCACGAGTACTCAACCGAATGGCTGCGGATCTGTCTGACAGAAAAAATGATTCTCGGCTAATCTTTGAAGATCGTTCAACCTGTCCGGTTTGCTCGTCCTATCAAGAAATGTCGGAAAGAACGCTTTGGTTTTTTAAAAAAATGATAGAAGATAAAAATAGCCTGAATAGATACGGCAGCCCGGGCTTACTCTGTTTTCCTCATTTTAAAAGTCTAACCGACAGCGTCTCGCCAAAAGTGTTTGCCGGGCTGCTCTCAAGTCATGAAGCAGCGATGTTGCCGGTAATCAAAAAACTGGAATCCATTAGAATTCAGGGAATTAAACTCGAGGCTGAATCAGAGCTGGTCCGGCACGCATTAAACCTGAGCATAGGCCGCGAACAGAATCCGGGCAATCACTTTTCTTTGTCCAGGAATTACAAAATATCTGAAAGCCGGGACCCTGTTGCAGATTTTATCTCATCGTTAAATAAAAATACAGGCTGCCCGATTTGTCTGTACAGTTACCGTTCATTGGGCCAATGGATCTCCTGGCTCGACAAAAATACTATGTCTATTGGCAACTTCGAAGCCATAAACGATGTGCTGCCGACCTGCAATGCACATGTCTGGTCATGCATTCGTCTGGGAAATCCAGCACTCCAATTTGCTGCCGCATTTGCTGCGTTTAGAACCGTTCAAGAAAAAGTCAATCATGCCGCACGTCATTTGAAACAAATGAGGAAAAACCGGAAACAAAAGAAAAATGAAAAGAAATATAATCAAGGCATTATAAAAGTCGACCCGAAAAAAACCATCACATCTTCCATTTATTGCCCCCTGTGCAGCCGGGCGGATTCGTCAAAAACCCGGGGGCTGAATCTACTTTTTGCATTGCTTCAAGAGCGTCGATACCGTATTGATTTTGAAAACGGCTATGGATTGTGCATCAAACATTTCGTCGATGCGCTTGACATGCGGCCTTCAAATGAACTTGCCGGATTTTTAATCAGGGTTGAATCGGCCAAGCTGGCGCTCCTGGAGTGGGAGCTCGAAGAGACCATGAGGAAAACGGCTTGGACGGCTCGCCCGGAAATCAAAGGAAGCGAACAATCGGCCTGGCACCGGGCCCTTGCAAGATTTTCCGGCTTTCCGATTTTTGACTAGGAGCACAACAAATTGGAAAAGCAGACGACGGCTACAGGGAAATGGCTGAATCGCAATATTTTTGGCTTTGCCCTGACCAGCTTTTTAAGCGATTTTTGTCATGAAATGGCCACAGCGGTACTGCCTCAATTCATACAGACCATCGGCGTTTCGGCTGCGGCCCTGGGATTTATCGAAGGGGCTGCGGATGCCATTTCCAGCTTTTCCAAGCTCGGCGTGGGTTATTGGGGAGATAAAACCGGGAGTCGCAAGAATTTGACGGTTATCGGATATGCGTTGACCGGATTTTCCAAAGCGGTTTTTGCCTTTGCCTTTTCATGGCCGCTTCTGTTGGCCGGCAGGATTGTCGGGTGGCTCGGGCGCGGCATAAGGAGCCCCCTCAGAGATGCCATGCTTGCAGACTCGGTAACAGAGGAAAACCGCGCCAAAGCATTTGGTTTTCACAGGGCCGGGGATACGGCCGGCGCTGTTGCAGGACCGCTTGCCGCCTTCTTGCTTTTGAGTTTAATCACTTCTCATCCCGAAATCGCTCAACTTCCGGAGCATCTTTTCCCTTCTCTATCAGGCGCGGCAGGTCAAAATTTCAGAGCCATCTTTCTTCTGACACTGGTGCCCGGAATACTGTCCGTGGCCTCCATGGCATTTCTGGTGAAAGAAAAGCGCCGATCACCCAATCACGGGCTCCGGTTTACCGGTGTAATCAGAGCGATGCCAAAGCAGTATCGCATATTTCTTCTTGCTGTAGGCGTTTTCGGAATGGCCGATTTTGCTCCGACCTTGATGATTCTTCGGACGACGACGGTCCTGGCTCCTAATATCGGCCTTTTGAAGGCCATGAAACTCGCCGCGCTGCTATATACCTTAAGAAACATTGTGTATGCAGCGGCATCTTATCCCATAGGGGCATTGAGCCATCGATTTTCAAGAACCCGTTATTTGGCGGCCGGGTATGCCGTTGCGGTTATAACATTCATCGGATTCTTTTTTGCCTTTTCTTCAGTGCCGTGGTTCGCACTTTGTTTTGCCCTGGCCGGCGTATTTATTGCCTGGGAGGATACCATGGAAGCGGTGGCGGTCCGAGATTATGTGGATGATTCCATTGCCGGAACAGCCTTTGGGCTTTTGGGCACCATCAACGGCATAGGAGATTTTGCGTCCAGTATTATCGTCGGTGCATTATGGACGGCCGTAAGCCCGAAATGGGGCTTTGGGTACGCCGTTATCGTGGGGTTGGCCGGCACGTTATTAATGGCCAAAACACCTCCGGCGGCCAGAATTCAAATTATCAAGGAAGGTTGAAAAACAAAGACATTCCCGATTTCATGATGAGTCCCTGTCAAACCAAATCGCCCGATACAGATCTTCTCCGTAGCTGGTTTCCAATGGTGCGCCTTCCACGACTTTAAAGGTGCGGGTGCCGTCGGCTTGCCTTTCGGCCCTAAGAAAAATGGTGTTTTCCATATCTTTCTTGTAAAGCGCATGGGCAAATTCATAAAGGTGTGTGACAAAGAAGACTTTGATGCGCTTTTCTACCAATGCGCGGGTTATCTGCCGCGCAATTTCCGAGCCTTCTCTCTCGTTTGTCGCGGCAAATGATTCATTAAACAACAACAGAGAATTATCCCTTATATTGTCTGCGATAACACTCATTCTGACAAGTTCTTCATCGAGTTTGCCGCTTTCCATGGCAGCGTCTTCTTCCCGTTGATAATGTGTGAAAAGGCCATCACAAATATTGGAACAAAAGAACTCTGCCGGCACAAACATCCCGCACTGCATCATCAATTGCGCCAAGCCCATGCTTCGTAAAAAAGTCGATTTGCCACCCTGGTTGGCGCCGGTGATGATGACGAGGTCTTTATCGTCGGCGTTCACATCATTGCCGATGATTTTTTGTTTCATGGTCAAGGCCAGACAGACATCGTATAAGCCATGGGAAAAATGTCTGCGTTCATCGAGAGTTGCCGGCCGGGGAAAGGATATGGGCTCATCTATTTGTTCAAGCTGTTCATATAAATTCAAACAGCCGATATAAAAAGCCAGCTCGACCTGCAGCATTTTAAAAAAGTTGTCGATGTGATCAGCGGACTGGCCCAGTGCGTTGGCTGCCAGATTGATCCCTCTCGTCTTTAATTCCGACAGCGCCCTGGCGCCGGCTTCATCTCGAGGATGGATGGAAAAAGAATAGACCGGCGGTTTTTTGACCAGAACCCGTTTTATCCAACGCTGTTTTTTCTCAATGGCTTTGCGGAGCATATAACCGTTGCCTTCATTGCCTTCCCCCAGTTCAGCGCTGATCAAGACGCCTTCGCGAAATTTCAGCTCTCTCAAATGATCTTGAATGTCTTCGATGTACTCATCTTCAAGTTCTTTGCGAATCATTGCAAAAAACCTCGCAAATCCTTCCGACTCAAATTTATCTGCGTTTTCATCGGCGATATTCTTAAGTTTTATAAGCAGGCCCACAAACATCTGCATCAGCTCTGTCGCATTGGCCAGTAACGCACTGGGGGAAGAACTGAAAATACTATACCAATGTTTTTTTTTATTTTTCATCGATTCTATGGGAATCTGGTAGATGTCCCTGACTATGGCTGAATTTTTCAGGCAGTCTTTGAGAATACCTTGGCGATACCGTATGGTTTCAAGATCGGTGTTCATTGCGCCGATAACCGCTTTTTTTGCCACCTCAAATATAAATTCATCACCGAGGGCCATGGCATTGAAAAGGGTTTCCAGTTCCAGGTCTTGCATCAGTGCTTCTTCATTGGCCGGCAAATTCTGCTGAAGGTTAAAATCACGGTCTTTATACATCAGAAACGTTTTCATGATGTCAGCCGCTCCTTTAACCGGCCGTAAGTGACGCCATGTTTTTCGGCAATAGCGATGGCATATGCAAGCCCGTCTGCCGGTCTTCTCACGATTTTATAGGTTCTCAATGCCGGGTTTTCAGGAACAATGGTGCTGACCATGCTCACGGTTTTTTCACTTAGGGATGCCAATTCATCGATAAAGGTTACAAAGACGCACAGCAAATCCAACTGCACGATTTCCTCCATAACCTTTTTCCCTAAAAAAACCGCGTCATTTAAAGTTGTGGAAGTGAAAATTTCATTCATGACGATAATGCTGTTCGATGTGGCCCGGTTCAGAATATCGTAAATTCTGACCAGGTCATCCTGGAGCTTGCCTCTGAGGTTGTTGATGCTTTCTTCTTTTTCAAAATGCGTCAGCAACTGGTCGAACATAAAGAGTCGCGCCTGTTTGCCAGGGACCGGACAGCCCAGGCCGGCCATATAATGCAACTGTCCGAAGGTGCGGGCGAAGGTGGTTTTACCGCCTTGGTTCGGTCCGGAGATTACAATGATGCGTTCTTTGTCTTTCAGAAAAAAATCATTGCTGACAACGGGCAATTCTTCTGAAATGAGCTTATGGGCCAGTGCCAGATCAAAGCCTTCATAATTATGTATATCTTTGCTTGCGGCGGTGATTTGAGGGTAACAAAATTTCAATCCTGCTTGTTTGATTTTTGCGATATACTCCAGATAAGCAATGTAAAATTGTATTTCCCGGTCAAAAATGTCTATGGTTCGGTCCAAATAACTGCGGTTGTTCGCGCAATAACTATCAAGGTTTAAAAAGATCTCGGGATATAACTTTGCGACTAAATCGAGTATTTTCGCTTCGACATGGTTCATACCGGAGTTCATTGGAAGTTTGGCCCTGTAATCTTTCACCGCTCCCTGTTTGAATCTTTCGAAGGTTTTTTCAACGTCTGCGCTGTAATCGATTTCAGATTCATATTTGCGGACCTTGATGCGGTTGCCCTTTATGATC
>Ga0316575_10000154_pt1 | contig 17395 bp, 12 predicted proteins | sample J5NA_FD_203072 | JGI IMG/M metagenome (GOLD analysis project Ga0316575, IMG submission 203072) | Rhizosphere microbial communities from salt marsh grasses in Alabama, United States - J5-7_050615r2r3 | ecosystem: Host-associated > Plants > Roots > Rhizosphere | place: USA: Alabama | collected...
TGCTCGACGCCTTCGCATTATTCTATACTTCCCTTTCATCGTTGTCTTCCATAGGATCAGTATATTTTAGTATAATTAGTCCCCTGCAATTCAATTTTGACGAGCTGAGTTGGGAAAGCCTGCGTGCCACTCTGCGCCGGTGACAATCGATTTTTTTATGTAGGACAAAAACGGACATAATAAAGCTTCCCGGTCTTACACAAAAATCAGGAAGGCACTGATACCGCCCGGGATTGGCAGCCTTATAATTTATTACATGCAAGAGAATAACTTTTCAAAACGCTCAGTGTTTATGACAAGGAGGTAAAAATGAAAAAACTAATTTTATGCGGTCTAGTGGGTGCGTTGGCCATACTGTTAGCAAATAGTCCGCTAGATGCTCAAGCGATGGACAGCGGCATGATGGACAGTGGTGGCTATCGCGGTTATGATATGGGACCCGGGATGATGGGCTCCGGTGGCTACCAGACTTATGGTATGGATCAGGGCATGATGGGCCCAGACTATGATAATGGTCCGCATTTCCGTCAGAATCAAACCAATTTGGACAAAAAGGATGCTGAAAAGATTTTCGCTGATTATTTACAAACCAGACACAATCCCAATTTAAAGTTGGGGAAAATCAAGGATGAAGGATCTTTTTTCGAGGCCAACCTACTAACCCAAGATAATTCTCTGGTTGACAGATTAATGGTGGATAAAGATACCGGCCGGGTACGTTCGGCTTACTAACCGATCGAACGCTGTGGAGGTCAAAGCGATCCGGTTCAAACGCTGATGGCGTCAATTTGGAATTATGCCGCAGACGGCCATGTTCTGCCGGCTGCGGCTGCCTGTTTTTCAGGTTTATAATTGCGCAACATGAGCTGTAATCTTAGCGATGGACTCATTACGGTGGTATTGGATGGATTCAACGATTATAGCAAGAAAGGCAAAAGTTCTTGAAATTGTATACATTATATCCACAGTTTTGCTTTTTTCCGCGGTGGTTTTAACTCCATTTTTTATCGGGCACCATTTTTCGCTCACCAAAGAAATTATCATTGAAGAGGACGCCCTTGAAGCATCTTTAATTCTCATCCTGCTTTCGGTTGCCTTTATTCTATCCTACTTTTATAAAAGGGAGTTAAATAAAAACCGGCAAAAGATAAAACTCCTCGCTAGCGATAAATGCGACTTATCAGATAAACTGACAGATGCATTCAAGTATATTGGAGGCGTAAATGTTCAAATCAAGGAACTTCGGCCCATTCTTTACGGACTGAGAAGGTATCCGGCAACAGAAAATGAATTTAGAAAGGATCTGGCTCGATTTGCCCGCAAGGTCTTGGGAATTGTAAAGGCGGATTGGATTGTGATCAGAATTATCGGTCAAACCAACTTAAGAACGATAAAAGAGCACCTTGAATATAGGGAAAATGCTAAATTTAATACCAAAGGCATTAGCAACAAAGCCATCGTTGCCAACCAGGCGATTGACGGATACAGCATTGTTGAATCCCGTCACGATAATTCGATGATCATCGTCGCCTGTGTTTTTCCAAAAAAAAGCCTGGTCGAAGCAGAAAAGATTCTGCTCGAAGCCATTACCTGTCAAATCGAAATGCTTTATCACATTTTCGTTTCCCGTCCCGTCAGCCTCATGAGACCTATCCCAACCAGACACCAATCCTGCGAAACTCAGAAAAAGTTGACACTGTGAAACAGCAAGTTTCCCTTTAATATCCTGCTGATGGAGCTAAATTTTTATTTCGATTACGGGCAGCTGGGATTTGAGACTAGACGAGGTTTCAAAGGCGCTGTTCGGAGCAACCGGAGTGCCTTTGTCTACATAGTGGTTGGCTTGGGAATTTGCGGTAATCTGCCCGGTGGCGAAAATATTGGTTAAAACCGTTAAGATCATATTCATCGTACTGTCCTCATTTGTTTCAATGAGCCGTGATCATCACCCGGGCTCTGGTCCCTCGGCTACCAGAACCAGATCCTGCGGCCGCAGGCGCCTGGCAAAGGCCGCTCTGACCTCATCAGCGGTAAGCGATAGGTAGTGTTTTGCTGCCAGTGATGGCTCCTGAAGCGGCAGGTTAAGTTCGGTGCGGGAAATAAGTCCACTGGCAATACTTTCCAGGCTCGATTCGGATAACGTTATTTCACGCAGCACCATGGCCTTGGCGACTCTCAATTCTTCGGGTGTTACCGGATCAGTCTGCATCGCCCGCAGATTTTGCGTGATGATAGCGTGAGCTGAGGACACGTTGGGAGGGTCACATGCGTAGCGCACGATATAGAGTGCTCTGGTTTTATCGACATCAAAGGAAGCGTCGATATGGTAGACGAGACCCGTCTTTTCCCGAAGGTCCCGGTAAAGACGGGTGGCATAAAAACCGCCACCCAGAACATGGTTGCCCAGTTGCAAAGCATAGTAATCCGGGTCTGATCGATGCAACTGCAGCGTTTCGGCCAAAATGACGCGGTCTTGCACTCGGCTGTTATTGGGGACTGCCACGACGGAGGGTTTGTTATCCGGCACTGCCGGAAGCAAAACGTTGGGTTTCGGTCCGCGAGCTTTCCAGGGCCCGAAATACTTCTGAACCACAGCCTTGGCAGTTTCGACCTTCACGTTGCCGATGATCACGATGGTCGTCAGGTCAGGGCGGTAGATTCTCTGATAATAGGCCCTCACATCCGGCAGGCGCAGCGCCTTGACAGAGTCCGGCGTCGCTTGGCGCAGCGTTGGATCCTTCTGTGGAAAGAGCGCATGCCGCAGGGCTTGATGCGTCAGGTAATCGGGGCTCTGAAGTTGGCCGGCAACTGTAGCGGCCACCTGCTGCTGAACGATCCGGAAAGCCTTTTGCGGCAACGCCGGGTGCAGTATATTGTCGGCCAACAGCTGAACCCCCGCATCAAAGTGATCGCTGAGCACCTCCACCGAAAAATCGGTGCCGGCCGATTCAACGGCGCCGATGTCATCGAGGGCTTTTTGGAAGGCGAGACGATCCAGCGAGGCGGTACCGTAGGAAAAAAGCGATTCCAGCACCTGGTCCACCCCCTCCTGTCCGCGGGGTTCCGTCATATCCGGATGATTCCGGATGTGGCCGTAAACGCTTACTGAGCGGCTAACATTCTCCGGCTGCACAATGAGTTTGAGGCCGTTGGGCAGTATGGTCACCGATGGATGCACGGTGGAGACAGGAATCTTTAGGCGCTGCCATGATTTTTGGGCCCACTGCGGAACTTTGACACCAGCAGTCTCCTTCAGCGCGAAAGACTCTACCTTACGAAAAGCCATAGAGGAAATTGCTTTTCCGGACGCCTGAGGTCTGAGAACGGCAACGACGGCTTGTTGGGGATTTAAATATTTGCGGGTGACTGTGTTAACGTCGTCAGTTGAAACCTGGCGAATGGCTTCCAACTTTTCCGCCGGGGATGCAAGGCCTTCAAGCGCAATGGCTTGAGACCAGGCCATCGCCAACCCGAATGAGGAGTTTTTTTCCAGCTCCGCGGCGGTGATTTCCTGACGTTTGACAGCTTCTACCAGGTCCGGCGAAAACCCGTTTTGTGCATTGGTCGCCAAAATTTTGCGGACCTTTTCGATCAGAGCTGCGGTATCAGCTCCTTTGGGAAAAGCAATCACCGCATAGCCCATTCCGGTTTGGGGGAAAATACTGGTGCTGAAGCCGGTAGACAGCGCCTGGCCTTCCGTGACCAGGTCATAAAGCGCGCCACGCTCGCTGTCCACCACATCGGCCAGAATCTGAACGGCTGCTGAAGACGGACTGTTGCTGCCGGGCAAACGAAACGCCACCATGATCAGGCCATAGGGCAAGTCTGTTTTAAGATCGAAGGTTTCGGGTTTAACGGGTTGCAGGCGCACATCATCAACCGGCGGGATCTTGCGGGCCGGAATATCTCCGAATAGCCTTTTGACCCGGGCAAGCGTATCTTGCGGTTGCACGTCGCCGACGATTATCATAACCGCGTTGTTGGGTGCATACCACGTGTCGTGAAATTTTTTGAGCATTGCGGCGCTCGTTTTGTCAAAGGATGGTCGGGTGCCCAGGGGGGTATGCGCGTAAGGTGTGCCTTTAAATAAAGATGTCAGCAGCCTGGTATAGGCAACGTACTGAGGGTTGGAAAGATCCTGGGCGACCTCCTGTTCGATGGCTCCCCTTTCCTGGTCCCATGATTTCTTATCGGCCAGGATGGCGCGCATCCTCAAAGACTCAATGTGCAAAGCCGTCCCCAGATCTTGAACCGGAACGGTAAAGAAATACTGGGTTACGGTCTGCTGCGTATCGGCGTTGAAAAATCCGCCGATGGCCGCGGTCACATTCGCCAATTGTTGCCCGGACAGTCCCGGACTGCCCCGAAACATCATGTGCTCAAGGGCATGTGCTGTGCCCGGGAAGTGATTCGGAGTCTCATTGGATCCCACTTTATAATTGACGACGATGGTCGCCACCGGTGCCAAGTTATTGTGAACAATAATCACTTGAAGGCCATTTTTCAGTGTTGCCCGCAGGACCGCTTTTTCCGGCGTGACCTCCTGGTCCAAAGCCCACGCGTAAGATGCCCAGGAGGGCGTCAAAACGGTCAACATCAAAACAGCCAGGATCTTCCCCGTAAAGGTTACGATGCCCCCTGAGCCTTTGCGGTCCCGCAGGAAAGACGAACTTTCCGTAGCGCATATCTTAAGGTTTTGATATCGATTTGCTCTCATTTCTACCTCTCGATAAACAATACTTAGTCATTGGATGTAGGAATAAAATGGGTCTTTACCCGTTGAAACTATTCCCGCTCCGGCACTGCGGCCGTTTAAAGCAGCGCTAGGATATTTCGACTTGAACGTAACCGGACTGCCCGCTTTTATGATTGATCGCAAGCAAGGTGAACTTGTGATGGTGAGGCATGGTCTTCATCAGCTCGTTGAAACTATCCACTCCCTGCACAGGATGGTCATCTAAGCCGACAATAATATCGCCCACCTCGAACCCGGCTTTACTCATCTGTCCTTTGGGGTCGATCCATTGTATAGCGACTCCCTCAGGCAGCGGCAGCCCGTATTCTTCGGCCTCTTTGGGGGTCAGCGGCCTGACCACGACACCCAGCCGATCCTTCAGTTCCGCAGCGACCGCTTTTCTGGCGATCGCCAGGTCACCTATCGTAAGCGATATCTCATGTTTTTTGCCATTCCGCCAGACACCGAGTTTTACCTGCTGGCCAATCGATGAGCCGGCCACGTTGTTGCGAAAGGCGGAGGCATCGGCAATTTGCTGGTCTTGATAGGTGATAATGACATCGCCTTTTTTGAGTCCGGCCTTGTCTGCCGGTCCGCCTTGTTGAACCTCTGCTATCAAAGCGCCGTTTGGAAGTTGCAAGCCGAACGATTTAGCCAGATCCGCCGTGAGGTCCTGTGCACTGACGCCCACCCAGCCCCGCGCGACTTTGCCATGAGTGATAAGGGCCTTGGCGACATGAGCGGCCATATTGCTGGGAATGGCAAATCCGATCCCCTCAAAGCCACCCGAAACGGAGGCAATCACAGAGTTGATGCCGATAACCCGGCCGTCAAGCGTCAGCAAGGGGCCACCGCTGTTGCCCGGATTGATGGCGGCGTCGGTTTGCAAAAAATCCTGATAGCCGCTGGGGTCCGTGATCCCGGTTCGATGTTTGGCGCTGATAATTCCCTGTGTAACCGTCTGGTCGAGTCCCCTGGGCTCACCGATGGCGACCACCCATTGGCCGACTTTGGCCTTATCTGAATTTGCAAAGGTTAAAAACGGCAGTGGTTTTTCAGCGTTGATTTTAATTACGCCCAAGTCCGTTTTAGGATCCACGCCGACCACAGTGGCAGGAAATTGGGTGCCGTCGGATAAGGTTACCTCAATTTGGGTGGCCCCCCCGACCACATGATAGTTGCTCAGGATATGTCCCTGGGCATCAATGATCACACCCGTGCCGAGACCGACTAACTCTCTTTGAAGCTTTTTCGGCATATCTTTGGGGAGGCCGAAAAAGCGACGAAAAAAGGGATTGTCTTTGTAGGCATAAAAGGGATTTGCCAATTCCTGCTTTTCCTTTACAACGATGTGCACCACGGAAGGAATGGCTTTATCCGCCACCTGCTCTATGGCAGTGCCCAGAGCTGTTGATAATTGCGGACTTTGACTCACCTGCAGAGATTGCCCTTGAGAAGATTCCGTTGTGCCCGGTGATGTTGTGGCAGGTTCGGGCTGACGTTCGCACGCCGTAAAAATCCATGTGCACGCAAAAGCCAACAGCAGCGCTGACACCGTCATCTTAAAAAATGGAGTCGATATACGAAGTGATCTTAACAATCGGTTGTTCATATTAACCTCCTTATTGCTTCTGTTATTTGGTCTTTCGATTTCATCGCAAGACCGTGGGTTCTGCATGATGGTGCAGCGACTGTTTCACGATCTTGAGAAAATTTTTGTGCCGTCTGGTATCCATGCCAAAGTGGCGATAAACCTGAAGTTTGGCGAAGTCCGTTAAAAAGGACCAGACGATGGAATATCCCCAAATCAGAGCGATTTCGAACCAGGTGATCGGTGTGATCAGGCCGAAACCATAGGCTGCCAGAAGAGTCCCCGCCAGCTTGGTGCCGACGGCCGACCAGATCATGACCGGAGCCGGGTAAGGCTTTTTCAGGAAAAACCCTTTGCTGCGGGATACGAATAATGTCAGATGACCGGCAACGGCCATTTTCAGAAAAATATAGGTTTGAATCTGGGGGATGGTTAAATGCAGCCAGTCAACCGCCAGAAACAGCATCAGAAAACTGCCGGCCACACCGGTGAGACCCATGACCGTCGCTACCGCAATGACTCGATGCATATTCCAATGCACGGGGTTGGGATCAAGTCCGGTTCTGTCATAAGCGATGGTCATGATGGGGATGTCATTGAGAAAGGCCAGTAAAATAATCATGATGGCGGTGATGGGATAGAAGTTGAACACGATCATCGCCAGTACCACAAAGACCATGATGCGGATGGTCTCTGTGATGCGGTAAATGGCATAGCTGTTCATGCGCTCAAATATCCGGCGTGCCTCTTCAACAGCATTAATAATCACAGATAGTCCCGGTGCCGTCAGCACCAAAGATGCCGCCGCACGGGCGGCGTCGGTGGCGCCGCTGACGGCAATGCCGATATCGGCCTGCTTCAGCGCCGGTGCATCATTGACCCCGTCACCGGTCATGCCGACGATGTGGCCGCGTGCCTGTAACGCTTTAACGATGCCGTACTTGTGCTCCGGGAAAACCTGGGCAAAGCCGTCGGCCTGCTCGACCTTTTCAGCGGTATCGGCTGCCATTCGGGTTGTGTCTGCATCGCTTCTCAACAGTTTGTCGGCAGCGTAAATGGTCTTTCCCATTCCGAGCTGTCCTGCAATTTCACCGGCAATCGCCAGATTGTCGCCCGTCACCATTTTTACCGCAATACCATGGGTGCGGGACTGACTGATGGTCTCGGCCGAATCTTCGCGCGGCGGATCATAAAGGGGTAAAATTCCCAGAAACTGCCAGATTCCGTCATCCCCGGCGCGCGCGACACCTAAAGTGCGGTACCCCTTGGCGGCAAAGTCGCCAATTGCCCCGTCAGCCTTCGCTCTGGTTTTCGGGTCGACTTTAGCAAGTTTAAGAATAACCTGAGGTGCGCCTTTGGTCACTTTATATGTATTGCCCCGGGTGTCCTTGATGGCAGCCTCGGTGCGTTTGCTTACCGGATCAAAGGGCACAAACTTAAGCTGCTCGTAGGAATCGAGAAGATTTCGATTTTCAAGCCCGCCGATCACCGCCAGGTCGATGGCATCTTGATCCTCTGCCTTGGCGGCCAGCGCAGCCGCCAAAATCAGATCCTGTGAATCTTTTGCCCCGAATACTAAAGGATCACCCAGCGTCAGCTTGTTCTGAGTAAGGGTTCCTGTTTTGTCGGAACATAGAATGTCCATGCCCGCCATCTCTTCAATCGATTCCAGGCGGGAGACGATGGCTTTCAGCTTGGAAAGCGCCAGTGCACCAACGGCCATCGTGACGGAAAGCACCGCGGGCATCGCCACCGGAATGGATGCCACGGTCAAAATCAGTGCGAACTGCACCAGCACGAGCAGGGCCGTTCCGCGAAACAGCTGCACGAGGATGAGGGCCACCACCAGACCCAGACTGAGATAAATCAGGTAGTCGCCGATCTGCAGAACGGCCTTCTGGAAATGCGACACCGGCTTGGCCTTGGCGACGAGTCTGGCGGTCTTTCCGAAATAGGTCTCGTTGCCGGTCGCTGTCACCAGGCCCAGCATCTCGCCCTGTTTGGCGATCGAACCCGAATAGGCGGAATCACCCGCGGTCTTGTTAGCCGGCAGGGATTCTCCGGTAAGGGCGGACTGGTCCACGCTCAGATACTCACCGTCAAACAGCATCACGTCGGCCGGAATAATGTCTCCCAGCCGTAAGCGGATGATGTCGCCCGGCACCAGTTCCTGAGCATTGATTTGCTGCCAGTGGCCGTCTCTCAGGACGCGGCTTTTGAGCGCCAGTTTTTTCTTAAGTGCTTCCACCGCATTGCCGGCCTGGAATTCCTGCCAGAATCCTACCAGCCCGTTAAACCCGAGCAGGATGATAATGATAATGAAATCCGCCCAGTGCCGGACGATCATCGAGAGCAAGGCCGCAACCTCGATCATCCAGGGAATCGGTCCCCAGAAATAGCCCAGAAATTTAAGCAGTGGATTTACTTTTTTTTCGGCGATTGCATTATAGCCATATTCTTCCAGCCGCTTTTGAGCCTCTGAAGCTGATAATCCCTTTGGGCTGGTTCCAAACTTTTCAAAGGCCTCCGTCAATGGCGCTTCATTCGGTGTTTCTGTTTTGAGTGCCGGTGTATCCATATTGTTTTCCCTTTTTTTCGAATAAGCCATTTCATTTCATATTTTTGAATACACTATAAGTTGCCGGCGCCGATTCCGCTATCGGTGCCGGTCTGATAATCCGGTAGGAGTTTCGCTCGATTTCCTGTCAATATTTGTCTTACACTTTTTAAATGAGAAGATATTGAGCTGGCAGTCATATCACCCGCTGCTATGCAAGAAATGCTCGAATAAGCTGGAAAGATATGAGGCAAGTAAGGGGACGCCATGTCAGACAAACCCTTACGGCAAAAAGTCGCGAAATCCGACAGAAAAATGAGGTCAACACCGATAGCCGAATAGTCTTTTCAATTCTATAATAAGGAAGTTTCAAAAGAGATGGGACGTTTAAGATGCTGGACAAAAAAGAAAAACGGGCGGCTGAACGATTTGCTTCCGATACCGCCATCATATTCTCCAATTTTTCTACAAAAAATTGGTCCGAAAATTCTTCGGTGACGCTGAATATAAGCTCAGGTGGTATGTGTTTTGAGTCAAGGCATTCGCTTAAGCCCCACACCAATCTATACATCCGCACCGGGCAAATTCCGGAAATGGCCCATGGTATCTGCAAATGGAATCTGTTGCGAACATCTACCCTGGCGGAGGTCAGGTGGTGTCGAGAAGTAACCGGTGAAGATGGTTGCTGGTACAGTATTGGTGTCAAATATTTATAAACCCGGGGCATCCGTGCTTTCATGACCGGCCATTTGCAGTCTTCATCGGTCTGTAAGAAGGTTAAAGAAGAGATAGGCAGCGTTAACGAGAGGTTGAAAATTGTCTTGAACAGCATCTTGTCGAGAGGAAAATAGTCATGCCAAGGGAGTTTGTATTAAGTATGGAAAAAAATTTCATCCGGTTCACACCGAGCGGTGAAATTGCAGTGGTTGATGCCATAAAGGCGCTGAGCGAATCTGATACTGCCGAAGAGATCTGGCAGACTTTGAAGAAAGAAAATCCGCAAATTCTTTCACATTGCAGGCAGTTTCATTTTTCAAAGAATAAATCTGCCCTGGTGGTCGACAGCCAGGGATGGGGTCAAATAGAATCATTGCTGTTCGTCTATATCCTGGATCGAAGCCTTCTGCATTATGCTGCAACGATATGATAGGAGGCCAGATACGGGGGATGTCGGCCAATTGGAAGATAACTGATCCCGGGAGGCGATAATGGTTAAAAGATCCAAGTTTTCAATCGGTTATTACCTGATTATGCTTTTATTAATGTTTTTTTTGGAAACGATGTTTTTTTCCGGATCCGCCGGCAAAGAAATGCCATACAGCAAATTCCGGGATCTTATTCAAAAGAATAAAATTGAAAGTGTAATTTTAGAATCTGACAAGATCTACGGTTTACTGAAACCTGAAGAAACGTCTTCAAAAGCTGCGACACAGACGAAAAGCGCAACAAAAAAAGCCGATGCGGATAAAACCGCCTCTGCCCCTAACCCGGGCTTCACACCCCAGCAAAAAAAAACTCCCTGGTATCTCAATTTTGAAAAAAGTCTAACACAATCGGAAAATACGCGTCGCGATCAAGTTAAACGCCAATTTACAGTCGTTCCCCTCACCGATCCAACGCTGCTGAAGGATCTGCAGCAGCATGGCGTCACTTACCAGGGAAAGATCGAATCGCATTTTTTTTCCCACTTGATTTCCAATTGGATTCTTCCATTCGTTATCCTCTTTCTTGTATGGGGCTGGATTATGCGAAAAATGGGTAAAGGTGGTGGGCCCGGCTTTTTGAACGTGGGCAAAAACAAGGCCAAAATTTACGAAGTCGACCCATCCCTCAAAGTCACGTTTGAAGATGTCGCCGGGGTCGATGAGGCGGTTGAAGAAGTCAAGGAAGTCGTTTCTTTTTTGAAAGACCCGGGGAAATATACACGTCTGGGCGCCAAGCTACCCAAAGGTATCATGCTGGTAGGCCCTCCGGGAACAGGCAAAACACTGCTGGCACGCGCTGTGGCCGGTGAGGCCAATGTGCCTTTTTTCAACTTGAGCGGCTCGGATTTTGTTGAAATGTTTGTGGGCGTCGGGGCAGCCCGGGTGCGCGATCTTTTCAAAGAGGCCAAAACCAAAGCCCCGTGCATTATTTTTATCGACGAGTTGGATGCCGTCGGCAAAAGCAGGTCCCAGGGTCCTTATATGGGTAGAAATGATGAAAGGGAAAATACGCTCAATCAGTTACTCAGCGAAATGGATGGTTTCGATCCCCAGATCGGAATCATCATCATGGGAGCGACCAATCGTCCTGAGGTTCTCGATCCGGCGCTGCTGCGGCCCGGACGATTTGATCGCCAGATTCTGGTGGATCGACCGGATCTTATCGGGCGGGTTCGGATATTTGAAGTGCACACCCGAAACTTGACCCTAAAAGACGACGTCGACCTTCACAAACTGGCTGCCGAAACGCCCGGATTCGGGGGCGCTGAAATTGCCAATGTCTGCAATGAGGCGGCTTTGTTAGCTTCCCGCAAAGACCAGGACGAAATCTCTCAACAGCATTTCCAGGATTCGATCGAGCGGGTGATCGCGGGGCTTGAGAAAAAGAACAAACTGATCAATCCTCACGAGCGGGAGGTGGTTGCGTATCATGAATCGGGGCATGCCATTGTGGGCCATTTTACCGCCGGGGCAGATCCGGTTCAAAAAGTCTCCATTGTCCCGCGGGGCATCGGTGCTTTGGGATACACGCTGCAGACCCCGCTGGAGGACCGTTTTCTGATGTCCCGTTCTGAGCTGATCGGGAAAATAAAAGGACTGCTGGGCGGCCGGGCAGCCGAGGAGATTGTCTTTGGCGAGGTTTCCACCGGCGCATCCAACGATCTGGAGAAGGTAGCCAAAATTGTACGCAATATGATTACGGTTTACGGCATGAGCAAACAGGCGCCCAATATATCGCTGGTCGATCATCAGCAAGATCTGTTTCTGGGGCAGGGGCCCGGCATCATGCAGCATTCTGAAAAGCTTGAACAGATGATTGACGACGAAACCCAGGAAATTATTCGGACCTGCTATGCGGATGCCAAACAAATGCTCACAGACAAAAGCGATAAACTCAAGAAAATGGCCTGTGTACTGCTCGAAAAAGAAAAATTGGAGGAACATGACATTATCGCCATACTCGGTCCGCGGGTTTCATAGAATAGGATAATCTCGACAGGAGGAATTACCATGCAGAAAAAAACAGTATCCGGTTTATTGGTTTTGATCGGAGTGGCGATCGTGTTGCTTATTTTTTTATCCCTGACGTCCGGACTGATTCAGCAATGGCTGTGGATGCGTCAGGTCGGATACCTGGATATTTTCTGGCGGCTGCTGTCAATCAAATGGTCTCTTTGGAGCCTGGCCTTCCTCGTCTTCTTTCTCTATACCTGGATTAATTTTCGGTTTGCAGCAACGACCACGACTGCTTTTTACAGGGCCACCGATGCAGATAACGGCCGGATTTACAAAAGAGAGGGCAAAAGAATTTCTCTCGGGTTTTTAAAACCAGCCGGGGTTGTCATCTCCGCCGTGATTGCGCTGATATTCGCATTCAGCTTTCATCCCGAGTGGGACACTTATCTCCGCTATCACTGGGGAGGGGCCGTCGGCCAATTGGATCCGATCTTCGGCAAGGACATCGGTTTTTATCTTTTCCGGCTTCCGTTTTACGAACTGATCCAAAACAGCTTGATGAGCCTGACCTTTATAACCCTGCTGATTGTAATCATTTTATACACTTACTTTGGGGCATTTTATTTGAATCGGGATAAAGTTATGCCAAGCAGCTGGAAGGTGATCGGGCACCTGTCTCTTCTTTTCATTTTTTTGATTGGCGTGTGGGGGTGGGGCTATTACCTGGATCGTTTCGAGCTTCTCTATTCAACGACCGGCGTGGTGCACGGTGTGGGGTATACTGCCTATAATGTCAGCCGAATTATGCTCTGGATCATGCTGTTTGCGTCCATTATACTGGCAATCATGATTGGCGCAGGCTTTTTGACGCGTCGCTTTAAAATGCTTCTAATCAGCGCGGCGAGCTATTTTGTTCTGTATTTTGTCATTATTATTATCCTGCCCGGTCTGGTTCAAAAATTCAAGGTGCAACCCAGCGAACTTGAGCTGGAAACACCGTATCTTAAGCACAATATTGAATTCACACGAAAGGCTTTCCAGCTCGATCAAATTAAGGAAACGACCTATCCCGCTCTGGGAAACCTCAACCCCGATGATCTCCCCAGGAATCAGGAAACAATTGACAACATCCGTATTTGGGACTGGCGGCCCATTCTGCAAACCTATCGTCAGACCCAGGAAATGCGGCTGTATTATGAATTCTACCAGGTGGATGTGGATCGCTATCACTTGCAAGACGGCTATCACCAGGTGATGCTCTCCGCCCGCGAACTGGCGGCCCAGCTGCCCCCAAAGGCCCGAACCTGGGTCAATGAACGCCTCCAGTTCACGCACGGCTATGGCCCTGTCATGAACTTTGTCTCCAAAAAGGGTTCAGAAGGCCTTCCCGACTACATTATCGACAATATTCCGCCTGAGTCCGCATCTGATTTGACTGTGGATCAGCCGGCCATCTATTATGGTGAAAAAACGCCCGGCTACCGAATTGTGGCAACCAAGGTCAAGGAGTTTGACTACCCGCAAGGCAATCAAAACGTTTATACCCGCTATCAAGGAAAAGGGGGGATTCCCCTTGACAGCTTCTGGAAAAGGGTTTTGTTTGCGTGGACCCAGTCCGATATCAATATTTTGCTCACTTCGTACCTTGGACCTGAAAGCCGCATCCAGATCTGGAGAAATGTTCGAGAGCGTGTCGCCAGGATCGCTCCGTTTTTGGAACTCGATCAAGATCCTTACCTTGTGCTCAGCGAAGGAAAACTCTACTGGATCCAGGATGCTTACACCATATCCGACCGGTTTCCCTATTCAACGCCGTATGAAAAAGCTTTCAATAAACTGAATTACATTCGAAACTCGGTGAAAGCCATCGTGGACGTCTATGACGGATCGGTGCAGCTTTATGTGATGGATCCCAATGACCCGGTCCTGGCGCTCTATCGGCGGGCCTTCCCAGGTGCTTTCAAAGACCTGGCGGATATGCCACAGGATTTGAAAAAACATCTGCGCTACCCCGAAGACCTGTTTGCCATTCAAGCCGATCTTTACAGAACGTATCACATGACCGCCCCGCAGGTATTCTATAATCAGGAAGATCTGTGGGATTTTCCGCAGGAAAAATATGCGGGCAGCGCAATTCCGCTTGAACCCTATTACATCCTGATGCGTCTGCCCGGCACGCAGGCGCTCCAGTATCTTCTCATGACGCCCTTTACGCCCCAAAAACGGGACAATATGATCGCCTGGATGGCGGCCAAATGTGATTTCCCCCAGTACGGACAGCTGATCGTTTATCAGCTCCCCAAAAAGCGGCTGATATTCGGTCCCATTCAAATTGAAGCCATGATCGATCAAAATACGCTGATATCCGAACAGCTGTCCCTTTGGGACCAGAAGGGATCGCGGGTCATTCGCGGTAATTTGATAGTTATTCCCATCGACAACGCATTTCTCTACGTGGAACCGGTGTATCTCATCGCTGAAGGGATAAACATTCCCCAGCTGAAACGCATCATTGTCATTCAAGGCGATAAGGTGGTCATGGAGCCGACACTGGAACAGGCGCTGAGTGCGCTGCTCGGTACAGCCAAACCTGAGACCAAAGCAACAGCCGCCTACGTCCAACCGGATGAATTGATTCGGGCAAGGGAAGAATTTGACAAAGCCCAGCAGGCGCTTGAACACGGAAAATGGCAAGATTTTGGAAAAGCCATGGAAAGACTGAAGAAGATTCTGATCATTCAACCCAAAGGAGATTGACATTCCGGGCGTCAAGATGGGATTTGCACCCGGCAAACGGGATGAGTTACGGTCAATTCCTGATGAACGCCACAGGTAAGACGCGTTCTTTGGTTAATTTGCTTTGTAAATGGTCGTTGATTGCTGCTGCATTCCAGAAAATTTTAATCACCATTTTGTTCGGGTCGATATTTTGCCAAAAATTGTTCCAATTTTTCAAATTCGCCTGCGAAAAACAGATACAACGACTCGATGATCTCATCCATATTGTTTAACAGGCCATAGGTTGCCCCGACGTAGGGCAGCGGCAATTTAAAATGCGACGCCTTATCGGAAAATCCTACAAAAAAGTTATTTGTCGCCGCCATGTAATGGATGCTAAAGCTGAATTTAGTATTGTATTTCCATAGCTGGGCATATGATGGTAGCCTGTCATTCCATGGATAATCGCGAATGACTTTTTCGGCTGTATTGACATCAATAGATCTTTCTTCCAGGAGAATATTTCTATCCTTGTCCGTTATGTACAAATCGTAGATGTTTTCAGATGACATGACACACTTTTTCCTTTTGCAGCATTTCTTATTAATGACGTGACGAGCTTGCCTGCAGATATATTCAGGGCATCCACTCAATGAGCAATGGGTTATGCAAACCCGGCTTTGAGTGGATGTCCTCTTGTGGGGAGAAGTCATTCAGGCGATATCGCCTACATTGAGCTTTTCCAGTTAAAGACTACTTTCCGGAAGTTTTTTCCGACATCCAGGTTCTGAGTTTCTCGCTTGCCCGCGTGGCTGACGGTGATTTTGTATTGACCATTCGGGAGATTAGCGAAAAACCAAGGACCACTGGAGGGTATATCGATAAGCGTTTTTCCATGTGTGTCCTGGATTTTAACTCTGATCCTGGCAAGGTAGGGTCCGGTCGCCTCAGCGAAAACGAATTGCAGGTTATAATTGCCCTGGGCCGTTTTTTGTATCGCGACCCTTTCGTCAGACCCCACACCACCGGTTAGATACTTCACACCGTGTACAATTCCTTCTTTGAAAAAAGTTGGGCCGGTGTAAGCCAGGGAATACCCGGCGCATAAACTGACGACAAAAAACCCAACAAGCGTAATGAATAAGGTTCTTTTCATTTTTTCACCTCCAATAAGTTGTGGAGCGTATCACGCTCCAATTTTATGCGTATTGATTATATGGCCTAAAACCCCTGCGCGTAAGCGTCCGCTACAATTTGAACCGAAGAATACGAACAGGGGCTTTATCCCTCCATTATCCGTTCTCCTTGGCCGGTGATGTCAGTACAACATAAAACGATCCAGCAGCACGTTTGACAAGCAGCAGAAGATTTTCGCCCTTTTTGACTTTTTGGAGCGCCTGCTGGTAATCGCTTAAATTATTGACCGCAGTCCGGTTGGCTTCCGTGATCAGATCTCCCGGGCGCAATCCTGCCTCGGCAGCAGGACTTCCTTCTTGGATATTGGAAATCACCACCCCGGATGTTCCCGGTTCCAGTCCCAATTGCTGGGCCAGTTGCGGGGTGAGCTCCTGGACCATCATGCCCCAATCGCTTTTTTCTTCAGGAGAAATGCTTTTTTGTGCTTCTGTCGGCATTGTTCCAAGCTTAAGGGAGATGGTTTTTTCCTGCCCGTTCCGCAGAAGATCAATCTTAGTCTGCGTGCCTGGGGGTGTTGCGGCTGCCAGTTGAGACAGCTTGTGCGCGTTTTCAATTTCTTTGCCGTTAAACCTGAGGATTACATCCCCTCTCATCAATCCCGCTTTTTCAGCCGGGCTGCCTTTGACAACATCAGAAATTAGGACGCCTTTATCGGTTTTGATTCCAAATGATTTGGCGAGCTCAGGAGTAATATCCTGAATCATTAACCCCAGCCAGCCGCGAACCACCTTGCCCTTTTTGAGCTGGGGCAAAAGCTCTTTTGCCATGTTGACGGGAATGGCAAAGCCGATGCCCTGACCCTGGGCCATGATGGCGGTGTTTATACCGATTACCTCCCCATCCATGTTAAACAGGGGGCCGCCGCTGTTTCCCGGATTGATTGCTGCATCGGTTTGCAAAAAATCATCATAGGGGCCGGCACCGAGAATGCGGCTTTTGGCACTGATGATGCCGGTCGTCACCGTGTTCCCCAATCCGAAAGGGTTTCCGACGGCCATGACCCAATCACCCACACGAAGTGCATCCGAATCTCCCAAAACTTCCGGTTTGGGAAAATCCTTGTCCGGTTTGACTTTAATGAGAGCCAGATCCGTCTTCGGATCCCTTCCGACCAGCTTGGCATCATATTCTTTGCCCGTTAGCAGTTTGATTTTGATCTCAGTTGCCTTTGCAACCACATGATTATTGGTTAGAATCAGACCCTCGTTGCTGATCACAAATCCGGAACCCAGGGCGTGGGTTTTCATCTTGCCATGGGGTCGGTTGCCGAAAAATTCTTTTGGAAGTTTATGGCCGAAAAATTCCCCGAAAGGCGATTCGGGGCCCAGAAAAGGCATCAGTGGATTTCCCTCCACCTCCTGAGTGGTGGAAATGTTCACAACCGCTCCCTTGACCTTGTCCGCCAAATCCGCAAAGCTCACCGGCGTGGCCGGGTT
>Ga0316575_10000155_pt1 | contig 17284 bp, 13 predicted proteins | sample J5NA_FD_203072 | JGI IMG/M metagenome (GOLD analysis project Ga0316575, IMG submission 203072) | Rhizosphere microbial communities from salt marsh grasses in Alabama, United States - J5-7_050615r2r3 | ecosystem: Host-associated > Plants > Roots > Rhizosphere | place: USA: Alabama | collected...
CGAATCGGAGAAACCTCTCGTCCCTTGAAGTATTCGCTGATCTGCCGCGTTGCTGCTTCTGTGACCTCAACCATTTTATATCCTCCTTACGTATCAAACCAAACTGCGCATTCGCATTTCGATTAATTTATCGGCGCTGCTAACGTAATTATACCACTGTTATTTGTCAATCCGAAATATTTTCGAGGTGGGCCAGATAATCGGCGTACACCTTGCGGTTGGCGTCTGAAAAAAGAATGAATATGACTTTTTTAACGACCGTTTCGGTTTCCAGAAAACGGATGGTGGCGTCAATCGCAACCCGGCAGGCTTTTTCGATCGGGTACCCGTAGACTCCGCAGCTGATCGCGGGAAAAGCGACCTGCTCGACACCGTTTTGTGCCGCCAGGGCGAGGCTATTCTCGTAGCAGCGCTTCAGCAGCCCTGCGGCCTTTTCCGGTGTCGTGCTGTGATAAACCGGACCGACCGTGTGGATCACGAAGCGAGCCGGCAGGTTGTAGCCGCCGGTAAGGCGGGCTTCACCGGTCGGACAACCTCCGATGGTGCGGCATTCCGCCAGAAGCAGTGGTCCGGCAGCCCGGTGAATGGCACCGTCGACACCACCGCCGCCCAACAGCGACGTATTGGCGGCGTTGACGATAGCATCTATGGCCAACCGGGTGATGTCGCCGCGCCGGATGTCGATTTTGTCCCGAACGTCGCTGGTCATTGGCTTTCTCGTCATTTTGTCATATTGTCACAAGTCATACAGTTTTTCATCCCTGGCCGGTTGTGATGCCGCCGAGAGACCGGCGCCTGCTTTTTTGGCCGGCAATATAAACGGGTCTTCGCCTTCGAGCAGATCACCCATCTCAGCCTCGATTTTGTCCGGGTCTTCCCCCCGTTCCATGCGGCTCAGCGCTTCCTGCATTCCGTCACCGAGTTTCATGCCCGTCATGTCGGTTAGCTTGCGCATCAGGTTGGCGGCCTGGCGCGGATCGTCTTCGTTTATTTTTTCAGCCTCGCCGGCCAACATGCCCATCGCCTGCTCCATTTTGCTTTCGTCGAACGGTAGATCGTCCACGCCATCCTCCTCTTTGGCCTTGCCGGCGATAGCAAAGGCGGACATACGGCGTTGAAGGTCTTTCTTGTTGCATTTTGGGCAGTTGGGCTTCTTGCTGGTGTTGACAGTTCTTGAAAAGAAGTTAAAAATCGTGTTACAGGTATCGCAATAAAACTCGTAAATCGGCATGCGGCTCCCTCCTTCTCCTTTGAAGGTGCTGATACTTAGGTGCTGGAACGGCAGTGTAGAAAATGATAATTTTTGGCGCTTTTTTTGTCAACTGTTGAAAGAGGAAAGTTTAACCGTCCATGGTCTTTGAACCCCATCTGGTTTCGGGTTCTGAGTTTCGATTCACAAGTGTCCAATTTCTATGCGCGAGTCCGAATTCCTTTTTATATTGAGCCGGTCAAACGGTACCTTCGACAGGCCCTCTTAGAAACGCTGAAGTGTTGCGGTCCGTATTGACTTGCCGTCGGCCATTTGATATTGGGGCCTGAAATCAAGCGTGCCCGGCGCTCTTTGCGCCGCCACCTGCATGAGAGCTTGTTCGGCCCGACTGGAAATAATCATCAAACAGGGCCGTCAGAATCCGGCTCGCCATTTATAATGGCCCGGCAGGATGGCGCCCCTCGATGAAAAGGATAAAAAAAATGGACAGAACTCTTGCGATTGTTAAACCTGACGGAGTGGCGCGGGGGGTCATCGGTGAAGTTGTCCGCCGGCTCGAAAAAAACGCGCTCAAGGTCGTGGCCATGAAAATGATTCACATGACCAAGGCCCAGGCCTGCGGGTTTTACGCGGTGCACCGGGAGCGTCCCTTTTTCGACAGCCTCACCGACTTCATGTCTTCCGGGCCGTGCGTGGTGATGGTCCTTGAGGGCGAGAACGCCATTGCCCGCTACCGCGAATTGATGGGGGCGACCGATTACAAGCAAGCGGCCGAAGGGACCATCCGGCGTGAGTTCGCCACCGACATCGAAAAAAACGTGGTGCACGGTTCGGATGCGCCCGATACCGCCGCTTTTGAAGTCGGCTATTTCTTCAACCGGCTCGAAATCGTCAGCTGATGCGAAAGGGCGTCGAGCTGGACCATATTACCATCGTCCTCAACCGGCCCCGCTATCCGGAAAACATCGGCGCCGCCGCCCGCGCCATGCGTAATATGGGCGTCAATAAACTGGTGGTGGTTGCCCCGCAGAATTGTGACCTGACCCGCATTGTTAAAATGGCCACACATGCCGCCATCGATGTGATCGAAGAAATGCGGGTATTTGAAACCCTCGCGGAGGCCCTGGCCGCCTTCAATCTGGTGGTGGGCACTACGGCTCGTCTCGGTCGCCAGCGCTCGGTTATCGAATCGCCGGCCCGACTGGCCCAGGAACTGATTTCGGTCAGCCACAACAACGAGGTGGCCGTCCTCTTCGGACCGGAAGACCGGGGCTTGACCAACGACGACATCCGCTACTGCCAGTGGCTGGTCAATATTCCGACGGCGGCGTTTGCGTCTCTCAATCTGGCCCAGGCCGTCATGGTCATCTGCTACGAACTTTTCGGGGCCAACCGGGGAGAGGCTATCACCTCTGTTCCGCGCCTGGCAAACCGTCATGAACTGGACGGCATGCTCGACCAGTTGAAGGACATTCTCGTGCGCATCAACTACATCAATCCGGAAAACCCGGACTACTGGATGGCCAGAATCCGCCATTTCTTCACCCGTATGCAGCTCAGGGCCAAGGAGGTCAGCATCATCCGGGGAATTTGTCGTCAAATCAACTGGTATTCCGGGAAGTGCTTCGAAGACGGCCGCAACAGCAGGGAGCAAAGACCATGCGGTTGATTCGTTTCGGACCTAAAGGCTTAGAGCGGCCGGGAATCGAGGTCGGGGATCGCATCGTCGATCTGCGGCGGCATTTTCCCGACATCCCCGACATCGGTGAAACATTTTTTCGCAACGGTTGGCTCGACAAGGTCGCCGGCCTCGATGCAACCGGTGAACCGATGGCCGAACGGCGCGGCTGCCCGCTCTATCGGCCGTCTAAAATCATCTGTCTAGGGAAAAACTACGCCGAACATGCCAAGGAAGGCGGGTTCGACCAATCGGACAAACCGCTTCTCTTCTGCAAGGGATCGAATGCCCTCAACGGCCCTTACGATCCGATCCTGCTGCCGCGCAGCTGCGGGAAAATTGACTGGGAAGTCGAACTGGCGGTAGTGATCGGAAGGGAAGCAAAGCGGATTCGCAAAGCCGATGCCCGTGATGTGATCGCCGGCGTAGCGATCATGAACGACGTCTCCGGGCGCGAGGCCCAGTTTGCCGACTCACAGTGGTTTCGCGGCAAGTCCCTCGACTCATTTGCCCCACTGGGGCCGGCCATTGTAACGATGGAGGAGATCGGCGACATCCAGAATTTGCAGCTGACGGCATTGGTGGACGGCACCGTCATGCAGGACGGCAACAGCCGGGACATGATCTTCGACGTCGCCACTCTGATCGAATTCATCAGCGAGGACATGACCCTTTACCCGGGAGACGTGATTTCAACCGGTACACCGAGCGGGGTGGGATACTTTCGAAACCCGCCCGTCGAGCTGAAGGCCGGCGCCGTCGTGGAGTGCCGGATCGAAAAGATCGGGGCCATCGTCAACCGCGTCGTCGACCGGCTGCCCGGAGTAAGGTCAGAGGTTCATTTATAGTGTACCGTACCCATTATTGAAGCCTGAAAGACAATTTGATCTCAGCCCAGAGACGCAGACCCGCCCGCCACACCTGAATGAGAGCGATGGCGGGCAGGCAACAGCAAACGAAAAGCGTCAATGCTGGCGTATAAAGAAAATATGCAGCGTGCGTTATTTTCGTCTCCGCAACGACAGGAAATACCCCAGATATAAATCATTTACCTTTCCGCATGTTCAGCAGCTGCTGAACGGCATCCTCAGGCAGTCGGCCGATCTCGCGGCCGCTGCACAGCGCGTAAAAATAAGCCTGGGCCGTTTTTTCCAACAGTTCCACATTGTGCATCGCTTCGGCGAGGTTTGTTCCGAGGCAAAGCGCACCGTGGTTCTGGATGATATAGCAGCTGCACCCGTTCTTCAGCTCCGATACCACGTTTTCGACCAGCGTCGCGCTGCCCGAGAGGGCATAAGGAATGACGGCGACTTCGGAGCCGATCTCATAAGTGATTTCATCGAAGAGAGCCGGGATCGGCTGCTTGATCAATGCCAGAACACTGGCAAAGATCTGGTGAGTGTGAATCACGGCCTTGACATCCGAGCGGCTCCTGTAAACGCCGGCGTGCATAGGCGATTCCATCGAGGGCGGTAGGTGGCCCTCGATGAGGTCGAGCTGTGAATCGATGACGCAGATGTCATGGAGCGACATCTTGTGGTAGGGCATGCGGCTCGGAGTGATCACGATCAGGTTTTCGGCCCGCATGCAAAGGGAAACATTGCCACCGCTGCCGAGTTTCGCGCCGAAAAAGCCATTGTCGCACAGCCACCGCGCACTGGAAAGCACTTCATTCTTAAAGCCCTCGTAATCCGCCATCTCGCCTACCTTTCTGGTTTTCGTGTATTTTCGAATTAAAGAGACCGGTTCTCGGTTCAGCGTTCAAGATTCAAGCGGGATCAATTTCTGATGTCCTCATCCTTCGAGGATACCACGCGGCGACCGAAAATAATACAGCCGAATCAGAATCAGCTGCTCGAGAGCGCTCAGGCCGTCTGCGGTCAATGTCAACAGAGGTTTGTCGATGACGCAAAAAAAGAGTTCCTTCGTTTTCGTCCGGGTAGCGGTAATAAAAGACACCGTATTGATTCCGAGCCACAGGACGTAGACAGCGACCGGAAGGCAGAAGACAGTCGAGGACCAGAATTACCAGCGAGTTTTGCGCCGCCAGATCGAGAGGAGCAGGCGGCGGCCGCGAGAGCTGAAAACCGGCACGACCATCTTCAGTATGAGCCACAGCAACAGGACAGTTGCCAGCAGGACCCATAGGCCATATTGTTTGAACAGATCGAAATAGCCGAACATTTGATGGCCTACCAGAGACGATGTGCCGACCAGCAAAGGTGTCCACAGAGCGGCGGCGAGGCCGAGATACAGCGAGAAGCGCCGGAAGTCGGCTCCCAGCATACCGGCACTGAAGTAGGTCGGTAGTCGGCTACCGGGAAGAAACCGGCTCGTCAGGACGATGACCGCCCCTTTGTCGGCAAACCACCGTGAAGCACGGACGACGTCGTCGGGCTTGATGAGCCATTTGAGAGGCGCGTGACGAAGGGCTGGTTGGCCGATGAATCGGCCGGCCAGATAAAGCAGGATGTCACCCACGAATATGCCGGCAAAAGATGCTGCCACGGCCGGCGTCAGACCGATGACGCCTCCGGCGGCCATCAGTCCGGCCCCGATGCAAGTCAGATCTTCGCTGACAAGGGTCGCCAGGGCAATCAGGATCATGGTCATCACCAATCCGTCGGCACCCTCTATCCGTTTGCCGAACAAAAGGGCCGATGACGGCGTTAAAGGCGATGCATCGGAAGTGGGGGAAGCGAGCGACTGTTTCGACGGCGTATTGGGCAAAGCCGCAAGCGAGAATCGCGAGGAACCGCTGGCGACGGAAAGACTGGAACAGCGCCGGTCCGCACGCGATACATGGGCGGCCATCAGGAGGATGACGCACATCATGACGATCGGTCGTCCGATGCGATGCAGCTGGTTTTTGTCGGCTATCATGCTTCGCGCCTTAAGTGATCCGGGGCGACATAATGCGGTTAAATTTAAATGGATATTACGGGCACTCGTCGATTTCGCACACGATCCTGTCGTTTTGCTGACCCAAACACCGCAATATCACTTTACCTCGTCGGATGTTTAGGTTACAGCTTTTACAGGGTCATGAGATTGCACTCCGCTCAACGGTCGGTAAAGCGCTACCCACGGTTTCTTCATAAGCCCTGAAAGGAACGCAGCGTCATGAATGCAGGTCGTGTCGATCGTTGTGGTCACCGTGATTTGCCGCTGCAATCGCAGAAACTGATCGATTTGACTTCCGGACTCGATTCAAGGGCCTTGCGCCGGACGATGGCGTTGATTCAGCCGGCTCTCGAAACGCTCCTGCACCTCGATTGCGTGAACCGATGCTATGCCGAATATCATGAATCATTGGATGTGTGCAAAGGCCCAGATGAAATTTTTCAAAGTGCTTTGACATCGCTCAGAGTCGGCTACGACCTCAGTCCGGAAGACGTGAACAACATCCCGACGCGGGGGCCGCTGGTGGTGGTGGCCAATCATCCGTTCGGCGGACTCGAAGGCGTCATCCTCGGAGCGGTGTTATTGAAGGTGCGATCCGACCTTCGGATTCTGGCAAACTATCTTCTCAAACGCGTGGACGGCATCGGAGACACGATTATACCCGTCGATCCTTTCGGCGCCCCCGGATCGGTCAAGGAGAACCTGAGAGGAATCAAAACCGCACTGGCGTGGTTGACAGCCGGCGGTGTTTTGGCGACATTTCCAGCCGGTGAAGTCGCCAGTTTTCGTTGGAAAACGGGGCGGGTGGCCGATCCGGCTTGGAGCCCGCACGTGGCGGCCATCGCCCGACGCACCCGAGCGGCCGTGCTGCCGGTATTTTTCATGGGTCGTAACAGCCTTCTCTTCCAGCTTCTGGGAGTATTGCATCCCCGACTTCGCACAGCCCTTTTGCCGCGTGAACTAATGAACAAGAACGGCCGACGAGTCCGTGTTTTCGTGGGCAAATCGATTCCCTGGCAGGTATTGAAGAGATACGAAACCGACGCGGATTTGATAGAGTTTCTAAGGCTGAGGACCCACTTCCTCAAGAATCGGGGTGTCAATAAAAACCGGCACCGACTGCGTCTCGTGTCGCTAAAAACCGATTCGTTGCAGCCGCAGCCCATCATGGCACCGGTGTCAGCGGCGTTGCTGCATGCAGATTTGGCGGGATTGCCGCAAGCGCAGCAACTGATTTCAAGCGGTGATTTTTCAGTTTATATGGCCCGGGCTTCACAGATTCCGAACATATTGAACGAGATCGGACGCCTGCGGGAAGTCACGTTCCGCGATGCATGCGAGGGCACGGGAAAATCCGTCGATATCGATCGTTTCGATGCCTATTACCTGCATTTGTTTCTTTGGAACCATGCTTCCGGTGAACTGGTCGGCGCCTACCGGTTGGGATTGTCCGACGCCATAATGAGGGTCCATGGGGTTCAGGGTCTGTACACCAATCGACTCTTCCGATACAAACCGGCGTTACTCGAACAACTGAACCAATCTGTTGAGTTCGGGCGCTCTTTCATCCGCCCCGAATACCAAAAGAAGTTCAACAGTCTCATGTTGCTCTGGAAAGGGATCGGTGCCTTTATCGCCCACCATCCCCAATACAACATTCTGTTCGGGCCGGTGAGCATCAGCAAGGATTATCATACCGTGTCCCGCAACCTGATCGTCCGTTTCCTGCAGGCCAAGCGCTTCGACACCACATTGGCGCGTTTCGTTTCTCCCCGCAAGCCATTTCGGACCAGGCAGTACCAGGGGATTACCCGCCAGCTGCTGCACACCGCCGTCAATGACCTCGACGACATCTCGCTGCTCATATCGGAGATTGAAAGGGACGGAAAGGGTTTTCCGGTCCTTTTGCGCCAGTATTTGAAATTAAACGGCAGCTTGATCAGTTTCAATCTCGATCACGAATTTTCGGATGTCGTGGACGGACTGTTGATGGTGGATTTGAGAAAAACGGAACCAAGGCTACTGAAGCGTTTTATGGGGGAAGAGGGTGTTAAGCGGTTCACGGACGTTCACGGTCCCTTGGCCGACCCGGCGGACGCCGCAGACCGTCGTCATCCGAAACCGTCCGGCCAAGAGGCGGCTTGAGGCAAGCGTTTACAGGGTGCCGCAGCTACCTTGTTGTCGGGCACTTGAAGGTCAAAAGCCGTCTGCGCGCCCGATGCATAGCATTTGTGGCATTCTGTAAACGATGGTGGTTCGAAGAGCATCGGACTTTGCAGCCCTGTGAACGGTTAAGGTGTGTTCAACACTGGCAACCCTGATTGTCCGCTCTCGATTTTCATGGCTTTGCGTAAAAAACGGCTTTTCTACAATTTTGGGCGTTGATTCACCCGGCCGCAAGTTGCGAAATAGCCGGAACAACTGAAAATTCCGAGCTTTCGTAGCGGCGGCCGGACAGTATTCGTCGACGTTCAAAATGTTGAGCGAGCAATGAGCCTTAGGGGTCGATTCTCGTCCCCAATACTTCCAGGAAAGACGCCAGCCACTGCGGATGGGCCGGCCAGGCAGGTGCTGTTACCAAGTTGCCGTCCCGATGGGCCTTGTCAACGGCGATGTCGATGAATTCGCCGCCGGCACTGGTTACGTCCGGGCCGACCGCCGGATAGCCCGAACAGCTGCGCCCCTTGAGGACACCGGCCGCGGCAAGAACCAATGCGCCGTGACAGACCGACGCAATCGGTTTGTCGGACTCGGCAAAGTGGCGCACGATCTGGATGACCCGCTGGTCGAGCCGAATGTACTCGGGTGCCCGGCCGCCTGGGATGACCAGGGCATCGTAGTCCTCCCCTCGGATTTCGTCAAAGCCGGCATTGAGGGCGAAATTGTGTCCCGGCTTTTCGCTGTACGTCTGGTCGCCTTCGAAATCATGTACCGCCGTGCGTACGGTTTCGCCGGCTTTCTTGTCGGGGCAGGCGGCGTGCACCGTGTGCCCGACCATTTGAAGGGCCTGAAACGGCACCATCACCTCGTAGTCCTCTACGAAGTCGCCTACTATCATCAGAATTTTCTTTGCTGCCATGACCGTCTCCTTTCGGTTTATGGGTGTTACCGCCATTTGCGGCAGGGAAGATTCAGTTGTTTTTGGCAGGTTACGTTCAACATGAACAATGTGTCAAGTTAACTACGCGGGCCTTCAAATGCAAACCGGACCACGTTTGAAGAAACGCGGTTCCCTGGGATTTGTCCGTATTGAGGATGATTCGACCGGTCGACAAAACGAGAGCGGCAGATGAAACGCTATAATGGGGTGAAAAAGTCTGTTGCTCCTAAACGCTGCCGGCTTGGCCCATCCCGTCATCCGTACATCATCTGCAACGCAAAACCCGCAACCAGGATGGCGTCTCCCTCCATCCGGGCTCTTGAGTGTCATCTGATGAAATTCCGGCGGCCTTGACGCAAAATCGGTGAAAAACGTAAATCCCGCCTGTAGCCGGACTAAACGGGCCTAACGGGCTCAACCGACCCAACCGCCTCAATCGGTGTTGGTTCGCAGGACGGATAGAAACGCCGACTGCGGGATCATCACCTGACCGACCATTTTCATCCGTTTTTTGCCGCGCTTCTGCTTTTCCAGCAATTTTCGCTTGCGGGTGATGTCGCCGCCGTAGCACTTGGCGGTCACGTCTTTCCTGAGCGGAGACAGCGTCTTACGAGAAATGATATTGCCGCCGATGGCGCCCTGGATGGCGATTTTAAACATCTGCCGCGGGATTTCCTGCTGTAGTTTTTCGCAGGCCAGCCGGGCCCGTTCGACGGCCCGATCCCTGTGAATCAGCTGTGAGAGGGCGTCCACCCGGTCGCCGTTGATCAGGATGTCAAGTTTGACGAGGTCGGTCTGACGGTGGTCGAGCAGTTCGTAGTCAAAGGACCCGTAGCCTTGAGTGATGGACTTGAGTTTGTCGTAGAAGTCGTAGATCACCTCGGCCAGGGGCAGTTCGAAGATCATTTCCAGCCTGTTGCTCGTCAGGTATTGGTAATTGACACTGGTACCACGCCGGTCGAGACACAGTTTCATTACCGCCCCCATGTACCGGTCCGGGGTCATAATGGTGGCCCGTATGAACGGCTCCATGGTGACGTTGATGCTGGTCGGATCCGGATAGTGGGCGGGGTTGTCGATCACCAGTTCGGTGCCGTCGTTCATAGAGAGTTTGTAGCGAACCGACGGCGCCGTCAGGATCAGCGACAGGTCGTATTCGCGCTCCAGTCTTTCCTGAACCACCTCCAGGTGTAGCAGCCCTAAAAAACCACACCGAAAGCCAAACCCGAGGGCGACCGACGTGTCTTTTTCGTAAACGAGAGAAGCATCGTTGAGCTTGAGTTTCTCGATGGCGACGGCGAGGTCCTCGTACCCGTCCGATGCCACCGGATAGATGGATGAGAACACCACCGGCTTGGCCTCTTTAAAGCCCGGCATCGGCTTGTCGCACGGCCGGTTCCGCAGCGTGATCGTGTCGCCGCAGCGGGTGTCGCTGACGGTCTTGATGCCGGCGATGACGTAACCGACCTGACCGGCTGAAAGGAATTTCTGGGATACCATTTCGATCTGGAAAATCCCGACTTCTTCCACCCGGTAGGCGGCATTGTTGGACATGAACCGGATGGTGTCGCCGGGGGCGATACGTCCCTGAAAAACGCGAAAGTGGACCACCGTCCCGCGGTAGGAATCATAGTGAGAGTCGAAAATAAGGGCCTTCAACTCGGCTTCCGGGTCGCCCTTGGGCGGCGGAAGCCGCCGGACAATCGTCTCCAGGACCTGATTGACGCCGGTTCCTTCCTTGGCCGAAACGAGAAGGGCCTCGTCGGGATCGAGGCCCAGATCTTCTTTGATCTGTCTCTTTACGCGGTCGATATCGGCGGACGGCAGATCGATTTTGTTGATGACCGGAATAATCTCGAGGTCGTGCTCCATGGCCAGGTAGAGATTGGCCAGGGTCTGGGCTTCGACCCCCTGGCTGGCGTCGATCAGGAGCAAGGCGCCTTCGCAGGAAGCCAGCGCACGCGACACCTCGTAGCTGAAGTCCACGTGGCCGGGTGTATCGATGAGGTTGAGGTGATAGTCCCGTCCGTCGGCGGCGCAGTAGGGGAGGCAGACGGACTGGCTCTTGATAGTGATCCCGCGTTCGCGCTCGATATCCATTGTATCGAGAAGCTGATCGTGAAAATCCCGGTCCGAAACGATGTGGGTGGCCTGGATCAGGCGATCGCAGAGGGTTGACTTGCCGTGGTCGATATGGGCAATAATACTGAAATTTCTGATATGGTTCATTTTTTAACCGTCCGCGGCTGCATCGCCCCGCTGTCGCAACAATGCGTGCCGGGTCGGGCGACAGGAATCCTGTAGCGGTTGAAATTGCCGGAAGGCTGTTTTCGTGAAGAAAAAGTTAGATTTTTAACATGCGTCAGCACAAGGTACTGAGGCGATTGGATAATATCAAAAGTGAGTTGACACCATATGATTTTGAGTCTATACTTCCAGGCTACGAATTTGGCTTAAAGTATTTAACCTATCAGATTCTTTCCAAATATGTCAACCCCGGTAATGAAAAAACCTGCCGGTTCACTGCCCAAATAATCTCGATGCCGCTAACGAGCCAAAATACCAACATACTGATCGTAGATGACGAAGACGGTGTCCGCGATTCGATGAACGAGTTCATCCAGATGGCGGGCTACAATTCCATCATGGCCTCGGATGCCGAAGAGGCGTTGGCGCTTCTGAAAAAAATCAGTAGCGACATTCAGGTGGTCATCACCGATATCATGCTGCCAGGCATGGGAGGACTCGAATTGACGAAGCTCATAAAAAGGGACTTCGACTCCGATGTCATCGTCATGACCGGGTACAGCGGCGACTACTCCTATGAGGAAGCGATCAATATGGGGGCCAGTGATTTTGTCATCAAGCCGGTGAGACTCGAAGAGCTGCTGCTGCGATTGAAACGTGTTCTGAAAGAACGCGACCTGACCAAGGAGCGCGTGCGGATGATGGAAAAGCTGCAGCGCTTGGCGATTACCGATGGTCTGACAAAGCTTCACAATTCGAGATCGTTTTACAGCCAGCTTGAAGTCGAAGTCGATCGCTTCAACCGGTATAAACACCCGTTGGCACTGCTGCTTTTGGACATCGATAAATTCAAGAATTACAATGACAGCTTCGGCCACCTGGAAGGCGACAAGATCCTGGTGCGGATCAGCCAGGTGATCAAATCCTGCCTGCGCAAGCTTGACACCGCCTATCGCTACGGCGGCGAAGAGTTTACGGTAATCTTGCCGGAGACCAGCTGCGAAGAAGCGATGCTGGTGGCCGAGCGTATTCGCAACGTGGTTCAATCGGAAGTGTTTCTACCGGAAACCGATAAAGAGATCTCGATCACCATTAGCATCGGCGCCACTCAGTACGTCGAAAACGAGGAGTTGTCTACGTTCATTCAGCGTGCAGACAAGGCGATGTATCTCTCTAAGCAGAAGGGCCGCAATCAGGTAACTGCCCTCGAGGCGGACGATGAAACGATGCTGGAGGATTGAGACGGCCAGGGGCTGATGAAACGTCATCAAGAGTCTCAGTTCAGACGCATTTATAAAAAGCCCGAGATGAAGGTTTGCGAATGCCGAGGAATGAGGCGTACTGATGTACGCTGCAGTGAAGAGAAATGAAGCCTAACGCAGATATCAGGCTTTTTGCGAACCCGTCAAGCTTCGGACGTCGATAGCCCCTCGCCTCTATCGTATTTGAACCTTTAAATACAGATCTCCGCGCCCACCGCCCTCAAGTTGACGGCCCATTCCTCTCAACCGCAGCGAACGTCCTTCCGTCACCCCTGCCGGCACGGTAACTCTGAGCATGCGCGTGTAAAATCCCCAGGGTATGTTGACCACTTTTCGGGTACCGGACAAGGCTTCATGGGGTGAAATTTCTATCGTGCCATGCAGATCGGGTGTGTCGCCGCTGCCATGGGTCCGAACGACCTGCAGGTGGCGCGTCGTCTTCTTTTCGGTTACGGGGCCGATTTTTTCGGCGATTCCGGTGGACGGCAGGCGTTGAAACAGTTTCAGAAAAAGGATGCCGAAAATAAAGCCGCCGATGTGAGCCCACCAGGCGATTCCCCCGATGGCGCCGTGGCTGCCTGCAGCGCTGAGAAACTGAAGGATGAACCAGAGGCCGAGGAAAAATGCGGCCGGAATTTCCACAAACCATGGGATGAAAATGATTGGAATCAGTGTCAGGATCTTCGAGGTCGGGTACAGGACGAAGTAGGCGCCCATGACCCCGGCGATGGCGCCGCTGGCTCCGATTGTCGGTATGTTCGAATGCCAGTTGATCATCAGGTGCGAGATTCCCGAAGCCAATCCGCACATCAAGTAAAAGGCCAGGTAACGCGGGTGCCCGAGCCGGTCTTCGACATTGTCTCCAAAGATGTAGAGGGACCACATGTTGCCGAGAATGTGCCAGAAACTGCCGTGCAGAAACATGAAGGAGAGAAGCGAGAAGAGTTGCTGCACCGGTGAAAAGTAAGCCGCTAGTCGGGGATCCGAAAAACGGGCCGGAACCAGGCCATATTCAAAGACGAAGCGGTCCAACTCCGGCCCCTGGGTCATCTGCACCAGAAAAACCACCACATTGATGCCGATCAGCATGAGGTTGACGACCGGACGGTGCCGGGTGGGGATGGTGTCGCGAATCGGTATCATCTGTTATTAGACGTGATTTTCGTCAGACCGCGGTTCCGGTAATGCGCATGCTCAGGTCGACGCAACGAGCCGAATGGGTAAGGGCGCCCACCGAAATGATGTCGACCCCGGTCAGAGCCAGCCGTGCGAGTCCTGAGTCGGTGACATTGCCGGAAACTTCGATGACGGCTTTTCCATCGATGAGGGCCACCGCTTTCCGGATATGATCGATCTCCATGTTGTCGAGCATGATGACCTCTACACCGGCCGCAAGGGCTTCACGAACCTGATCGAGGGTGGCGACCTCGATTTCGATTTTCATCAGATGGGATATCCGGTCGCGGATCCGTGCGACGGCCGTCGCCACGCCGCCACAGGCTGCGATGTGGTTGTCCTTTATCAAGACGCCGTCATACAAGCCCATACGGTGGTTGCCCGCCCCGCCGACGCGAACGGCATATTTTTCGAGAACCCGCCATCCGGGCGTGGTCTTGCGGGTATCGACCAGACGAGCACCGCCGGGGGGGATTTTAGCGCTGTAGGTGTTCACGAGGGTGGCGATACCGGAGAGGCGTTGCAGGAAATTGAGCGCCACCCGCTCCCCCTTTAGCAGGGCCTGCAATTTTCCCGACACCGTTAACACCGAGGTGCCGGCGTCAACGGCATCACCGTCCGAGCGGCGGGGCTGCCAGGTAATATCGGGATCGAGATGCTCGAAAACCTTACGGGCGACATCGAGTCCGGCCAGCACAAGCGCCTCTTTGGCAACGACTTGGCCGCTGCCTCCTGCTTCGGTCGAAACCAGATTCTCGGTGGTTACATCCCCGGCGCCGATGTCTTCCTCCAGGGCCAGGTCGATCAGTTTGTCGATGGTATTCATTCGGTGCGAACTCACTTTGCCGGCTCGGTTGACCCGGTCACGGCTTTTCCATTCCATGTCCGTTTATATCTGGTAGATTTCGCTCCCGGCCAATGCCGCAGCGATTTTGAAACCGATGGCGTAGCAGGGCTTCGGCGAGGATTGCAAAGAGCGAGAAAGCCGGTCCAAAGATGGTATGTAAAGATGAATCTACTTCGCCAGTTCCCTCACCCTTGTGAGCGTCGATTCGAGTTTCCGAAGGGTCAGATGCAATAGCTCCTGTTTTTCCCTTGCACCGGCCACGACGTCAGCCGGGGCCTTTTTCAGAAAGTCCTCGTTGTTCAGCTTTTTGATGACCGGCTGCAGTTCGGCGTTGACCTTGATGATTCTTTTCTGCAGCCGCTCGGCTTCTTTCTCAAAATCGATGATGCCTTCCAGTGGAACGAAAAGCGTGCCGCCCTCGATGATCGTCGTTGCGGCAGAGGCCGGTTTTATTCCTGGCTCCGCTATACTCAGAGCCTTGACCCTGGCCAGATTGAGGATGATGTCCTGATGGTTTGCGACCGCGGTGCGCACCGTTTGGTCATCGGATTGCAGTTCGACCGTCAGCTCCAGGGCCGGCGGTAGGTCCATCTCGCCGCGGATGTTGCGAATGCCGGTGATGATGTCCGTGATCAATTTCATCTGCGTTTCGGCGTCGGGGTCGTGGACGAGCGCCGGCGAGCGGGTATCATCCAGGGGATGGACGGCGCGCACGATCGCGCCGTCGACCCCCGGCAGCTTGTGCCAGATTTCTTCGGTGACAAAGGGGATAAAGGGATGCAGCAGGATCAGGATGTCGCTCAGCACCCGCCGGAGCACCGCCAGCGTCGTCGCCTTTTGATCCGCCCCGCACTTGTCGTAGAGTACCGGTTTGATCGCTTCCAGGTACCAATCGCAGAACTCGTGCCAGACAAAATTGTAGAGCGCGCCGGCCGCTTCGTTGAAGCGATATCCATCGATGGCGTCCGACACCGCAACGGTGAGCGACTGCAGCCGCGAAAGAATCCAGCGGTCCGGCAGCGTCTGACCGTTCGCACCGGGTTCAGGCTGCCAGTCGGTGAGGTGCATTAGACACAGCCGGGCGGCGTTCCAGAGCTTGTTGATGAAATTTCGGTATCCCTCGATCCGCTTCTCCGACATTTTGATGTCGCGCCCCTGGGCGGCGAAAGCGGCCAGGGTAAAACGAAAGGCATCGGTGCCGTAAGTGTCGATCACGCTCAACGGATCGATGACGTTGCCCTTCGATTTGCTCATCTTCTTGCCGTCTTCGTCGCGCACAAGGGCGTGGACGTATACATCTCGGAACGGCACATCGCCCATGAAGTGAATGCCCATCATCATCATGCGGGCGACCCAGAAAAAGAGGATGTCGAAACCGGTGACCAGAACCGAGGTCGGATAGAAGATCTCCAGCAACGGGGTCTGCTCCGGCCATCCCATGGTGGAAAACGGCCACAGTGCAGAGCTGAACCACGTGTCGAGGACATCGGTGTCTTGCACCGGTGCGGCGCTTCCGCAGGTCGGGCATGTTGCAGGGGCCTGCATGGCCACAATCAAATCCTGACACTCCGCACAGGTCCAAGCCGGGATCTGGTGACCCCACCAGATCTGGCGTGAAATGCACCAGTCTCTGATGTTGGTCATCCAGTCGAAGTAGGTGGCGGTCCAGATGTCAGGCACGATGCGGGTCCGGCCTTCTTTGACCGCGGAGATGGCTTTTTGGGCCAATGGTGCGGTTTTCACGAACCATTGCCGAGAAAGATTGGGCTCCACGATGTCCTTGCAGCGGTAACAGTGGCCAACGCTATGTCTGTAAGCATCGATCTTTACGAGAAACCCGCCGGCCTCGAGCGCGTCGACCACCGCTTTGCGGCAGTCAAATCGGTCCAATCCTTCGAACCGGCCGGCCGCGTCCGTCATCCGTCCATCGTCGCCGATCGCCTTGATGACCGGCAGGTCGTGGCGCAGACCGATGTCGTAGTCGTTGGGATCGTGGGCCGGGGTCACCTTGAGGGCCCCGGTTCCGAAGGACATGTCTACGTATTCGTCTCGGATGACCGGTATAACCCGATCCATCAGCGGCAGGATGACGGTACTGGCCGCTGTACCGCGATAGCGTTCGTCATCCGGGTGAACCGCTACGGCCGTGTCGCCCAGCATGGTTTCAGGGCGCGTGGTGGCGACGACCACCCCGCCGACGCCGTCCCGGGAAGGATAGCGGATATGGTAGAGGTGGCCGTCGGTCTCTTCGTGCTCGACTTCGAGATCGGCCAGGGCGGTTGAGCAGCGCGGGCACCAGTTGATGATGTAATTGCCGCGATAGATCAGGCCCTCCTCGTAGAGCTGGACGAACACTTTGCGGACCGCCAGCGAGAGGCCTTCGTCCATGGTGAAGCGCTCGCGTTTCCAGTCGCATGAAGCCCCTAATCGCTTCAACTGATTTGTGATGGCGCTGCCGTATTTTTGGCGCCACTGCCACACGGCTTCGATAAATTTTTGCCGGCCGAGTTGATGACGGTCCAGACCGTCCTCGGCCAGTTTGCGCTCGACGACGTTCTGGGTGGCGATTCCGGCGTGGTCGGTCCCGGGCATCCACAGGACGTTGTCGCCTCGCTGTCGTCGATATCGGCAGAGGATGTCCTGAAGGGTGTTGTTCAACGCGTGTCCCATATGCAGGACGCCGGTGACATTCGGCGGCGGAATGACGATGGAATATCGTTTGGGCGATGGATCGAGGTGTGCGTCGAAAAGACCTTCCTTCTCCCAGAACGCATACCAGCGACTCTCGACATTTTGCGGTTCGTAGCCTTTGGACAATAGATCCTGATTCATACCCATGGTCTCCTTCCAGAACGGGGTC
>Ga0316575_10000156_pt1 | contig 17264 bp, 14 predicted proteins | sample J5NA_FD_203072 | JGI IMG/M metagenome (GOLD analysis project Ga0316575, IMG submission 203072) | Rhizosphere microbial communities from salt marsh grasses in Alabama, United States - J5-7_050615r2r3 | ecosystem: Host-associated > Plants > Roots > Rhizosphere | place: USA: Alabama | collected...
CTGATCCGCCTCCGGCGGAACACCTGAAGCCATCTTTAGGCGATCCACACCCACGCAAAGGATATGATACCCGCCACCAGAAACTGGGTTTCGAGCAAAAATTCAAGTCGAATGCCCGGAAACATCAACGCCCGTTCATACGCAAAAATAATAATCGATATCAGCAGGGGGCATATGATCAGGAAAAAACCCAGGCTCGATGTCAGTTGAAAAGCACTCGAAATAACCAATGTTGCGATCAATACCATCAACATTGTTTTAAGCAGGCGCATTGACCGCTTTTCTCCCAGAAGAATCGGGATGGTTTCTTTGCCGACAAGTCGATCGCCCTGCATATCAAGTATATCGAAAAAGGCGGTTCTGACAAATACCATCCCGACGGCCCACAGCGCCACCAGTGCATTTACCCAGTTGATGGTGCCGAATTTGGAAAGTGGTGGCAGAACGGCTGTTACCATCCCCCAGGCCATTGCAATCAAAAGCGTCTTCGAGCCGGGGATGTCCCTTAATTTACGAAATTTGATTCCCGCCAGCCATTGCGGAATTATCTTCAGGTTGTAAGACAGCCCCAGAAGGCTCATGATCAACAGGGCCAAAAAGGGAAACCGGCCAATATGGTAGGCAATGATCACACCGGCCCCGCCCGAAAGCATCGCCGATATGGCGAGCAGGGTCTTATGACGATCATAAAATTCGGCCCTGTCAGGATCATTGAAACGGTCGGCACGGGCGTCTGTCAGATGATTGAGGATGTGCATGGATTGAACATACAGCATCGAAATTAAAATATAGGGAAAACTCTGATGAATTCCCTGAAGTTTGTTGCAGGCATAACACAATGCGCCGGCTCCGACGGCCACATAAATATTGGTCAGCAGCATCGCTCGCTGGATCTCAAATAAAACCCGCCGCCAACCCTGTTTGCGTTTGAAGAGCAAGGCCTCTAAAGCCCGGTAAACTTTTTTGATGACCCAGTTGGGTGTAGATGCGCCGGCGGTTATGCCGATCTGGCGGGCGCTGGTCAAGGCCGCCATGTCCAGGCCGTTCAGATCTACCTCGCTTTCGATGTGAAAGGCCGGTTTGCCGGTCTGGCGGGCAATATCAACCAGTCTTTTGGTATTGCCGCTGTTGTGGCCGCCGACCACAATGACGGCATCCACTGATTGAGCCAGGCGTTGAACCTCTGCCTGTCGACGTTCTGTAGAATCGCAGATGGTCTCAAAAATTTTATAGTGCGGGTGGTTTTCGGCCGCCCATTTTTTAACCGCATGCCAGAGGTGGGTGTTGAGGGTCGTTTGAGCGACGATAATGGCATTTTCAAAACGGGGCAGCGCTACCAGTTCATCAATATTTTTGGCGACATAGCTTTTATCACCGCCATAACCGTGCAACCCGATAACTTCCGGATGATTCTTGTCACCGACGATGATGGAAGCAAATCCTTTTTTCAGGTGCTTTTTGATAATCGTCTGCACCCTGATCACCCGCGGGCAGGTTGCATCGATAACGTTAAAGCCTGCTTTTTTTAGCTCATCCCGGGTCTCCGGCGGTACGCCATGGGCCCGGATGAGTACCGTACCCGAGCCCTGCTGAGGGGTTTCATTGAAAGCGGATATACCTTTTTCTTCCAAAATTTCAAGAACTTGAGGATTGTGAATCAGCGGGCCATATGTCGAAATGGGATTCGGGTGATCCTCGGGTGCATCCAGCACCATTTCGACTGCCCGGCGAACGCCCATGCAAAATCCGGAAGTTTTGGCAATAATGATTTTCATTTCAGAGCTTTTTAATTTTCATGCGGTTGCGCCGCTGTTTTTTGGACAGTCTGCGGGACGGACCTTTTTTTTGGGTGGTGGGAGTCCAGCCCTGGGAATCTTCAGCTTCGCCGATAGGGCTGTCAAAGTGTGCAGCCATCTCTATCTTCGCTTCGAACTCCTGAGAACTGATCGTTGCGGCACCATTTGCGGCTGCAGAATCGGCGACTTCCCGATCCGAGCTGACCACCAGGGCCTTTTCGCGTTCCCGGTGCGCCATGCGCTTGATCACATCATCCGCCGACTCTCCGCTGCGCGAAAACCGCAACGAGATTCCTTTTTGCCGGTTGCGTTGCGGTGAAAAAACCGGACTGTTACGGCCATCAAAGACCACCGTAATCCGGTGATGTTTTATTTTGCGGTAAGCCGCTAGCATATCCACCAGCGCTTCACGACCCAGCATGATGTCCTGTTGATCTAAGGTGCTCAAAGGGATTGATTGGCGAATAAGGTTATACCCGTCTATGATGATATGAATGGACATTCCGTACGTCAACCGTAATGGCATGCATTAACAAAAAAGTCGGTTCATCGCTTCGAATCATCTTTCGGCGCCAGGCTGCTGTCGGACATAAGATGGGGCTATTAAAATTTTTTATGCTTTGGTTTGTCGCAGGCGCTCAATAAGGCGGTCTAAATCGTCATTGCTGTAAAATTCAATTTCAACTCTGCCCGCTTGGCCCCGCTGTTTGATGACAACTTTGGTGCCAAAATGCCGCGAGAGATCATCCGCCAGGCTAAGCAGGTAGAGGTCCTCGGTACTTTTACGGCTCACCTTCGATTTTTTTTTCTCGCCTTTCAAAGACCGAATCAAGTCTTCGGTTTCCCTGACCGACATGTCCTTTCTAACCACCGCCCGCCATGCAGCCATTTGCTGGTTGGAATTTTCAATGCCCAACAGTGCCCTGGCATGCCCCATTGTCAGCTTGCCTTCCTGGATGCTGGCTTTAATGGGGTCGGGCAGCTGCCGCAATCTCAAAAAATTGGCAACCGCCGATCGGCTTTTACCCACCCGTGTTGCAACGGTATTCTGCGTCAGCTGGAATTCGGTGATCAGGCGGTGGTAGGCTTCCGACTCTTCGATGGGGTTAATATCGGCGCGCTGGATATTTTCGACAATCGACAGCTCCAACAATTTGGAATTATCGATACGCTTGGTGACAACCGGCACCTGGGTGAGGCCGGCTCTTTTGGCTGCTCGCAAACGCCTTTCACCGGCGATCAACTCAAAACTGCCGTTTTCTTCACGGACCAGAAGCGGCTGCAGGATACCCTGTTCTTTAATGGATTGGCAAAGCTCCTCCAATTCATCTTCGGCAAACTGTATGCGGGGTTGATAGCGGTTGGGCCGGATAAGTTCAATTTCACAGTAAAAAAAATCTTTGGGAGGTTCCTGGGATTTCTCGATTTCCGGAATAAGTGCACTCAAACCTCTTCCCAGAGCCCGTTTTTTGCGTTTGGCCGGATCGCCAGCAGACGCTTTAATGGTTTTTTTCTTTTGCATTGCATTCCCCTGCAACGATTAACTGGAATCTATCTCAAAAAAAGTGACTAAAGTGAACTAAAGTATAGAGTGCCTAAAGTTAAGGAGTCGCAGCGCTCCATTATCTAATATAAAATTGATAGAATTCATCGACTTTAGTCACTTTAGATCACTTCGAACTTTAGCGCACTTGTCTTAAAGTATTCTTTAATAACCAATAACCCCGATTGGGTTTCAACCCAATCGGATATACCTTTAGGTTGTGATAATTTCTCTGGCCAGATCAAAGTAACTCTGGGCGCCAACGGATGTGGCATCGTACAGCAAAATGGGTTTGCCAAAACTGGGTGCCTCGCTTAATCGGACGTTTCTGGGCACCATGGTTTTAAAAACCAGCTCCTTGAAATAATTTTCGGCTTCTTCTGCGACCTGGTAAGCGAGATTGGTGCGTTTATCAAACATGGTCAATAAAATACCGGCGACTTTTAAATCCGGATTCAGGTTGCGCTTAATGCGGTTTACCGTGTTGAGGAGTTGCCCCAGGCCCTCTAAAGCGTAATACTCCGCCTGCAGCGGGATCAATACCGAATGTGCGGCGGTCAGGGCGTTGACCGTCAGAAGACTCAAGGAAGGGGGGCAATCCAAAAAAATATAATCAAATGAATTGTTTAGGCCGGAAATTAAATTTTTTAAGGCCATTTCACGATCGGGGTTGGACATCATTTCGACTTCAAACCCAATCAATTCGACATCAGCCGGAATCACTTTGAGGGTAGGAATTTCACTGTCCACGATCAGGTTTGACGCACCGGCCCGGCCCAGCATCCCGTGATAAAGGGTTTTTTCCAATCGGGAGCGATCGATGCCGAGTCCCGAAGTCGCATTTGCCTGGGGATCGCAATCGACCAGCAGTGTTTTTTTTTCGGAAACCGCCAGGGCGGCCGCCAGGTTAACAGCGGTGGTCGTCTTGCCGACGCCGCCTTTCTGGTTGGCTATGCAGATGATGTGGGTCATATGCCGGATGCTCTAACATAAAATTTGGGGTTTGAAAAGAACTTTAAAATATGGCATCTTTATATGATTTATCAATCGAAAATGATAGGACGGTGCTTACCCGTTCAGCGTCAGGAGTGTTTTTATTTTAAATAAATTTGGAGTGTTGGAGTAGGACTCAAAGACATTGGGTAACCTTGTGTTTACCGTCTTAAATGTTATAATAGCGAAACCTTAATTATTTGACTTATTTTTATGCGAATGGCTCGAAAATTTATATATATCTGGCTGGCGGCTTTATTTTTGGTGGGTGCGCTAAATCCCCGGGGTGCCTTTAGCATCACCGTCAGTGAAGAAGAGAAGCTCTCGCGGGAGATCCTGCGTTATATTTATCAGCATTATGAAATTATCGATGATCCCGAAGTTGCGGATTACGTCAACAAGGTCGGCAATCGCATTGTTGCGGGTCTGGAAGATCCCCTGTTCAACTATAGATTTCATGTTATCAATGTCGATGTTTATAACGCGTTTGCCATTCCGGCCGGCTATATTTTTATTAATAGCGGATTGGTGGCGGCCATGGACGATGAAGACGAGCTGGCCGGTATTCTGGCTCATGAAATTGCCCATGTTAATGCGCGCCATATTTCCCAGAAAATCGAGAGATCCAAGAAAATCGGCTGGGCGACCCTGGCAGGCATGGCCGCCGGTATTTTAGTCGGCGCGGCCGGTGGGGCTGAAGCGGGTCAGGCGCTCACCAAAGGCAGCCAGGCTGCCGGTGCCGCCGCCGAATTGTCCTATACCCGTGATAACGAAATACAGGCCGACCAGCTGGGCCTGATCTATCTGAGCGAGGCCGGTTACAGCGCTGAGGGCCTGTTGAAGATCTTAAAAAAGATGCGCAGCAAACAATGGTTTGATACCGAACAGGTGCCCACTTACATGCGGACCCATCCGGCGATCGATGATCGCATTGCCTATCTAGATACACAAATTTCCGGAATGGCGAAACCTGCCGCAAATCGCCCACCGGTATCTTCAGAAGATTTTGAAAGGGTGCACACCTATCTGATTACCCGCTATGGCGATGAAAATCTGGTATTAAGGCATCTTCAAGCCGAAGTTAAGAAATATCCCGAGGATCCGATGGCCCACTACCGTTACGGGCTTATTCTGGCCCGGGTGGGCCGCAGAGAAGAAGCTATTGCGCAACTGCGGACCGCAATGGAAAAGCGAGCATTTGATCCTTATATCCTGAGGGATGTCGGCCGGGTTTATTATTTGAATGGGCAGTATGAGCAATCATTAAAAATGTTGAAAACGGCTCACCATATGATTCCGAATGATGCGGATTGTGGCCTTTACCTTGGGCAGACCTATATGGATATGGGGTTGTTTGATGAGGCTTCGCCTGTTTTAGAGGAGGTGGTTAAAAAACATCCCGGTTATACCAAGGCCTACTACATCCTGGGGCAAAGTCTGGGCAAACAGGGAAATCTGGGAGATGCGCACTATTACCTCGGTGTCTACCATACTCGCAAAAGAGATTACAAGACCGCGGCTGTCCAATACCGGCTTGCGCTCAAATACGTCAAGGATCCTGACAGGCGAGCCAAAATAGAGGAGCGCTTAAAAAAGTTCGAGGAAGCATTTACGAAAAAGCGTTAACTGCGGTCAAAATGGGAAAACTGCATCGAAAAGGTACCCCGGCCCTGGGTTGCCGAGCGCAGGGTTGTCGAGTAGCCGAACATCTGTGACAGCGGTACGGTTGCACTGATGACCTGGACCCCGCCTTTGTGCTCTATGGATTCAATTTTTCCGCCTCTGGAATTTAAGTCTCCGATGACATCACCCGTGAAGGCCTCGGGCACAAAGATCTCCGCCGTCATTATCGGTTCCAACAAAAAAGGGTTGCCGGCGGCCATGGCATCTTTACATGCCATTGAAGCGCTGACAGTATGGGCGAGTTCGGTTCCCAGAGATTCTTTATAATTTGCATTCGTCAGTTTAACCTCGACATCCACCACCGGATATCCCATCAGCGACCCGCTTGCCAGGGATTCCAGAACCCCTTTTTCAACAGCGGCGATCAACGTGTCCGGCAGAACATCTGCTGAGATTTCGGCGATAAATTTGTTTCCGGTTCCCCGGGGCAAGGGTGCCATTTTTATTGAAACTTCTGCGAAATGGTGCTGTCCCGCAATTTCCTTATCAAAAATGACCGAGGCCGCTGATTTTTTTTCGATGGTTTCCCGGTAAACCACCTGCGGTTTGCCCACATTGACATTGGTGCGGAACTCGCGCTGCATGCGGCTGATAATGATTTCCAGATGTAATTCGCCCATGCCTGATAAGATCATCTGGGCAGTATCTTCATCTTTTCGAACGACAAGAGTCGGATCTTCGGCCATAAATTTGGCCAGGACCGCATCTAATTTTTCCTGATCCGCATGGGTCTTGGGTTCCACCGCAACCGAGATAACCGGTTCATAGAACTCGATCTTTTCAAGCAAGACCGGGTGCTCACGAGAACAAAGCGTTTCGCCGGTTGAAGATCCTTTTAAGCCCATCACGCCGACAATGCTTCCGGCCCCTGCGGACTCCATGCGTTCCCGCCGATTGGCATGCATATTCAATATACGCGCAACTTTTTCCTTTTCATTGCGGGCGGGATTGAATACCTCCCCACCGACCTTGATTCGTCCGCTGTAAATCCGGATAAAAGATAATTTGCGCCCCTCCATCATGGCGACTTTGAAAATCAGGGCAGCCAGCGGTTCGGAATCTTTGGGTAGACACGCAATGATCTCGCCGGATTCGGGGTGAGTCCCTTCAATGGGGGGGATATCCGCCGGACTCGGCAAAAATTCGATGATCGCATTGAGCAGCGGCTGGATACCCTTATTTTTCAAAGCGGCACCGCACAGCAGGGGTACCAGTTTCAGATCAATCGTTGCCCTGCGTATGGCGGCCAGCAATTTGTCCGTATCAATCGGTGCTTCCGCCAGATAAGCCTCCATTATATCATCGTCAAATTCCGCTGCGGTTTCGATCAGTTTCTCGTGGTATTCTTCAGCGGTGTTTATAAATTCCGGCGGGATCTCCTGTTCTTCGAAATCTGCGCCCAGCGTTTCTTCATGCCACCGGATTTGTTTCATCCGGATCAAATCGATAATGGTTTTGAAATCATCTTCCGTGCCACCCGGCAGCTGCAGAATGAGCGGCTGGGTCTTGAGGCGCTCTTTCATCATTTTAACCGTGCCGAAGAAATCAGCTCCGATCCGGTCCAATTTATTGATAAAGGCGATTTTGGGCACATGGTATTTATCGGCCTGGCGCCATACGGTTTCGGATTGCGGCTCCACTCCTTCCACGGCACTGAATATACCGATGGCACCGTCCAGTACCCGCAGAGATCGTTCAACTTCGATCGTAAAATCCACATGTCCGGGCGTATCAATGATGTGGATTTCCGTATTTCGCCAATGGCATGTGGTGACGGCGGAGGTTATCGTAATGCCTCTTTCCTGCTCATCGGGCATCCAATCCATTACCGCCTCCCCATCATGGACTTCACCAATTTTATGGGAGCGACCGGTGTAATACAGAATGCGCTCGGTCACCGTCGTTTTGCCGGCATCAATGTGGGCGATAATGCCGATGTTGCGTATATTTCCGATTTTTGTCGCTTTTGTTTTCATCGTATCAACAGCATATCCGCCTTAATCGGAATTTGCAGATCGATATGACCCGCAAGCGTCTTTGATTCGTCCCCGTTAATCAAAATTTTTACCGCTTCAATTTCAGTCACATTCAATACCAGCGAATTGACAATGGAATAGATACTCAGCAATTCAGATTTTATTCCGCCCGGGTGGTTTTCAGCAACATTTGATGTCAGGTCAAGATAGCAAATGCCCTGCGGCGTCAAATAGACGGCGCGCACGGCAGTCTCCGCGGGAATGGTGCGCGCCAGGCCCTGCTGGGGACCTTTAATCAATGCTTCTACAATACTTCTGGCAAGTAAATCAGGATGTTTCGGACTTTTCAGAACCCGCTCTTCAGCCATCAGAAACTGATTGTCCCTGTCCGAAAAATACAAATGGACCGGGATTGCTTGTGATGAGGCCAGGTCTGCCGGACGCGGGCTCTCTTTAAGCTGCCTGCGAAATGCCCCGGGTTGATCCGAACGCACGAACATCATTATCAGCAAAACGATACCGACCATCAGTGTAAAAACAAAAAGCCAGATATAGCGCTTTGCGATCATATGCCAGCGTGAGCCTTTTTAGTGTGAATGAAAATAAAACCCGATTTTTATGTCAATCACAGGTGGATGTCAAGCCTAAGCACTGCTTGTCATTTTAGTTTGACTTGCCCCATGCAGGAATGGTATCAAAAACGTTTTTAGAAAATTGAAAAAGGTTAGTCTTGGACTAACCTTTTATGTATCAATTATGGTGGAGCTGATCGGGATCGAACCGACGACCTCATGACTGCCAGTCATGCGCTCTCCCAGCTGAGCTACAGCCCCACTTGGTGTTTGTTGTTTTACAGGCGCAACTAACAAAAAGCGGCGTAGGTGTCAATATCTAATTCATTTATTTAAAGTTGCTATTAGCAGCGGTTTAGAAAATCGTCGGTTGCCGCAGGGCACAAAGGCGATTGCAATCTATTGACAAAATTTTATATAGTAAATATTATTAGTATCTTACATGTATCTAAAATGAGGGCTTCAAATTACATCAAGGATTGGACGGGAGGGGCTTGAATGAAACCGGTTGGGAATCCAACTGACCCGTTTTCAGGTCAGCCAGAGGGATCGGATGTTTACAAAGATTTTGATGCCACCGAGCTTTACTGTCCGAAATGTAAACAGCCGGTACCGGTTCGCAAACGGCTTCTGCTGGTATTGCCGGAAGGTGATAAATACGAATATTTATGTGCTTATTGCGCCGAGACGGTTGGAACCAAAATTGACAGGCAGAGCAAACCGCTGACCATAATTACCTGATTTTACGCTTTCCTTCTTTTGCGGTTCTGTAGTATTTTAATAAAAGATTCAAAGGTTCAGGGCTCAGGGTTCAGAGGTTCAGGGTTGGCGTAACCCTGAACGGGGAACCTTTCAACACTGAACCCACGAGGAGAAAAATTCGATGTTAAGTTTAATGCGTAAACATGCGGGCACCTGGATGATCAAAATCTTATTGGGCGCCATTGTTATTGTTTTTGTGTTCTGGGGTGTGGGAAGCTATAGGTCCCGTCAAACGGGCAGGGTCGCCGATGTAAATGGAACCATCATTACGTTAAATGATTACCGCAACGTATACACCAACCTCGTTGAACGGGCGCGGCAGTCCTTCGGCAATAATTTGAATGACGAATTGATTCAGGCACTGCAACTGCGAAAGCGCGCTTTGGACCAACTTGTTGATAGAGTCCTGATGCTCCAGGAGGCCGAAAAGCTAGAAATCCAGGTATCGGATGACGAGCTTGCCCAGACCATTAGAGATATCCGTGCCTTTCAGACAGCCGGGGTATTCGACAACCGGCGCTATTTGAATATGTTAAGCCGCACAAAACTTTCACCCGAAACCTTTGAGCAACAGCAGCGCGAGGCCCTGATCATTGATAAACTCCAAAACTTCATTAGCGGCAACATTAAAGTATCGGAGCTGGAAGCCCGGCAATGGTATAAATACAATAATACCGGAGTGGACTTGGATTATGTTCTGCTGGAACCTGGTCAATTTAAGAACATTGAACCCACAACAGATGAAATCCATGATTTTTTTGACCAGCATAAAGAAAACTATAAAACCGATCCTGAAGTTAAAGTTCGTTATCTTGAATTAAAACCCGAGGACTTTGCAGCCAAGGTAACGGTTACCGAGGAGGATATACGGGATTATTATGAAAGCAATCGAGAAAAATTCAAAAATCCGAAAACGGTTCAAGCACGGCATATTCTGATAAAAGTTGCCCAGAACGCCAAGCCTGAAGAAGTTGAAAGCGCACATCAGAGAGCCGAAGATGTTCTTAAACTGGCAAGGGAAGGTCAGGATTTCGCAGCTCTTGCCCGGCAATACTCAGAGGGCCCGACGAAAACGAAAGGGGGAGATCTGGGGACTTTCCGCAGGGAAGCGATGGTGAAACCGTTTGCCGACAAGGCTTTTTCCATGAAAGCCGGTGATATCAGCGACCCGGTTCGCACCCGTTTCGGGTGGCATATTATCAAAGTCGAAAAAATAAATCCCGCAAAAACCCTTTCCCTGGATGAAGCGCGAGAAGATATTGAAAAAACGCTGAAAACCGAGCGATCCAGAAATTTGGCCTATGATGAAGCCGAAAGCGTGTATGAAGCAGTGTTTGAAGGCCAAAAGCTGGTCGATATCGCTCAGGAGCGGAATTTGAAAATTCGGACAACGGAACTTTTTCCTCAAAAACGTCCCCCCAAAGAAATCAAAGACGCCGCCCGGTTTGCGTCCGTTGCTTTTGGCCTGCCGGTCGACGAAGTCAGTGATGTTCAGGAGTTCACTGATGGATATTATTTGATTGAAGTGGTTGAAAAGGTGCCGTCTAAAATTCCGGAGCTCAAGGCCGTAGAAGCCAGCGTTAAAAAAGATGTCATTAAAGAAAAACAGGATGCCAAAGCGCTTAGCGAAGCCAATCGATTTTTGGCGGAACTTAAAAAAGGGCAGCCTTTTAGCACCGTCAGTCAGAAGTTCAAGTTAGCACCGAAAAAAACGGGATTTTTCAAACGAAACGATTCCATACCCACGATCGGCCAGGAAGCTGAAATTGCAAGCACAGCCTTTAAGCTTTCTGCTCATGATCCGCTGCCCGGCGAACCCCTAAAGGGTCAAAAAGGCTATTATGTAATCAGCTTCCGCGAGCGGAAAGAACCGGAATTAAATGGTTTTGAAAAGGAAAAGGCAGCCCTTGAGGATCGGTTGCGGCAACAAAAGACGTTTAAAACCATGGAGGCCTGGTTGAAACGCATAAAGAGTGAAAGCCAGATTTCCATCGAAGAAGGCTTCTGGAAAAGTTAGAAGTGGTTTCAAAGCAGCTATTGAAAGGAGATGGACCATGTCCGATGGTAATAATCGCCCTGGCTCTGGCAGTTACGGTTTTGTGACTAAAAAATGCCCCGAGTGTTATACCCATCTGCCGCTGCAAACTCGTAAGTGCCCATCGTGTAAAACCAAACTTGGCAATGTAGACAAGCTCGGCTTTGCCACGCGACCGTTTGACTGGTCGGGTTATCTCATTGCAATTATTGCGATCGTGGGATTTTGTTGGTTTGTATGGTGGGGATTTTTTAATGACTAAGGCCGGGACAATGATCCACACCCCACCATTTGATCAGCAGGTTTGATCAAGGCCGCACTTTTTGCTTTTCTTTTCTCCTCTCTATTTTTTTTCAGCGGTATTCAAATTGTTTTTCAAGGATATCATCGGGCATGTTGTCAAGATAGCGCGACGGCCGGCTCAATACCAATCCGGTACTGCGATCGTATATATTGCCCGGATAAGTGAAAAACAGGTTATCTTTGGCCCGGGTGGCGGCGACATACATCAGCCTTAGTTCTTCTTCAAGTTCTTCTTCTTTGTGCAAGCTATGCACCGAGGGGAATCTGCCGTCTAGGGCCCAAATGACAAATACGCTGTGCCACTCCAGGCCCTTGGCGGAATGGATTGTCGACAGAATCAAGCGATTCGAATTTGAAGCACCGGTATCCGTGTAAAGTGAGTTTTCATAACTGGTATTCGGCGGTTCCAGAGCCATGTCGGTTAGAAATGAGCTGAGGCTTTTGTAACGCACCATTATTTCTACCAGATGCTCCAGATCCTTGGTGCGGCGGGGGTGGTCATCATAGCGGTTTTTTAAAATCGGCAGGTAATAATCTATAATGGTTTCTCCCATTTCAGAAATACTCATTGGATGCGTATCCAGGGTTGCGATAAGCTGTTTGAGACGCTCAAGCCCTTTGATCCGACCTATTTTTGCCGAAAGCAGACCGGTATAACCGGCGTGTTCATTCAGGGTCGCCTCAAAAATTCTCTGGGCGGTTTTCGGCCCAACCTTTTCGATGAGAAGTAAAATTCGGTACCAGCTGATGCGGTCGTAAGCATTGGCGATCACCCGCAGGTGAGCGAGGACATCCTTGATATGAGCCGATTCGATAAATTTAAATCCCCCCATCTTCACAAATTCGAATCCCTCCCGGCTAAGCTCGATCTCAAGGTCAAACGAATGGAAGCTGGCGCGAAAAAGAACCGCGATTTCGTTTAAGGCAACGCCCTGTTGCTGCAGATCTTTAATCTGATCAACCACAAATCTGGATTGGCTGTATTCATCGTCGGCATTTACGATCACCGGTATCGCTCCGCCCCTTCGGCGGGTAAACAGATTTTTGGTGAATTTTTCTTTGGCGCGTTCAATGATGGCGTTGGTCAGGGTCAATATCGGCTGGATGCTGCGGTAATTTTCTTCCAGGTAAACGATACGGGTTTCCGGAAACATTTTTGGAAAGTCGATTATATTTCTAAAATTGGCTCCCCGGAAGGCGTAAATACTCTGGGCATCATCACCGACAACCATGATATTTTTGTTCACCCGGGTCAATAGATATAAAATTTCGGCTTGAATGGTATTGGTGTCCTGGTATTCGTCCACCATGATATATTGATAACTGGCGGAAATGCGGTCACGCGCTGCGGGATAATCGGCTAAAAGACGGCGCAAATAAATCAGCAGATCGTCGTAATCTAAAAAATGGTGCTCCTGCTTGCGGATTTCGAAAGTCTGTTGAAGACGGCTGATAATTTCGAGGTGAGATTCGAAATGCGGGTAGTCGTTGGCAATAATCTCCTCGAGTGAGCAGGCTTTATTGACCGCCCGGCTGAAAATGTTCGCCAGCGTTTTTTTCCTTGGAAACGATCGTTGTTGGGTAGCCGGCTGCAATTCCTTTCGCAGCAGACCGATCAAGTTTTCCGAATCGGTGCGATCCAGGATCCCAAAGGCGGGATCCAAACCCATGTGGGAAGCATATCTGCGCAGCATCGTATTGGCAAAGGAATGGAACGTTCCGCCCGAAATTTTTTCGCAACGTTCATCCAGCAGTTTTGCTGCCCTGCGAAGCATTTCCTGTGAGGCCTTACGCGTAAACGTCAAAAGAAGAATGGCGGCTGGAGATATACCTTTTTCTACAAGGTAGGCTGCCCGGTAGGTCAGGGCCCTTGTTTTTCCGCTTCCGGCCCCGGCAATAACCAGCAGCGGGCCCTCCGTATGGGTGACCGCCTCTAGCTGAGAAAGATTCAGGGCGGTTTCATAGCGGGTCCGGAAGTCTTCATGGTTTATCTTCATTATCTTCTCCAATATTGACTTTTATAGATGCTGTCTTACCCTTCACTTAGTTGGATGACAAGAATAAACTATTGCTACAGGGAGGGTAAATAGAATGAAGAGTATAAAAACTCAACTGAAAACCATCTCCAAATCGCTTGCCAGTCTTTCAAAGCAGGTGGACAGAATTACCAAACAGGTAGACAAAGTTCAACCCGCAAAAAAGGCGGCGTCCGCCAAACGAAAGAAAACAGTTCGTAAAGCCGCTGTTCGCAAAAAGGCGGCGCCGGCCAAAGGCCAAACGGTACTTGATAAGGTTTACGCTGTGATCAAACGCAGCCAAAAAGGAGCAACGATTGCCACCTTGAAAAGCAAAACCGGCCTTGACTCCCGGCAGCTCAGCAACGCGCTGTACAAACTTTCTAAAAAACACCTGGTGCGTGCCAAATCCCGCGGCCTCTATGTGAAGCATTAATTCATCACTGGAATTGAGAGTTAATACAAAAGAAACCGGACGGTTTTGCCAGTCTTTAGCGGCGGCAAAACCCCGGTTAGCAACACCGTTTTATTTTACAGCCGCAACGCCGGGCATGCGCGCTAAGCACCGGATGGAATCACTTCAACACTATCATCTTCTGCATGCCAACCATCCCAAGGGGTAACGGAAGACGATGTTGCTTTGTGTCAGAAAATGCCAACGCTGCCTCTCGTGTCATCTCTCCTAAAGATATCGAAAAAAGCGCTGAAAAATGCATTTTTCCCACCTGAAGGGGACAGGTGCCCGATGGTCCGCCCGCGAATTGGATCCGCCTAAAGCGGCATTTGATTTTCCTTCCCAATCCTCTGAAATTAAACAAGATTTTTTATCTATTGCCTCATTTGGCTTCTTTTGTTATTAAAATACCTTTATTTTCTTTGAGAAAGGATTCACCATGAGGTCAAACGGGATCGCTTCAGATCTCTCGGCTTTAGCGCGATTATGGAAACTGTTCGCGTCCGTTAAATTAACCATCGTCCTTCTGCTGACACTGGCATCGACTTCTATCATTGGTACGCTTATTCCTCAGAATGAGGCACCGATGGCCTATTTTGAAACCTTCGGTGCATTTTTGTATCGTATCTTTTCGCTGCTGGGGTTCTTCGATCTGTACCATTCCTGGTGGTTTCGAGCATTGATTCTGTTGCTGGTGGCGAACATATTGGTTTGTTCGATTGACAGGTTGCAGGCGACCTGGAAAATTATCTTTGTTCGCCATCCGCGATTTAACCTTGCGCGCTACCGCCAGCTCAAAAACAGGGTGGATTCCATCCATGATGGTGATGCCGAACAGCTAAAAGCGCTTTATCAGCCCGTTATTGCCCGCAGGTTTCGCTACCATCGGACAGAGGAAACCGATGAAGGCTTTGCTATTTACGGCGAACGCGGGCGCTGGACGCGGCTGGGCGTCTATGTCGTGCATTTCAGCGTCGTGCTCTTATTAATCGGCGGGCTGATCGGATCCATTTTTGGTTTTGAAGGCTATGTCAACATTCCCGAAGGAGAACGCGCCCAATCCATTCAACTTAGCAACAGCAATCAAAAACTGCAGCTGGGTTTTGAAATCCGCTGCGATGATTTTAATGTCGATTTTTATGATACCGGTGCTCCCAAGGAATTTCGCTCCAGTTTAACCATTTTCAAACAGGGAAAGGCAGTGTTGCAAAAAGACATCATCGTTAATGACCCGTTGCGGTATGAAGGCATCAGTTTTTTCCAGTCGAGTTACGGGAACATGCCTCCCAATGAAGCGATCTTAAACTTTACGAGCAAAGCCACTGGAATGGTTTACAGCAAAAGGGCCGTTTTGAATACCCCCTTCGTGATTGGCGAAGATTTGGGAACCTTCGTCTTACAAAAATATACCCGCCAGGCCAATTTCAGGGGGCATAATATCGGCGAAGCATTCGTCGGTGTTTTAACGCCGCCGAACGGCAACGCGGTCGAGGTCACGCTGCCACTGAAGTTTCCGAGTTTTGATCGGATGCGCAAAGGCAATGTGTTTATCGCGGTCGCAGATTTTGTGCCGCGCTATTACACCGGTCTTCAGGTGAGCAAGGATCCCGGCATCTGGGTGGTTTACGCTGGATTTATTCTGATGATTGTCGGAATTTACATTACTTTTTTTATGTCCCACCAGCAAGTCTGTATCGATGTCGCCCGGCAGGGCAAAAAGAGCCGAATCATGGTTGCCGGGACTTCAAATAAAAATAAGCTGGGAATGCAAAAAAGGGTCACAAAACTATCCGAGCGCCTGATCGGCCTGACAGCAGATGAATAGCGCCCCGGTGTATTCACCCGCCCAATGAAGATATTGGCACAATTTAAATAAAATAGAGGTAGACAATGAACAGTTCTCTGATTTTATCCATCATTACGTTTGTGTACGGCCTGGCCGGGTTTTTGTACATTTTCGCCTGGGTGTTTAAAAAGCCGGGTGCCAGCCAGCTGGCAACCTGGATCGCCCTGATCGGATGGATCGGCAACACCGCCGGCATTCTGATGAGATGGGTGGAATCCTATCAAATGGGGATCGGGCATGCGCCATTTTCAAATTTATATGAATCGCTGATCTTTTTCGCCTGGGCCATCACCTTGATTTATCTGGTCATCGAGCGCAAGGCTGACAATCGCATTATCGGTGCTTTTACGATGCCGATTGCCTTTCTGGCAATGTCCTATGCTGCGTTGAGAGCCGGCATCACCCAAGAAATCCAACCCCTCATTCCCGCCTTAAAGAGCAACTGGTTGATTGCGCATGTCATTACCTGCTTTATCGGATATGCGGCGTTTGCCACGGCTTTCGGCATCAGCGCCATGTATCTGATAAAACACGGGCGGGACGAGGAGCACATCGGCTGGCTGGACTTTGCCAAGCCGCTGACATTGTTTATTTTCATGTTGCTCTATAGCCGTGTGCTTCTGGCGAATAATTGGGTCATGTCGGCCATCATTGCATTGCCGATCTGCCTCGTTTTTTACATCATCGTTTTTCTCGTGCGCCGCATGCCCGAAGACTTCAAAAAAAGACTGCTGGCCATGTTTCCGGAACCCGTTATATTGGATGAACTCGGCTACCAGATGACGCTGTTTGGTTTTCTGTTTTTATCCATCGGCATCATCACCGGTGCGGTCTGGGCCAATTCCGCCTGGGGGCGATATTGGGGGTGGGATCCCAAAGAAACGTGGTCCCTGGTCACCTGGTTTATTTACGCGACAATGCTGCATGCGCGGCTGATGCGCGGCTGGCGCGGCAAGCGCATTGCCTATCTGTCCCTCGTGGGATTTGCCGCGGTTGTATTTACCTATTTTGGAGTCAACCTGCTGCCCGGCCTACACAGTTACGGGGCCTTGGGTCAATGATTTTTTCTTGACAAAAACCAAATCGATAAGGTACACAACCGCAGGCTTATTTCCAGTGCCCATAAAATCACGGAACGATCGTAAGGTTTTGAAAATATAGTTATTTTTGTTTTCCAGTTTAAGGGTTTTCCTTTAACGGCGTTCGTCAAAAGGTATTGGGCGAGCCCATCATATCAACTTGAATTGATCGGAGTTTCCATGAGTACGGATGAGAAAGCCAATGAG
>Ga0316575_10000157_pt1 | contig 17194 bp, 21 predicted proteins | sample J5NA_FD_203072 | JGI IMG/M metagenome (GOLD analysis project Ga0316575, IMG submission 203072) | Rhizosphere microbial communities from salt marsh grasses in Alabama, United States - J5-7_050615r2r3 | ecosystem: Host-associated > Plants > Roots > Rhizosphere | place: USA: Alabama | collected...
GGGCAAACAACTCCCCCGTGGGCTCGGGTTTCATCGCCGTGCTCGCTCCCGCTTTTTTGGGGGGGGGGCTCCCTGGTGGGGGCCCCGCGCCGATCGCGAGTTGTCGGCGGGCGTCGGAAGTCGCAACGACGAAACCCGCCAGCACAATCTCTCGACGGTCCTCACGACCGTCCACCACGACGGGCCCATGGCGCGGGCCGAGATCACGCGCCGCACCCGCCTCAACCGCTCGACGGTGGGCGTGCTGGTCGGCGAGCTGGCCGACCTCGGCCTCGCCTACGAGGTCTCCCCGACGGAGGCGACCGTCCCCGGGCGGCCGAGCCCGATCGTCCACCCGAACGCGAAGGTCTCGGCCCTCGTCGTCAATCCGGACGTCGACTCGTTGACGCTCGGCCTCGTCGGGCTCGGCGGGGTGGTCCACAAGAAGGTGCGTTACGAGCTCGACAAGCGCCCGACGCCGCAGGCCGCGGTGGCGCTGGCCAAGCGGCTGGTCGACGGCATGCAGGACGAGCTCGACGAGAACTACCGCGTCGTCGGCGCGGGTGTCGCGATTCCCGGTCTCGTCCGTCGGCGTGATGGGCTCGTTCGCCGCGCGCCGTACCTGGACTGGACCAACGAACCGTTCACCGAGCGTCTCAGCGAGGCGCTCGGGATGCCCGCGTACGCGGGAAACGACGCCGAGATCGCGATGATCTCCGAATGCCTCCACGGAGCCGGACGCGGCGTCGGCAACCTGATCTTCCTCAACGGTTTCGCGATCGGAATCGGCGGAGGCGTCGTCGTCTCCGGCGTCCCCCTCCGGGGCCGTGACGGATACGCGGCCGAGCTCGGCCACACCGTGGTCTCGGGCGGGACCGAGCACTGTTACTGCGGCCGCGTGGGATGCCTCGAGACCGAGGTCAACGCCGCGAGATTGCTCGCGGCGATCGGCAGTGACGCCGTCGACTTCGACGAGCTCGACACGATGCTATCGACGAACCCCAGTCCCGCCGCGCGCCGCGAGGCCGAGCGTCAGATCCGGGTGCTCGCGGAGGCGATCGGGAACTTCATCTCGGTGTTCAACCCCGAGATGGTCGTCCTCGGCGGCTACCTCGGATCCCTGCAGGCCGCGATGCCGGAGGTGCTTAAGGCCGCGGTCCGCGAGGCGTCGTTCGAGCCGCTCTCCGAGAAGGTCCGGATCGAGCGCGCGGTGCTTCGGTCGAGGCTGCTCATGGTCGGCTCCGCGGAACTCGCGTTCACCCCGCTGCTGCTCGACCCCGCCGGCTTCCCGCGCGACTCGTCGCCGCAAGTGGCGCCCAAGGGCGGGACCGCTGCGCGAAACTCGACGGCGTCGTCGAAGGGTACGGTCGCGCCGGTCTAGGGCGCGAGGCTACTCGAGCGCAAACAACATTCGTGTGTTGCCCAGCGTGTTGGGCTTCACTCGAGCGAGGTCGAGGAACTCCGCGACGCCGTCGTCGTGACTGAGCAGCATCTCGCGGTACACCTGGGGGTCGACGACGTCACCCTCGACGACGCCGAAGCCGTGCCGCGTGAAGAAGTCGACCTCGAACGTCAGGCAGAACAACCGGGAGAGCCCAAGGGTGCGCGCCCGGTCGACCAGCGCCGTCAGCATCGCGTGGCCGACGCCCGTGTGCCGGCGTTCCGGGACGACCGCGAGCGTGCGCACCTCCCCGAGGTCCGACCACATGACGTGCAGCGCCCCGCAACCGACGATAGAGCCGCCCGCGTCCTCCGCGACGACGAAGTCGCGGACCGCTTCGTAATACGCCACGAGGTCGTGGGCGAGGAGGATGCGCTCGTTCGCGTACGCCTCGACTATGCTGCGGATCGCGAGCACGTCGGAGGGGCGGGCGTCGCGGACGTTGACGGCGTTCACGCCGTCGAGCCTACCGAGCGCGGACGAGTACGGGCGCTACGACGCGAACTCGCCGACGTACGTTCCGCAGACGAGCATCGGCGGCACCGTTCCGGACTCCGCGAACGGGTCGCGCTCTTGGTGCCACATGGCGTAAGGCCCGTTGACGACGATTTCGCCACACAGGAACCCGCCGTCGACGTCGTGGCGGACCCCGGTCGATCGGTTGATCAGGTGGATCGTGATACCACTGTCGTCATCGAGCGCCAGGAGGATCCATGACGGCGTGAACTCCATCGACCGTGTCGCGCTCAGCGGGGCGTCGTCCTCATAGACGGGATGAGGCTCCGGCGCGAGTGACGTCGCGGTTCCGAAGAAGTGCGTCGAATTCTCGTCGCCGCCGGTGCGCGCGTACTTGGTGAGGATCGTGTCGCCGCACCTCTCGAAATACGGCATTGCGTAGAACGCGTCGCCCCCTTCCGCCGGCACGATGGTCTCGCCGGGTGCGATCGTCGCGATCCCATCGGCCCCCAGCGTGACGCGTTCGACCGCGATGCGTCGGGCCCCGTCCGGCATGTCGATCCGCCCGACGACAGACAACACGGAATGGTCTCCGGTCGAGGCGCAATGATCGAGGCGCACTCGGACGGCGTCCGTCGTCCCGAGAGGCAGCCACGTCCTCCCATCGGGAGTCGCAGCTACGAGAACGAGAGATGCATCGTCCCAGTGGACGGGCTGCGTCCAGAGGGCGACCTCGCCGACGAGGGTGAAGTCCCAGGGCGACGCTTCGATGTCGGCGATGCGAGCCCCGTCCTCGACGGTCGCTGCCCCCTCCGCGAGCTGATGAGTCTCTCGGTCCCAGAACATCGTCACGGCGTGCGTGCTCGCATGGGTGGGACTATCCCAGATGGAAGTGTTCCACGCGACGGTGGTGGCGGACACCGCTGCCGGCATGATCGCGGATCCCGCGTCGAGCCGCGCGTCGCCCTCGTCGACGACGATGTCGGCCGTGCCGTCGCGGTAGACGAGGGCGAGGCCCCATTCGCCGGCGTTGACGCCGTCTTTCCATGCGTCAACATGCCGCGTGAAAGCGACGAGCACCGATCCGTCGGGTCCGACAGCAAGCCCATAGGTCGCTTCGAAATCGGCGACGGGTCGGGTGACGTTCTTCGCGAGACCGTCGAGGTCGACCGTTGGAGAAGCATCGGGTTCGGGCGTCGCGCAACCTGCGAGCGCGAGAGCACACGCTACTACGCAGAGGCGTCGCCGGATCACGAACCCACGCTAGCGTTCGCGTGGGGAAGTCGCCCGTCGTGGTCCCGCGTCTAAGCGGGCGTGAACAGCCGGCGCTACGCCCATTCGGTGCCGTCCACGGCGTACGGCTCGATCGCCGCGATCTCGTCGGGGGTGAGGGGGTCGAAGTTGAGTGCTGCCACGTTCGCCCGTAGCTGCTCGACGGAGGACGCGCCGACGAGGGCTGACGTGACGCGGTCATCGCGCAGGACCCACTGGATCGCCATCTGGGCGAGGCTCTGGCCACGCTGCTTGGCGATCGCGTCGAGCGCGCGGGCGCGATCGAGGTACTCGTCGGTGATGTTCTTCTCGCTGAGGAACTCGCTGTGGGTGACGCGCGAGCCCTCCGGCACCCCGTGGAGGTAGCGGTCCGTGAGAAGCCCTTGCGCGAGCGGGGAGAACACGATGCTGCCGACGCCCTCGGCGCCGAGCACGTCGAGGAGTCCGGCCTCGGGCTTGCGGTCGAACATGGAGTAGCGGGGCTGGTGGATGAGCAGCGGAGTGCCGAGGTGGCGCAGGATGCGGATCGCCTCCGCCGTCCCCTCGGGACCGTAGTTCGAGATTCCGGCGTAGAGCGCCTTGCCCGATCGCACCGCCTGGTCGAGTGCCATCATCGATTCCTCGATCGGGGTGTCCGGGTCGGGTCGGTGGTGGTAGAAGATGTCGACGTAGTCGACGCCCATTCGCTTCAGCGAGGCGTCGAGCGAGCTCAGCAGGTACTTGCGGGAGCCCCACTCGCCGTACGGGCCGGGCCACATGTAGTACCCCGCCTTGGTGGAGAGCACGAGCTCGTCGCGGTACGGCCGGAGATCGCGGGCGAGGACGCGCCCGAAGTTCTCCTCCGCGGATCCCGGAGGCGGTCCGTAGTTGTTCGCCAGGTCGACGTGGGTCACGCCTAGGTCGAAGGCCGCGAGGATGATGTCCCGTTGACGATCCTGCCCGACGCTGCCGCCGAAGTTCTGCCACAGGCCGAGGGACACCCCCGGCAGGCGAAGACCGGACCGGCCGACGCGACGGTAGACCATCGCGTCGTAGCGCGACGGGTCGGCGACGTACGCGTCGTGGGTCATGCGGTCATGCTACCGAGAACCGCGGCGCCGCTTACGAGGCGCTTAGGCCGATTCCTCGGCGGTCGCGGCGGCCTTCGCCTTGCCCTTCGCGGTCTCGCCCCGAGCCTCGGCGAACTCGTCGCGATCGATGCCTTCGAACGAGAACTCGCCCATGTCGCCCGAGCCGACCGCGTCGACCTTGACCAGCTGGCCCGCGGTGAGCTCCCCGAACAGGATCTTCTCAGACAGGTGGTCCTCGATGTCCCGCTGGATGGCGCGCCGCAGCGGCCGCGCCCCGAGCACGGGGTCGTAGCCCTTCTCGGCAAGAAGCTTCTTGGCCGCGTCCGTGAGCTCGATCGCCATGTCCTTGTCCCGCATGCGCTCGTCGAGCTGCGCGATCATCAGGTCGACGATCGCGATGATCTCCTCCTGCGTGAGCTGCGGGAAGACCACGACGTTGTCGACGCGGTTGAGGAACTCCGGCTTGAAGTGGTCCTTGAGCTTCGAATTCACGAGCTTGACCATCTCGTCATACGTGTGGCCGCCCTCGTGCGCGACGGAGAAGCCCGTCACCTGGCGCTTCGAGATCAGATCCGCGCCGAGGTTCGTGGTCATGATGATGATCGTGTTCTTGAAGTTCACCTCGCGCCCCTGCGCGTCGGTGAGCTTCCCGTCCTCGAGGATCTGCAGGAGCGTGTTGAAGATGTCCGGGTGCGCCTTCTCGACCTCGTCGAACAGGACGACGCTGAAGGGCTTGCGGCGCACCTTCTCGGTGAGCTGTCCACCCTCCTCGAAGCCCACGTAGCCGGGGGGCGCCCCGAACAGGCGCGCGACGGTGTGCTTCTCGGAGTACTCGGACATGTCGAGCGTGACGAGCGCGTCCTCGTCGCCGAAGAGGAACTCGGCGAGCGCCTTGGCGAGCTCGGTCTTCCCGACGCCGGTCGGGCCGGCGAAGATGAACGAACCGCCGGGGCGCTTGGGGTCCTTGAGCCCCGCGCGCGTGCGGCGGATGGCCTGCGACAGCACCTTGATGGCCGCGTCCTGGCCGATCACGCGCTTGTGGAGCTCCTCTTCCATGTGGAGCAGGCGGGCGGACTCGTCGGAGCTGACGCGCGCGACGGGCACGCCGGTGGACATCGACAGGACCTCGGCGATCAGGTCCTCGTCGACGACGGCGGCGACGTCGAGGTCGCCGGACTTCCACGCCTCTTCCTTCTCCGCGCGCTCCTCCGTGAGTCGGCGCTCGTTGTCGCGGAGCTTCGCGGCCTTCTCGAAGTCCTGCTCGTCAATCGCCCCCTCCTTGTCGCGGCGGACGTTGGCGATCTTCTCGTCGAGCTCGCGGAGCTCCGGCGGCGAGGTCATGCGGCGGATGCGCAGGCGCGCGCCCGCCTCGTCGATGAGGTCGATGGCCTTGTCCGGCAGGAACCGGTCGCTGATGTAGCGGTCGGCCATCTGGGCGGCCGCGACGATCGCGTCGTCGGTGATGGTGACGCGGTGGAACGCCTCGTAACGGTCGCGCAGGCCCTTGAGGATCTCGACCGTGTGGGAGAGCTCGGGCTCGTTGACCTGGATCGGCTGGAAACGGCGCTCGAGAGCAGGATCCTTCTCGACGTGCTTGCGGTACTCGTCGAGGGTCGTCGCGCCGATGGTCTGGAGCTCGCCGCGGGCGAGCATCGGCTTGAGGATCGACGCGGCGTCGATCGCGCCCTCCGCGGCGCCGGCGCCGACGAGCGTGTGGATCTCGTCGATGAACAGGATGATGTCGCCGCGCGTGCGGATCTCCTTGAGCACCTTCTTCAGGCGCTCCTCGAAATCGCCGCGGTACCGGGACCCGGCGACGAGCGATCCGAGGTCGAGCGTGTAGAGGTGCTTGTCCTTGAGCGTCTCGGGCACGTCTCCGCGCACGATCGCCTGGGCCAGGCCCTCGACGATGGCGGTCTTGCCGACGCCGGGCTCGCCGATCAGCACCGGGTTGTTCTTGGTGCGGCGGCTCAGCACCTGCATGACGCGCTCCATGGCCATCTCGCGCCCGATGACGGGGTCGAGCTTGCCCTCGCGCGCCGCCTGCGTGAGGTTGCGGCCGAACTGGTCGAGCACGGTGGAGCCGGCGGGCGTGCCCTCCGCGGGGCCGCCGCCGGGCGTGACGGGATCCTTGCCCTCGTAGCCGGACAGGAGCTGAATGACCTGCTGGCGCACCCCGCCCAGGTCCGCGCCGAGCTTGCCGAGCACCTGAGCCGCGACGCCCTCGCCCTCGCGGATGAGGCCGAGGAGGATGTGCTCGGTGCCAATGTAGTTGTGCCCGAGCTGCAACGCCTCGCGGAGGCTGAGCTCAAGGACCTTCTTCGCGCGCGGGGTGAAGGGGATGTGGCCGGAGGGGGCGTGAGACCCCTCGCCGATGATCTCCTGGACCTGCTCGCGGACGCCGTTGAGCGAGATGTCCATCGCCTCGAGCGCCTTGGCGGCGACGCCCTCGCCCTCGCGCACAAGGCCGAGGAGAATGTGCTCCGTCCCAATGTAGTTGTGGTTGAGCATGCGCGCCTCTTCCTGCGCGAGCACCACGACCCGTCGGGCCCGGTCGGTGAACCGTTCGAACATCGTTTCCTCCTCGGCGCCCGGTCACGCCCCGGGCTTGTCACCAGGCTAACCACGTGGCTTGGCGGGTAATGCCCTTGTTCGCGTTGGGCGTGAGAGTTGTTATCGCGGCGAGATGTGGCGTGGCGGCGGGCTTGACATATCGATAAACGATGCATATCGTTTAACAATAACAACGATAATCGATATGGAGGTCGTCATGGACACCACGAACACCCGGCCCGATCGCGCTGACCGTATCGGCCTATACGTCGCCATCGCCTGGGTCGCGATCGGCGCGATTCTCGCCATCGTGGCGTCGGTGGGTCGATTGACGGAGGTCGCGCCGGGCCAAGACATCCCCGTGCTGGTCTCGCTCGCGGACGAGCCGGCCGCACTCCCGCTGGCGCCTGACGGCGCCCCGTTCCCGGTGGAGGTGGCCACCGCAACCGTGGTGGTGGCGGATCCCGGACCAGGCACCCTCGCCGCCCTCTGGGCGCAGCCGATCTGGTTCGCCGTCATGGTGAGCGCGGCGATGGTGTTGTCGGCCATGTTCTTCCTGCGTCTCGCCCGCGGACGCGCGTTCACCCGCGGAGCCGCGAGAATCGCGTTCCTGGGCGCGGGACTCGTCGTGGCCAACTGGCTTGTCGAATCGTTCCTCGGCGCGGTGGTCACGCTTGGAGCGCTGTCAGCGATCAGCGACGGCACGTACGAGAACTGGACCGTCGAACTTGGATTCACTCCGGTCGGGGCCGTCCTGATTCTGGCCGCCACCGGCGCCGCGCTTCGGATCGGCGAGCGACTCCAGCGCGAGACGGAGGGCCTGGTGTGAGCCCCGCCGACGTGGAGCACAGCGAGATCCACTGCCGACTCGACGAGCTGCTGGACGAGCGCGGCATGACGCTCACTCGTCTCAGCGAGGTGGTCGGGGTCTCGCTTGTCAATCTGTCCGTGCTCAAGAACGACCGCGCACGCGCCATCCGATTCTCGACGCTCACCGCCATCTGCGTCGCGCTCGACTGCGAGGTCGGCGAGTTGCTCGTACGTCAGGAGTCCTAGCGCGACTCACGCGTCGACGACGAGCGTGACCGGGCCGTCGTTCGCTAGCTCGACGTCCATGTGGGCGCCGAACACCCCCGTCCCGACCTCGATCCCGCGAGCGCGGAGCGCCGCGACCACCGCATCCACGAGGGGTTCGGCGACGTCGCCCGGGGCCGCGCCGTTCCACGACGGTCGCCGCCCCTTCTTCGTGTCGGCGTAGAGGGTGAACTGGCTGACCACGATGACGGGGGCGCCGACGTCGGCGACCGACTTCTCGTTCGCGAGGATGCGGAGCTCGGCGATCTTGCGTGCGATCGTCTCCGCCTCGGCCGCGCTGTCGGTATGGGTCACGCCGACGAACGCGACGAGCCCCTCGCGGTCGAACGACGCGGTGATCCGGCCCTCGACGGTCACGGACGCGCGGGACGCGCGCTGGAGGACGGCGCGCACGACGCCGCTTACCAGCCGCCGCGCTGCTCGCGGCGGGGACGCGACGTCGGGCCGGCGCTCCGCAACGCGGGCCGGACGCTCGCAGCGTAGATGCCCGCGGCGGCGACGGCGGCGATGCCCAGGATGCCGAAAGCGCTGAGGCGCGGGGAGCCGAACGGATACGGGAGCGCCAGAAAGCCGATCGCGGTCGCGCCGGCGAGAATTCCGCCCCACAAGCCCTTGGACTGTTTGCCCGCAGCCGCGTATGCGCCGCTCGTGTGGCGCAGCGCGTCGATGAGCGCCCAGCCCTCGAACGCGAACGCGCCCACTGCGATGACGAGGTAGAGGGTGCCCTGCACGAATCCAAACATCCGGAGTCCTTCCGTTCCGCCTTCACCGTACAACGCGAGCGGCGGTGACTATCGCCCCATGTCCCCGCCGTCGGCCTCGCACCCGCGTCCCATGAGCAGGCCCTTGGCCGTCGGCCCGGGCGGAGGGGGCCGGTCGCGCGAGACACCGTCGGCGTTCACGATCGGCTCCTGCACGGCCGCAACGGTACCGTCGTCGATCGCCACGCTCAGAACCCCAGCGGGGTCGACCGAGCGCTTCACGACGGCGAGCGCGATCGGACCGGCCTCGTAGTGCCGGGAGACGGAGGTGACGCGACCCACGACCCGGTCACCGAGCAGCACGTCCGCGCCGCTTTCCGGCAGCGCGTGCCCGGATCCGTCGAGATGGAGGAACACCAGCCGACGGGGCGGCCGACCGACGTTGTGGACCTTGGCGACCGTCTCCTGCCCCCGGTAGCACCCCTTGTCCAGGTGCACCGCCGTACGGAGCCAGTCGAGCTCGTGCGGGAGCGTCGTCGCGTCGACCTCGGCGGCGAACCGGGGGCGCCACGCGGCGATACGGAGCGCCTCGGACGCCCATGTGCCCGCGGGGGACCACCCGGCGTCGACCCGAGCACGAGCCTCCGCCTCCAGGCGACCCCTCGGCACGAGCACGAGCCGCCACGGGCGCCCCGCTCCCGGGTGCGCGGAAGATTCCGGCCCGTACGTCGTCCCGCCCGCGACGACGCCCGGCCACGGGTCGACCCAGGTCACCGGCTCGCCCTCGGCGGCGCCCGACGCGATCGGCTCGCCGATCGCCGCCCACTCCGCCGTCGCGTCGGCCACCTCGACGCGCAACGTGAAGCGCATCTTGTCGAGGTGCGCCGCGAGCCCCTCCGGACTTTCGGTGACGAGCCACGTCGTGTCCCCGTCGTCGACCGCGGCTGCGACGTGCTCGATGCGGCCCTGCGGGCTGAGGATCATGAGCTCCACGCCGACGCGCGGGTCGAGGGCGCGAACGTCCTGGGTCGACAGCGAGTGGAGCCACGAGAGACGGTCGGGGCCCGAGACGGTGACGACGCCGAGGTGGGACTGGTCGACGAACGCGCGGGCGTCGGCGAGGGCACGCTGTTCCGCGTTGGGGTCGCCATAATGCCACGCCACCCCGGAGTCGGGACCGCTGGCCTCGACTGCTCCCGGAAGCCCGAGCAGGGGGCTGGACGTGGCGAGGGTGGTCATTCCCCGGGAACGCTCGTCAGACACGGGTCATTCCTCGCGATGCACGCGGGCAAGGTGAGCCGAGGCGTACGACTGAAGGTCCTGGCCGAACGCCGAGAGGTCCCAGGCCCACAGAAGATCGCCGTCGACGAGACCGTACATGCGCGTCGCGCTCGACATCTCCGCACCCGTCGCCGTACGCGCCATGAGGTCGGTGGCGAGGTCGATGCGGCCGCCGCCGATCGCGCCCACGTACAGCGAGAGCACCCCCGACGCGTCGGCGAGGAGAACCTCGACCGGGTGTTGGCCCTCGCGGATCGTGATTCCCTCGGGAACGACAGGGGGAACGCGCCAGAATCCCGTCTCGGAGCCCCACACGGGACCCGCGTCGTCGCCGTCGCCGACCACGGAGATCACGGACGTGTAGCGGACGTACGGCCCGCCATCGTGGTCGAACGTCACCGACTGCTCGATGTCGATGCGCGGGATGCCCGGATACTCGATCACGCCGGTGCCGCGCCACTCGCCCACGAGCCACGCCAAGGCGTAGACCTCCGGGGCGAGGCCCTCGGGGATCTCGAAGGTCACGACTGAGGCCCGCGGAGGAGCCTCCAGGCGACGATGCCGGCAACCCACGCCGTCGCGCCGAAGGACGCGATAGCGATGATGACGAACGTGATTTCGAGGGCGGTCATCGTCCCATCCTAATGCGGCGACGGCCGAACGCCGAGGGCCGCTCGGTCGTCGTCCCGGCTACGCGGCGCTCGCGGACCCCACCCGCTTGAGCACGAGGTAGATCTCGCACCCGAGGCAGAAGCCGAAGACGGAGTTGAGGAACGAGGCCGCCACGACGAATCCGGCGAAGATGAAGAAGCCGACGCCCACCCCGGCGAACCCGAAGGCGGCCGCGAGACCCGCGCACACGAGGCCGATGAGCTGAGCGAAACGCGGAGGCCGGAACGACTCCGTCTCGGACGGCGGGCCGATGCGCGGGCGCACGAGCGTGCGGAACAGGAACGACTGAAGCGTCGCCTGCGGGCCAATGGTCGCGCCCGGGATGAAGAGGGCGACCAGCACCGCGGCCGCGATCGAGCCTGCGGTCCCGCTCCCAAGCAGCACGGCGACGATCGCGATGACGGCCGTGAATCCCGCCCCGAGGCGATAGCCCCGCGGGTCAATCTGAATGTCCGTGTCCTGCATGGTTCCCCTCCCGGGACTTAGATCGAGTAATCGGTCGTGGGCGGCGGAGCGGCCTCGAGTGCCTCGCGCGCGTGCGCCTCCGTCGGTGCCCCCGAGATCCTCGCCACCACGACGCCCTCGTGGTTGAGGATCAGAGTAGTGGGTGTGCGCAGGATGTCGAACTCGCGTACGAGGTCGAGGCGCGCCTCCGCGTCGATCTCGATGTGTGCGACGTCCTTGTAGTCGGCCGCGACCCGGCGGAGCAGGATCGCCGTCGGGGGGCATTTGGTGCACGTGGACGTCGAGAACTGCACGTACGTCGCGCGGAATCCACGAGGGCTGCCCAGGCGCTTCGACGACAGGGAGCCGACCGGATCGGTCACGCGCGTCACGCGGCCCTCGCGCGTCCGCCACCAGGCATAGAACAGCGACGCGGCGCCGAGCACGGCGACGACGACGATGATGCGGTTCGGCATGCGAGGCCCTCCCCCTAGCCGACGAGTATGCGTCCTCCGATGTACACGAGTGCGCCGCCTACGGTAACCGGCGCGACCCCGGACGCGATTCCCGCCCAGATGCTCGTATTGGCGACTTCGCGTCGAGTGAGCTCGTGCAGCGCGATGAACGAGCACGCGGCGAGGAAGCCGACCAGGGCGCCCCCGTACCACTCGATCGAGGGGAACACCGTTCCGGCCGACATCCCGGCGCCCACGCTGAGCACGACTGCGGCCACGACGTTGATCCACATCTTGGTGGTGAGCACGGAGGCGATCGCGGAGATCGCGAGCGCGACCGCGCCGGCGATGACGAGGTCCTCGGCGCCCGGCGTGCGCGCCGTAGCGATCCACGCCGCACCGGCCGCGGCGACCGTGGCGCCCGAGACCGTGCCAGCCACCGCCGTCACCACCTGCCCCGACGGGCTTGGCTTGACCACCTCGACGACGAGGGCGGCGATCGTGCCCGCGGCGAGCGCGACGACCATGTGCCGGAGGAAAGGCTCCTCGCGCCCGAGAAGAACGCCGACGACGGCGAGGGCGCCGGTTCCGAGCGTGATCGCGCTGCCGGCGATCCAGTGCGGCGTCCAGCTGAGGACGGGCCAGCCGATCGCGAGGACGAAGGACAGGAGGAACACGGCGACGGCGAGCCACCGGAACCCGAAATACCCGGCCGCGGCGAGCAGCGCCGCCGCCGCTGCGGCGACGGTCGCGCGCGTCCACGGGTTCATGGCGCACAGTGTCCCATGGTTTGCCCGGGTACAGTGGACCCATCCGGAGGTGTGCATGGCCGACCTGTTGGTCCTGACGGCGTCCATCGAGGGCGCCTCCGCCGTGTTGCCGGCGCTCGATCTGCTCGGCCACCGCGTCCGCGTGCTTCCGCCGGAACCGAGCGCCATGGTCGACGCGCTCGACGCGGACGTCGTCGTCGTCGACGGCCGCGGCGACCTGTCCAGCTCCCGGTCCACGTGCCGCCTGGTGCGCGCTACGGGCCTCGCCGTCCCCCTCGTCCTCGTGCTGAGCGAGGGCGGCATGTCCGTCGTGAACGCGGACTGGGGCACAGACGACGTCATTCTCACCGACGCCTCGCCCGCCGAGCTCGATGCCCGCGTACGGTTGCTCATCGGCCGCGCCGAGGCGGCTGATCCCCTCGACAAGGCGTCGGAGTTCACCTCGGGCGATCTCACCGTCGACACGGGCGGGTACACCGCCCGCCTGCGAGGCATCCCGCTCGATCTCACGTACAAGGAGTTCGAGCTCCTCAAGTACCTCATGCAGCACCCCGGGCGCGTCTACACGCGTGACCAGCTGCTCCAGGAGGTGTGGGGATTCGATTACTACGGCGGCACGCGGACCGTGGACGTCCACGTGCGACGCCTGCGCGCCAAGCTCGGCGCGGAATACGAGCAGCTCATCGGGACCGTCCGGAACGTCGGTTACCGTTTCGATCCCGCGCCGTCCGGTTCCGGCGTGGGTTCGTCGGCGGACGACCTGGACGGCGTCGCGCCGCGATGAACCCCTCCGAGCGCCGTACGACGCCCGGGAAGCCACGCGCGAAGTCCGCGACCCGTCGTCTATTCGAACGCGCCAACGCCTCCACCGAGCGCACCCTCGTCGACCTCCTGCGCAACGAGCGGGTCGGCGGCATCCTGATGCTCGTCGCGACGGCCGCGGCCCTCGTGTGGGCGAATAGTCGCTGGTCGGGGCGGTACGAACAGGTGCGTGAATACGTGCCGTGGCACGCCCCGGACGCGACCGTCGCGGGCCTGCCGTTCCACCTCAGCCTCACCCTTCAGGAATGGGTGACGGACGGTATCCTCGCCATCTTCTTCTTTGTCGTGGGCCTCGAGCTCAAGCGGGAGATCGTGTCCGGCCAGCTGCGCCAAATCTCGCGGGCCGTCCTACCGATCGTCGCAGCGATCGGCGGCATGGTCGTGCCAGCACTCGTCTATCTCGGCGTCAACAGCGCCATGGAGGGCGGGACCTCGGCAGGGTGGGCGATCCCGACGGCGACGGACATCGCGTTCGCGCTCGCGGTGTTGTCGATCGTCGGGCGGCGGCTGCCGAGCGCCGTCCGCGCGTTCCTGCTGACGCTCGCCGTGGTCGACGACCTGTTCGCGATTCTCATCATCGCCCTCTTCTTCTCCGGCGGCATCGAGCTCGGGTGGCTCGCGATCGCCGCCGTCCCGCTCGCCGCGGTCGGACTGATGACGCGTCGGGGGCACGTGCACGCCTGGGCCTTCGTGCCGCTCGCTGCGGCGACGTGGCTCGCGGTCGAGCAATCGGGGATCCATGCCACCATCGCGGGCGTCGCGCTCGGCCTCGTCGTTCCGGCGGCCCGTCACGGTCGCGACACCGTCGGCGCAGCCGAGCGACTCGAACATACGTGGGGCCCCGTCTCCGCGGGTTTCGCGATCCCGGTCTTCGCGTTCTTCGCCGCCGGGGTCGCCCTCGATGGCGGGGCGCTGCGCGACGCGTTCTCCGATCCGGCGGCGCTCGGTGTCGCTGCGGGCCTGGCCGTCGGGAAGCCGCTCGGCGTCATGGCGGCGGCCTTCGGCGTCGCCGCGCTCACTCGCGCCCGCCTCAACCCCGGTATGACCTGGTGGGACGTTGCGGCTGTCGCCGGCCTCGCCGGGATCGGATTCACCGTGTCGCTGCTCATCGGCGACCTCGCGTTCGCGTCCGACGCCGCCCATACGGCGAACGTCACCGTAGCGATCCTCGCGGCCTCGACGGTCGCGGCGCTCGGCGGCGGAGCGATGCTGTGGTGGCGCGACCGACGCCACGCGTCGCGGGTCGCCTAGCCGCTCACTTCTCTGCGCTCGGGCACAGGGCCCTCACCGGGCAACCGGCGCACGCGGGCTTGCGCGCCGTGCACCGGCGCCTGCCGTGAAAGATCAGGTGGTGCGACACCTGCGTCCAGTCCGCGGGCGGGAAGATCGCCATGAGGTCGCGCTCGACGGCGTCGGGATCCGTGTTGATCGTCCAGCCAAGCCGCCGCGACAGGCGGCCGACGTGCGTATCGACGGGGATCCCGGGCACCCCGAAGGCGTTCCCGAGCACAACGTTGGCGGTCTTGCGGCCGACGCCGCGAAGGGTCACGAGGTCGGCGAGCGTCGCGGGAACCTCGCCGTCGTAACGCTCGACGAGGCCCCGGCTGAGCCCGAGCAACGATTCGGCCTTCGCGCGGAAAAAGCCGGTGGATCGGATGAGTTCCTCAAGTCGGTCGCGCGGCGCCGCGGCGAGAGCGGCGGCATCGGGGTACGCGGCGAAGAGCGCGGGCGTCACCCGATTGACCTGGACGTCCGTGCACTGCGCGGAGAGGACCGTTGAGACGAGCAACTCGAACGGGTTGCGGTAATCGAGTTCGCACCGAGCGTCGGGGTACTCCTCCGCGAGGATGCGATTCACGCGTCTCGCGCGCCTCACCAGCGCGGTCGGCGGACTCGAGGTCTCCGCCGAGCCGACGTCGGGAGTGCGCGATGCCATGCCGTCAGCCTAGGTGACCCTCAAGCCGAGCCCTCCGCGTACCGATAGATCGAACGAGGCCCGAAGGGGCGGCTGGGGTGGGACAAGGAGACCGCATGGCACGCGCGACTGCGGAGACGGTGGCCGATCTTCGGCATCACCGTCGCGAGTTGCGACGCGAGCTCGCGCGCGTCCGATGGTGGCGACGCCTCGTCGCCTCGCGGCGCGATCTCACCATCGCCCAACTGACCGGAGCGGTCGACCCGGACGTGAACGCCGAGGCGGCGTGGGACGCCCTCGCGGCCGACGCGCCGACGTCGCGGGAACTCGCCGCGGTCATTTGGCCGGGAAGCGAGCGAGCGACGGCAGACTTGATAGAACGACTCGACGAAATCGATTCGCGGCTAGGCTCGTACGAAAGGCGACTTTCTGCCAACCTTGAGGATGTAACCGCGGACATGATCGACGCGATGGGCGCGGCGCGATAGCCGGAGGGTGACGTGGCACAGGACCGGGCACAAGAAGAGAACGCGCTGCGTTCGTCATTGCTTCTCAGTGCCATGGATCCGGAAACGGCTCGGTCGCTCATTTCTGTCATGGTCCGCCGCGAGTACACGCGCGGCGCCGTCATCTTCTTCGAGGGCGCGCCTGGCGACGCTCTCTACGTGATCGCCAAGGGCAAGGTGAAGCTCGCCCGCACGGCGCGCGACGGTCGCGAGAACCTGCTCAACCTCCTCGGCGTCGGCGACATGCTCGGCGAACTCAGCGTCTTCGACCCCGGCCCGCGCGTCTCCCGCGCCCACGTGCCGGAGGAGACGGTCGTGTACGAGCTGACCAAGCAGGCACTCGATGCGTGGCTCAAGGATCACATGGAGGCCTCGCGCTACCTGCTGCGCGCGCTGGCCAAGCGTATCCGGCGAACGAGCATCACCATGGCGGACCTGGTCTTCACGGACGTCCCCGGACGCGTCGCGAAGGCCATTCTCGACCTCAGCCACCGGTTCGGCGGTGCGGACCGCGGCCAGGTCATTGTTCGTCACGGACTGACGCAGGAGGAGCTCGCGCAACTCGTCGGCGCATCGCGCGAGACGGTCAACAAAGCGCTCGCGGACTTCGCGAGCCGCGGCTGGATCGACGTGCACATGGGGTCGGTCGTCGTCTACGAGCCCGACCGGCTCCGCGCCCGCGCACGCTAGTTGAGCAGCGCCTCGACCTCGACCTCGACCGGCGCTCCGAGCGGCAACGAAGCGACGCCCACGGCCGATCGTACGTGGACTCCACCGTCGCCGAATATCTCGCCGATCACGCCGCTCGCGCCGTTGAGAACCCCGGCCTGGCCGGTGAAGCCGGGCGCGGACGCGACGTAGCCGACGACGCGCACGATCCGCGCGATGGCGTCGACGCCGCCCGCGACGCTCGCGAGGGCCGCGAGGGCGTTGAGCGCCGCCACGCGCGCACATTCCGTGGCGGTCTCGGGCGGAACCAACCCGTCGCCCTCGCCTACGAGGCCGGTCGCAAGCAACGCGCCGTCGACGACCGGAAGCTGACCGGACGTGCGGATCGTCGACCCGTATCGGACGGCTGGAACGTAGGCCCCGACCGGCGTCGCCACCGCCGGGAGCGCGATGCCGAGTTCGGTCAGGCGGACGGAAGCCGTCACGCTAGGCGTCCTTGGCGCGTTTGAGGTAGGCGACGAGGCCGCCGTTGGGCATCGTCAGCACCTGCACCAGCTCCCAGCCGTCGGATCCCCATTGGTCGAGGATCTGCTTGGTCGCGTGGTCGATGAGCGGGACGGTAGCGTACTCCCAAGTGGTCATATCGCGAGGGTACCGCGCCCGCTCGGCAACTCCGCAGAGTCCTCGTTCGTTGGGCTTCCGACGTAAGGTGGTGCCATGATTCGCTTCCGTCTGCCTCGACGCACGAGGAAGTTGTCCGCATACGAGTTCGTTGGGTCGTTCTTCGCGTTCATTGCGCTCGCGGTTGTGGGCGGAGTCCTGATGTCCGGGCTCGTGATCCCCGCGGTTACGGTCGCGGGGGCCGCGACAAAGGGCGGGATCGAACTCTTCGACGAAATGCCCGCGGACCTCCAGTTCGGCGAGCTCCCGCAGCAATCGAACATCTACTCGGCCGACGGAACGCTCATCGCGCAGTTCTACCTCCAGAACCGCGTTGTCGTTCCGCTTGAGGACATCTCGCCGTGGCTGCAGAAGGCGATCGTCGACGTCGAGGACCGCCGGTTCTGGACGCACCACGGGGTCGACGGTCAGG
>Ga0316575_10000158_pt1 | contig 17085 bp, 19 predicted proteins | sample J5NA_FD_203072 | JGI IMG/M metagenome (GOLD analysis project Ga0316575, IMG submission 203072) | Rhizosphere microbial communities from salt marsh grasses in Alabama, United States - J5-7_050615r2r3 | ecosystem: Host-associated > Plants > Roots > Rhizosphere | place: USA: Alabama | collected...
CTTTCACCGGCACAAAATACACTTTGCTTTTCATGTGGTTAACCTCTCATAAAAAAATAGTTTGTCATGTTGAAAATGAAACTGTTAAACGATCCAGACAAAAAATTCAAACGTAATGTTTCATCCTATAGCGTCGAAATACCCATATCAAGTGGTAAAATTAAACCGATTCCAGAAAAAGCGTAAAGGTCTCAAGGAAAATGATTTTAAAGTCAAACCGGGCTCAATTTTAGAAGATGATATTCGAGAATATTATTTCACCAATCGGTTCAGTTAAATTGAAGAAAAACTGTTGTGAAGTATTTTATCGTAATGTTTCATGTTTTTTCGACGGAATCCGTGGTTCTGCAAAGCCTTTTTTCAGAACTGCGGGTTCCGAAACACATAACATGCTGTTTTCAGAATGTTATGTGCCATCCTGAACCTTCAACGCCCGTTTTTGTGCCTATGAAAGGCGCCATTCCGGTCTCAATCATTCTGACACGTTCGCCGGTTTAATAAAAGAGTGTAAAATAACAATCTCTTACGATTTGGCACGAAACCTGCTCATTTCACCTTTCCAGCAGATTTAATCAATGAAAACATGGATTGAATAAAGGAGACGAACATGGGCTGGAAATTTTGGCAAAAGAATCAAACCTCGACGCCGGCAGGGGGCAAAACTCGAAGGCTGAGCAAGCCGAGCGATCTTCCCCATGAAATCGGCCGGTATTTGGTCGTGGATCAAGATTTGGATCCGGATTGGGTATGGAGTCTGAAATGCGTAAAAAAACCGAGGGAAAACGCCAAAAGCGCTTTCGATGTCCGCATCTTCAGCTCGGCCACCACGGCACAGCACAATGTGAAAGTCAGAGACTATACTTCGCTGGACAACCACATGGACCTGGTCATATTTGCCGGCTGGTATGACAAGCAGACACGACATGTCCAACTGGAGCGGCTCATCAGGGAAGCCGTGTAGAATTCATCTCAAAAAGTTTTTTTCGCCCGATCTGCCGGAGGCGGACAAGTATCGGCGCTGAGTCCTCGCCTAACGCTATCGATATACTCGAGTATGCACGTCGAAGACTTGTACGCCTTTGGAGGATACCGTTAATGAACGAGGCGGGTTGACCCTCTGTTTCGATTTTGGCATGTTCGCCCGTCACATCGAACCTTCCTCTTTTGTCCGCTATCCCTCATATGCCATGTTTTAAATTTCTATCGGACTTCGCAAAAAATTCTTGACTAATTCTATTTCCTAATTTAAATACATATTTGAATTAATTTAAACAGGAGACGCCTGATGAGAAAACAACGCATCGACGGTCAGGAAACACGTCGGAACTTGTTGGCCTCAGCCAGTGAAATCTTTGCCAAAAAAGGATTCAGGGATGCCACCATTGCGGAGATTTGCCGCCAGGCCAATGCCAATGTGGCCGCCGCAAATTATCATTTTGGCGGCAAGGAGGCCCTTTATGTGGAGAGCTGGCGCTTTGCCTTTGCAAAATCCTTGAATACGTATCCGCCCAATGGCGGGGTGGCCGAAGATGCTCCCATTGAAGAGCAGCTGCGGGGGCGGATCATGGCCATCATGCGGCGTGTCATTGATCCTCAAAGTTATGAATTGGATATTTTTTACAATGAGATGGCCAACTCGACGGGATTGCTGGCCGAGACCGTGCAACAGTCGATAGAACCGATCTTTAGGGGATTTGCCGCTATTGTCAAGGAATTATTAGGAACACAGCCGTCCGAACAGCAGGTTCGGCTTTGCATTATGAGCATCCACGCCCAATGTTTCGGTCCGTTGATGCGCGAACGGCGCCGTAAAATCATTTCCCCGGATCCGTTGCCGGCAAGATCCGAATGGAATTTGGATGATCTGGAAACACTGGTAGACCACGTAACACGCTTCAGCCTGGCAGGCATCCGAGAAATTCGAAGTCGGGTGGAAAGTGCGGTGATCGCTGAACAACACGCTTAATTCCGAACAAAGGAAGGATTTCGTTATCTCCAAGAGGACAATTATGAAACCCAAGATCAAAACAATCATTGCAGTGCTGGTCGTTTTTGGGCTGATCGGCGCAACGGTTGCCTGGTATCAGAAAAGTGGCGCCGAAGATGGGAACAATTTTCGCACCGCCCAGGTGACCCTGGGCGACTTACGGCTCAACATCAGCGCCACAGGCACGGTAGAGCCGGAAGAAGTGATCGATGTCGGCGCCCAGGTCGCCGGCAGAATTCTGTCATTTGGAAAAGATGTCAACGGCAAGACCGTGGATTACGGCTCTGTGGTGGACGAAGGAACAGTCCTTGCCCGCATCGACGATTCGATTTATTCTGCTGACGAAGCCAGTGCCGAGGCCCAGGTTCAATCCGCCAAAGCCGGCATTCAGCGTGCCCAAGCCGACTTGAATCAAATGAAAGCCAAACTTCACCAGGCCGAACGGGACTGGCAGCGCGCTCAAAAGATCGGGCCTTCCGAGGCCTTGTCCCAGGCCAGCTACGATGCCTACAAGTCCAATTACGAGACAGCCAAGGCCAACGTTGCGGTGGGCGAAGCAGCCATTTTACAGGCCAAGGCCAACCTTGCTCAGGCCCAGGCCGAACTGCAGCGCGCCCAGCGCAACCTAAGCTACTGCACGATCAAATCGCCGGTAAAAGGCGTCATCATCGACCGCCGTGTCAATATCGGCCAGACCGTCGTAGCGAGCCTGAACGCCCCCAGCCTGTTTTTGATCGCCAAGGATCTGACGCGCATGCAAGTCTGGGTGGCGGTCAATGAAGCGGATATCGGCAAAATTTATCCGGGCCAGCCGGTGAGATTTACCGTGGATGCATTTCCGGGTGAAACCTTCACTGGAAGTGTCGGCAAAGTTCGGCTGAATGCCTCTATGACCCAGAACGTGGTCACCTATACCGTGGAAATCATTACCAGCAATTCAAACGGACGTCTGCTGCCTTATCTGACAGCCAATGTGCAGTTCGAGTTAAAGCATCTCAGTAATGTATTGCTGGTGCCCAACCTCGCTTTGCGTTGGAACCCCAAGACCGATCAGATCGAACCCAGTTTACGAAAAGCCTTTGAAAAATCCGATGCAAAGACGGATCGCGAGACGGATCGCGCGTTTGCCGGAATGCGCCGGAGCGTCGTTTGGGCGGTTCAAGGACAGTACGTTAAGCCGATACCGGTAACTGCCGGTTTAAGCGACGGTACAATGACCGAGATTCAAGGCCAGGGCCTGTCTGCCGGTTTGTCGGTGGTTACCGGCATCCGGGATAAAGAGACCGCATCTTCCGATACCAGAAACCCGTTCACGCCTCAGTTTTTGCGACGCAGCCGAACTCAAGAATCGGGGGCGTCTTCGGGCCGGAGTGGAGCAAAATAATCATGGAACCGATCGTCAAGCTGAACGACATTTACAAGACCTATCAAATGGGCGACATCGACGTTCCCGTGCTCAAGGGCGTTTCGCTGACGGTGGCACAAGGTGAAATGGTGGCGTTGATGGGTTCTTCCGGGTCAGGTAAGAGTACGCTAATGAACATCCTGGGGTGTCTTGACAGGCCCAATTCGGGATCTTATTGGCTTGACGGTGAAGAAGTGGCCCAACTTTCCGCCAACCAGCGCGCTTTGCTGCGCAACCGCAAACTGGGATTTGTTTTCCAAAATTTTAACCTTCTGCCGCGTACCAGCGCCCTGGATAATGTGGCCATGCCGTTGTTGTACTCGGCCGGTCACATTTCAGATCGTAATGCCCGGCAGCGGGCCACGGAGATGCTGGGCCGCGTCGGTCTGCAGGAACGCATCAATTATGAACCGTCGCGCCTTTCCGGCGGCCAGCAGCAACGGGTGGCCATCGCCCGGGCATTGGTCAACCGACCCTCTTTGCTGCTTGCCGACGAACCCACCGGCAACCTCGATTCTCGCACCAGCCAGGAGGTTCTGGGAATGATCCGGCAACTCAATCAAAAGGAAGGTATTACCATCATTATGGTCACCCACGACCCCGCAGTGGCGCGGCACGCCGGGCGCATCATCCACATCCACGACGGTGTCATTGTTGACGGTGCATTTAGCGGCGTGGCCGAGCCCCATGAAGCTCCGGCAAAATCCGGAATTTCGCCGGAAAAAGAAAAGGAAGCAAAATGAAAGGCTACCGCATCATTCAAACAGCCATAAAAGCCCTTCGGCGCAACCCGATGCGGGCGATGCTGACCACATTGGGCATCGTGATCGGTGTCGGCGCCGTCATCGCCATGATGGAGATCGGCGCCGGTTCCTCGGGAGCCATTCGAAAGGCGATTTCCAGCATGGGCGCCAATGTCCTGAATATAAGACCCGGTGCGGCTTCAAGCGGCGGCGTGACCTTCGGAGCGGGAAGCGGCATCAGCCTCACTCCGGATGACTGCGAGGCCATTTTACGGGAATGCCCGGCCGTTCGTAACGCTTCTCCCCTTGTCCATACCCGGGCCCAGGTGGTTTACGGAAACCGCAACTGGGTGCCGACGTTCATCGACGGCGTTTCACCGGCATTTCTGGACGTGCAGAACTGGACCATCGAGGAGGGAGAAAGCATTACCAATCGCGATGTACTCAACTCCAACAAGGTTTGCATACTGGGAAAGACGCTGGTGCGTGAGCTGTTTCAGGGAGAATCACCCTTAGGAAAGGAGATCCGCATCAAGAACGTTTCCTTCCGGGTTGTGGGCGTGTTGAAGACCAAAGGCGCCAATATGATGGGCATGGACCAGGACGACATCATCATCGCGCCGTGGACCACTATCAAATACCGGGTGACGGGCGCCGCACTCGAAAACACCAACCAGAGTTCGTCGAGCAGTTCTTCAAGCAGCACGGTGAATACGCTGAGCAACCTTTACCCGGGCGGCCAACCCAGCCTCTACCCGGAGCGGTCGGAAATCCAGGCTGCCGACAATCCCATGCCGGTCCGTTTTGCCAGTATCGATCATATCCTGGCGGCGGCGCGGAGCACGGCTGACATTCCCGCTGCGATACGCCAGATCACCGCAGTGCTGCGCGAACGTCACCATATTCGCCCGGGCCAGCCGGATGATTTCAGCATTCGCGACATGACGGAGATGACCAACACCCTTTCGTCCACCACGACCATGATGACCAATCTTTTGCTGTGTGTGGCCATGATCTCTCTGGTGGTGGGCGGCGTCGGTATCATGAATATCATGCTGGTTTCGGTTACGGAGCGGACCCGCGAGATCGGTTTGCGTATGGCCGTGGGCGCTCGAAGCCGCGACATCCTGCGGCAGTTTCTGGTGGAAGCCGTGGTCCTCTGCCTGGTCGGCGGGGCCTTGGGAATTCTTCTGGGCCACGGCGGCTCATATTTGGTCCGACTGTTCCTTCACTGGCCGGTGGAAACCTCTGTTACGGCGATTATTGCCGCCGTAGCGGTCTCTGCCGGTGTCGGCATTGTCTTTGGATTTTATCCGGCCTGGAAGGCCTCGCTCATGGATCCCATCGAGGCCTTGCGCTACGAATAAGCGTCTTTCAAATAAAGGAAATAGCAATGTTTCATATGGGTTACGCGTCATCGATAGATTTCAAAATCTCGCGCAAGGAGTCTTTTAGAGAATTTCCGAAAGCCAGTCGTTTACGTCATCTCGCAAAACGCTTACTGGTCCTGACGGCCTGTTTCGGTGTGGTCATGATATACAGCTGCGCAGTGGGTCCCGATTTTCACCGGCCGCAGGTATCGGTGCCCGCCGGCTGGGCCGGCCCCACCGCCAAACCCGCAGAGCACCCGAAAACACCCGGTGGCCGGGAATTGGCCGACTGGTGGACGCTTTTTCAAGATCCCATCTTAACGTCGCTCATAAACCGAGCCGTCTCTTCCAATCTTGATCTCAAGTTGGCCGAGGCCCGCATTCGGGAGGCCCGAGCAGCCAAAGGCGTAGCCGCCGGGGGTTTGGGTCCGACGCTCGATGCCTCGGGTTCTTATCAGCGTAGCCGATTTTCCGCCGCGAGTGGAACGGGTTCTTCCAGCGTGGATCAATACCAGGCCGGTTTCGACGCCGGTTGGGAAATCGATATTTTCGGCGGGCAGAGGCGGAATCTGGAAGCTGCCGACGCCGATCTTCAAGCGGCCGTCGAGACCCGGCGGGATGTTCTGGTGAGCTTGACAGCCGAAGTAGCGCGAAACTATATAAACCTGCGTGCCTTCCAGCAGCAAATCGTCATTACCCAAAAGAACCTTGAGGCTCAGCGGCACAGCGCAAAACTGACCCGGCAGCGGTTCGAAGGTGGATTTGTCAGCGGTCTGGATGTCGCCAACGCCGAGGCCCAAAGCGCCACCACCGCCGCTCAAATCCCCTTACTGGAGTCATCGGTCCAACAGGCGATTTACAGCCTGAGTGTTCTTTTAGGTGAACCACCGGTATCTTTGGCAGCAGAACTATCTCCAACGGGAACCATTCCTAGCGCTCCGCCGGAGGTGCCTGCCGGCGTACCCTCCGAACTGATGCGCCGGCGGCCGGATATCCGCAGGGTGGAAGCACAAATCCATGCGGCTACGGCACGCGTTGGCGTGGCTGCGGCTGAACTGTTTCCCAAGTTCACCATTGCCGGTTCGGCGGGCTATCAATCCGGGAAATTCAGTTCCTGGTTCGACTGGGCCTATCGATTCTGGTCTTTTGGTCCATCATTGAGCTGGCGTTTGTTTGAAAGCGGCCGTATCCGCGCCGGTGTGGAGTTGCAAAAAGCGTTGCAGGAGCAGGAAGTCATCACCTATCGTCAAACGGTGTTATCCGCCCTCCAGGAGGTCGAAAATGCCCTGATCGCATCCGCCAAGGAACAGGCGCATCGAGAGGCGCTGGTAACCGCTGTCGTCGCCAATCGCAAGGCCGTAGCCTTGGCCGAAACCCTTTACACCGAGGGGCAGACCGACTTTTTAAATGTACTTCAGGCCCAGGGTGCTCTCTACGCCACCGAAGACGCACTGGTACAGAGCACCAGCACCGTTTCCACCAATCTGGTGGCCCTTTACAAAGCCCTCGGCGGCGGATGGCGGAATGATCCCACAGTAAAAGCGACTGCGCTAGCAGAATAAAATCAAGAAAAAATAACGCGTTGCGTTACAACGATCAAAACCCCGCAAAATAGAGATTTACCATTTTAATCAAAAAAGAAAGGGGGGGGAACTCCCCCCTTTCTTACAATCATGAGTTAAAATCAGCGTCTGTCGCGTGCTGCAATAGGTCCAGGTATTATTTAACCCCCAGCTTTGCCAGCGTTTCCTTGTCCGCCTTTCCGGTTGGCTTTAGGTTGTTATCTTTCTGGTATTTCATAAGTGCCTGACGTGTGTGCTTACCCATTATGCCGTCTTCGGAGAGCTTAAAACCGGCACCGTTGAGCGCTTTTTGCACGGACATGATTTCTTCGCTCTTCATGGTTTTCTTGGCCGTTTTCTTATGCATCTTCGCTGGTTTCATGGGTGCTTTCATTTCAGGCTGTGCTGCAGGCTTTGTCATTTTCTGAGCGGCGGAAACGCTTTTTACGCTCCCAAAAAACATTGGCCCGGCAACAAAAGCCAAGAAGCAGATAAAAATAATACCATAAATCACTCGACTCGTTTTCATAACTTCCTCCTTTCAAATAGCTTGCTCGATTATTTAAAAAAATGCGAAAAAGATCATCATTTCTGATCCGGAATGGTTCAGCAAATTACATGCCAGAACAATATCATATTGATATAGTGAAGTTTTTTATCGTTTGCTCGGAAATTTTCATATGAATTGGAACTGCGAATTCTGAATCTTTATGACAGGGTTGGTTCTTGCCAATTTCAGAGAGTTCAGGGTGCTGTAAATATTCTCATGCCAAAAGGCCCGATTGTGCGGTAAGGTTGCTATTTGATTTGATATCACTTATGTTAATCTGGCATAACGCTTAAGCGTGCATCGTAAGCGTACTTATTCAACTCGAGATATGTCCGAGAAGAACTGTTGATTCCGATTTTGGGTAGAAGTGGTTTCAAAACCTCCCCTGGGACTCAATCTCTGTGTTGGACCGAGACGATCAATCCTCGAAATATTCCGGATATTCTTGCGGTTGGCCGCCTCAGTCCGTCTTGACCTTAAACCCGATTGAAGGTTTTGAAAACCCTTCTAATGAGAACTTTAAGTTCCTAAGCTTATTCAAAATCCCCCTTTTGTCGACAAGGTCCGTCCACAAGGCGAACCCGCTATCACCTATTTTAGTGTCATCCGGCGAAACCGCTTTCATGAATTGATGGGTTGACATTTTAAAAGGACATACTACCATAAAGCATTGCAATTGAACGCTTCATATGCGCGAGATATCCGGGGCAAAAACCTTCGGATGGATATTGCTGGCCCATTAAAGGAGATGAAAATGTTTGATGAAAACGCACTCGACACTGTCGATCTGTCGGTAAAACAAGATACTCTTTACCTGGAAGAGTCTTTCACCGACCTTGATATGGCTTCTATCCGACGATTGACGCCGGTCAAACCCAACGGGTTGAAAGATAAAAGCCGAAAACAGATTTTTATAGGGCATTTGAGTTTAATGACCCCTCAGGGACCGCTCCCTGTTCAGGCGCCGATCGAAGCCAGGAACCTCAAGGAAGCCATGGATATGTATCCTGAAGCGATGAAATCGGCTCTGGAAAAGATGGAAGCAGAACTCAAAAAAATACAGCAAAAACAAGATTCCCGCATTATCGTTCCCGGAAGTTGATGCCGTTTCCTGTATAAGCCTCAGGTGCAGCATAATGGAACGAAGGTGAATCGATTGGGTTATAAAAAGGAGATGATAATGAAAAAAGTAGATTATATGTCTATTGCAGACAAAGCAATGGAACAGATAAAAAAGGGGGCATTTTTGACGGTAAAATCACATGAGGGACTCAACACCATGACCATCGGCTGGGCGGCCATCGGTTTTATCTGGACAAAGCCTGTCTTTATGATTGCTGTCAGAAATTCCCGGTATACCTATGAGATCATAGAAAAGGCCAAAGATTTCACCGTATCGGTTCCATCGAGCGACATGCACGACGCGGTAATGTTTTGCGGGACCAAGTCCGGAAGGGATGTGGATAAATACAAGGCCTGCAATTTGAAACTTGTTGACAGCCAGACGGTGGTTTCACCGATTATCGGCACCCCCGGCATCCATTTTGAATGTAAAATTGTATATAAATCCGCCATGGATCCGGATTATCTGGATGAAGCATACATGAAATTATATCCGCAAAACGATTATCATACGCTGTATTTCGGTGAAATCCACGAGTGCTACGAGATTGAATAGGCGTTCAAAAATATACATGAAAATTCCTCCGGCAGATCAAAACCGACTTTAAAAATGACCTGTATAATCTGCTTGACTTTTTTCAACAATATCTTATAATTCGATTAATCAATAAAGGCCCGTCCTTAATTGGCGGGCCAGTTTCGTTCTGAAGGAAATATCCATTTGTTAAAGTGGCATCCTGCAGTTTGGAACTATGAGAATTCTTTTGAAAGGAGGATGCCCATATGACGAATGGAATCGTAAAATGGTTTAATAGCAGCAAAGGCTATGGATTCATCGAACAGGAAGATGGTCCGGATGTGTTCGTACATCATTCGGGGATAAATGCAACTGGTTTCAAAACGCTGAATGAAGGCGACCGGGTTACCTTTGACATAGAACAGGGACAAAAAGGCCCGGCTGCAACCAATGTCACGGTGGTCTAACTCAAATTTTTATCACGATTAAGGGGCATCCCCCAGCAATGGGGGATTGCCCTTATTTTTTTACGAGGAAAATTTTTCATGTTTTATGAAGCAATATTTCAGCCGTCGGACAAAATGAATTACAACACTGATGCGAAAAGACTTGCAGGAAAACGAATTGCCGTACAAGATGGATGGCTCATTGAAGACGGCCCTTTTAAGGGGCAGCACTGCTTTTATATCCCCAACTCAACCGTTGGTTGGATCCCCCAATGCGATCTTTTGGAGTTGAAGCCGATATCCCTTGCCAGGTGGCAGGAAATTGATAAGAGTTTAGGGCTCAATGGTTAATCCTTAAGCGCATTTTGTTTTGTCGGATTGATTTTTGCTAAAAATCCTTTACAAAACCTTTCGGCGTGAAGTACATCCGTTAATCGAAATCGACGGACAAAGCGGCTTTTGGGCAAATAACCGGCATGGAGCTCGTGTCATTTGCATATCCCAGGGATGATTTGATGAAAACGAGTGATCTCAAAAAAAGAACCGGCATTGCCGGCATACTTGAAAAGGCGGAAATCAAGGAGTATTTTAATACCCTTTTTATCTTGGTCGGCGGTATTGAGTTTGTTATATTTATTGCCCATTTCATCGGTTCTTTAGGGCCCGAAAAGGGTCCGTTTCCCTGGAAACAATATTTCTTCGTTGCTTTTATGGCGCCGATCGTATTGATGTTTATCATCGGACTTATTGTCATCGGGTTTAATTTCTATCTTTACGGCAGTCAACAGGCGCCTTTTGATCTTGACGAGAATCCCTTTGTCGGGACCAAAATGAAACGATTCGGACATAGTTTCAAATTTTTATTTTCCATCATTCAACAGATGCCGGTTCTTGCCGGCTTATTTATTTTGGGAATCGGTTCGGTTGTTTTATTCAAGCTCGATGTTATCCTGAAAATATTGGGACATATTGGCGAAAAGACGGCATTTTATGCCTTCATTCTTCTTTGTGCGCTGGTAACCGGAGTGGTGATTTTCTTGATTTTTTGGCTCTACTGGCAGTTTAAGCTTCAAAGATACAATATACAGAAAGAATGGGAATATAAACAAAAAGTGATCGAGATGTCGGGTCTCATCATTCTCGATGATCATACGGTGTGTAATCAAGAGGGGAAAGTCATCTCCTATGACGGATCGATCAAATCGCCGGAGGAGAAAAAGAACACGGGGCTGCTACCCGTAGACAAACTGCTGCTGAAATAATGCAGCCAGACATTCAACGTTCCGCGTGCCCGCCGACATAGGTTTTTTTATTTCTTGGTTCGCAGTAGATCATGATATACTCGGGTCAGGCGGATAAAAGCGTCATGATCGCCGCCTTTGTCCGGGTGAAGCTTTTGGATCCTTTTCCTGTAGAGCCGGACCAGGTCTTTTCTGCTCATCTGTTTCAAGGACTCCGGGGATGCTTTGAAAAGAGCGCCGACTTTGCTCAGATCGGTTTCCCGGAATTTTAAGGGAGGACGGTAGTCCCTGTGACTGTTGATAAATTTTCGAATATATTCTTCAATAAATGATTTCGGGGCGTAATCGTAATCGAAATACATGACCACGTAACGAACCAGGTATTCGTGCAAGACATCCCCGGTTTCCATGCCGTTCCAGTACATTCGATCGCTGTTGAGACGGCAGATTTCTTCCAGGAAATGCTCATCCACCGCCCTTTGATCCAGCATTTTCGGTGCTGTTTGGGCGAACCACTGCGTAAAAAAACCCTGAAGGTTAAAGATGACGTAGGTATAGGTTTTATATTCCCGGACATTCAGGATTTTTTCCATCTCCATGAATTGTTGTTCGATCTCGTCTCTAGATTTATCCGCCAATATCCGGAAGAGTTTTTGGGGTACGCAACCGATATTATGCTGGTTCGTCCGTCCGCACCTTAGGTAAAGGATTCGACGCCGATCGAAAATGTGATACTTTACCGGGGCTGTATTTTTGGCAGTTTGGCTTTTTCTTCGTTTAAGGCTTTTCTGACGGTTTCGAAAAGTATCCAGCGCTCTTTTGATGCCCGGATCCAGAAAGCGCCAGAATATATCTTCCAGTTCATCACCTCTCGGATAAACATCCAGCGCATTCAATCGCTCTTCCACGGATTCATGGATATAAAATGAATTTCCCCCGGGATAAATTATATATCGGCCGGGATCGGTTCCAAGATCAAAAAGATTTCGACTCAAAAACCGGTTCTGATGGGAATATGTTTCACGAATGAAATAATGCGTCCGGCCGTTGATTTGTTTTGTAGCAAGATACACGATGACTGTCCTGTAAGGATTTGCTCGAATATTTCATGCGTTTTCGCGATTACGTTCCGACATAAACCCGCTTGACCCGCGCCGAAACGCCGCAGGTCAGTTCGTAGGGTATCGTGCCGATACTTTCAGCGATGTCAAGGACTTGTATGGAATCCTTTTCATCATCACCCCATATCATTACCGGATCGCCGGGATGAATCGGATCTTCTCCGACATCGATCATTATATGATCCATGGTGACCCGGCCGACCAAAGGATACCGCTTTCCTCGAATCGACACCTGGGCGTTATTGCTCAAGCTGCGTCGAATTCCATCGGCATATCCGACGGGCAAAACGGCGATGGTCGTGGGTTTTTTCGATATCCATTGTCTTCCGTAACTCACCGGAAAATCGGCGGGAATTTTTCGAAGATGGGCAACAAATGTTATCAGGGTCATGACCTGTCTGATGTCTATCGAACGAGAAGCTTCTGATGACGGATAGTGTCCGTACAGCAAAATGCCGGGACGTACCGCGTCAAATGTGCTATCCGGTAAATCCAGAACAGCCCCGCTATTGGCCATATGAATGACAGGCGGCATTTTGCCTTTTTCTTTCACCTGGCGAAGAATTTCATGAAACCTTGACAATTGCAAGTTCGCGTAAGTTTTGTCCGATTCGTCAGAGGTGGAAAAATGTGAATAGAGTCCTTCCCAGACACAGTATTTGGACGCCGAAAGCACATCGAAAAAATCGGGTTCCTGATCGAACAGAACGCCGATTCTCCCCATTCCGGTGTCAATGTTCACATGCACATTCGCCGGTTTTTCCTGACCGGCCTTTTCAATCCAGCGGATGTCTTCTATTCCGAAAAGGCTGATCCTGAATCCGGCTTTTATGGCCTCCGGGATTTCATTGGGAAACAACCGTCCAAAAATCAATATGGGTTGGGATATCCCACTTTCTCTGAGTTCCAAGGCTTCTTGGAACTGCGCCACCGCAAATCTTGTAACCCCTTCTTTTACAAGCCGCCGGGTTACGGCGCCGGCGCCGTGTCCGTATGCATTCGCCTTAACCACCGGGATGATATCGGCAGGCGCCGCTTTTTTCCGGATGGCATTGACGTTATGAACAAGATGGTTCAGGTTGATTTGGGCAACTGTCTTTGACGTCATTGATCCGCCTTTCGGCTTCGTTTTTTAAAATTTGATTCGCTCACTTTAGGTTTCAGTAATATATTATCGATCAGGCGGGCTTTTCCGACCTTTACGGCAAGGGCCATTCGAGCCGGTCTGTCGATGGTTTCCATATCGTCGAGGGTTTCCGGATCACAGATGGCGATATAGTCGATCTCGGTTTCCCGGTGGGATCGGATCATTCTTGCCGCTGTATCGATGATTCCGAAAGTGTCTTTTTGCCCGTTTTCAACAAGCTCCTGTGCTTTTTGCAATGACTGGTTAAGGGCCAGCGCACTTATTCGCTGATTTTCGCTCAGGTACGTGTTGCGTGAACTCATGGCGAGCCCGTCTGTCTCCCTGATGGTTCGAGTTCCGACAATTTTTATTTCAAAATTGAGATCACGCACCAATTGACGGATGACCATAAGCTGCTGATAATCTTTTTCGCCGAAAATCGCTACGTGTGGTTTAACGATGTTAAACAGTTTTGTAACGACGGTGGCGACACCTCTGAAAAACACCGGTCTCGACAGGCCGCAGAGGTGTTTCGGGAGTTTTTCCAGTTCGACAAAAGTCTGAAAGTTTTCCCCATACATCTCTTGTGCATCCGGAGAGAACACCGCGGTGACACCTTCTTTTCGAAGCAGGTCAAGGTCCCTCTCAAAATCTCTGGGATAGCTCTCCAAATCTTCACCCGGGCCGAACTGTGCGGGATTTACGAAAATACTCACCACCAAATCTTCACCGTAAGCTCGACCTTCTCTGATCAGGGACAAATGTCCCTCATGGAGAAATCCCATGGTGGGGACCAAAACGACGGTTTTCCCTTCTTGGCGCATTTTATCGGATCGCGCCTGCATATCTTTTATGACGGTTATGATTTCCACGGCATCTATCCAATGTATATTTATCTGTTTTGTGTTGATCGATCAGGATTTTAATTAACATAAATCAAGGGCAATCCAAAGTCAATCAGAGCGGGCAAGAGATCGAAATAAGAGGATTATTTTTTGAGCATTACGCAGTTATCGGACAAAAAGACCATTTATGGATGGACACTAGTTGACAAACATAACCGATATGTCCTTTGCCAGATGGAACACTTTTTGAGAGACACTTCCCAACAAAAATTCCTTAATTCCGGATACCCCCCTTTTCCCCATGACAATAATATTATAACCGGACTGGGATTCTTTGATGATATCCCTGGCAACGCCGCTTTTTTTAACTTCTGCTTTAATGGTGATATGTTGTTCGTCAAATCCTGCATTCATAAGCAGGGCTTTACTTTTTTGCATTGCGTTTTCCACCAGTTCTTTCTTTTTCTCTTCGAGCAGGCAAAAAGAACTTTGTTCAGTAATAAAGTAAGGCGTTAATTCAGGACTGTTCATTTCACACATGGCTGCCGTATCTTGAACAACATTAAACAAGGTGATTTGGGTGTCCGGGGTAAAGGTATCCGCTACAAAATCAACGGCGCGCATCGCATTTTCGGAATCATCAATCGCCACTAAAATTTTTTTAGCCATCGTTTATCTCCTTCCTTTAAACTGATATCCTGAAGCGGGCTTGTGTTCACATGACGTATGCCAGCTTGCAGTGATAACTTCAAGAAAATTTCATGTTTGGGTTAAAATTGTTACTCAGATTCAAAGGTTCAGGGTTCAATGGTACATGGTACAATGTCTATGGTTTTGCTAGAAATGGTTTCAAAATGTAGGAAAGGCGGGATGAAAATTTAGCCGACGCATGGCAGGGGGTCTGGGTAGTTTACCGTCTTGCCCAGGACCAAAGCGGGCAGCCGCTGCTGCAATGTGCGACTCTGGGTATCGTGAAACGCTTCATAACATTCACCTCCTGTTAGGGTTTCTCCGAGATGACGGCATTCATAGCGCAATATTCTTTATTTTTCCGCCCATTGACGGAGAAATCGAATAATACGGGTCCGTACATGTGGTTGAAACCGGTTCTTCGGGAATCGATTCCTTCAGGCTTTTGTACCGGCAACGTAAACATGTCCAATATTCCCAATGCTTTTTACTGGCATGATCCAGACAGTTTCCATAGTAGGGACAAAAGATGTTTTTATAGCCTTTGGTGTGAATAGGCTTTCTATATGTTCTCATTCGTATACTCCCTGTTTAGGGCTAATGTACTGAAGGTGCCTGATAACACGACCTATTTATAATACCACAATGTGGTTATGTCAACTGTTTTTTAGCGCGGGTTTACGTTTCTTTACGAAAACAGGCAGAATCATAATGGATTCTGCCTGTTTTAATATCTGTATTTTCGTGAAGTCATTGAAATTGATCGATGATCGCCGTCGTTCAATCATTTAGTGAATGAGCACTTCGACAGCATCTTCCATCGGATCTTTAAAGGGTACAACCACTTTCAGCAATCCATTCTCATAGGTCGCTTCAGCATTGTTCGGATTTACGGGGCAGCAGAAAGCACCGGCGCTAACATAATCGAATTCTTCTCTTGCTGCGCGCAGGTTGAAACTGTCGTCAAGCAATTTTAAACTGATATTTTCTTTTTTCACGCCCGGAATCGTGATTTCAAGATTTAGATGATTGCTGCCCTCGTCAACATAAGAACATACGTCAGCAGCGACTCTTCTTCGTTCATCTGCCATATTGATCACCTCCTCAATAGGATTCAATCTCAACCATGAAAAACGGTTTGTATTTCATCTCGTTATGACCCGCAGGCTGATCGATGCCTGTCATATGTATTACAATAATAACTAAATAATGAAATGCAACGAGAAGATCGGTTCAACCTCGTAATCCGTGTTCACTCCGGCAACGCAACCATGAAGATCATCACAATGTTTGTCCTATAAACCCGTCTCCCCGGTAACGATCACAGATTTTTCCCATGTGTTTCAAGGTATTCCGAGACACCCTCGGCTGTCGGTTTCATGCCGCTTTCGCCTTTTTGCCACCCGGCAGGACAAACCTCTCCATATTTTTCGGTAAATTGCAGCGCATCAACAAGCCGGAGCATTTCATCCATATTTCGTCCCAACGGCAGGTTGTTCACCACCTGGTGCTGAACGATCCCTTCCTTGTCAATGAGAAAAGAAGCCCTCATGGCCACGCCGGTATCAGGATGTTCAATGCCATACATTTTTGTAATATCCCGCTTGAGATCTGCAACCATAGGAAAATGAACCCGGCCGATGCCCCCTTTTTCGACCGGCGTTTCGCGCCATGCAAAATGGGTAAACTGCGAATCGATGGAAACACCGACCAGTTCTACGGATCGTTCTTTGAATGTTTCGAATCGGTGGTCAAAAGCGATAATTTCAGTCGGGCAGACAAACGTAAAATCCAGGGGCCAGAAAAACAGGACGACGTACTTTCCCCGAAGATCGGACAATTTGAAGTCTTCCTTTATAATACCGTTGGGCATGACCGCAGGAGCAGTGAAATCCGGCGCTTGGGTTGCGACGAGTATGCTCATGATATCCTCCTTTCTATAGTTCTTCCATATCGAATTCCTTAAAATTAAACCAATATCCGGTATGCGTGATATAGTCCAGTTCGGCCTGAACCGCTGCAATGTGATTCTCTTCAATCTCCAGAAAACGGGCAAACATTTGTTGACCTTCCAGGGTCATTTTTTTTACCATTTCTTCGTAAAAATTGCTGGTTTCAACTTCTGCCTGAAGCGCTCTGCCGAGAATGACTTTTATACTGCTAAGATCCTCGGTTGATATGCGCGCCTTAATTTTTTCAGAAGCCTTTTGAACCATCTCCTTTGGCGGAACTATGGAATCGAGTTTTTCCACAGACAGCTTCCCGCTTTTTCGCCAGGACTTGAGTCTTTCCTGTAAATAATCGAGATGATGTTGCTCATCATCTCCCATCATATTGAAAAAACGCCGACCTTCGTGATC
>Ga0316575_10000159_pt1 | contig 17069 bp, 17 predicted proteins | sample J5NA_FD_203072 | JGI IMG/M metagenome (GOLD analysis project Ga0316575, IMG submission 203072) | Rhizosphere microbial communities from salt marsh grasses in Alabama, United States - J5-7_050615r2r3 | ecosystem: Host-associated > Plants > Roots > Rhizosphere | place: USA: Alabama | collected...
GGGCACGTCCACACCCTCGGACAGGCAGCGGGCGTTGGAGAGCACGCGGCAGACGCTCGGGTCTGCGACGTCGGCCTTGAGCCACGCGAGCTTCTCGTTGCGCAGCAGGGCGTTCTGGGTGCCGTCGACATGCTCGGCTTCGCAGTGGAGGGTCGGGCCGTCCTTCGCCTCGGCCGCAAGTTCGCGACTGATGTCGTCGAATGCCTTGGCAACGCTCGCCGAGCCCTTGATCGTGGAGGAGAACGCGACGGCGCGACGCATCGGGGCGGCGTCGTCCCCGAAGTCGCCAGCGCTCCCTCGCTTCGACAGCGCGTTCCAACAGCCCACCAGTTTCGCGGCGTCGTCCAGGTTGATCTCCAAGTTCTCGTCCGCGAGCTGGCTTTGGAGGGTGCGGCTCGCGTACTCCTCGGAGATGTTGAGAATGAGGACCTTGTAGTCGGTGAGAAGGTTCTGGTCGACGGCCTTGCCGAACGTCAGTTCGTGGAAGGCCGGGCCGAACGTCTTCTCATCGTCCATGGACGCCAGGGTGACCGCACCCTCGTCGGCCTTCTTCTTCGCGTCCGATCCGTAGACGCGAGGCGTAGCCGTCATGTAGAGCCGCTTCGCCCCGTGGATGAGGTCGTTGCGGTGTACCTTGACGAAGTCCGACTCGTCTTCGTCCGCGAGCGTCGCACCAGTAGTGCGGTGCGCCTCGTCGCAGATGATGAGGTCGAAACCGGGAAGACCTTGCTTCTGGGCTCCCGCGATTACGTCGATGGATTGGTAGGTCGAGAAGGTCACCGTGACCCTCTCCCGGTCAAGCGCCGGGTCGCCGTGCGCCGCTACCTTCTCCGCCGTCGTCGTCGGCGGGATGACGAGGTCGTGCGCGCTAATGTCCTCCGAAGCGTTCTTCGTACGACGCCCCTTACCGACCGACGTGTCCGAGCATACGGCGAGGAAACGCATCGGGGTCTCGGTCTGCGCCGACCACTCCCGGAGCGACTGCGAGATGAGCGAGATGGACGGTGCGAGGAATAGGACGCTCCCGCCCGCAGCGACCGTCTCCTCCACGAGTTTCAGAGCGGTGAAGGTCTTGCCCGTCCCGCAGGCCATGATGAGCTTGCCTCGGTCATGGTCGGCGAAGCCGGCGACCACGTCGTTGATGGCCTCGCGCTGGTGCTTGCGCACGCCGTGGCGCTTCTTGCGCTTGAGTTCCGTAGGCCACTGACCATTGTGGAGCAGCGCCCACTCGACCGGCCCGTCCGCGAGCTCCTGGAGCCCGATGCGAGCCACGTCGATCTGCTGGCCACTGAGCGCGTCCTCGGCGTTGCTCGACCACTTGTCCGTCGTCGAGATGATCAGGCGCGAGGTGAACGGCGCCTTGCCCGAGGCCGTGAAGAACGAGTCGATGTCCGACTTCTGGAGGGTGTGCGTGGGTTCGAAGAACTTGCACTGGATTGCGCACACCCCGCCGTCGCGCTCGATCGCCACGAGATCGATCCCCGTGTCCTTCTTGTTGGGCGCCTCCGGCCAGTCAGCGTAAGGCATGACCTCGGAGAAACGCGCCGTGTATACGGGGTCGGCCTGGAGGTAGCGGACCACAAGCTCCTCGAACAAGGTGCCCTTGTCGCGGATGCCGGTTGCGTGCGCGCGCAGGTCGGCGAGTACGTCCTCGAGAGTGATCGTGGCTGTCATTCCTGCTCCCCGCCTTTGGCGAACCGTCCCTACCGAGAGTAATGCCGCGAGTCCAGCTAGGCGTATTGAAGCGCTCCGAGTCTTCTGTCAGACCCAAATGGGAACCTGTGTGCCTGCGAATGGGGGACGAGATGCCAGACGGGAATATCGCCGATGGACTGATTGATAGGCGCCGCCAACCCCGGTGGCAACCGACGCCAGTGACTCGTCGTGGTGCTCGCGTTCTCGGGTTCATCGCCCTAGCCCCCGCAGCGCTTGCAACGACACTCTGGCGTTCCCCGGCTGCGATCGTCCTCTCGGTCGCTGCCGCAACCTACGCGGTCGCATCCTGCTCGAGCGTGTTGCGACGCCTTACGGCTCCACAAGGCGGAAGCGAGCTTTCGCGCCTTGGGCGCATCATTGGGCGCGTCATTTGGTGGCCCATCGGCGTGTGGCTCGCCATCGCGATTTCCTCGTCAATCGGACACCCGGAAGAGCTCGTTTCAAGCGAGTTCGGCAGCGACGCGCTGCCGGTGCTCCTCTACGCAGCAGCGCAATGGGCTCTCATAGTCTCGGTCGTCGTGATCACCACTCGGGTCACCCGAATTACCCCGCTGCAGCGCGAACAACTGTGGACGTGCTTCGCGACGCGCGGCGCTCGATTCCTACCGACGCCCGGTATCCCGGAGATTCGACGGAGCACAGCGGCACACGCGTCGCTCGCGCTCTGGTTGTCGACGACGGTCTGGGGCGTGATCACCTCGGTGTCGATCGCGAGCATCGGCTTGATGAGCATTGCGCAGTACGTCTCCTGAACACGGCACGCCGTACTCATCGCAATGGCGCCTTCCTGTCAGGCTGAGAGCATGACCATCCTCGGCGTAGACGCGTACAAGCGCGGCTGGGTCGCCATCGCGCTGGACGAAGCGGGGTTCGCCGGCGCGTTCGTCGCGCCCGACATCGCCGCCGTCGAGGCCGAAGCCGCCGAACGCTGGGGGGTCGAGACCATCGTGATCGACGTCCCGCTCGGCATCCCCGACGTCGGCCCGCGCCAGGCCGACCTCCTCGCCCGCGCCTTCGTCGGGCCCCGCGCGTCGAGCGTCTTCGCCACCCCCAACCGCGCCGCCCTCGCCGAACCCGACCGCGCGTCGGCCGACGCCGCCTCCCGCAGCGTCGGCGGGCAGGGCGTGTCCGCGCAGGCGTTCGCGATCCGCGACCGAATCCTCGAGGTGAATGGCCACCTTCCGCACGCGAGCGCGCGCCCCCTGGAGGGGCATCCCGAGGTCTCGTTCCGCGCGATGGCCGCGGCCGTGGGCGACGACGCCCCGCTCGCACACGGCAAGGCGTCGGCGGCGGGGCTCATGCTCCGCGCGGACCTGCTCGCGGCGGCGGGCATCGCGATCCCGCGAGAGGCGTACGACGCACTAGACACGGCCGCGCTCGACGACGTCTACGACGCGGCGGCCATGGCGTGGACGGCGCGGCGGGTCGAGTGGGGTGAGGCGGAGTCGTTGCCGGAGGTGCCCGAGGTACTCAGCGACGGGGTCGCGAGCGCGATCTGGTACTAGTTCTTGAGCCCCGCCGCCTCCTCGGCCGTCAGCCCGGCCTCCCAGCCGTCGTACTCGCCGCCGTGCTGCGCGGCGAGCTCCTCGCACACGTCGACGGTCGTGCGGAGGAAATCCGGGATGAGGGCCAGGTCGTCGCGCTGGGCGACCACCGCCCAGTCGGCGCCGCCCTTGAGCGGCTCCCGCACGTCGACCGAGAACCCCAGCCCCTGGAGCACCTCCGCGACCGGCGCGGTCGCATCCTCGGAGGGGAAGTAGAGGTAGAAGATCGTGTCGCGCGGCGCCCGCAGGTCCGCCCCGATCTGCACCAGCTGGTGCACGACCTGGAGCTCCTTGTAGCGGATCCCGTCGACCTCGGAGCGTTCGTTCAGCTCCTCCGGCGTCATCGGCCGGTCATCCTTGTCCTTGCGCGAGAACAGTCCCATGGGAGGAGACTACGCGGGCCCGCCACTCAACCCGGCTGCACCGACCAGTCGGCCGGCTCGTCGTCCGTCTCGTCGTCCGCCGCCTTGGTCGGGTGGATCTTGCCCGGCTTGTGGTGCTGCGGCGCGTAGATCGTGTACACCTGTATCGGCCCGTCGCCCGTGTTGGTGATGTTGTGCCAGCTGCCCGCCGGCACGAGGACGCACCAGCCGTCGGTCACCTCCTGGTCGAACGTCAGCTCGTCCGCGCTCGGGCCCATCTGGACGCGGCCGCGACCGCCGTCCACGCGAATGAACTGATCGGTCTCGGGGTGCACCTCCAGCCCGATGTCGTCGCCGACGGGGATGGACATAAGCGTGACCTGCAGGTACCTGCCGCTCCAGGCGACGGTGCGGTAGTTCGCGTTGTCGAGCGTCTCGGTCTCCAGGTCGAACGCCTGGGGACGGGGACCGATGTCGTCGATGGCCATACCTCGACCCTAGACCCGCTCCCCTACCAGTCGATGTGCGCGGATTCGAGCGTCCCGTCGATGATCACCCACACGTGGCTCCCGGCGTAGCCCAGGAAGCAGCCCAGGTCCTGCTCGCCGCTCGTGCTCGGGTAGTTGTACGTGCTGCGCGACCACGTCCCGAGCCCCGCGGCGTCCGTCACGCACTGCGTGTCGTGCCCGCCCTTGGTGAGGTTCGTCCACTTCACGTGCAGGTGGTAGCACACCGAGTGGGTGCACTCCGGAGCCACCGCCCCCTTGGAGACGACGATGCTCGGCCCGGTCGGGTCCGGCGGCGGCGTCACGACGGGCGCGGGGCTCGGCGACGCCGTGACGAACGGCGACGGACTCGGCGGCGCGATCTCGGTGATCGTGACGACGGGCGCGGGCGACGGCGTGACGACGGGCGCGGGCGGCGGGGCCGGCGGCTCGGGGGTCACGCTCGGCGCGTCGTCGACGCCGACGGTCGACGAGGCGACGACGAGCGGGCCGGTGAAGGAATCCTCGGGGCTCGCGAAGGGCGAGGAGCACCCCGCGAGCGCGGCGAGCGCGAGCAGCGCCGCGACGGAGGCGCCCGCGCTCGCGGGCCGCGCGACGCGCGAACGTGACATTCGGGACACGGGTGACGGTTCGGTGTTCACCCCTCCAGTTTGGCCTCGACGGCGCGCGAGCGCCAGGCCGCACCGTCCCTCCCCGGCAAGGGCTTTCCCGGTACCCCGGTCCGTGCCAGAGTATGTCCATGAACGAACCGCACCCCGCCCCGATGCGCCCGGGCGAGCTATCGCAGCTGGCGGACGCCGTCCGCGCGTTCAGCGAGGAACGCGACTGGACCAAGTTTCACGACCCCAAGTCGCTCGCTCTGGCGATCGCGAGCGAGGCCGGTCAACTCGCGGAGCTCTTCCGGTGGATCCCCGAGGACGAGGCGGCCGCCGACTTCTCGCACGGCGAGCGTCACATCCGCGCGGGCGAGGAGATCGCGGACGTGCTCGTGTTCCTGGTGCGGCTCGCGGACGTGCTCGGCATCGACCTTCCCCACGCGGTCAACAACAACTTCGCCGCGACGGCCGCCCGTTTCCCCAAGGACCGCGTGCGCGGCAAGGCCCCGAACTCCGCGTAGCCGCCCGCCTTACCCCCAGGCGGCGTGGGGCGACTCGAGCGTCCCGTCGATGATCACCCACACGTGCGACCCCGGATACCCGAGGAAGCACCCCAAGTCCCGTTCCCCGTCGGCCGTGGGGTAGTTGTACTTGCTCTGCGACCACGTCGCGAGGTCCGCGGCGTCCGTGACGCACTGCGTCTCGTGCGGCCCGGGATCGAAGTTCGTCCACGCGACGTGCACGTGGTAGCACACGGAGTGCGTGCACTCGGTGGCGACCTCGCCCTGCGTCACGACGATGCTCGGCGTCCCGTCGCCGACCGCGGCGCCTCCCCCGGGATTCGCGGGCGCGCCCGACGGCGTGGGCGTGGACGACGACGACGGGGCGGGCGGGGGGACGGTCACGGTGACGTGGGCGGGAGAGCCGGAACAACCGGCGAGAGCGGTCACGGCGAGCGCGGCGACGATGCCGCGGAGGACGCGCCCCGGACGGGGAGGGGAGGGGATTGAGGTGCTCATGCGTCCAGCATGGCCCGATAGGCGGCGGGGCGCGAGACGAGAGTGTGGATTTCGCCTCGCGGCGAGGTGGCCGAGTGGGCTATCTTTCGTGTGAACCCAGGCACGGGGCGCGACGCTCTGCCGCCCCGGGGAACGGGTCGGAAGGAGCGACGCCGTGAGCTTGCCCGCCGCGATCATGAACGTGTACCGGAACTACGCCACGTTCTCCGGGCGCGCAAGCCGCTCCGAATACTGGTGGTTCCACTTCGCGATGGCGCTCTTCTACATGGGCACCTACGGCGCTCTCCTCGCGCTCGAACCCGGAATCCTCGAGGACCAGATCGCCGGCGACAACGTGGCGGCCCTCGTGATCGCCGGGCTGATCCTCTTGGTGAGCGTCCTCAACATCGTCCCGACCCTCGCGGTGCTCGTCCGGCGCCTCCACGACACCAACCGTTCCGGGTGGCACTACTTCATCACGCTGATTCCCTGGGTTGGCAGCCTGATCCTCTTCATCTACACCCTGCTCCCGGGAACCCCGGGCAACAATCGGTACGGGGGCGACCCGCACGTCTTCGCCTACGGAAGCCGGACTCCCCCGGCGCCGTCGAGTTTCGGCTCGTTCGCGAACCCGCGCGCGCCGGGGAATCCGTGGGGAGACACGACACCGAGGATCACGCCGGTCTCGACCATCACGCCCGCGACGGCGTACACGCCCACGCCGGCGGCAGATCCCGGGATGGGGACCATGTCGCCGCCGCAGCCGCAGTACGGGCAAGCGCAGTACGGGCAGGCACCATACGAGCAGGCGGAGTACGGGCAGGCGGAGTACGGGCAGGCGCAGTATGGGCAGGCGCAGTACGGGCAGGCGGAGTACGGGCAGGCGCAGTACGGGCAGGCCGCGTCGTACGCGCCGCAGCAACCGCCCCCGCCATACGTGCCGCAGCAGTTCGCTCCGCCGCCGCAGCCGCCGCAGCAGGCCGCACCCCAGCCGCCTCAGCCGCCCGCCGCGTACCCGCCCCAGACGCCCGGGAGGCCATCCGGCACGTTCTACCCCGCGGGACCCGGGCCGCAACAGCAGGCGCCGCGATCGTTCCAGCCCCAGCACCCGGGAGCGAGACCGGGGACGTTCTATCCTCCGAACTACAAACCGCCGCAGCCGCAGCCACCCCAGGAGCAGGCGCCTCCCGCGGATCCCCCGCCGCCCCCTCGGCCGTAATCCGCGACCCGTCGTCTCCACGACTCGGGCAAGTCCGGGGCGTGCCTGGCGCTGTGGTTCGTCCCGCTCGTCGGCGAGTTCATCGTGCTCGTTCTTTTTGTGCTCTCGGGCACGCGGGGGCCGAACGAGTTCGGACCCGACCCGCGCGGCTAGCGCCTAGTCCTCGGCGATGACCACCACGCGGTCGCGCTCCGCGAACGCGACGCGTGCGGCCTTGTCCGGGTTGAGCACCACCTCGGGGTCCGCGCCGTCCACCGCGCGGAGATACCCGAACGCCGTCTCCCCGCGCGCCTTCGCGCCCGCGAGCACCGTGTAGAAGTCCACCTCGACCCCAGCCTTCACATACGCGGATGCGGGCCGGAGGTACACCTCGGCGCCCTCCGACGAGAACAGCGTGGCGAACACGTCCGCGAGCTCCGGGTTCTGCGAGACCTGGGCGATCATCAGGCTCACCAGGAGGTCGCTCACGATGAAGTCGTCGATGCGGGTGACCTCCGCGAGGCGCCGCGTCTTCTCCTCGAGCATCTCGGACACGATGTTGAAGTGCACGCCGTCGCGCTCCATCATGTCGCGCAGGTGCAGCAGGGTGACGAGCGTGCGCGTGTCCGCCTGACGGGCCTCCATGTCGTCCGAGTACGCGACGACGATCACGTGGTCGTACGCCCCGGGCTTGAGCGACTCGAGCGTGTCGCGGTCGGTCGCATCCGCCGCGACCGTCGTCACCGCGAGGTTGCGATACTTCCCCACGCCCTTGACGGCGACGTCCGACGCGATCGTCACCGTGGAGCCCTTGGCGGCGTAGGCGTCGAGCTCGCGCAGCACGTACGACAGGCACGAGTTGGATCCGATGACGAGCGTCTTCTCGGGCTTCTTCGGCACGCCGCGGGAGCGCGACAGGGCGGCGGCGTCCGGCGCCCCCGGCGCGCCGACGCGCACGAGCGAGTCGTCCTCCGCGACGACGACGAGCCGCTCCCCCGGCTGGATCACCGTGTCGGCGGGCGGGTTGAGCCGCGGAAGGCCCTCCCCGTCGACGCCGATCACGGCGGCCTTCGGGAACGCGACCTGCGCGTCGAAGTACGTCGACCCCACGAGCGACGGCTCGTCGACGAAGTAGATCTCCGATCCCCCGAAGCTCAGGATCTCCGAGTACACGGCGCTCAGCCCGGGTTGGCGCGCCGTCTGCGCGGTGATTTGGCCGACCTTCTCCGTGCCGAGGATCCAGCGCGCCCCGTCGCTGCCCGCAAGCTGCGCGACGTCGAGGTTGCGGACGTTGCGGATCTGGCCCGTGATGTGGAGGTGCCGGTTCGGACGCAGCGGGTGGCGGGTGAGCGCGAGCGCGATCTTCATGACGCGGGCGTCCGAATCCGGGTACTGCTCCGCCGCCAGGATGATGACGCTCTTCGCCTCGAACGGGCGCCCGATCAGCAGGTCGTCCTGGTCGAGCGGGTCGCCGCTTCGCGTGACGATCCTCGCGTACCGCGAGCCCCCGACCTTCTCGCGGATCGCGTCGTCCATCTCCTCCTTGTCCTTGTCGGCGACGACGACGATGCGGGACTTGCGGTCCGAGGCGTTGGCCTCGCACAGGCTCTCGAGGATCGGGATGATCTTGGCGTTCCAGCCGATGATGAGCGTGTGGCCCGACTCCAGCACGGGCGTTCGGCCCTTGCGCAGCTGCCCGATCTTCGCGTCGAACGCGCCGTTGATGATGCCGATGAGGTTCGCGACGATCAGCACGCCGATCACGGTGACGACGAGCATCACCACGCGGAACGGCCAGCCCGCGCCCTCCACCACGTCGTTCGCGCTCATCGTCTGGACGAACGTCCGCCACAACGCCTCGGCCACGGTGGGGCGCTCGCCGCCGTCTCCCTCGTTGAGGAAGAACACGATCGCAGCGTTGAGCAGGATGAACCCCACGGTGAAGATCCCGAGGAACCAGAGCATGGACGCCACGCCCTTGCTCATCACGTTGTCGAACCAGTAGCGGAAACGCAGCCTCCACGACGGCTTCTTCACGGCCCCTCCTCGGGCACGCGTGAACGGCGACCACCGGGCGGCCCCACGCGGCGCGCCCCGCCGTCAACGATGCGAGAACTGTAGCGAAAATCCGGCCGTTTGCACCCCCCTCCGCGAATGCCGTACCCAACGATTCGACGGCACCGCCCGTCACCCTTGCATGAAACGACTTCTCCTCATCGCCGCCGTCGGCGCGGCCGTCATCGGCGCCGCCGCGCTCGTGTACCGCCACGACTCCCCCGGCGGCGGCTCCGTCGCGGGGAACTCGACCGGCTGGACCGAGCCCGCCGACTACACCTACACCGTGGCGTATTCGATCTTCGGCCCGGCGCGCGGCACGTACGAGATCACCGTGCGTCACCACGACGTCGTCGGCGTGAGGGACATCGACCCGCCGGACGGCATGACCGAGTACCGCATCACCGTGGACAACGCGTGGACCCTGGCGGACCTGCTCGCCAAGTACGACCAGGCGAAGGCCGGATCGGAATCGGACGCGACGATCGCGGTCGACTCGGCTGGCGTGCCCCGATCGATCTCCCTCGACTGGATCGTGGACGCGGTCGACGACGAGGAGTACTTCGAGATCGTCGCGTATCACCCGGGGTCGTGACGACGCACTAGCCTGGCCGCATGGCCTCCTCCCCGACGCGCAGCAGGGAGCAGCGCCTCGTCCTGCTCATCGCGATCATCGCGTCGTTCGTGCCGTTCCTCGACGGCACCGTGGTGAACGTCGCGCTCCCCGCGATCCTCCGGGACTTCGGCGGGGGGCTCGCCCTCCAGCAGTGGGTCGCGGATTCGTACCTCATCACGCTCGGCGCGTTCATCCTCATCGCCGGCTCGCTCACCGACCTCTTCGGCCGGATCCGCATCACGCGCATCGGGATCCTCGGCTTCGGCGCGACGAGCCTGGCCGTCGCGCTCGCCCCGACCGGCGCGTTCCTCGTCGTCGCCCGCCTGTTCCAGGGCGCGACGGGCGCCCTGCTCGTGCCGGCCTCGCTCGCGCTGATCATGTCGAACTTCGACGGCCCGGCCCGCGCCCGCGCGATCGGCGTGTGGACCGGCGCGACCATGCCCGCCATGGTGATCGGGCCGATCCTCGGCGGCGCGGCCGTCGACTACGCGACGTGGCGGTGGGCGTTCCTCATCAACGTCGTCCCCGTCGCCGTCGTCGTATGGCTCCTCACCCGGCTGGAGCAGCGCGACTCGCGCGTCGCCGGCACCACCGTCGACTACCTCGGTGCCGCGCTCTGCGCCGCGGGCCTCGCGGGGATCGCGTACGTCCTGATCGAGGAGCCGACGCGCGGATTCGGCGACCCCGCGATCTGGGCGACGCTCGTGCTCGCGCTCGTGGCGCTCGCCGCCTTCCTCGTCCGCCAGGCCGTCGCGCGCCACCCGATGATGCCGCTCGGCCTGTTCCGCGTCCGCAACTTCGCGTGGGGCAACGCCGCCACGATCTTCGTGTACGCGGCCATCGCGGGGATCTCGTTCGCGGTGAGCGTGTACCTGCAGGAGCGCGAGGCGTACAGCGCGATCGCGTCGGGCCTCGCGCCGCTGCCCGTCGTCGTGATCATGCTGCTGCTGAGCCCCCGCGTCGGCTCGCTCGCCCACACGTACGGCCCGCGCCTGTTCATGACGCTCGGCCCGCTCGTCACGGCGGCCGGGACCGCGATCATCCTCACCGTCTCCGCCGACCTCCACTACTGGACGCAGATCTTCCCCGGCGTCGTGTTGCAGGGCGTCGGTCTGTCCCTCACCGTCTCCCCGCTCACGCAGGCGGTGCTCGGCGCCGTCGACACGTCGCGCGCGGGCATCGCGTCGGCGATCAACAACGCGATCTCCCGCATCGCCGGCCTGGTGTTCCTCGCGCTGATCGGCGTGATCGCGGGAGGCGCGCTCGATCTGCCGGGGTTCCACCGGGTGGTCGTGGCGCTCGTGGCGTTGTTCGCGCTCGGCGGCGTCGCGTCGCTTGTCGGGATCCGGAACCCGGCCGTCGCGCCGGAGACCGCCCCCGCGTCGGCGTAGGCGTAGGCCGTTCGGCTAGGCCGTCCGGCTAGGCCGTCCGCTCGACGTACCAGATGTTCGAGCCGAAGATCCCCTTGTCGTCCACGAGCACCTGGACGAAGTACATGACGGATCCGTCGGCGACGAGCGACGGCTCGCCCACGTAGCCCGTGATGACCACCTCGGGCTCGCCCCACTCGCCGTCCGCGAACGTCGAGCGGAAGATCGTCGCCGCGCCGGTGCGGTCGGACACGAAGTACATGGTGTCGGGGTCGTCGGCCGCGAACGCCGGCTGCAGCTCGTTGGCGTCCGAGTTGATCGGCGCCGGGAGCACGACGGGTTCGCCCCACCCGTCGCCCGTCTTCTCCGCGACCCAGATGTCCGTCCCGCCCTGCCCGCCGGGTCGGGACGACGTCAGGAACAGGCGCGTGCCGTCCGGGGAGAGCGCGTGCTCGCCGTCGGGGTACGAGGAGTTGACGGGCTCGCCGAGGTTGCGCGCCTCGCCGGGGACGCCGTCGACGACGTCGGCGACGTAGATGTCGAGGTAGTCGTCCGTCGGCTCGATCGCGACGAGGCCCGTGTTGCCCTCGCGCGTCGACTGGAAGTACACCTGCGATCCGTCCGGCGTGAAACTCACCTCGCCGTCGACGGACTGGCCCTCCACGCCCTTCTGGAGTGCGAAGTACGTCGGCTCGTCGAACGACCCGGGGTCGTCCCCGTTGCGCCGGGCGGTGTACGTGCCGCTCTCGGGCGCCAGAAGGTCGTCCGGCGTGCCCTTCACCACCGGCGACCAGAAGAAGTACAGGGTGCTGCCGTCGCGGGAGATCTCGACCGCGTCGTTCGGGCAGTCGTCCGTGATGGGTCCGGGAAGCTCGACCGGCGTACCGAAGTCCGGCGCGACGACGGTCGGCTCGGCCGCGTACGGGGCACGGTTGGGGTCCTGGGTGGTACGGCACTCGGGTCGCGGGCTGCCGTTGCCGAAGTTCGGGTCGTCGCCCACGTCCGCGCAGCCGGCGACCAGGAACGCGAGCGCGCCGACGGTCGCGAGCGTCGCCCATCGTCGTGCGTGCATCGTCGGCTCCCTCGGGTCGGGTGTTGCTCACCATTGTGGCGCACGCGCCGACGCCCTACTCGCCGAACACCTCGCGATACAGGTCCGCGCCAAAACTCGTGCTGAGCGGCTCGCCTCGGACGAAGCGGAACGGGCGCGTGCCGTCGTCCGCCCGCTCGGCGCGGAGGAACACGGCGCCCTCCGCCTCGTCGCGGTTCCACCCGTGGGCGAGGTGGAAGAGGTGGGTCACGTACGCGACCCGCACGCCACGCTCCCGGAGCGCCGCGACGATCTGCCGTGCGATCTCCGAACCCTCCCGCTCGTTGGTCGACGCGAACGACTCGTTGCACAACAGGAGCGAGCCGTTGGTCAGCGCGTCGACGCGGGCAGCCATCCGGTAGAGCTCGTCGTCGAGGCGTCCGCGTGCGAGCGCGACGTCCTCCGCCCGCGGGAAGTGCGTGGCGATCGCGGGCGCGACGCGCGAGGAGAAGGCCGCGGCGCCGACGACGGTCCCCGCCTGCATCATCACCTGAGCCTGCCCGATGCTCCGGAGCAGGGTCGACTTCCCGCCGCCGTTCGCGCCGGTGATCGCGACGAGCGTCGCCCCCGTCGCGTCGACGTCGTGCCCGACCACCTCGCGGCCCGAGGCGATCGCGAGCGCGACGTCGCGGAGATCGCGGAAGGAGAAGCCTCGCGCGGCGCGTCCCCGGGGAGTTCGCGGAGCGACCGGCGGTACGACGACGGGGTGCCCGGCCGCGGCGAGGTCGTCGGCGAGGTTGAGGGAACCGACGTAGAACGCGAGTTCGCTCATGAGCGAGTCGAGGAAGGAGACCACCTGGCGCGAGGCGCGCGAGGCCGCCTCCACGACGGGGGTGAGCCCGCGGACGCGCAGCTCCGAGAGTTCCCGTCGGGCTTTCTCATCCGCCTCCGGGATCCGGTACGTCTGGGAGCCCCGCCTCCCCCCGAACGCGGAACGAGGTCCTCGGTCCTCCTCCGCGCCCTCGGCGAGCGGAACGTAGTCCGTCCCCTGCGCCGTCCGTCCGACTCGCGCGGTGAGCGTCGCGACGCGGCGATGCCCGAGCTCGGCGACGTGCCGCTCGGCCGCGGCGAAGAACTCGTCGTCGAGACCCTCCTCGACGGCGGCGAAGAACAGGCGGAATCCCTCGGACTCGAACGCTTTGCCCTCGCGACGCGCGACGCCCCGCATCCACGTGAGGATCGGCAGGGAGATGCGGAGCGCCTCGATCGCGCCGCGGAGCACGGACTCCGGCCCGATGCGCAGGCCCCCCACGGCCTCGCGGACGCCGTCCGAGGCCTCGCGGGCGCGCGCGTACATCTCGCGCACGACGCCCGGGTGGGCGAGGCTGTCGGCGAGCACACCCTGGCGGTAGGCGATCGCGGCGGGGTCGGTCAGGGGCGCGGCGAGAGCCGCGCGCGCGCTCCGCTCGAGCGTGGGGTCCTCGCGCGCCATCGCGCGGATCACCAGGTCGAGGCCCAGGTCGCGGATCGTGTCGTCCGCGGTCGGCGGCTCCGCGGCGCCCGGGCGGAACGCGGCGTCGCGATGCATCAGGTTGACCCTCATCGACGCCGCCCCTTCGCGAGGGCGTCGTACGTCAGCCCGTACCGTTCGGCGAGCGCGGCCGCGTAGGCGAGGCCCTCCGCCGGTCGGCGCTCGACGCGGAACGTCCGTCGCGTCGCGTCGTCCTTCTCGACGCCGCAGACGAGGCTGACGATGGACGGGTCGAGCGTCGAGAGCTCGTCGACGAACGTCACGAAGACGCAGCGCGAGCCGCGCTCGATGACACGACGGAGGATGCGCTCGCCCATGTCGCGCGCGTCGTCGAGCGTCGTCGAGGTCAGGACCTCGTTGAAGATCAGGACACTCGACGGCCCGGCGCCTTCCATCATCTCGTGGGCGCGCCGGAGGTCGTCCTCGAGCTTGCCCCGGAGGTCGGCCACGTCCTCCTCGCGCTCGAAGTGGGTGAGCACGCGGTCCGGCATCGCGATCGACGCGGACGTCCCGGGAACGAGCAGGCCGAGCGCCCCGAGCACGTGGGCCTGTCCCACCATGCGCGCGAACGTCGTCTTGCCGCCCTGGTTCGGACCCGTGACCACGGCGATCCGCTCGCGTCCGGCGAGGTCCATGTCGTTGACGACGACGGGTCGGCCCTCGTCGACGAGGCGGTCGGCGACGGCGATGTCGAACGAGTCGCGAAGGCGGAGGCCTGCCCGCGCCTTCACGGCGGGCCGGCAGAATTCCAGGCCGGCGGCGCGCAGGGGCCGGATGAACGCGAGGTACTCGGTGTAGAACCGGATGTCGCGCTCGAAACGCGCGACCGCGTCGGAGATGAAGCCCGAGTGGCGCCGCACGAAGGCGTCGAGGGCCGCGAAGGGGCGGGGGTGGATCCGTGCGACGCGCTCGATGATCGCCTGGTCGAGCCGTTCGGTGTCGGACGCCGGCTCCGTCTCGATGGCGACGGGCTCGGCGTCGCCGTCGCGGAACCGGGCGAACGTGCGCTCGATCTGGTCCCCGAGCGTCGGCCCGCGGAGCGAGGCGAGCACGGTGAGCGTCATCCCGTCGATCTTCACGCCGTACTCGACGCGGGCGACGTCGTCGACGACGCGCCGGGCCGTCTCCCGCAACTCGGCGAACGCGCCGCCGCTCGTGTACTCGCGGAGGTAGGTCTGCCACGACCGCAGCCCGTCCGACGCGGGGCGGGCCACGATCAGCGCGTCGCGGTGAGCCTCGACGGCCGCGCAGTACCGGATCGCCGCGGAGGCGAAGCGCGCGTGCTGCGCCTCGCGGAAGTCGGGGGCGACCCGGGGCGCGAGGGCGCTGCGCACCTCGCGCATCGCGATCGCGAAGTCCTCGACGGCCGCGCGCGCGTCCGCCGAGGAGTCGAGGTCGGCGAGCACGCCCTGACGGAAGGTCACCGTCTCGATCGCGCGCGGCATGCGCCGGAAGAGCGCGGCGATGTCGCCCGAGACGCGACCGGGCGCCACCTGCTCGATGACGCCGTCGAGGGCGAGCTCGGTCAGGGTGGCCGCGGGGATGTCGCGGCCGTCGTCGGCGCTCGAGGGCCAGACGATGCTCGTGAAGGGAGGCGGGGTGGCGCGCCTACGCGACGCGGCGGTGCCATCGCCCACGGCGCGCTCCCTTCCGAGGTGCGGTTCGGTCGCTACCGCCTCTTGCCGACGGACGAGACGAAGGCCAGGACCACGCCGACGACGAGCACCACCAGGCGCACGTCGATCGAGATCGAACTCGAGCGCAGCAGCTCGATGACTTGGATGAGCGCGAGGGTGCCCGCGACGGTGGCCGCGTAGCTCGTTCCCTCGCGGTTGCCGCCGAGCGAGAAGGCGATGACGGCGATGCCCGCCGCGAAGAGCACGAGTGATGTGGTCGCCCTGAGCGCGTCGCCGTCGAACGTGATGGTGTTGCCGTTGAGGAAGACCGTCACGGCGATGAGGATCCCGCCGATCAGGCCCAGCGTTGCGTTTCTGCTCATGATCTCCTCCCGGTCCCGCGTCGTCGCGGGGCTCGTATCGAGACTACGGGCGAGGGGCGCGCGCCACCACCCCGGGCGCGTCGACGACGACTTGCATTATACCCCATGGGGTATGCTAGCGTCGTCGCCAACGCACCACTCAGCCTTGAATTGGAGTCTCACCCATGTGCAGTCCCGCTACCTGCCGCGCGTGCGGCAAGCCGTCCTTCACCGGCTGCGGCCAGCACGTCGAGCGCGTCCTCGGACACGTTCCCGTGCACCAGCGTTGCCAGTGCTCCGCGCAGCAGAAGCAGGCGGCGCTGCCGCCGTCGCTGCTCGCGACCCTCTTCCGCCGGTAGCGGTCGGGGTCGCGGCCCGGTCCGCGATCGGAGCCGCTGCCCGGAACGGGCGCGACACGTCGCCGGCGCGAACGTCCCTGCGGTACATGAGTGCGCGTTTTCGCTCAAGTCGACCGGCCTGAACGCCCCTGCGGCACATGAGTGCACGTATTCGCTCAAGTCGACCGGCCTGAACGCCCCTGCGGCACATGAGTGCACGTTTTCGCTCGAGTCGACCGGCCTGAACGCCCCTGCGGTACATGAGTGCACGTTTTCGGCCCGAAACGTGCACTGGTGCACCGCAGGGACGCGTGCTGTCGCGATTCCGGCCCGAAACGTGCACTGGTGCACCGCAGGGACGCACGCACCGCGTCCAAGCGCCGCTGCCCGCGCGTCCGACTGCCACGAAGGCGACGCTGTTCCGGCGCTAGGCCGGGGCGCGGCTAGTCGGCGTGTAGCCCGCGGCCACCGCCGCGACCCTCGCCGCGTCCGGCGCCGTGCCCGCCGCCACCTCGGCCGCGGCCGCGTCCGCCGCCCGGTCCAAACCCGCTGCGCATCTGATGCCCGCCGCCGCGGGCGTCGGGATCGGTCCCGAGCTCGCGGAGGTTCGCGCGGATCCGCTCGACCACGCGGCCGAACGCCTCGAGGTCCTCGGGCGCGACGCCCGCAGTGAGCTTGTCAACCTCGGCGTCCGCGCGCTCGCGCTGGCCGCTCCGGAGCGCCTCGCCCGACTCGCTGAGCGCGACGATGATGCGCCGTCCGTCGTCGGGGTCCGGCGTACGGGTGATGAGGCCGTCGGCCTCCATCTGTTCGAGCCGTCTGGTGAGCGTGGAGCCCGCGACGCCGACGCTGCGCGCCATGTCCGCCTGGGCCTGGGGCCCGGCGTGGTGCAGGTGGCGCAGCACCCACCACGCGCTCATGCCGCCGGGCACGTCGCCGATGGTCTGCTCCAGGTGGCGCCGCATGGCCTGTGCCGTGCGCGCCATGGTGCGGACGAGGTTCTCCTCGCCGCCTCGAGGGCCGTGGCCCTCGGTGTCATGTTCGGTCCTCATGGGGACCTCCTTCTGTCACTCGGCTAACCGTTCGTTAGCCAACTAACATGTTACACCCTGGAGGCAGACGAGTCGAGTGGCGGCAAACGGGGAGGCGCCGGGAAGAGGACGCGGGAAGGCGGCTCGAGGGCGCGGGGAAGCGCGGGGGACGCCGACGGCGTCCCAGACGCGACGTCAGC
>Ga0316575_10000160_pt1 | contig 17023 bp, 13 predicted proteins | sample J5NA_FD_203072 | JGI IMG/M metagenome (GOLD analysis project Ga0316575, IMG submission 203072) | Rhizosphere microbial communities from salt marsh grasses in Alabama, United States - J5-7_050615r2r3 | ecosystem: Host-associated > Plants > Roots > Rhizosphere | place: USA: Alabama | collected...
AGATGATTGCGCCTCGCGAAGAAAATGCCTCCCTGCTGCTGGTCGATGACGACGCGACCTTCAGCAGGGTGTTGAGCGTTGCGCTTGAGAAGCGCGGCTTTGCCGTAACGGTTGCTCACAGCGTGGAAGAAGCGACCCCGGTTGCAGAAGCCTCCCCGCCCGAATTTGCGGTGATCGATCTCAAAATGGGCGGCGCGCCGGGACTTGCCCTGATCAAGGTGCTGCACGGGCTCGACCCGAATACGCGCATTGTGATGCTGACCGGTTATGCCAGCATCGCGACCGCCGTCGAATCAATCAAACTCGGCGCAACCCAATACCTCGCCAAGCCGGCCAATGCCGACGAAATCGTCGCTGCTTTCAGCCATGCGCCCGACAGCAATGCACCGCTGAAAACACAGCCCGCTCGGATAGAACGCCTTGAATGGGAACATATACAGCGGATACTGAGCGAGCATAAAGGCAACATTTCGGCCACTGCCCGCGCACTCAACATGCACCGCCGCACGCTGCAGCGCAAACTTGCCAAGCCGCCGCTGCGCACAAATTAAACCGGTTTCTGCCTGTGGTTTCACCGAAGCCAGCTGCTTTGTGCTTAAATCGCTCCCTGCATAACTGTCCGCCCAGAATTCTCATGGAAAAAATCCGCCTCTCGAAACGCATGTCGGAACTCGGACTGTGTTCCCGCCGCGAAGCCGACAGCTATATCGAAAAGGGCTGGGTTGAAGTCGACGGCGAAGTCGTCAGCGAACTGGGCAGCAAAGTCTATCCCGATCAGCATGTAACGTTGCGCAGCGCAGCGCAAAGCACCCAGCAACAGCGGGTCACTATCCTGCTCAACAAACCGGTCGGCTATGTGTCGGGCCAGGCCGAGCATAATTACAAGCCTGCCATCGCGCTGCTCGACGACTCCACGCGCTGGACCGAAGACCCGTCGCCATTGCGCTTCCACCGCAGCCAGTTGCTCGGACTCGCGCCTGCGGGCCGTCTCGACATCGACTCGCAGGGACTGCTGGTGCTCACCCAGGACGGCCGTATCGCGAAACAGCTGGTCGGCGAAAACTCCAAAGTGGACAAGGAATACCTGGTGCGAGTGCAGGGGAAACTGGAAGACAGCGGACTTGCCCTGCTCAACCAGGGCCTGAAGCTGGACGGCGAATACCTCAAGCCCGCCAAGGTCAGCTGGCAGAACGAGGACCAGCTGCGCTTTGTGCTGCGTGAAGGAAAAAAGCGCCAGATCCGGCGCATGTGCGAACTGGTCGGGCTGAAGGTCACCGGGCTGAAACGCATTCGCATCGGCAAGGTAAAGCTGGGCAAACTGCCGGTCGGCCAGTGGCGCTACCTGGCAGCGGGAGAACAATTCTGAGGGTGGCCGGTTTCCCGGCGTGAAGTCACGCGTTGGCGAAACGCTCTTCCAGCTCTTTCAGGGGGGCTGGTCGCCCGAAATACCAGCCCTGGCCGAAATCGCAATTGATCTCCACGAGTTTGTTCCGCACGCCTTCGCTTTCTACACACTCGGCAACCACGCTCATACCCAGCGCATGCGCAAGCGCGACCGAAGATCGCACGATTTCGAAACTTTGCGGAGAGGTCAGTATCTGTTCGACGAACGTGCCATCGATCTTCAACGTGCCCAGCGGATAACGCTGCAGATGTCTCAACCCGGAATGTCCCGCACCGTAATCGTCGAGCGCAAAGCTGCTGCCCAGCTCGATCAGCTTGTGCATGATGCCGGACGCGGATTCGGGATGTTCAACCATAACGGTTTCGGTCAGCTCCAGTTTCAATTCCGACGGATGCATGTTCCGGTACGTCATGTTGGTGCGTACTTCCTCCGCCAGCATCGAGTTGTTCAGTTGGGCAGGTGACAGATTGACGCTGACGAATGGCGAGTCAGTTTCCGTGAATTGTTTCAGGGTTGGCCAGTCACGGCCGGCACGATCGAGCGTCCAGAGACCGAGTTCGTTTATCAGCCCGGTTTGCTCCGCGACCCAAAGGAAATCATCGGGCAGCAGCAGGCCTTCAGCCGGGTGTTGCCACCGGATCAGCGCTTCGAAACCGGCGACGGCACCATCGGAAATTCTGCATATCGGCTGGTAGTATAGATGGAACTCGTCATGGTTCAGGCCATGCTTAATGCCGTGCGCGCGTGCAAGTTTTTGCGTCGCTTCGCCCTTTAAGGAGTCGAGTCTTTTCAGTTGTTCGGGTGTAACAGCCGCGCTTGAAGACGACAGCATGGAACCTTCGTTGCGGTTCCTGAAGCGCTCCAGGATTACCAGAAGCAAATGGCGCAGCACCGGATCGCTTTTTTCGAGCATCTGTTCCACCAGCTTGCGCGGGATCGGCACCAGAACGGTTCTGTCAACAGCTCTCACCGTGGCAGTACGGGGCTGGTAATCGATCAGGGAAACCTCGCCAAACAGTTCACCCTTTCCCATCAGCTTGATCCGGCGTTCGTCGCCCCGCTTCACGACCAGAATCTCGACCACGCCCTCTTCGATAAGATACGCGCATTCCCCCGCGTCCCCGGACCTGAATATATCCTGGCCTGCCGAAAAAACCTCACGGTCAAACTCATCAAACAGCATGACGATACCCTTTCAGTTCTTCAGTAACGTGCATTTCAAGGCGCGAATTCCAGCGGCTGACAGGATACCGGATAGCACTTGCGACAAGGTGAGGACAACCTGTTCAGCATTCCGAGCAGGCACTTTATCATCAAACCACAGGCAGGGCGGGACAAATCATTCCGTTTGAACAGCCGACCTGCGGTCAAACTTTTTCTGCGGCAGGCTGTTTGCGTTCGACCAGCATCGAGTAAAGTCTGCGGCTGTCCACGCGCAGCACGGTAAACATCAGGTCGCCAATCTGGATGTGGTCTCCGCGCTTGGGCAACTGCCCTGCTGCCTTGAGCACCAGCCCGCCGACCGTGTCGTACTCTTCGTCGCTGAAGTCCGTCCCCAGTGCCTCGTTGAAATCCGCAATCTCGGTGTCGGCCTTGATGCGGTAGTGTCCCACTGCATCCGGAATGATGTTGTCCTCGTCGTCGTCAAAATCGTATTCATCCTCAATGTCCCCGACGATCTGTTCCAGCACGTCCTCGATGGTCACCATGCCTGAAACGCCGCCGTACTCGTCCACCACCAGCGCAATGTGGTTGCGGTTGCTGCGGAAATCGCGCAGCAGCACGTTGAGTCGCTTTGCTTCCGGCACGAAAACAGCCGGGCGCAGCATGTCGCGAACGTCGAATTCCTCGCCGGCGTAATAACGCAGCAGATCTTTCGCAAGCAAGATGCCAATGATGTTGTCCTTGTCGCCCTCCATTACGGGAAAACGCGAGTGTGCTGTTTCAACGACAAAAGGTATGAATTTTTCAGGCGGCTGGCTGATGTCTATGACATCCATCTGCGCGCGCGGGATCATGATTTCGCGGACCTGTCGCTCGGAAACCTGCATCACACCCTCCATCATGGACAGGGCATCGGCATCCAGCAGGTTGCGTTCATATGCGGAATGCAGCAATTCGACAAGCTGTTCGCGGTCTTCCGGCTCGCGCAGCAACATCGTGGAAAGCCGCTCTAGCAGACTGGGTTTATTGCTTCCCGGGGGTTCCATTTCGTGGAAATATCAAATTCGATAAGGATCAGGATAACTCAATTTTAGCATTAGTTCGGTTTCCATTTGTTCCATCTCGGCGGCATCCGCGTCGTTTTCGTGGTCGTAGCCCTGCAAATGCAGTGCGGCATGCAGGCAAAGGTGCGCATAGTGCGCGATCAGGCCCCGTCCCTGCCCGGTTGCCTCGCGCTCCACGACCGGCGCGCAAATTACGATATCGCCAGCCAGTGTCTGCAAGTCGTCGTAAACAAAAGTCAGCACATTGGTCGCGTAATCCTTGCCGCGATAGTTCCTGTTCAGTTCGCGCCCCTCGGGTTCGTCTACGATGCGCAGCGTGATGATCGCGTCGCGCTGCAGTGCGGCCTTGATCCAGCGGCGCAATTGCGCGCGAGTCGGCAGATGCTGTGTTTTGCTTGCATACTGCACGGTCAGCGAGAGTCTGGGGGATGATTCTGTTTTTCCCGCACGCCTCATGCTGCATCCGGCACGATTTCCCCGCGCAGCGTGTGGCGCACCACCCGGGTGATTTTCAGGTCGACAAAACGCCCGATCAGGTCGGCTGTGCCGCAGAAATTCACCACTCGGTTATTGTCGGTTCTCGCGGCGAGTTCGCGGTCATCCTTTTTCGACACGCCTTCGACCAGCGCGCGCTGGGTCGTGCCCAGCATGGTCTGCGCCACGCCATTTTCCAGTTCGGCCAGACGATCCTGCAAGCGCTTGAGACGGGCCGCCCTGACCTCATAAGTGTTGTCGTCGCGCAATTCGGCGGCCGGCGTTCCGGGACGCGGGCTGTAAAGGTAGCTGAAGCTGTTATCGAAACCGATTTCGTCGACCAGCTTCATGGTTGCCTCGAAATCCTGCTCGGTCTCGCCGGGAAACCCGACGATGAAATCCGAGGTGATGCAGATATCCGGACGTGCGGCGCGCACCCTGCGAATGATGGATTTGTATTCAAGCACGGTATGGCCGCGCTTCATTGCCGCCAGTATCCGGTCCGATCCGGACTGCACCGGAAGGTGTAGGTGGCTGACCAGTTTGGGCGTGGATGCATAGACATCGATCAGCCGCTGGCTCATGTCCCTGGGATGCGACGTGGTGAAACGCAACCGGACTATGCCCTCCAGCGCGGCGATGGCCTGCAGCAGATACGCGAAGTCGACGGGCTCCCCGTCCTCGCCGGCGCCGCAGTATGCGTTCACATTCTGGCCAAGCAGCGTCACTTCCTTAACGCCTTGCGCGGTGAGTTGCCGCACTTCGCGCATCACCTCCGCGACCGGCCGCGACACTTCCTCGCCGCGCGTATAGGGCACCACACAGAACGTGCAGTATTTGCTGCAGCCTTCCATGATCGATACATAGGCCGAACCGGAGCCGGTTTGCGGCAGCGGCAGATGGTCGAATTTCTCGATTTCCGGGAAGCTGATGTCAACCTGCGGACGCCCGCTTGCGCGGCGCGCCTGCAGCAGCTGCGGGAGCCGATGCAGGGTCTGAGGACCGAACACCAGATCGACATAGGGCGCGCGCTTCAGGATTGCCGCGCCTTCCTGGCTGGCCACACAGCCTCCGACACCGACCAGCAAGTCTGGATTTGACAGCTTGAGCGGACGGATACGCCCCAGATCCGAGAATACCTTCTCCTCCGCTTTCTCGCGTATCGAGCAGGTATTCAGCAGGATCACATCGGCTTGTTCCGGATCGTCGGTCGGTTCCATGCCCTCATGGGCGCGCAACACATCAGCCATCCTGTCCGAGTCATACTCGTTCATCTGGCAACCGAAGGTCTTGATATGGAATTTCTTCATTGGCACGCTGTGGCACCGGATGCGTTGGTGGTGATAGGTGGATTTGAACCACCGACCTCAGCGTTATGAGTGCTGCGCTCTAACCACCTGAGCTATATCACCGCAAAGAGCGCGGCATTGTCCAGATTTCGCGCTATTTTGTCAATGCGCAGGGAACGACGCTCAACTCGCTGTCGGGAAAATCCTTCTGCAATGCGGTCAATTTCACGACTGTATCGGCATCCAGTCCGTCCAGCCTGAATATCGTCTCCTTGAACTTGCTTGCGCGTTCTCCCACCTTAGCGGTACGCACTCCTTGTGTGTGCATGTAATCAAGGTAGTTCTGCGCCGCCTGCCTTGTTTTGAACACCCCCAGCGAAATGGCGTTCTGCCAGCGGCCACTGCCCTGCACCACGAAATAGTCCGTGATACCCAGTGCCTTGATTTCAGCGATCTTGCGGTTGACCGCGGCCTTGTTCCTGAGCGGCGGGAAATACACCCAGTAGCCCCTGTCGTGTTCGACCTGGCGCTGGCTCAATTTGCCGGTCAGTTGCATCGCGGACAGCGCGGCCTTCGCTCGCGCCAGATCCGTGCCGGAAAAATCACCCCATTCCAGACATGCTGACGTACCCGCGCTGGATGCTGCCGGGTGATCCGGAATGGTTGCGGCTTTTGTCGGTACTGCATCCGGAACAGCAACAGGGGCCGCTGCCGGCGCCGGAGAAGGAGCAGGCGCTGGCGCAGGGGCTGTTCTGGACGATGGCGGCGAACGCGCCTGAGTGTTTTGCGGCGCGGGTATCAGCCTGATCATGTCGCCGTGCAAATCGGGTTGCGCCTGTACTTCCGGTTCGTCCATGCCAAACCCGTTGTTCTTCATCACGACAAACAGAACCACATTAGCCAGCAGTAATACCAAGAATAATTTTCTCATCGCGCCTTCCAGTTCCGAACCATCAACAACAATCGGCTTCCCTAGCCATCAACAGCAAACCCTGCAGCACCAGGTCGTCTTCTACTTGCGGCGGTGCAACTTTGCGCTTCCAGTCGAGGTGCGGCAGCAACAGCTGCGCTGCCCCTCCACTCAATAGCAGCGGCGCGCGATCATCGTCAAGCAGATTATATTGCCTCTCTATCGCACCGCAACTTGCCTGGATTGCGCCGCTGTACAGCGCGTCGGCGCTGTTCTGCGGAAACGGCGCGTACCTTCCGGGTGAAGGCATCAGCTGGCTCGCCGCGGACGTCAGGCTGCGCTGCATCAGCTCGATGCCGGGCAGAATCAGCCCGCCGACGAATTCGCCCTGCGCGGACAACGCATCCACCGTGGTCGCGGTGCCGCTGTCCACAACCAGGCATGCGCGCTGCACCAGATGCCATGACGCGATCAATGCGGCCCAGCGGTCGCTGCCCAGCTGCGAGGGCTCGGCATAGCAATTGCGCACGCCGCATTGCTTTTCGCGCGCCGCGATGAAATGTGGCTGTGCCGAGATTTCCTCCCCGATACCGCGAATATGCAGCGCGCATGATTCGCCGGCAACGTTGCTCGCCCAGATTTGCCGTATGCGCCGCAAACCGGCGCCGGGGATCTGCCGGGCAATCTGCTCGGCAATTCCCTGCGCAAGGCTGTCCGCCTGCACGGTCGGGGTCACACCGCTGCACAGCCAGCCATCGCCGCTTGCAATCGCCCACTTGATGCGCATATTCCCCGCGTCTATCAGCAGCTTCATTCTGTCACCATCGCGTCAATTGCCGGCGCAATGCGCCGCAGGCCGTTCGGATTATGCTGCCGCACCGCGTCTACAGTTTGCCGTTTCCATCTCATCGCCAGTGCGCCCCGATTTCACCGGAATTGAAATTCCGCATTCCTGTTGCCGTCTCCAGCAACAATTCGCCGCTTTCGCTGACCCCGCGCGCAATGCCGATGATCGTCTTTCCATCCGGCATTTTCAGGCTGACCTGGCTGTCCTGGTTAGCATGGTATTGCTGCCACTCCCCGCGGAACGGCGCAAATCCACCGCTAGCAAACTGCTTCAGCACACGCGCCAGCTCCAGCAGCAGCAGCGCCAGCAACTGGTTGCGCGTCGGCATTGCGGCGCATATTTCATCGAGCGCGCAGGCGGGCTGATCGATTTGCCGAACCAGACTGACGGGCAAAGTGCAGTTCAGGCCGATGCCGATCACCACTGCACTGGGGCCGAACATATCGCCCTGAGCCTCGACCAGCACACCGGCCAGTTTTCCCTGCGCGGTAACGACATCATTCGGCCACTTCAACTGCGCACCCTGCGCGCCGAGATTTTTCAGAACACGCAACTGGGCAATGCCTGCCACCAGGCTCAGGCCTGACAGCGCGTTCAGGCCGCAATTGAAACGCCACAGCAGCGAAAACGTCAGCGCGGTGCCCAGGCTGGAGTGCCAGGTGCGTCCCATACGTCCGCGTCCTGCCGTCTGCAACTCGACCGCCAGCACGCTGCCGCTGGCCGCGCACCCGTTTGTCGCCTCCGCCGCGGCGCGGCGCAGCATCTCGGTATTGCTGGAAGGTGACTCCTGCAATATCTCGATATCGAAATGCCCGGCATCCTCGCCCAGCCATCGCGCCACTTCGCTGCGCTCCAGCCGCTGCCACGGGCGCACCAGCCGGTAACCTCGCCCGCGCACCCGCTGCAGCATCACGCCCATTCCGGCGACGCCGCCCAGCGCATTGAATACGCTGGCCCGCGACACACCAAGCCGCTTTGCCAGCACTTCGCCGGAATGGAATTCGCCGTCCGCCAGCAGGTTCAACAACTGCCAGGTACGTGCTTTGGCCAAACCCTCCATCATTCCGGCATCTCTGCTTCCTGGCGTGGCTTCAACTCGAGAAAGTCGATGATCTCATCGCGCCGCTTTAATGCATCCTGATAGCCCAGGTCGATCAACGCTCTACAGTACTTTTTTTCGGACAGCAGATAACTCACCAGCGTCCCTCCGCTTTGCTGCCTTGCCCCGATCAGGCGCAGCAGCAACCGTATTGTCCAGGGCAATTCTGTCACATAGCGTTCGGCAATTTTGTCGACCGGCTGGCTGGGCAATATTATCAGCGCATCAACATGCCTGATCTCGGCACGTTCGCGCACTTCTTCCGGCATCATCGCGACCAGATCATTGATTTTTTTCAGGCGTTCCAGATCCACTTCCATGCTGTCGAGGAAAATACTGTTCAGGGTGTGTCCGGCAATACTGGCCAGTGACGGGTATTCGCCAATATCGGCACGATCGGATTGCTGGTGATAGCCGTTCATGGAAACACCGATTATCAGCACGCGCGTCGCACCCAGATGCAGCGCGGGACTGATGGGCGCGATCTGGCGCATCGAACCGTCGCCAAAATATTCGCGGTTTATCAATGTCGCCGGAAATATGAACGGAAGCGCAGAGGAAGCCAGCAGGTGCCTGTTGTCGATCGGCATCGGGATGCCGACCCGGCCCTTGCGCCGCCACGGAACCAGCTGTTTCACGCCCTGATAAAAAGTCACCGACTGTTCCGAACCATAGCCGGATGCGGTAATGCTCAACGCATGCAGATTGCCGGCATCAATGCTGTCCTGGATTTTTTCACAGGGCAGCATCTCTTCCAGAAGTTCGATAAGCGGGGAATTGTCCAGCAGTGAAACCCTGGTGAGCTTGTTGATTCCGATCATGTTCAACACCACGCCGGCGAGCCACAACATGGAATTGTTGAACACCCCGATCACGTCGGTGCGATAGATCTGGTTGGCGTGGAAATTTTTCCAGGTGCTGGTCAGATACTGCACGCCCTTTCTGAAATTTCCTGCATTCACTGCCAGCGTGGCCGCGTTGAGCGCGCCAGAGGATGTACCGCAAATGATCGGAAAAGGACAGTGCGAGTTGCGCGGAAGCAGCTCCGCAATCGCCTTGAGCACCCCCACCTGATATGCGGCGCGCGCGCCGCCCCCGGTGAGTATCAGTGCCGCCCGCTTTTCCATGGGTTGTCTATTCGACTTCCGCCTGCACCGATTCCAGCGCGTCCTTCAACGTTTCTTCCGGCAGTGCATTCAGGGTTTCCGACAGCATTTCTGCGGCATACATCGCTTCTTCCCGCAAGGATTCGGGATCGGTGTTCGCAACCAGCACCGCTGCAGCACCCACCACCTTGAGCAGTATGGCGCGCTCCTGCATCAGCATCTCGACTTCTTCACCGAGCATGTCGGCTTCCTGCCTGTTAATGTTCATTCCATTCTCCTAGTGTAACTTCACGCCGGCGACAGCCAGCGCGCTCATGTTCACGATGCGACGCACCGTGGCCGTCGTCGTCAGGACGTGCACCGACTTGTTTGCTCCGAGCAGAATCGAGCCGATGGTAATGCCATCGCCCCCGGTCATTTTCAGCAGGTTATAGGCGATATTGGCAGCGTCCAGATTCGGCATCACGAGCAGATTCGCGGTCCCCTTCAGCGTGGAGTTCGGGAAGGTCACGGTGCGCAGACTTTCCGACAGCGCGGCATCCCCGTGCAACTCGCCCTCGACTTCCAGATCCGGCGCGAGATTATCCAGCAGTGCTTTTGCCTGGCTCATCTTGCGTGCCGATGCATCCGAATGGCTGCCGAAGTTCGAATGCGACAACAGCGCCACCTTCGGCGTCAGACCGAAACGGCGCATCTCCTCGGCAGCCAGAATGGTCATTTCTGCAACCTGTTCGGCACTCGGATCGAGATTGACGTGGGTATCGCAGATGAACAGCGTATGCTTGGGCAGCATCAGTATATTCATCGCCGCATACGTATTCACGCCGGGGCGCTTCCCGATCACTTCATCTATATAACGCAGATGTCTGATCGGCTGTGAAATCGTGCCGCAAAGCATCGCGTCCGCAGCACCCATGCGCACCAGCATCGCCGCGATCAGGGTGTTGCTTCGGCGAAGCGCGCGCTTGGCGGTGGCCGGCGTGACGCCGTGCCGCTGCATCAGTCGATGGTATTCGCTCCAGTATTCGCGATAGCGCGAATCGCTTTCCGGATTGACCAGCTCGAAATGTTCGCCGGCGCGAATCCGCAAGCCGAGCTTGGCGATGCGCTGTTCGATCACCTCCGGGCGGCCGACCAGTATCGGGTGCGCCATGCCCTCGTCCACCACCGTCTGCACCGCATGCAGCACCCTGGACTCCTCGCCTTCCGCATAGACAAGGCGCTGCGGCGCGCGCTTGGCAGCCTCGAACACCGGCTTCATCAGCATGTTGGAATGGTATACGAAACCCTCCAGCCGCTCGCGATACGCATCCATATCGTGAATCGGCCGCTCGGCCACCCCGCTGTCCATCGCGGCTTGCGCCACGGCAGGTGCAATGCGCGTGATCAGGCGGGAATCGAAAGGCTTGGGAATCAGATGCTCCGGGCCGAAACGCAGATTTTCGTCGCCGTACCCTTCTTCCTCTTCTTCGGATTGTTCGGCCTGCGCCAGTTCGGCGATTGCATACACCGCGGCGCGCTTCATCGCCTCATTGATCGCCGATGCGCCCACATCCAGTGCGCCGCGGAATATGAACGGGAAACACAGCGCGTTGTTGACCTGGTTCGGATAATCGGAACGCCCGGTCGCCAGGATCGCATCCGGACGCGCAGCCTTGGCCACGCTCGGCAGAATTTCCGGGTTCGGATTCGCCAGCGCAAAAACCAGCGGACTCGCCGCCATCTGTTTTAACATTTCCGGTTTCAATACTCCGCCTGCGGACAGGCCGAGAAACACATCCGCTCCGGCTATCACGTCGGCCAGGGTACGCGCGGCAGTTTCCTTCGCATAGCGCGCCTTGTTGTCATCCATTTCCTCGGTTCGGCCCTTGTACACGACGCCTTTGATGTCGGTAACGACGATGTTCTCCAGGCGCACGCCCAGGCTGACCAGCATGTCCAGGCATGCCAGCGCGGCAGCGCCAGCGCCGGACACCACCAGCTTTATTTTTGCGATGTCCTTGCCGACCACCTTGAGGCCATTCAGCAGTGCGGCGCCGACGATGATCGCGGTGCCGTGCTGGTCGTCGTGGAATACCGGTATCTTCATCCGCTCGCGCAGCTTGCGCTCGATGTAGAAACACTCCGGCGCCTTGATATCTTCCAGGTTGATTCCACCGAAGGTGGGTTCCAGCGCGGCGATGATGTCTACCAGCTTGTCGGGATCGCGCTCATCGATTTCCAGATCGAATACGTCAATGCCGGCAAATTTCTTGAACAGCATGGCCTTGCCTTCCATCACCGGCTTCGCGGCAAGCGGGCCGATCGAGCCCAGCCCCAGCACCGCAGTGCCGTTGGTGATCACCGCGACCAGGTTGCCTCGCGAAGTCATGTTGCGCGCTTCGGCCGGATTGCCAACGATCGCCTCGCATGCCACCGCGACGCCCGGCGAATAGGCCAGCGCGAGGTCGCGCTGGGTGATCATCGGCTTGCTCGGGGTAACCGTGATCTTTCCCGCCGGAATCTGGCGATGGTATTGCAGCGCGGCTTCGCGCAATTGCTCATCCATTTTTTCTTCTTTCAAGGCAAGACTGAATTGCGCGGATTATACCGCAGGCGGGCAATTGCCACGCTTAGCTAGGCGCCTGTGCCGGGCGCGGATACCGGCTTTTTCAGCACGAACGCATATAGACGCTGCGTGTAGCGGTTGGGATAGATCATCACCAGCAACGCGGTCAGTGTGATGCTGACCAGCACCACCATGTAAGTTGTGTCGCGAATTATTTCTCCGCCTGCAAAACCGAATTGCAGCGGCAGCGTCGCCAGCACGGCGGACGCCAGCCCCTTGGGCGCCATCATCGACGCAATGGCGGTATCGCGCAGGCCGTAGCCGTGATCACGGAAAACCAGGCGTGCAAGTCCGAGGCGCATCAGGTACACGATCGATACCATCGAAACTGCGGAAACTGCCAGCGCCGCATCGCTGAAATGAATCGAGATGCCGAGATAGACGAAGAAGTAGGTTTTCAGCAGAAACACCGCTTCGCGGTAAAAGGCCAGATCGATTTCGTTCAGCGGCACGATGCTCTTGTCGATGTACGGAATGCGGTACAGGTGGAATTTCTGGAAATTGGTCAGCGAAACGCCCAGCGCCAGTGCTGCAATCGCGCCCGAAAAGCCGAGCATTTCGGTCAGGCCGTACACGATGAATACGTAGGCAAGCGTCGACGAAATGGTGTTCGGGAAATTGCGCACCTTGCCCAGCACCATCAGCCAGCCTATGCCGCCCAGCAGGCCGATCACCGCCGCGAAAATCAGCGAAGCCAGCACAGTGCCCAGCAGCCTGCCCGGAACGACGCCGCCTTCCGTATGGATCTGCAGCAGCGCGAATACGCCGACGATGCTCAGCACGTCGGTGAGCGCCGATTCCAGCACCAGCACGGTACCGGGCTTGTTCGACATTTTCAGCGAGTTCACCATCGGGATGACGACCGATGAGGAAGTGTTTCCCAGCGTGACGCCAAGCATGATCGCCGGCAGCAGCTCCAGTCGCAGCGTGTAATGGCCGATTGCGGCAATGACCGCGGTAGTCAATATAAAGCTTACCATCGCCAGCAGACCGGTCGTTCCCAGCGACTTGCCCAATATGTCGAGATTCAGCGTCGTGCCGCCCTCAAACAAAATAAGAACCAGTGCGATGGTCGCGATAAGCGAACCGATCTTGCCGAAATCATCCGGCGTGACGATGCCCAGCAGCGGACCGATCACGATACCGACCAGCATCAGCACCAGCACGTCCGGGATATTGGTCCTGCCGAATTGCATCGACAGGAAATGCGCGAAAAACAGCATCAGGCCGATGATCAGGATGGTGGTGGACATTTATGCTTCCGGCTGGTTGGGTGGAGCGGATTATACCCAGCAATCCTGGCAGCCCGGTTGCATGATCCATGCATCCCGGAATCCCATCCGCCGGTGATCTTCCGGCTCAATGTGATCGTGTTGCCGGCTTATGTGTAAACATGAAGATGAACAACGCAATCATCACCAGCAATGCCGCCGAGGCAGAGTAACGGCTCAGATCCAGCCCGCCCATGCTGAGCGGCTTGTCGAGGAAATCGCCGACCACTGCACCCAGCGGGCGCGTAAGGATGAACGCGGCCCAGAAAAGCACGGTGTGGGAAATCTTTGTCCGGTAATACGCCGCTGCAATAACAGCCAGCATCGCGCCAAACACGATTGCACCGCCTTCGTAACCTATGCCTGCGCTATCCGCAGTCCAGTCGCCCAGCGCGGTACCCAGGGTCTGGGAGAACATGATGGTTACCCAGTAGAATATTTCGGATTTCGGCGAACTGACCGTATCCACGGCGACCGAACCCAGCGTGCGATACCAGGCGAACAGCGACAGCACCAGCAGGGTGAACAACAGGATTGTCCCGCCGGCATAACCGATTCCGAGCGAGCGGTCGGCGAAGTCGGCCAGTGTCGTTCCGACGGTCGTTGTGGCAATGATCGTCGTCCAGTAGATGACCGGGTGGAATTTTTTTGCGGCTATCTGGACCATTACCGCAACAATGAATATGGCTGCGAATATCGCCGTGCCGTCGAGGTAGCCGAGATGCATCGACATCGTCACCGTATCGCCGCCGGTTTCTCCCAGCGTTGTCGCCAGGATTTTTATGATCCAGAAGATCAGCGTTACCTCGGGTACCTTGCTCAGCATTTCCTGCTTTTCCATAATCACTCCTAATTGATTTAATTGTAGCCGTGAATCCCGTTCGTTAACTCGCGGTGCGATGACCGGCAGCATGGACGGCCCATTTTCAACAGCCCGTTCAGGCCCTGATCCCCGCCAGCATTTTCTCCAGCCGCTTGACCGAGACAATCACAGGCGTTTTCAGTTCCTGCGCAAACAGCGAGACGCGCAATTCCTGCAGCATCCACGCAAAATCGTCCACACGCGGATCGCTGTTTCCCTGCCGGGCTTGGCGCAGCCGCTGCCACGCCTGCGTCAGCGGCTGCATCTGCGCGATGCCCTGCGCGTCGCGCGTCGGGTTGCTGCGCAGTTTTTCGATGCGCAGATTGATCGCCCTGAGGTAGCGCGGCAGGTGCTGCAGGCGTTCATACGGTGTGTCGGCGATGAAGCGCTTGTGCAGCAGCCAGTCGAGTTGCGCGCGCACATCCTGGTTCGCTGCTTCATTAGCCTTGAGCTGCGGCAGGTTCTTTTGCACCGCCTGATACTCGGTCAGCACATTGCCGACCAGCCGCGCGATTTCCTGCGCGACCAGCAGCAGGCGCGTTTTCGCTTCCTTGCCGCGCGCAATGAACTGTTCTTCGTTTGCCGGAAGCGGGTCGCCCAGGCAACAGCGGTCGAAGGTCGTCTCGAGTATCTGCTGCTGCAGTTCCTGCTGCGTGCCGAACGGAAGGAACAGCATGCCCAGCCGCTGCGCGTCAGGCAGGCTCTTTTCCAGGTACTTCACCTGCTCCCTGAGCAACAGCATGAACAGTCGGCGCAACCCTTTCCGGTGCGCGGCCTGTGCCGCATCGCGCGTGTCGAAAGCGCGCAGTGTCACCGCATCGCCGTCATCCGTCAGCGCGTTGAACAGCGTGACATCCTGTCCGGCGCGTTTCACGACCCTGGTTTCGGCAAAATTGCCGAAGCGCCACGAGGTATGGCGCTGCCCCGAATCGGACTCGCCATTATTCCCGTTCTCCGCGACTATGGTGGGCGCGGCGCGTGGCGCGAATTCGGCATGCAGTTGGGCGAAATTGCGCGACATCGCAAGCTGCCGGCCATGTTCGTCGACAACGCGGAAATTCATCAGCAGATGCGGCGGCAGTTGCTCGAGACGGAACGCATCCGTCGGCACGTCGACCTGCTTCTGCTCGCGGATGTAGCGTGCCAGCGCCTGCAGCAGCGGCGAACCGGACGGCGGCACTTCGCGGCAGAATGCGGCGGCGAATTCCGGCACCGGCACCAGATGGCGGCGGATCTTCTGCGGCAGCGTCTTGACCAGTTGCGCGACCTTCTCCGCGAGCAGGCCCGGGATCAGCCATTCGCAGCGCGCGGCATCCACCTGGTTGACCAGCGCGAGCGGCACGGTGAGCGTGATGCCGTCATCATTTTTGCCCGGGGAGAAGTTGTAACTCAGCGCGAAGCTGACATTGTCGATCTTCAATTGCGGCGGATACTGGTCGGTGGTGATGCCCGCCGCTTCGTGGCGCATCAGGTCGTCTTTTTTCAGATACAGCAGTCTGGCATCGGCGCGCTCCGCTTCCTTGCGCCAGGCTTCGAACGTTGCGCCGTTGTGGATGTCATGCCCGGAAAACTGATGCGGGATGCGGCTGTCGTAGAACGCGCAGATCAATTCGTCGTCGACCAGCACATCGGGGCGGCGCGCCTTGTGTTCCAGTGCCTCGATGTCGGCGATCAGCTTGCGGTTGTGTGCAAAGAACGGCGCGCGCGTGTCAAATTCGCCGCCGACCAGCGCCTGGCGGATGAACACTTCGCGGGCGTCCGCCGGATTCATCGGCCCGTAGTGCACGCGCTTCTTCGGGTTGATGATCAGCCCGTGCAGCGTGCTGCGCTCCCAGGCCACCACCTGGGCGGCTTTCTTCTCCCAGTGCGGATCGTAGTAATGCCGTTTGATCAGGTGCGCGCCGGTCTCCTCCAGCCACTCCGTCTCGATGCGAGCGACACATCTCGCATACAGCCGGTGGGTCTCGACTAGTTCCGCCGCCACCACCCATTTGGGGCCTTTTTTCGCGAGCACCGAATTCGGTGCGATGAAGAACTTGATCCCGCGCGCGCCCAGGTATTCATTGCTGTCCACGCTCTTCATGCCGATGTTGCCGAGCAGGCCGCACAGCAGCGCCTTGTGGATCTGTTCGTAGGTGGCCGGCCTTTCGTTCTCGCGCATCCCCATCTCGGCGACCTGCGCGTGCAATTGCTGGTGCAGCTCGCGCCATTCGCGCAGGCGAAGCGGGGACAGGAAATTTTTGCGGCATTCTTCGGCCAGCAGGCGGTTGGACTTCTTCTCCGCCAGCGCCTGCTCGAACCAGGCCCAGATCTTCAGGTAAGCGAGAAAATCCGAGCGTTCGTCGGCAAAGCGCTTGTGCGCGGTGTCTGCCGCCTCCTGCCGGTCCAGCGGCCGCTCGCGCGGGTCCTGCACCGACAGCGCGCTGGCAATCACCAGTATCTCGGTCAAACAGTGATATTGCCGGCCGGCCAGCAGCAGGCGCGCGATCTTCGGATCGAGCGGCAGCCTGGCCAGTTCGCGGCCGAGCGTGGTGAGTCGCCTGGTTTCATCGATCGCGCCGAGTTCGGCGAGCAGCTGGTAGCCGTCCGCGATCATGCGCGGGGTGGGCGGCTCGATGAACGGAAACTCTCCGACATCGCCGAGTTCCAGCGCGCTCATCCTCAGGATCACGGTCGCGAGCGATACGCGGAATATCTCGGGATCGGTGAATTCAGTGCGCTGCAGGAAATCCGCCTCGTCGTACAAACGCACGCACACCCCGCTCATCACTCGCCCGCAGCGCCCGGCGCGCTGGTTTGCGGCGGCCCGCGAAATCTTCTCGACATGCAGCTGCTCGACCTTGTTGCGGATGCTGTAGCGGTTCACCCGCGCCAGGCCGCAGTCGATCACATAGCCGATGTTGGGCACGGTCAGCGAGGTTTCC
>Ga0316575_10000161_pt1 | contig 17018 bp, 17 predicted proteins | sample J5NA_FD_203072 | JGI IMG/M metagenome (GOLD analysis project Ga0316575, IMG submission 203072) | Rhizosphere microbial communities from salt marsh grasses in Alabama, United States - J5-7_050615r2r3 | ecosystem: Host-associated > Plants > Roots > Rhizosphere | place: USA: Alabama | collected...
AGAGGCTGAGTTCATCCGCTTCGGAATGAATTTTGGGCGGGAAGATATATCCGGGTAACTGTCGGATCCCGGTACTATATCAATTTATTAAATGAACAAGTATGAATTTTAGATTGACCGGAAAACGGAATGAAGTCATTCTTCGGTTCATGGAGACGACGATAGAGATGGTGAATCCGGTCCCATGGTCGTGTTCGTGACGCATGATCTTTCCCGAAGCGGTTTACCCTGCGGATGAAATACATATCATGCGTGCGTGTCCGGGAATGATTGTCGACAGGATTAAAGTAGATCTTTCGTTAGTGCGCGACCGTTCGATCAGGCGCCGCATTTCATGGATCTGGTAAAATCCGTTGAAGTACGAATGATTGACATCCAGAACTTTATGGATAAGGAAAAACGGCAGGCTGCCGCGCAATAGACCGGTTCTCGAATGCCGGACAAACGGGAATCTGACATCTGCCGATAACGATTCAGCATACAATGACAACCCCAAATTATAGTGGCGTTATGTTCGCTTCACATCTGCAGATGCGGCTGAGCGTTTCGCGAGCAGCAGGTAAAGTGCAGCCGAAACCGCGATTATTACACTGCTGATGCCGACCGCGATCCACAACGGAAGATAACGGCGTGGTGCATTGATCGATTGAATGAAGATTTTATCCCTGAAATCCCATGTCACCGTCTCACCGGGGTGATTGATCGAGGTGTTCCACTTTGGATGTGAGCCGGCAAGGACGAGCCACTTCATTGCAATGTCAAGGCCGGAAAACAGATGAAATGCAATCGATATTCTGGAGGATGTGTCGGGAATAATCCATGTTTTTCTGAACCGGACGGTTCTGCCGTGAAAATGAAACCCCTCCTGGGTCTGAGGATCACTATGCTCGCCCGAAATGTTGTACCCGCTGTCGATCGGTATGCCGGGAGCCGATCCGTCAACCGTGACGGTCACTCCGCTCCAGACAATGGAATTGACTAGTGACATGTTGTTGCTGAGCAGGTCGTCGACCGGCCGCTCCGAACGCCGTACCTCAGGCAATAGTGCGAGGTTCTGGTCATTGATCCGGATTTCGATGGAAAGCCGGCCTGCATTCCGCTCGATATATGTCTTGCTCCAGTTCATGCCGTGTCCGAAGAGCGGCATGCAGGCCGGCAACAGCATGAACCATACGGCCGGGAGGATCCTCATGATTCACTCGACTCCTTTACCGTTGTTGCTGCTGTTGGTGGTATCCCTGTCCTGCAGAGCGGTATAGGTGATGATCTCCGATGTAACTTTGGATACACGTTCGATAAGCCATTCAAGCTCCGACCGGCTCATACTGAATTCTCCGGCGTCAAAAAACCGGTGTATATCAGCCGTGTGCTCTCTGAGCTTCTCGACTTCAAAACTTACCAGATTCCGGGGAACGGTTTCCGTATCGGGTACGACGACAGCCGGTACCGACGAATCGGAGCGCGGACGCGTGAGTTTCTCAAAAAGAGGTGTTTCGATCCGGTTTTCCCGTTTCAGTGTGGAGTCATCAATGCGTCGTATGACCGGTTTGAAATTCCAGGAACCTGAATCAGCTGCCGGGGAATCGCTTTTCATGAATTTCAACCCTTTTTTTTTCTCCATGACGGTGATGAATGAATCGATGAAGAACTGTGTTTTCATCTTCCGGGCTTCAACCTGTGTCACGATTGCGGGTTGGGTGTCCGGCACAGGAGGCAGTGGCGGAGCGACGACGGAATCCATCGCGGTATAACATCCGTAAACACTGAACAGCAGTTGGTGGATTCGGTCAAAATCATAATCGTCCATCGCATCGGCAAGACGGGAAAGACCTGTTTCCAGCTGTTCGATACATTCTGTCATTGCTGATTCTTTTGTCCGTGCTGCCGCGGAGGCTGTTTTTTGAGCTGGGGTGCCCCAGGTTCTCTTTATGTGGCGCGCCGGAATGGCCCTACAGATGAGAAGGATGAAGAGGAGAATGATGAGGGGAAAACGATGTGTGTTCAATGATGTGACGACCATCGGTTACCTCAATCCCGTGAGTATATGAAAACCGATGCCGCTGAAAAATGCACCGGCGAACCGAAGCGCCATGAGCGTACGTCCGTTATGGGATGCGAAGTGACCGATGAAGACGCCCAGGACGTGTATCACCGCGGTGCCGATTGCGAAACCGGCGATGAACAGTTGCGCCGAAGTACCGCCTGGAAGTTCTGCACCGTGTGCATATCCGTGAAAAAAAGCAAAGAGCGCGACAAATGAGAGTGTGGGTGCGGTCGGTATTTTCCTTCCGAATGCGATCGCCGCTCCGAGAATGACGACCGAGAGGCTGATACCGGATTCCTGCCCGTGAATGACGATGTCAGAGAGTGCTACTCCACCGCCGAGTACCATAACCGACACGAATGTTACGGGAAGAAGCCAGAGTGCATGACCGCCGATAAGTGCACTGAGAATGCCGACACTGAGCATTGCAAGCAGATGATCCATACCGAGTGCCGGGTGGGTAAGTCCTGCCAGAAATCCGGTTCCGTGCAATGCGTGGGCATTACAGAGTGTCGGAAACAGCAGTATGACAAGTGATAGCGGGGTAAACGACCGCCTGGCCTGCATGAAGAATGCATCCATGCTGTGTTCCTGCCGGTAAAGTCGTGTCGCTTCAGTCATGTCGCATCCGGGCGAAACGCCAGTTGAGCTGAGTCGAGAGAATCAGGTTTCCATGAAACGGCGCGAATGTCCCCTGTCGATAGACACGCTCGTCATACCATGCGAATGCATAGGCACCTTTGATGAAAAGCGTATTGGCAATTATGAACTGAAGATAAGGAGTCGCGATACGGCAGTTGACCGCTTCGTACTCCCAGCGGGCAGGGCGATCCTTCTGATAAATCAGATCGAGCCCCGACGGGGTGAATTCGTAGGCGTTCGAATGTGAAAGGGGAGAGGTGTACTGCAGAAAATCGGCGCGAAAACCGAGATGCAGCTGTGCGACGATACGATATGACATTTCAAGTGCGCCCTTTACGGAAATGGAATTGTCTGCATGTACGGCAACCGAATCATATACCGTTTCATATCCGGTTGATGCATCACTTGTTTCGAATGCGTAAACCGTTTTTCGGTGTGATGGCATTGCGTAGACGGCCCAGATTCCTGCCGAGCCTTTGAAGCGGCCTGTTCGCATGTTCATCCACCAGGTACCATGAAGGAGTGCGCTGCCCTCCCTGCTGAACCGATACTGTGTTGAAGGGATATGGCTGAAGTACACGATTCCCGGATGGAACGTTACTGTATCGGTAAAGGGAGGCGAGGACCAGCCGAGCAGGACGTCGTTGCTCCCATAGGCAAGGGTGACATGCTGGTCGGTTCTGCCGATTCTGCCGCTCAGGTCGAGGCCGATGTGCCATCCGTCATCACCCGTGACCGATCGAGTCTGTTCGGTGAGTGCCAGCGTATCGGTTGAGGCTGCCGATGCCGAGCGGGGGAGTTTCTGCCATCCGCCTATGAGCGTTGCGGAAATGTTGTTTTTATATACGGCAGAAATACTTCCGATAAGGTGGTAGCGGTGCCATACCGCTTCGCGGATCTGGTAATAGATACCGCCGTACTTCGTGGTGTCGGAATAGGTGACATCTCGTCCGGCGGTTTTTCTGCCGGCCCCGAGTGTGCAGCTCAGAGAAAGATCCGTCAGTGCATTTGTCGTGTATCCGGTGATGGCTCCGTCAAAGAGAAACTGTTCGAGCGGAATCTGGTCGAAAATACCGGCATACGAACCGGTCCAGAGCTGTCGTCCGAGGGATATTCGCAATCCGTCAACCGTTCGCGGTGTCCAGAGAAAGAGCAGTTCACCGAGTGAGAGCTGATCTCCGGTAAGGTTGACATTGCCGTCAGATTGTCCGAGATCGCTGCCGATTGTCATTCTTCCGAGAAGTGTCGGCAGAAAACGGTAACTTATACGTCCGCTGAAGGTGCTTGGTTGCCACTGCGGCAGGTAGCCGAAGTCTCCGTACTGAATCCTAGAGTCGAGCCGTCCCGGCAGTGGAAAGCCGTCTGATGTCAATGATCCGTAAAGGAAGGTATTGTAAATATTAGATACTTTGCCGCCGGTACCGAGCGGTTCACCGTCGTCGTTTTCTGGGCCGATTGCCTGTCCGAGGTGACAATAAACGTCGAGTGCGATCTGTGCCGAATCGTTCGCTTTCATGGTGGCGGTCTGAAAAACGCCGCTCCCGCTGCCCGTGTTTGCACCGCCCGCCCTGCTCTGTGGAGTAAGGTGCCCCGAAACGGAACTGTGGAATAACAGGGAGATAATGAAGGCACAATGTAAATGTATTGAAATTGATGAATAGAGAAGGGACCGCCGGATGCGCATATAGGTCGGTTGAATCGAAAGAGATGCACGTCGAAAAAGTGGTCGAATCATATCGTAATTCCTACAGGTAAAAAATGCGTGCGCTCGTGATGAAATATAGTTCGGATCATCCCCGAGTTCCTGAATTAAATTCAGGAACTCGGGGATGTGCTTATTCTGATGTGCGGGGAGTTATGCATCGATGCTGTCGGGGGAGCAATGCGAATGGTATATTACCTTGCAAAAAAACGATACGGAAGCGAAGATCTCTGCGTAGGGCAGATATACAAATACGAAAAAGACGGCCGGTTTTGGTGTCGTAACGGTGATGTGCATGTTTTCACTTATGAAAACAGCATTTCACAGATCTCTCATCCAAAAAAAGCACAGGGAGTTGAATTGCAGTGATACGGGTACTGGTAAACGGTTGTAACGGAAAAATGGGCAGAACGATCATCGATGCGGTCGAACGGGAGCCGGATCTTGAACTCGCCGGCAGGGCCGGATCGCGGGATGATTTACAGGGGATGATCAGCCGCACGTCACCCGACGTGGTGGTCGATGTCACCGTTCCCGAAGCGGCCTATAAAAACGCCCTGACGATTGTATCATGTAAATGCAACGGTGTCATGGGCACGACCGGAATTTCCCCGGCTGAACGTGACGAACTCGGGGCGCTTGCCGCAAAAAACGGGACAGGCCTTCTCATCGCTCCCAACTTCTGCATCGGAGCCGTTCTTATGATGAAAATGGCTGCGGAGGCTGCACGATACCTGCCGAATGTCGAAATCGTCGAGTATCATCACGACCACAAGGCAGATGCGCCCTCGGGCACCGCGATTGCGACTGCGGAATTTATCAATCGTATGGTCACCGGAATCAGGTCGCCTGCAGTCGAAAGCAGGGAGCTTCTTGACGGACATTCACGCGGTGCACGGAACGGCGCCATTCCGATTCATGCCGTGCGTCTGCCGGGATTCGTCGCTTCACAGGAGGTGATCTTCGGCGGTGAGGGGCATACGCTGCGCATCAGGCATGATACGACCGATCGTAGAGCGTACATGCCGGGCGTGCTGCATTCGGTAAGAAATCTGCCGGGAAAAACCGGACTTTATTATGGCCTGGAATCACTTCTTTTTCCAACGTGACATAGTTGCGGGGTATCATGAAAACAACGATTATAGCCGTGCGCCACGGTGAAACCGAATGGAACAAGGTGGAAAAACAGCAGGGGCATCTCGACAGCCCTCTTACGATATCCGGCAGACTGCAGGCCGAAGCGATGGGCGACGGGCTGCGTGAATGCACGATTGACGTGTTTTATTCGAGTGATCTGGGACGCGCGGTCGAAACGTCGGAAGTTATTGAAAAGCATGTCAGATTACCGTTTGTCACCGATGAGCGACTGCGCGAACGGCATCTCGGAAATATGCAGGGGTTGACAAAAAAAGAGTACCGCGAACGGTTTCCCGATGAATGGCAGCGGTTCAGGTCGTATGATCCCGATTATGCACTGCCCGGCGGAGAGTCGGTGCGGCAGCGTTATGAACGGGCGGTCGGGTATGTCGAGGAGATTGCACTGCGCCATATCGGCAAGTCGGTACTGATTGTAACACACGGCGGCATTCTGATGAGCATGATGTATCGAACACTGCGTCTGCCGCTGCATCAGGAGAGAACGTTTACACTGTGCAACGGTGGAATCAACGTTTTCACGATAACCTCGGAATTGCGGTGGAATCTTGAGGTATGGGGAGATACACACCATCTGGCCGTACACGGACTTTCTGCCATGGATGATAATTGAACACGGCCTGATATCCTTTTTGACAATTTGACAAGACTTACTTGAATTGGTATATTCCAGTTGAGTATAATCCGCACATCAACGGAAGAGGAACGGCGCACGAATAAACCTCATGCAGGAGATTTATTCTTCAGCCCGGTTCGCTTCTATTATAATCATTTATCCGCCTGAAGGAGGATCCCGTATGACACTGTCCAAAGGTCAGATAATGAGAATCGCAGGGATGGAACTGAACACGTTCAATCTTGCACCGTTAATGCAGGATCTGCTTGAAGGTGCAAGCATCCGGACTGCAGGAACCCCCGTTTACGACATCGACGGCGAGGTGCTGTTTCATCGCATTCCCATCAGTCGCGGAAGTCGCAGCGGCGGCTATACCGATATCGGTGTCAATGAAGTTCTCGGGGAGTCGCTGCTTGCCGTCTGCAGCGGCGCGGTATGGAATGAAAAAACCCTTCTGGCCCAGGCTGTTGCAGCTGCAAAGAAAAAGGTGCGTTCGATTAAATACGACGGTGCGCGGTTTGTCGCCTACAGTTACCCGAAGATCGCCGTTCAGTTTCTGTTGCGTAAAGAAGAGGTGCTGATGCTGGAGCTCGGGTCATGGGCTGAAGTACCGAAAGCGAAGAGCGCAGATCGTGATCGATTCCAGCCGTCGAATTTTGAACGATGGAGTCTTGTCAGGGAATTGCCCGACAGGACCAAAAAAGCAAATCTTCAGAAGTTCCGGAAACGGGTTGCCCTGTGGGATAGTGAAGACGTTAAAAAATTCGACCCCTCAGTGATCAATGCGGTGAAGTTTAAAAAAGTCGCAAAGCTCGAGTCCATAGCTGTTGTAAAGCTTTTCAAAAGCCGCAAGCTGCACTATTCGACGCGTGACGTCGACCATCAGGTCTGCTACGAACTCCGCGGGCAGCAAACCAACGTCTGGTGCGTTGCGGCAAGTACCGAGATGCTGCTCAACTTCTACCGGTATCAGTATGACCAGCCGCGCCTCGCGCAGGAGCTGGGGCTCGGAACCTGTGCGCATCCCAACGGTTTGCCGTACGCACAGGTTGCAAAAGTGGTTACCGTGATCGAGAAACTCTCATCCAACACACTGGATGCAACGATGCACACCAATCCCGGTTGGGCAATATTCCGCGATCAGATCAATGCGAACCGGCCGTTGATCAGTTTCATTCCAGGTCACTCACGCACGGTCGCAGGGTATATCCAGTATCTGATTGCACCTCTTGGACAGACGCCGTTCAAGGGACTTCTCGTTTACGATCCATGGCCGCCGACAACCTGTGCGGTACCCAATGCGGGCGGTGTCATAACCACATGGGAGAACTTCGCAACGCAAACCTATCAGTATGCATATTCGGCAGTTCTGAAACACGTATAGCCATGACGGCCGACCGTATTGTCTCTATACTTCTGAAGCACGTACGTGAGCTGCTTCGAAGCGGGATGTTCGGAAACGGCGCGATTCCCGGGGCTGCAGGGCCCGGGGAACCGCTCGGTATTTACGGGCCGGGAGGGAAGCTGCACTCCTGGTTCGTGCCGCTTGTCGCCGGAGAACTGCTGGCGGGATATTTCCGGTTCGCTCCTGATCTGACGCTGCTCGGGTATTCGGGTTTTCAGCGGTATGAAGGGAGTCTTGAGGGGTGTCCGGCAGCTGCCGACTGGACTGACAAAGATAGAATTAGTAAACGTGCCGCCGGACTGGCAGGGCCCGGTATCATCGTCGGAGAACCGGTTTTATCGTATGACAAAACGCCGTCACGTATCGCCTGGAAAGTCACAAGCGGTTCTCCCGATGGGACGGTACGGACGTTCTGGGTTGCAGGAATGGTGGTATGGGAAGATTCCGCAGCCTGTGACGACGGATCATTCTGCTAATGTGCCTGGTCGATTGAGACGGGTTTATCTTTCTGGGACGTCGCGTGGTGTGAGACAGGAAGTAAATCCGTACAAAGGCGGAGAGCACATCGTACGGACTCCGGTCAATCCGCATCGTCATCCCTGACACGCCTGAAGGAATCGGAAGGATACCTCCCGGCAACAAACTTCAGAATCCATACCCTTCCCTAAGCTGCTCTTCGCTCGGCAGACCGTCGTAGATTTCTCCCCGCGGTCCCTTCCATTGATTCGCCCCGAGAGGTTCCAGCTCCACCGGAGTTCTCGAACCGTTGCTGTTGTCAATGATAATGGTCGTCCTGACGTTTTCCTGCGGCTGCTCGGTTTCCACCGCTACCGGTGGGGGACAAAGTTCATATTCGCCGTCGCGGGTACAGTACCAGGTATCGTTCTGAACAAAATAAACCTCTTCATTCACCACCACACGTCGTGCACCATAGGGAATATAGCGGACTCTCGGTGCCTGAACGATAATGTAGCCGTTGTTATGACGGCGGTAGAAAATCCCGTCAAAGTAGAAATAATGCTCTCTTCCATAGACCATGCTGCGATACCCGATCGGCAGACCGAGGACGATCTTTCCGAATGGAGCGGCGATGACAACCCGACCTGCTGCTGAAACATTGAAAAAGTGTCCACGCCGGTATGAATAGTGATAATGACGATGTGACGGTGCGGGGGCCCGGCGAACGGTTTCGTGTCGTGCCGGTTTGTGCTCCACACGTCTCTCCCGCGCCGGTACAGAGAACATCAGGGAGGAGAGCAGAATGGCTGAAGCGATCGTGATCGAGAAGGTCGGCAGATAGTGCATTGAATGTTTCATATGATCCCCTTTGTTATGGTCAGCGGTATTCAGATTGTTGCCTTCATGAGATAGACGCGGGCAGGACACGATTCCGCTCTGTGCAGAACCGACTCGCCGTTGAACGGATCGTTCGTTGAGGGATGCGACTGCAGGGCTTCTTCCGCAGCCCTTCTTTCCGTAATATCTATCCCCGACCCGGCGATGTATTTTTTCCCATTCGCATCATGAATGATGAATTTGGAATTGAGCTGCCGGGGATTCTTTCCGATTGCCTCCTCGGCACGGTAGCCGGTCTGACGGGTAAACCCGTCATTTACCCATTCGATCGCTCCGTCGGGAGTCGTGATGGTCGTTTCGTCAAATCGGTTCTCCGTCTCGAGAAATTACGATGTTTGAATTAGTACGTACCGGTAATTCCGGTCGGTATCGTTACTGCGTCGGGCGGTGTCGGTGTCGGAAACACGGAAAAAGGCAGTGCAACGCCGGATACCTGTGGCATCCTTCAAATATAATCACTTATGTCGATGTTTCCACATCTTCTCCAAGATGGGTCCGCAACAGCGCTGCAAGTTCACTTCTGGTGAACGGTTTACAGATGCTGGCAGTGAAACCGTACGCCTGCGGATCTGCCATCACCGGATCATCCGCATACCCGCTGACGATGAAGACCGGCACCCTGGTGTTGATTTTTCTCAGCTCCTCGAGTGTTCTCATTCCACCCATACCGCCCGGTACGGTCATGTCGACCAGCACGGCCCGGACTTCGGAGGTCTGAGATGCATCACCGAAAAAGTGAATGACGTCGCTGCCGTCGGAGAATGAGAGTGCATGGTATCCCATCGAATCGCACAGCATGCGGCAGCTGTCGCGAATGATCTCTTCATCATCCATGATGATGAGTGTTCCGCCACCGGTGTACTTTGTGTCCGGGATTTTTGTTATGATTTTTTCCTGTGCAATTACCGCGGGAAGATAGATAAAGAAAGTGGTCCCTGAACCCGGTGTGCTCGATACATCGATATGACCGCCGTGTTTGTTGACAATTGAATAGGCGGTGCTCAGTCCGAGGCCGCTGCCGAGCTTTTTTGTCGAGAAGAACGGGTCGAATATCTTCGGCTGTACCTGTTCGGATATGCCGATACCGTTGTCCCGGACGCTTATTTTTACATACGGTCCCGCCTGAAGTGCCTTTTCTCCGGTGTTTGCACTATAATTTTCTGCGGTTACCGAGAGGATGCCCCCTTCGGGCATCGCCTGCTTCGCATTGATGACGATATTCTCAATCACAAGTCCGATCTGGTTCTCGTCAAAATTACAAAACCAGAGGTCTTCAGGCACGACGAATTCAGCTGAAATGTTCGCTCCGCTTAGAACGAATTCCGTTTTTTCACGGATGAACGGAAATACCGGTCTGACAGTCTTTACCGGAGAACCGCCTTTTGAGAAGGTAAGCAGCTGATGGGTGAGGAGTCGTGCCCGTTCAATGGTTTTCATGCATTTTTCGAGATTTGTTACCACTTTTTCGGATGTGCACTGAAAGAGAGCAAGCTCGATGTACCCGAAAATGCCGCCGAGCAGATTGTTGAAATCATGGGCGATTCCTCCGGCGAGCACGCCGAGCGATTCCAGTTTCTGTGTTTTGTACAGCTGCCGTTCGAGCTGCTGTCTCTTGTTCATGACCTCGATTCGTTCGGTTATATCCCGTGCTACGCCGATGATATAGGAGCGACCGTCCATTTCGATTCTCGTCGCATTGATCTCCACCGGAAATGTCGTTCCGTTCCTGTGCCGGTGACTGCTTTCAAACTGCTTGCCGGCTGATTCCTGGAGCGTGCTCCAGGCTGCCTGATACTGCTCGCGCGTGGAGAGGTTGCCGTCAAGATCCATGATCGTTTTTCCAAGCAGCTCCTCCCGGCTGTAGCCGGTCGATTCGACGGCACGCTGATTGACGTCGACGATGTTGCCGTCCGGATCGGAAATGTAAACCGCATCTCCCGCCTGTTCGATGATCGTGCGGAAACGTCGTTCATTTTCGCGGATGAGTCGCTCCTTCTGGCGCAGGTCGGAAATATCCATGATGATTTTCACGGCCGCCCATGTGTCGCCCGTATCGTTTTTGAGCGGGATTGCATACGTTTTTGTCGCAGTTCCCGTCAGTTTTTCCTCTTCGTCGGTTGAAATGCCGGAATGGGGTTTTCCCGAGTCGAACACCTCGGCAACACCGCACCGACTGCAGACATCCAGGGTGTTGTGGCACACTTCGTAACATTTCTTTCCGAGAAGACCGGACAGGTCGGAATGACCGCTCTTCAACGGAACGGCCCTGTTGGCGAGAGCGATGTTGAACTGGCGGTCGACTACCAGAACCATTCCGGGAAAGGCATTGACAACCCCTTCGAGCTCATCGACCGTCTGCCTGAGCTGCCGTTCACTCTCCTCGAGTGCTTCGAGAATCTTTTCAAATGCGCTGATATCCTGTACTGTGCCGAGCAGGCGGACCGGAACGCCTTTTTCGTCTCTTTCAAGCCTGGCGATGTGTTCAATCGTTTTTTCGGTGGAATCGTCCGGCTTGAACCTGTATTTATAGTGGTATGGTCCTTCCTCGAGGAGTGACTGCCTGGCAAGCATTCCCCGGACGAGCTCCCTGTCATCAGGATGTACCCGCGAAAGAAAGGTATCGGCCGAAGGGACTTCCTCTGATTCGTCAAATCCGAACATGGAGAAAACTTCGTCGGTCCAGTGAGTGACGGCATCGGGGAGCGATACCCACCATGTGCCGATTTTTGCCGCATTCTGCGAGTTTTTCAGGAGGGTCAGTCCCGTCAGACTCTGCTCCTCTGCCTCCTTGAGCTGCCGGTTTTTCATGATGAGCTCTTCATTGAGCGACAGCAGTTCCTCATTGCCCGACTCCAGGGTCTGTTTTACCGCTTCCATCTCTTCATTGAGGCTCTGCAACTCCTCGTTTGCCGAAAGCACCTCTTCGTTGGCGGCCCAGAGATCATGGTTGACCTCATCTTTTTCCTCTATGGTCCTGGTGAGGAACTCTTTTACCTGGCACAGTTCATTCCTGAGTACCTCGACCTCACCGTTGGATGCGGTCTGTCCGCGTGCAGATGTTTTCGTATCCAGGGACAGTTCCGATGAGTTCCCGGGTTGGAGAAACGTGATGAGGAAGAGCTTCTCGGAGGTCTGGTCGTTGACAAAAGGAACGACCTCGATGTCGACGATCTGCATGTCAAGGTTATATTTGAAGGTAATGCCGTTTTTACGGACGGGTGTCGTGCTCCGCTTCGCCTCTTCAACCGCAACCGACAGGCCGGGGATCAGACCTTCCCGGGTCATTTTTAACAGCTTGAAACTGACCTCTCCGCTTGCCGGAACAAGATACCGGGACGTATTACCGCAGAACTGCCGGATCTGCAGCAGACTGTCCACCACGACTCCGGGAGGTGCATAGGTGGAAAGCCTGAGGGCGTCGATCTGGCGCGACAGCTGTCGTGATCGGCTCTTTCGTGTATTCAGCTGCAGCTCGACATCGGTCCGGGAGAGTGTATGATGAAGGACGGATGAGATCGGGAACCGGTAGGAGCGGGTGCCGAAGATCTCTTTTCTGCTGTAAAGGTTGATCTCCTTCTTTGCGATGCTGAACAGTTCGGGAAATCCTCCCATCGATTCGGACGAGCCGAGAAGAAGTAATCCGTCAGGTGTCAGGCCGAAGTGAAAAAGCGGTATTACTTTCTCATGGAACATTTCGTCGAAATAGATGAGAAGATTCCGGCAGCTGATGAGGTCGATTTTTGTAAACGGGGGGTCGTGCAGTACATCCTGAACGGCAAAAATGCACATTTCCCTGATCGGTTTTGAAACCTTGTACTCTTCCTTATGCTTCTCAAAGAAGCGATTGAGACGCTCGGGCGAGACCTGCTCTGCTATCGCCTTCGAATAGATCGCCTCCCGGGCCTTTCTGATATGGCGTTCGACAAGATCCGTACCGAACAACTGTACTTCGAAGGTGCGGCCGCTTTCCTCGAAAAATTCATGCAGAACGATGGCAAGCGAGTAGACCTCCTGGCCGGTGGAGCATCCGGGTACCCAGATTCTTACCGGGTGCTGCCCGGATATGCCCCGGATGATTCGCGGAAACACGGTCTTTTTCAGTTCTTCAAATACCTTCGGGTCGCGGAAAAAGACCGTATAGGAAAGCAGCAGGTCATCATAGAGCAATTTCTGCTCTTCGGGATTTTTTTTGAAATGCTCAAGGTAGGCGGCATAATTCGGTGTCCCGGTGAGGGAAAGTCGCCGGGCGAGGCGTCGCAGTACCGTCTGCCTGCGATAGTGGTTGAAGTTGACGTGGTACATTTCGTAAAGGGCATCGAGCAGAATCCCGAACGCTTCTTTTTCCGCAGGCTGCCCGGCAAGGTACTCATCTGTCGCATGAATATCGGAATCCCCTTCAGGCGGGAGTTCCGTGTCGGATCGGTCTGCGGTATCGGTGCTTTCCATTGCGGTGCCTTGTCGGTTGAGAGCATTGACCGCTCAGATTTGGCTGTCGTAACGAAGTCATGCCCGGGGTCGGGGGAAATCTGTTGTTTGTGGCGAAACCGGAAGCCCGTGAATATATCGAAGGAATCATTGCCTGAGAAGACGGGTGCCGGGGTGAAGTCATGACTCCTGCAAGGTACGACAAGCGTGAACCAGACCTTGCAGTCATTATTTGAATTTGTTTTTAAAAATACAATAAACGTGGGAGGGTTTCCATAAGAATTCTGTAAGGTTCCGAAGGTGTACGGCTGACGTTCTGTCGTTGACATTGTTGATAAGTTCAGTGAAGATAAACTGTGGATACCTTCCGGCGTGGATAGTGAATCTAATACCGCGACATCGGCCGCATAACCTGGGCGGTGCCTGGTGTTGCGAACGGATGCACTGCAATCCAGTGTTTTTCCGAAAGGGAATACGCATGGTGGCTGGCGTGATTGTATACGTGCGATGTGGTCGAAACGGGATAGGCCGTTCATAATCCCTAAGCGCGAATCCGGTTGCAGCGATGATCCATCTTTCCCGGATGGGGTTCCTTCGTGTATTTTCGCAGTAACCCTGCAGCTCTGCAGCAGAAGTATTCTGTCTATCGTCGATTCACAAGGAACTGTCACATGATACGCATCTATGGTGTCCGGGAACACCTCAATCCCGTCAAACAACAACTCTCCGATGCCATCAACGAATGTATGGCCGAGGCGCTTTCCTTTCCGTCCGATAAACGGTGTCAGCGATTTTTCCCCATGGAAAAAGAGGACTGTTTCTATCCTGTGGGACGAAGTGACCGCTATACGGTCATTGAGATCTCGATGATGGAGGGACGGTCGCCTGAGGCCAGGAAACGGCTTATTCACCTGCTTTTCGAGAAAATCGAGGCGAAGGCGGGAATTACTTCTGCAGATGTCGAGATCACCATCTTTGAAAGCCCGGCGTGTAACTGGGGTTTCCGCGGCATGACCGGAGATGAGGCGAAACTGAGTTATAAGGTTAATGTATAAGTGATATTGTAGTAGTATGTAAATAGTATCTGAATAGACAGATTTAAGACGTCATACCGGTGCAAACCGGTATCCAGCCATTAAATTTCATGAGATTTCCAGGATTCCGGCTTTCGCCGGAATGACGTGCTACTTACATTTGTTCATTTTTGACAGAAACCATGGAGTAGGAGTACTGTCGTGCAACAACAGCTGTTTCTGGCACTGCTCGTAGGCATAGGCGGTGGCACAGGTTCGATCTGCCGGTACGGAGTGAGTCTTGCCATGCAGCGGTTCATGCTGACATGGCCTGCCGCAACGCTTACCGCAAATGTAATCGGTTGTTTCGTGATCGGTATCGTCACCACGTTTGCCGGACGCGGCGGTGTCGCTCCTGAGGTGCGGCTGGCGCTTGCCACCGGGTTCTGCGGAGGGTTCACCACGATGTCATCGATGATTTATGAAACCGCATCAATGGCGCGGACCGGAGGTTATGCAGGTGCGGCATTGTATGTCGGCGCGACACTGTTGCTGTCGGCTGCAGCGTTTTTCGCGGCCGGTACGGCCGTACGGCTGTTTTTCCGATAGGGAGGTATGGTATGTCAATGAAACAGGATGCGAAACTGCTGAGGATCTTTGCCGGCGAGTCGGACAGGGTTCACCATCAGCCGCTGTACGAAGCGATCGTGCACAAGGCACGGAAATGTCACATGGCGGGAGCGACGGTGTGGCGCGGTATCATGAGTTACGGGCCGTCAAGCAGAATTCACACGGCGAACCTGCTCGATCTTTCGTCGGACCTTCCGGTCATCATAGAGATAACCGACGACGAGGAGAAGATCGAGGCGTTTCTGCCGAAGCTTGACGAACTGTTCGAAACATCGAAATGCGGCGGTCTCGTCACTATTGAGAATGTCAAGGTGGTTCGGTACCGGTACGGAGAACGGGAATAGACGGAATACTCCCGGAACGGTTATATCTGCCGGTCGGCCCCGTGTTTTATGAATGTTCCGTTTTCGTACTCCTCGAACGCGGTCTGCAGCTCCTCCTGCGTATTCATGACGATGGGGCCGTACCAGGCGACCGGCTCGCGAAGCGGTTTTCCCGATAACAGAAGAAACCGTACCGGTTCATCCTCGGTGGTGACGGTGATTCCGTCGCCGTCGCCGAAGAGGACGAGCGTTCCGTTTCCGATGAAACGGTCGCGCGCCATGTCGAAATATCCGGCTCCTTCGACGGCATACCCGAGAGGATTCTCCGCCCTGCAGAATACCGCTTTACCTTCGAAGCAGTAGACGAAGGCCGTTCTGCCGCCGGGAATATCGTGCGTAAATGTCGAGCGGGGGTTCATCGCCACATCGACATACTCGGGTTCAGTCACGATGTCGCGTACCGGCCCGGTGACCCCGTGTACGGTTCCGGCGATTATCCTGACGGTGACACCGTCGGCCGTTGCAACATCGGGGACTTCCTGACTCTTGACTTCGCGATACCGTGGGTCCATCATCTTGTGGGAAGCGGGAAGGTTAGCCCAGAGCTGAAACCCGCCCATCCGTTTTTTTCCGTCTCCTTTCGGCATTTCCTGATGGATGATGCCGCTGCCGGCGGTCATCCACTGAACGTCTCCCGCTTCGATGACGCCCTTGTTTCCCATACTGTCGCCGTGCTCGACCGATCCCTCAAGCATATAGGTGATGGTCTCGATGCCGCGATGCGGATGCCACGGAAAACCGGCCAGGTATTTTCGCGGGTCATCTGATCTGAAATCGTCAAGAAGGAGAAACGGATCGAACGAGTGCGTATCGCCGAATCCGAACACCCGGTTGAGATGTACGCCTGCACCTTCGATGACCGGTCTGCTTTTGATGATTTTGACGACGCTTCGCTCTCTGTTCACAGTGCACCTTTCCTCATTATGTTTTCGCCTGCGGATTACGGGGTACCCGTGAAATCGTGTGATCGATATCTGTTGTCAATATGCGGTATCGAGATAGATCCGCACATGTAATGGAAATGCGTATCCTTCGGGATGTATGCCTGCAATCGGTATGCCGGTATGCATCCGGCGGTAAACAGTAAAAATTTCATCCGTTTCGAAAAACATGCACCGTTTTTCCAGAATTCAGGAATTAAAAATCGCAATCCATAGAAAAACCGGTCGTCGGTACGCGAACGCAGTGAAAAGACCGGGCGCAGGTACCAGCTCATCATGTTCACGGTGTACGGTATACTTTTGCAGTTCTGGAAATAACACGGACTTCCGTGTTACACCCGTCACTCATCATGTGGCATGGTAATCGCTTTTTGTTACGACAGTGCACTGCGGTGCTGCCGCATTAACCGGTACATTTTCGAGGCAGCCGGGGTCTACGGCAGACCGCAGGCACTGCCTGCAACAGGGAGGTGTTTATGGGGCTGAATCATACGGCGGCAACGTATACCGAAACGATGGTAACGATCGTCGTTATCTTTTTTTCAATGCGGGTCTGTTCACAAACCCCGGAAATAGAACGGATCGCACTTCCTGAGGGGTTTACCATTTCGCTTTATGCATCGGGAATTCCCGACGCACGTTCTCTCTCGCGCGGCCCCCGGGGCGTCATCATTGTGGGAACTCGGACTGATGGAAAAGTGTGGGC
>Ga0316575_10000162_pt1 | contig 17016 bp, 11 predicted proteins | sample J5NA_FD_203072 | JGI IMG/M metagenome (GOLD analysis project Ga0316575, IMG submission 203072) | Rhizosphere microbial communities from salt marsh grasses in Alabama, United States - J5-7_050615r2r3 | ecosystem: Host-associated > Plants > Roots > Rhizosphere | place: USA: Alabama | collected...
GCTCTCTCACCGCTGCCATGGAAGTTGATGGATGATACTTCGATATGGACCCAAATGTGGCCGTGGACGCCGGTCCCTGAAAACGGTGAAGCCAGTTACGTCAATTCAGTATGCACCCTTTGTCCGGGTCGTTGCGGAATAACGGTTCGAAAAATAGACGACCGGGCCGTTAAAATTGAAGGCATGAAAAAGTACCCTGTCAATGACGGCGGCCTTTGCCTTCTCGGCCTCTCCGGCCTTCAGCTTCTTTACGGTCCCACACGGATTAAGGGGCCGTTGAAAAGATCGGGAAAAAGAGGCCAGGGAGACTGGGAGAGAATTTCCTGGAAAGAAGCAATATCAGAGATCGTGGAAAAGCTCGGTGAATTGAGGGAAAAGGGCCGGCCGCAGTCCGTAGGCGCCATATCGGGCTCGGATCGCGGTACTGTGCCGCGTCTTCTTGAAAGATTATTAACGGCCTACGGTTCTCCCAATTTTTTTCGAATGGCGTCTGTTCGTGATTCTTATGAGCTTACATTGGATATCATGCAGGGTGTTCAGGCCCTGCCGGGTTTTGATTTTGAAAATGCCGATTTTATTTTGAGCTTTGGAAGCGACATCCTTGAGGGATGGGGATCGCCGGTTCAAATGATGAGAGTCAACAGCGCGTGGAAAAGCGCGGGGGTAAAGGTCATTCAGATCGAACCCCGGCTGTCGAATACCGCTGCCAAATCAGATAAATGGATTCCCATCAACCCCGGAACAGAAGCGGCGCTGGCCATGGGTCTTGCGCATGTGATCATTAAAGAATTATTATATGACAATGGTTTTATTTCAGCCGATACCAGCCGGTTTGACGATTGGAAACAGTTGGTCATCGACGAATACAGTCCGGACAGCGTTGCGGCGGTTACCGGAATTGATGCCGGAACCATTGTTGTGCTGGCCCGGCGTTTTGCCAATGCTTCAAAACCGATGGCCATTTGCGGCCGGGGCGATGGAACCCATCCTGTCAGCCTTACGGAATGTATGGCGGTGCACGCCCTAAACGCCCTCACGGGAAATATTAATAAAAAGGGCGGAATATTTGCCGTCTCTGATCCGGATTATATCCACTGGCCTGAGATCGAAATGGATTCAACTGCTGCCGTCGGGATGCAGCATGATCGGCTGGACGGAGCCGGAAGCCGGAAGTATCCGCATTCGCGATACCTGTTGAATCGTCTTCCGGAATCCATCCTTTCGAAAGCCCTGTATCCTTTGGAGGCGCTTTTTATTGCCGATGCCAATCCGTTGTATACGCTTACGGATACCCAAGACACCGGAAAAGCCTTCGAGAAAATTCCATTGGTCGTCAGTTTTTCTTCTTTCATGGATGAAACCGCCCGGCACGCCGATTTAATTCTTCCGAATCATGTTTACCTCGAACGCTATGAGGATGTACCGATGCCCTTCGGCATGCTTCAACAGGCCGTCGGTCTTGCGAGACCCGTAGTAGAACCGCAGCTGGATACCAGACATGTGGGGGATGTCATTATCGAGACCGCCAAAGGTCTGGGCGGAAGCGTCGCAACATCGTTTCCCTGGAAGACCTACTATTTATGTTTGAAGGAAACCCTGGGCGAAAAATGGCAAGCCATGGTCGTGAACGGGTTCTGGTCCGGTTCGAAATCCATAGATCAGGCATTGAAAACATCGTTCGATACCGCTTCCGGAAAGTTCGAGTTTGTCGATCCGAACACCGGGTTGAAACCGCAGTTTAAGCCCGTTCAGATCAAAGGAGATGAAAGACAGTTTCCGCTTTTGCTGATGCCTTACGACTCCATCAGGCTGGCCCACGGTTATATCGGAGATCCGCCGTTTATGGTCAAGACCGTGGAAGATATCGTTTTAAAACACAATGACGTTTTTGTTGAGGTAAACCCGAAAACGGCCAGAGCCGCCGGGCTAAATGATGGGCAGCGTGCCCTGCTCGGCACACCCCTGGGCACCGCAAAGGTAAGGGTTCGCCTCTTTGAGGGCATTATGCCCGGCATTGTGGCACTGCCGAGAGGATTGGGCCACACGGCATATGATGATTATTTGGCAGGCAAGGGGATAAATGTAAATACGCTGATCGGGCCCGTGGAGGATCCTGATTCCGGGATGAATGCAGCGTGGGGAATCAGGGCTAAGCTGAGTAAAATATAATGATGCTGAACAGGTAAAGATTGACCGCCGGCAGTAAAAAGATGTTTGGGATTGTCGATTCAGCGGATAGCGGTTAATCCAAAGAGGTTTTGATGAAAAACAACTTAAACCATAGATTCGGGATGGTCATCGATCTGGACAAGTGTACGGGATGCGGCAGTTGCATGGTCGCCTGCATGGCTGAAAATAATGTGCCTTTCAGAAAAGATGAGTCGGACAAATTGCTGAGCATTACATGGATGCGCGTCTTTCGACTGAACAACGGCAAACCTTTTCCGGAAACAGACATATGCTATCTCCCAAGACCTTGCATGCAATGTGCGGGACTGCATGAAGGACATTCCCCTTGTGTATCGGTATGCCCGGCCACTGCAACGGATTATGGTATGGAAACCGGGATCGTCAGCCAGATCTATACCCGGTGTTTCGGTTGCCGGTATTGCATGGCGTCCTGCCCGTATCATTCCAGATACTTTAACTGGTGGGATCCGATTTGGCCGGACGGCATGGAAAAATATTTGAGTCCCAACGTGTCTCCGCGGATGCGGGGTGTTGTTGAAAAGTGCAGTTTTTGTTATCACCGCTACCAGCTGGCCAAGGATAAAGCGTTTATGGACGGGGGGCGTGAACTCAAAGAGAATGAATATCAGACCGCCTGCACTCAGGCATGCCCCGCCAATGCCATTACCTTCGGCGATCTGAACAATCCGGACCATGCCGTTCATCGCATGGTCAAACCCGACCTTGAACATGGCGGGCGTCCCCAAAACCCCCATGCATTCCGGTTGCTGGAACGGTTGGGGACAAACCCCAAGGTCTACTATCTTTCAAGCCGGAAATGGATTCGGCATGCCGGAGACAATTATCTGAAAAACGAGGCTAAAATGAAAAAGCCCGTGCACCATGGCTAAAACCGACTGAAACTGAAACTGGTTTTCAAGGAGTATGTAACATATGGATTCTGCATTAATACCCAAAGGCGTTAAACGCTGCCCGTTGTGGCAATTTTTGCTGTTCATCGGCGCCGTCGGCATCGTACTGCTATGGGGCGTTTATGCCATGTTGCTCTGCTGGTTCAAGGGACTTAACCAGACCAATATGAACGACTACTATGGGTTTGCCTTGTGGATCTGGGCCGACCTTGCCGTTATTGCGGTGGGCGGCGGTGCATTTTTTACCGGATTACTTCGGTATATCTTTGGAAAGGACGAGCTGAAGAATATTATAAACTATGCGGTATTAATCGGCTTTATCTGCTACAGCTCGGCACTGCTGATTTTAGCCATTGACATCGGTCAGCCATTGAGAGGATGGTTTATTTTCTGGCATGCCAATGTTCATTCCATGCTGACGGAAGTGGCGTTTTGCCTCTCCTGTTATTTCGGCGTCCTGACCATCGAATATTTGCCGTTGGTTCTTGAGAACCGGCAGATCGACAAGGTGCCGTTTTTTCATCATCTCGGTCACAACATGCACGAAATCATGGCGGTATTTGCGGCCACCGGTGCGTTCCTCTCCTTTTTCCATCAGGGATCATTGGGCGGCGTTGCCGGTGTTCTGTTCGGTCGCCCTTTCGCATACAGGGAAGGTGTCTTTATCTGGCCCTGGACCTTCTTTTTGTTTACCTGGTCGGCGGCTGCCTGCGGACCGTGTTTTACCATTCTGGTGACAAAAATTACTGAAAAGGTCACCCGGAAAAAACTGGTAAAAGACAATGCCATCGAGCTTCTTGCCAAAATATCGGGATGGATGATTCTGACTTACATTATCGCGAAAACCGTCGATACCTGGTATTGGGCAACCGTTACCGCGCCGTCCAAAGGATTTACGCTGATGGAGTTTTATTCCAACAATGCATTGTACGGCATTTGGATTCTGGTTGCGGAAATCCTGATTTGCGGATATATTCCCGCTTTTATACTCATCACCAAAAAGGGACGCAAAAATCCTTTAGGGGTGTGGATTGCGATAATCCTGGCGGTGATCGGCGTATGCCTTAACCGGTGGGTCATGGTGCTCCAGGTCATGGCGGTCCCCGTCATGACATTCGATCACTGGGCTTTGTATTATCCGAGCTGGCAGGAGGTTGCCACCACCATACTTCCCGTAGCTTACGGTGTGATTCTTATCGCCATTTCCTATCGTTATCTGCCGGTATTTCCCAATGAGGCGGAGATGAATCCCATCGAACCTCTACCGGAGGAAGCCGCGGCAATTGAACCGTCAATGGCGCCGGAACAGGAGTTAACACCGGCTGAAGCATAAAGCGGGCAGGAGGATAGAAGATGTTTCCTTTTAATTTTGAATGGATCTGGGACATGGGGCATACGGTTTTTATGGGCGGTCTCTGGTATGCATTGACCATTATCGGCATTGGTATGACCTACTGTATTATCAAAGCCGCCATTGATGCATCCAAGAAAAATGGCGAACATCACCATTAGCATTTTTTTTGTTTTTAAAAAACAGAAGCGCTTGCCCGCCATGAAACCGGGAAAGCGCTTTTTTGTTTAGATGAGGTTTTAATGGACAAAATCATCATTGAAGGCGGTCGGTCTCTCAAGGGCGAAGTGAACATCAGCGGCGCTAAAAATGCCGCCCTTCCCATCCTTATTTCTTCGCTGCTGACCGATGGATGGAATACCTATACCAATGTTCCGAACCTTAGAGATATCCAGAGTACCAAAGATTTACTGCTCAACCTCGGCGCAAGAATAGAAACCCAGTCTGATACCGTTCAAATCGATGCGGGCAAAGTCGTCAACCACGAGGCAGCATATGATCTGGTTCGAAAAATGCGAGCATCCATTCTGGTTCTGGGTCCTTTGGTGGCAAGGCTTAAAAAAGCGCGGGTCTCTTTGCCCGGGGGGTGCGCCATCGGAGCACGGCCCATAAACCTGCATTTAAAAGGACTCACGCGTCTTGGCGCCAAAATAGAGTTGAAACACGGGTACGTGGAGGCCACGGCGGATCGTCTCAAAGGAGAAGAGATTTATCTGGACGTCTCCACCGTTACCGGAACCGAAAATTTGATGATGGCGGCTGTTCTGGCCAAAGGGACCACCGTGCTGAGCAACGCGGCGCGCGAGCCTGAAGTCGTTGCACTGGCTGATGTGTTGAACGAAATGGGCGCCGATATAAAAGGGGCCGGCACGTCCATCATTTCCATCAAAGGGGTTTCAGCACTCCATCCGGTATCAGTCAGGATCATACCCGACCGCATCGAAGCCGGCACCTTTATGGTCTCGGCGGCACTGACCCGGGGAAATGTTACCCTTTTAGGTTGCGAGCCCAATCACCTCGAAGCGGTCATCGACAAGCTCAGGCTCTGCGGCGCCGAAGTGACTGTCAAGGATGGGCGCATCCAGGTTAAGGGAAAACGTGAAATTGCCAGCATTGATGTCAAAACACTGCCGTATCCGGGATTCCCGACAGATATGCAGGCCCAGTTTATGGTGCTGATGTCGGTTGCCAAGGGATTCAGCATGATTTCCGAAACCATTTTTGAAAACCGTTTTATTCACGTCAGCGAACTCAAGCGCATGGGCGCGGACATAAAAATATCAGGGAATACCGCCATGATTACCGGTGTTCCGTCTCTGTCCGGCGCCCCGGTCATGGCAACGGATTTAAGGGCCAGCGCGTCGCTGATTCTGGCCGGGCTGGCGGCAAAGGGAACCACGGAGATCAACCGCGTATATCATTTGGATCGCGGGTATGAAAATATTGAAAATAAGTTTTCCCTCCTTGGAGCGGATATACGGCGCGTAAAAACGTAGATGGAAACCACGACCATTTACTTTCGTCCGGTGATTCCGCTTTTGTTGGCCATGATTTCGGGGATTGCTGCGGGTGTTTGGTTTGCCGGCTACTGCATGTGGATGGTTATCGCTGCATCGCTGTGCATGGCTGCGCTTATTGTTTTGATCCGAAAAAAAAAGACCGCCCGGGTGATCCCCATGATCCTGTTGTTTGCCTTGGGCAACCTGTCCGTACAGCCCTGGGCGGCACCCAGGTTTCCCGCCGATCATATCATCCATTTTACCGGCGGTCGTTTCTGGAAAATTACCGGTGTTATTGCCGAATCGAATGCCGGACGCCTACATCGCCAAAGGTGTATCCTTCGCATTGAAACGCTTGAACGCAGCGGTAAAACATTTAAAGTGAAAGGGCGCATTCGCCTCACGGTTTCAGGGGAAGATCCCAGGTTGTCCGAAGGGGACCGGATCGTTTTTAAAGGCAGAATCTCACCCATTCGAAATTTCAACAATCCCGGAGGATTTGACTATCGGCGATACATGACGTTTAAGGACGTGTGGGGGAGTGCCTATGTTCAAGGGGACAAACTGACCCGAATAGAGAAAAAAACGGAAAAAGGAATCGGTGCGGTTCTTGCGAATGCCCGCAGCCGAATTTCCGATCTGATCGACCGGATCGGAGATCATGAACAACAGGGTGTGCTCGAGGCGCTGCTCGTCGGCGACCGGAACAGTATATCCGTTGAATTAAAAAAGGCGTTCAACCGGGTCGGCGCCGGACATCTTCTGGCCATTTCAGGGCTTCATATCGGTATTATCGCTGCTGTTTCGTTTTTTATTTTTAAATGGATACTGTCTCGTATCGGATTTTTTTTGTCCCATGCTTGGACCAAAAAGGGCGCGGTGCTGTTATCCGCCGTGCCGGTGGTCATTTATGGTCTTCTTTCGGGAATGTCGCCGTCCACCCAACGGGCGGTCATTATGGTGATGGTATTTTTGGCGGCGTTTTTGTTCGAAAGAGAACACGATCTTATCAACACCCTGGCCATAGCTGCACTGCTGATTCTGATCGTCTGCCCGCCCTGCCTGTTTTCAATTTCGTTTCAACTTTCCTTTGCAGCGGTGCTGGCCATCATATACGGTCTTTCCAAAATCCCGACGCCTTGGTCCGCCGGTCAAAACCAAACCGGGCAGCAAAAATGGGAAAAATTTATCATAAAATTCTATTATTTTTTCATGACGTCGTTTTTTGCCATTGCAGGGACGCTGCCCATTGTCATGTATTATTTCAATCAGGTATCTCTGGTCGGACTTCCGGCAAACATCATCTTTATTCCTTTGATCGGTTTTGTGGTGGTTCCGCTAGGCATACTGGCGGTCTTTATCTCACCGTTTACAACGTTCGGTTCATTGGTTTTGCTGAAGGCCGCCTCGGCGGTTCTGGCGCCGGTCATAAAGATTATCACGACGATGTCCGCGTGGTCCTTTGCGGCAGTCAAGACCGTGACCCCAAATCCACTCGAGATCGTTTGTTATTACGTTTTGTTTTGGGTATTGCTGAACATTAAATCCAGCCAAACCGAAACATCTTTGGCTGTAAATACACCGCAGCATCGCCAAAACAAACAATCGATACACAAACCGGCGGTCATCGTGGCCCTACTGACAATTTTGGTATTCAGCGCAGATGCCGGTTACGGGATATACCGGCGGTATTGGTGCGATGATCTCAGGGTCACCATGATCGACGTGGGACACGGCAATGCAGCCCTTTTGGAACTTCCGCACGGAAAGACCATGCTGATCGACGGCGGCGGATTTTCCGACAATCGCCTGTTTGACGTGGGGGCGAGCATTATCGCGCCGTTTTTATGGCGAAAAAAAATCAGGACCGTTGACACCCTGGTACTGTCCCATGCGAACAGCGATCATCTAAACGGTCTAATTTACATCGCCGATCATTTTCATGTCAAACGTGTATGGTTAAATCATGAACCCGCTGATACCTTTGGATATCGATTGTTCATGGAAACCGTTAAAACGAACCACATTCAAATGCCGGCGTATTCTGAAATCGCCGGCATTAACGATATCAACGGTGTCCGTTTCAACATTATTTCTCCGGCTATGGATTTTTTGGAAAAAAGCCGGACTGAAACATGGCACAACCTGGACAATGATTCATTGGTGGTTAAGGTGTCCTTGGGCCGTATCTCCTTTTTGTTTCCCGGAGATATCAAGGCCCCGGCAGAATATCATCTGGTGTCGACCGCCGGTGACAAATTAAAAAGTACGGTTCTGTTGTCGCCGCATCACGGCAGCAATACATCGAGCACCCAAAGTTTTTTGGAAAAAGTCAACCCAAAGATCATCGTTATATCTTCGAGATACAAAAGCAGGTTCGGATTTCCTCACCCGTCGGTTTTAAAACGATATCAGGATATGGGATGCCGGATACTCGGAACCGCTCAAAACGGCGCCGTATCCATGCGCACCGACGGCCGGACGCTGGAAGTCGTGCCGACTGTTATTGAAAACTAGAAGCTATCTCAAAAGAGTCTTTTTGCTCGATATCTGCGTTGAGCCCTCGTTTCAAGCCCTCACCAAACCGACCCATTGCCGCAATTATACACGTTCAAAAAGACATGTGCTAACCACCGGCTGCAAGGGATTTGATCCGGATTGAACTCAGCATACCTGTTTAACCGACCTTTTTCGGTTTCGGTTGCCTATTTCTATGGGTTGAGATTGCGTAACAGTTTTCATAATAATTCAGAAGTTTTCTGTTCCCAAAACAAACGGGAAAGCTCATGCTTAACTATTTCTTCGATCCCCACTTAAAGTCTTTCTTTTCTATCTCATGCTTTAGAGTTAAGTTTTAATAATATTTACCGATATCATTAATAGAAAAAAACGGCATGAAGTTTAACTGAAATTCGGTTCATTCTTTGCTCGAAAAAAAGTTTCTTTACAGATTTAATTTGAAAGGAGAAGGTAAATGAAAAGTGGATTCAAAGTGATTCTTCTTGCGATGATAACGGTGTTCATGATGTCCGGAAGCGGGATTGCTGGAGAAACGGTGAAATTTATCCTGCGCGCAGACCCCGCTTCATTTATGATATCGCCAGATGTTGACGGATTCTATATCCAGGGCCCGGGGATACGAGATGAAATTGATGGATCTACCGCCTGGACACCGAGTATTGATGCAGGAATAGGATTTAACGTCGGAGACTCAGTGCTATTGGACGCGACATTGGGTGTGGGATGGTACTACGGAGGCGAAGCCCTCGAGTCAAGCTTCGTCACGCAAAGACTCTCGGCCCGTTTCAAACTCGGTAAGACCATGACCTTGGGTGCACAAGCTGGATTGATACAATTTGATAACCTGGATTGGAAGGGGGACTATGCCGGGTCAAATGTACAATTCTCCAGCTCTGACGGTTATTTAGCGGGACTATCATTCACTGCAGGCTCGGAAAGAGTGTCATTTTCTCTTTCCGTCGAATATGTCAGTCTCGACGACTTCGACGTAACAACAACCGGAGGATGGACACCCAGTAGTAATAGTTTAGACCTTTCGGGAGCTTTGGTCAACATGGGTGTGCTTCTTCGCTTTTAACGTTTTACTGTCCACCATAGATCCGGCTGTCTAAATTAAAAAAGAATGATAGATGTATTGCAGGAAAACCCGTGAGGTTACAATTATATAATGGATGTCGGGGGGTATAAAATAAATTTACCTGCCGGATTCATCTCACCAAACCGACCCATTGCCGCAACTATCCTCATTCATAAACCAGTTATAATCAAAAAAACCGGTACGCCGGTTAAATCTCATACCACAACATATTGATTCCTCCTGCCTTAATCCAAGCTGAACAATGTGGCCTTATCCGAGTATGATACTCATAACATATAGCATCACATGAAGAGTTCCCACATTCCGTACCAGTTCTCTCTATCTTGTTTTTATGTAAAGTAAGAAAAATATTAAAGAAAAACTGTCGAATTTACGATAAAGATAAAAAGGAGGGGAAAAACGATTATGTCGTCTGACAGCCTTTTGGCCCTGGCGAAGCGTATCCCGATTTGAAAGAGGGGATTTTTTCGAAATTGAGGATACCGCCGAACTGAATGTATAAGAGAATCAACCTATTCGGAAAGATAGAATTCTAAAATATTATGGGACAAAAAGAACTCTTTTATTTTCTTGAAAATATAGACAGAGATCCTTCTAAGCTGATTTTTGAAGATGAGCTTACAGGCTTATATAATCGCCGTTTTTTTCTAAACTACTTGAAGCATGAGGTGCCGTGGGATATTCCGGAGAGCAGGCCAACTTCATTGCTAATGATGGACCTGGATTATTTCAAGGAGATCAATGATACTTATGGTCATGACGTAGGCGATAAAGTGCTCATTTGGGTGGGCAGGATGGCCAGAAAAATCTGTGGAGATAAAGGAATGGTCATTCGTTACGGGGGTGATGAGTTTATGATTCTCATGCCGAGTACTGATAAGGAGGAGGCAATTCGGGTCGGCGAGCAACTTATCCAACAACCCCATAAAGAACCCTTTTGCTTAAGCGAAGTGGGAGGTGATATTCATATCACCTTGAGTATAGGGGTTGCTTCAGTCCCCGATGATGCGACGGACAGTAAATCTCTCATCCAAAAAGTAGACACTGCCCTTTATCATGCCAAGAGGTTTGGTAGAGATCAAATCTCCAGTGCAGATCAAGTTGACCTTCAAGGCGTGTTTCCTAAGGCAGCTCTCCATCAATTGGACAACGCAAAAATCATCGGCCGCAGGACCCAGCTCTTCAAGATCGCCGAAGCTCTAAAAAAATTTGGTCAACGTCAAAACCAGTTTCTCATCGTCGAGGGAGCCGACGGCATGGGCAAAAGCGAATTCTTGGGAGCGATTCAACAGAGTCTATCTAATAACAAAATATGGCAAATTTCGGTAAGCGCGGCGCCCCAAGAGATGTTTCGTCCCTATTATATAATGACCAATATTCTTCATGAGATGCTCAAACAGCAACCCGACAAAGGCAAAGAGATCTTAGAGAATATGAGCCCCAAAGAGGCCAACTATCTTTCTTACATATTACATCAAGCCAAAAAACCTGAAGACATTTCTCCTCAAGAAGATGGCAAGACTCTGCGTGAACATATTTTTAACACTATAGTTTATTTTTTCCTCACACTTTTAGATTCTAAACCGTTAGTTCTTCTTATAGATGACCTTCATTTTTGCGACAAAGCTACGCTTATCCTTATTCGAAAGCTCCTGCTTGGACGGGAAATTCCATTTTTTATCTGTGGAACCGCAACAGATATCCGTCTGGATAAAGTCCAGGGAGAATTAACCCCACTGGAACAGTTCCTTGGCGCTTTTAGCCAGGAACTGAGTATCAGCAGAACTAAGCTAACCCCGCTGACCGCTGAAGATATCGCTGATTATTTTCAAAAAATCTTCCCAAATGTCATGTTACCTGAAAATTTTGAGGAAGTCCTGGCCAAGGCAACCCAAGGCAACCCTTTATTTATTAGCGGAATTCTTCGGAAACTGGTACTGGATGAGAAAATCACCCTGGATGGTCAGAAGTGGGTTGTCCAACCTTTAGAGGATGGATATCTACCTAAATCCCTTGAAGAGGTTGTCAGTCAGAAAATCGCCGCTATAGATAAAGAGGGACGGCAATTACTCGACCATGCCGCCACATTGGGTGAAAATATCTCGCTAAGCGTGCTTGCCGGCAGCTCCGAAAGTATTGAATCCAAGGTGCTGGAATTTGTTGATCAAGCGGTAGTTCAAGGGTTAATCAGTGTAAGGTCTCTTATAAACGATGAAACCATTCATTTTCTCAGCAGGCGCGTTTTGGATATTATCTATGGAAATATCCAGGAGGATCAAAAACAGGAATTGCATGAGCGGATCGGCACGTATCAGGAAGTCCTTCATTTTCAGCACCTGCTCCCATCGGCTAGTACAATAGCTTACCATTTTCAGCTTTCGGCCAATCGTGATAAGGCTCGAATATACCGAGAATCACAAGAGAAGTACAACGACAAAATATTCAACTTGCTGGAGGCGTTGCATTACACGGAAGGGGATTTGGACAATGCGGACCAGGAGGGGGATATCCCCCTGGATCCTGCCAGCATGTCCCAAATTCCTGGGGTTATTCATGCGCTTCTTACCGCAGTACGTAACACCCAGCTTTACCCACCTGGAAGCAGGGCTGTTGTCAGTCCCACCGAGCGGCTTAAAGAAAATATTTTCAAAATACTAATAGACAACCAACGCCTTAACATTACCCAAACAGATAAAACCCTGATGGTTAACGGAGAGGCGGCGGATTTCACTGGTTTCAAACCCATTGCCGATGCCTTCGTAAAATTTTTAAGTCGGCTGGAGCTGGCGGGCATTACTTTTTCTAGAGGTCTTAAAGAAAAAGAGTTAACCATGATGATAGAGTCGTTCAGTCGGATCAACATGAAAGTAGTAGATCCGAATTTCTGGCATCATTTGTCAAAAGAACGGCGATTATTCCATATCGATCTCAACCAAGTGCGTTACACCGATATTGGCCGGAGGGAGGAAGGGGTTGAAGATCAAATAATATCGGACGAAAATGGCATAACCGATTCTATGCCCGATTTCTCCCAATTGTTTGCTAATGACGCCCAACGGCTGGATGAACAGGAGTTGGAGCAACTTACAAAAGTGATACGGTGTCTGCTTACTTCGGCCAGCAACATCAAACTATACCCGCCAGAAAGTAAGATTATCATCCGTTCGATAGAAGATCTTAAAAAGGCTCTGGACAACATTTTGATCAGACGGGATTCCTTTGCTCTGGCAAGAATCGATGAAGGGCTTTTGGTTAATGGTATGAAGATAGACACCACGGACTTTAAAGCTATAGCTGAAAGTTTCATTGATCTTATGACGAGAATTGGACTCAATAGTCTCACCTTTTTAAAGCATACCTCAACTCAAGATCTGACAACCTTTATTTCAGCACTCGGTAAATATGCGGACAAAGAGCTGAATGGAGAGTTTTGGCGGAATTATTCCAGGGACCAAAAAACATCCAGCATCGTTCTTGATCAACATTTTTATGGGATTCTTGAGGATACAATTGCAACCGGTTCCGGTCAGATAGGCCATATCGGGGAAAAAGTTATAGAGACGAAAGCAGATCTTTCATCACAGATTGCTTTGAGACAAAAAGAGAAGGAAGCGGAATTAGAAGCGCCTTTGGATGATGATAGGGTTCAGCTTACAGAAGGTTTCCTCATATCAGTAGAAAAGCAACTGAACGATCTTTTTCTTAAAGGTGAAGAAAAAAAGTCCTATCAATTACTCGAACAGCTGTTTCAAAACTTTACAGAGCAGACACTTCAGATTCGCATAAAAATAATCAATATCTGTCTAAATTTACTTAAAAATTTGGCTCATACATCTCAATCTTGGGTGGTGAAACAGATAACAGATCCATTAAAGATTGTCTTAAAGAAGGATAAACATCCCGATTTTCTCAAAGAAATAAGTGTATTGTTGACGGAAACCACCGCTAATCTCATTCGATTTGGTGAATATCAATGCGTCACTCAATTTTACGCGCATTTTGCTCAGCATCTTCAGGAGCTCAAAGAAAGTAAAGACTATCAGACCCGGAACCTTAAGATAGCCTTAATCCAAGAATTGAATGAAGAAACCCAGGAAATTTTATTGGGAGATCTGAAATCTCAAGATACTTTAAGGCAGAAGCACGCTACACGACTTCTGAGCATTATAGGGTTGGCAGCCTTGCAGTTTCTTATTTCGGTCATCAAAAAGGAAGATGATCTCAGGCTGAGACAGATTGCCTCTCATTTACTTAAAAACCTTGGGTCTGAAGCAGCTGAGTCAATCAAACGGGAATTGGTACTTGCCGGTTTTGCCGAAGAGCGTTTTCGAATCTTGGAGGTTGTCGATATCATAACCAGAGATATAAAGACAGAATTGGCCTATGCGCTCAGTGACGAGAGCTCTAAAGTGAGGAATGCAGCTTTTCGTCTCATGGAACGTATGAACGATGAAGTGTTGACGTCACTTCTGTTGGATTATGCCATCCACGAAAATTCGAGCATTGCAATGGCCGCCATCAAATCCTTGGGGAGACTCAAGCCCAAGGGTTCAATAGAGCTTCTTTCTTCTTTGATTAATTCAGCTAAAGATGCAAAGCGTCTGATTGCTTGCTGCAGGGCTCTCGGTCAGATAGCGGACCCGGCTGGAATTGAACCACTTGCCAAATTAATGGTCCCCGGAAGTTTTTTTACATCCCGTAAAAGAAAGAATCCCCTGGTTCGCGCCACCGCGGCTTTCGCTCTTGCGCAGATATCGCATCCCCGGGTGGCCGAAGTGTTTTTTCTTTATCAGGAAGACCGTGATCCAAGAGTTCGACAATCCGCCCGAGACTATTTGAAAACAGTCAATATAACATGAGCAATGTGGGGACAGAATGGGGATAAAAATGACCCAATCACCAGGTTGAAGATCATTTATGTTAACGAACCTGCCTTTTCTCTACACAACCTCAAAATACAATTGTCATCGAAAATAGCCATGTCCACATATCAGAATGAATTTTAAAAACGAAAAGGGCAAACTCCTAAAAATGGATTTGCCATTATTGAAAAAACGATATCACCGCTGAAAAATATAGAATCAGTGATGATGCTATATATTGTGTCGTATGTTCATTTCCCTAATTTTCATATCCTGCTAATTACTTTCCAATTGAAAAAAAGAAACAATTGCTGGTCCCAGGTTCGTAAAATCTGAACATTAAATGTGCATTTTCACGGTAATATGTGCCATGCTGGTACAGCTTCGGGTGTTGTTTCGCGTACCGATCCCATTGCTCCCAAGATCTCCAATGGCCGGTATAGTCGTATTGATGTCCCTTATAATCGTATTTCACGTAATGACGATGTTTGTCATAAGGGCGTTCTCTGTACCCACGATACTTGTTGTAATCTGAACGTTTTTCGTAGTTGCGGCGACTCTGTTCCTTGTAATGTTTACGATTTTTTCGCTCCATTTCCTCCTGGTGTTTTTGATATTCCTTGTCCCCTTTTTTCTGCCATTCTTTGTGTTTGTCATTCCCCTTGTACCCATTGTCAGCAAATGCCTGTGTAGTTGTAAGAACGAAAAACCCGAAAAGAAAAGCAGCTATGACAGTGAAAACAATTATCGAAAATGCGCAACGTTTTTCTCCCATGGTTATTCCTCCAGAGTTAGTGTTTTCTGAATTAGATGTTTATATACCATAATAAGTTTACATTTAATTTAAAGAAACACATCAAAACTCAAGTCTGTTTCCCATAGTCGAATGCAGCCTAATACCGCTCTTTCTTTATTGCGTGCATAAACCTTCATGTTACGTAAAATTAAAGAGGCATTTCTGCCCCTGTCAATTCAAAAATTACCTAAGATTTCAGCATCTGACAAACTCTTCCCAATGGAAGCCGAGTTGGATCTTACTTATGACTTTTAACAAAGGAAAAGACGTGCGTAAATCCAAGAATATCTGTTATCAGTAATATGATAAATACGATCAATGCTGCACCAATTAACGCACCTACCGCATCACCCCCTGCCGGCAGTTGATCCATTCTCGATGCAACATTTTCAATTTCTTCATCGGTAAGGCTGTCTACACGCGCCTTTGCTTCTTCAGGATTAATACCCCAGTCCACCAGATGGTTGTGCACTTCAGAACGATCGAGAAACATTTTAATACGATTGCGTGAGAGATCATGTTGGGTTTGTTTGAGAATTTCAACGGTACCAACCATTGTTGCACGGGCTGGAGCTGAAATAATACTTAATGCACTGAAAGCCGCAATAATCACTATTGCGATGGATTTTCTTTTTTGTATTAATGAATACATTGCCATTTTTCTCCATCCGGTGTTAAAGTTATATCTTCCTGTAGCGGAATCTTTTCAAAAAACGAGAAGCAAATCCAGGTCAAGCACTGCACTAAACTCAAAATAATCTGAGAAGACTTGTTGGTTAAAATAAATTTGATTATCCTTGTTGAATGGGGACAATAACTATACTCACGCGTCTATTGGTGGCATTATTCGAAGATATGGGCCGTGACTCACCAAAACCAACAGCATTTATCCTTCTTGAATCTACCGCCCTTTGTACCAAAGCATTCTTTACGGTCTCTGCGCGTTTTTCAGACAATCGCTGATTATAATCCGCGGGACCGGTCGAGTCCGTATGACCCTCGACCCTGATTGTTGTCTCTGGGTAATTGTTCAATACATTAGAGATTCTATCAATTTCACTATAGGCCCCTGGCTTCAAGGTTGAAGAGTTGACGTCAAAAAAGATATCGCCCTTGAAAGTAGCTGACAAAACATCCTGGGTTCTTTGGATATTGACCGCATCTGATTCGGCCATAGCACTTCTAAGCTCTTGTTCCTGTCTATCCATATATGCAGCGATTTGGTTACCGGCGATCCCCCCGAGAGCAGCACCGATTCCTGCTCCAATGAGGGTTCCTTTCGTATCCCTGCCAATTGCCTGTCCGAGACCAGCGCCAATAACTCCACCAATCGCTGCACCCGTCGCTGTTCCTTTTTGTTGTCTTGTTGCGCCTGCGCAGGAAAGCAAGGTCATCATAAAAATTCCAGCCACAAATATTGAAGTTGTCTTTTTCATTTTTACACCACCCTCCCAACAATGAAATATAAATGTATTGAACTTAAAAATAAGTCTTAGACTCTAATGTTATGTTTCAGAGTTTGCATTTAAAGCTCTTCAAAGATGGTCTCTATTTTCTGTTCAACGGATTTAAGTTTTTCTTCTTTACTATGTTCCGCTAACCGACGTCTCATCTTTTCAATCTGCTGGTTAACGGCCAGCGAAATTTCTGTCTTAAACTTATATCTCATTTCCACACTCAAATGATCTAATTCGGCGAGAATTTGGTCCAGCTGTCTATCGATTTGTTTACTATATATAGATTCAAAAAGAGTGGATGCTTATCTATGATCAGAAGATAAGCCAGAAT
>Ga0316575_10000163_pt1 | contig 16963 bp, 9 predicted proteins | sample J5NA_FD_203072 | JGI IMG/M metagenome (GOLD analysis project Ga0316575, IMG submission 203072) | Rhizosphere microbial communities from salt marsh grasses in Alabama, United States - J5-7_050615r2r3 | ecosystem: Host-associated > Plants > Roots > Rhizosphere | place: USA: Alabama | collected...
CACGTTTCATGCGGTATTCGCCGATCTGCCCGTTGACAACCTGATCATTTCGCAGAAGTTCGGCGAAACGGATTTTTTCCGCTACCAGACAATGTCGCCGCTGCTCTTTGAAGGAAGTCATCGAAGAATAATCGAATTTCAGGCACGAAGAGAATATGAGGGTTTCGGAGAATTCCCGTCATTCATCGGATTTGATTATGAACGGTACGCCCGGTATCTTCAAAACTGTCCGATGCTCTGCGGTATTTCAGTCTGGTGTCAGACCGGCGGCTGGTCACATTTCAACCGACTGACCTATGTAAGGAATTCCTCTCCCTGGGTGGAACTGAACCTTGAAACCGTCACCGGCATTTTCAGGGAGGGAGCATCTGCCGAAGATGCTGCTGAAGCCTTCCTCAAACGACGCTACCCGGAATGCGACGGAGCTCTGTTTGTCAAGTTTCTCCGCCTCGCGGACAAGGCGATCAAGGAATTGTGGTATATACCGGAATTCGCCGTGCAGCGTATTTACTTCAGAAGAACCCGCGTACCGCCGCTGTTCTATCTTTTCTGGGACACGATAATGATCAATCATACCGTGAGGAAGATCATCAGGAGATTCGTACATGAACGGCGCGAAGCGATTCTTGACGGATTCCGCGCCCTTCATGTCGTCGACAAGATGAGACGCATTGCCGTACATCTGCCGTTTGACACCGCTGATATCGAATTCCAGTACCGGACATTTCAACTCCTTGCCGTGGCCCGGGAGTATTATTTCGGTGAGTGGCATAATGACCTGCAGAAACGAATCACCGATCTTATTGAACGCTATCGCCGCGATTACCCTGACGGATTTCACGTCATTGCAGATTTCAATCCGGTACGATTCAAGAAGTGGCTCATCAAAACGATTTTCAGGATAAGCCTCAGAAATCATCCGCACTACAGGTTTGTCGACAGATTTTTTCTTCTTCGGGTGACCTCTCTTGTTTACCCGCTGTTTCGCATTTGGGAAAAGAAGCGGATGCCGTCATTCGCACGTGATCAGGCGATGGGAATAGAGATACTTTTCAAATGAAAGGGAAGTGCGGCGCGCATTTCCCGGATGCACCGTGCATTGAACCATAACATCCCATGCACCGGCACCTTACACTATCGGAAAATGAAAAAGGCCGGAACACCGGTAACGGCATCCCGACCCCGCGATGTACAAATCATCTTTGTACGTTATTTTCAAAACTGCACCGGAATCGGCATCGCTATCGGAATCGGAATCGATCCTGAAAACAGGGCTTTTTCGATTCCGATTGGAATCACCACGGATGATCAGATACTGCATAAAAGTCCGCTTCCGCCGTTCGTGATATCATACTGCGGTAACCCACCACGACGTTTCCCTGAGAAATCGCCTCAGAACGGGTCCCATCCGGCTGATGATACCCGGAACGGCAGGCTGGACAGAAACCATCCGGGTGTCATTAATAATATACCCGGTAAATGTTGCTGTATTGTAAAGAACATGTTCCGAATTGGTGAGGCTGCCCGGGACCCCGGTCCCGGGAACACCGTCCACACGGGACGGGTTCCGGTCCGGGACATTACACGCTGAGGTGTCGGGTGAACTTCGGGCGGGATACCAGCGGTCGCATTTCGGATAATCGTTTCTTTTTTCTGAACAGTTTGACGACCTGACGCCGGACGGACAACAACCAGGTGTAGGGGTCAACTCCGTCACGTATTTTTGTCCTATCAGCAAAGCTCTCTTCACACACGGCAGCAAGCCGACCGGTCGTATTTTCCGCTCCGGCTCTGCGCTGCTCCATAAGAAACTCAATTTCCCGGACTGCCGCCCCGTTTTTTTCATTGAAATCAAAGTAAAGCAGCGTCCCTTCACTTCCGGTATTCTTCAGTATCAAACAAGCCATTGCAGCACCTTTCTTCGCCTGTTGTATTAAAAAGATACCGTAACTGTGTTACATGATTATTACACGTTCATTACTTTTCGGCTTTCGTCCGAAAGAAATGCTCAAAGTGGAAAAAAATGCCGTTATGACAGCGCAGGACGGTAAATGTACTGAAATTGAGTACACAATTTAAAAGAACCGTTCCACATCAGATAGAAATAAGGTATATTAATTATATTCCGTCTCCCAAATACTCAAAAAAAGGCCCGGTTATGATCCGCACAATACAGAATGTCATTCTGCTGTCCGTTCTGCCGCTATTCGCCCAGATTACGGTACAAATCAATTCCGGCGATCCCGCAAGTCCGTTTCCGCAATTTCAACCGTACAGTAACCCTGCCGATACGCTCGGTAACCTTGCAACCCATAACGCTGTCGGCGTTTCCCATGCAGAAATGGAAAAGAGTATCCGCGAAGCGTATCAGATCATGATGAACCGGGCATCGTATCTGACGGACAACATCGGTGGTAAAAAGTTTATCCAGTTCAAATCAGCCCCCCAGTGCTCCGAAGGCGACGGGTACGCACTGCTCGCTGCCGCAGCCATGGCCGACAAGGAGACATTCGACGGATTGTGGCTCTATATCCACGATGTCACCATGCACAAGGTAAAGCGATACTCCGACTGTAAATGGTCAGACTCGGCTTACAGTTACAGCCCGCTTCCCGGCTGGATGGGTGCAGGAGCCAACTCCGCCGCAGACGGTGATTTCGACATCGCCCTCGCTCTGGTAAGCGCATACCGCCAATGGGGCGAATTCATGGGAATCGACGACAAATGCGGCAATCCGATTTCCTATAAACAGGCGGCGATCGACTTCCTCAACGCACTCACCGATACACTTGTATATTCGGCATCCGGAACAGGCCTGCTCAGCGGGGACATCGGTCTTGACGGATACATCAAGGGCGGCGATTCGTGGGAGGAGATGACCGGATGGGCCAAAAACAGTGACAGCACCGGATTCACCAAACCTGCGCAGGGTCCCGGTCCGGCAACGCAGCACTTCGACTATGCGGCACCTGCCTACTTCACCCAGTTCGCCGATTTTCTTTCAGCTGAAGATTCGTCACGGTACGCATGGAACATTTACCAGTTCCGCCGTGCCGCGGCATCGTCGGACTGGATCATGGGGCAACTGCTTCCTGATGAGAAAAAAATTCCGTTCGCAGGAGATGTCACTATATCATCTGCAAACAATGTCACCTTCGCCGAATTTAGCGACGGAGAAGATTTTCGCCTGCCGTGGCGGACCATACTCAATTACGTCTGGAACGGAAATCCTTCGTCAACATGGGATCCGGCTACACACCAGGCAAAAAGCGGTACGCCTAATACCTTCGAACACGATATCGGTCAACGTTATGCCCGTTTTCTCTGGAATACACACCAGGCGCCCTGGAACAATACCTGTGAAAATGTAGCCAGCGCACCGGCAACCTACTGGGGACCGTCGGTTCTGAAAAACCGCTACAGTCTTACCGGAGAGCCGACCGGTACCTTCGTCCTTAACTGGGTGCCGGGAGCAGGCTCGCCGTCAGCCGTCGCATCTCAGAATACCGACCTCATGGCGGAACTGTACCGTCAATGTGAAATTCTATGGGATACAGATACCCCCGGTGACGGCTACCTTACCAGTGTCCCCAAATACTTCCAGGGCTGGTTCCGGCAGCTCGGCATGCTCGTACTTTCGGGGAACTACACTTCACCGATGCGGATACTTCCGGCTGCAAACATGAAGGTATATTGTGATGTCGACAAGACCTGCGCATCACCCGGTGAAGAGGTAACGTACACCCTCTCATATCGCAACTACGGATCGGCGGATGCCTCCGGAGTCGTCATCAGCGATGCTGTTCCGGCCGGCATGTCGTTCGTTTCGGGCAGTGAAGGAGCGGTATATACGGCGTCTTCGAACATAATCACCTGGAATATCGGGACGGTACCCGGGTTCAAAACCGCAACCGGTATCACCCCCACCACCGGAACCGTTTCCTTCAAAGTCAAGATTGCCGATGCGACCATGCGGCAGTGTGCAAACCGGGCAGTCGTCACCTGCGGCAACGGAACAGGATGGACATCGAACGAATATCCCAACACGGTCTCGGCAGTCATGAAACGGAATTACGTCGACATCATCCCTGCGCAACAGGCGGCATCCGACGGCACAATGCAGCTTCCGTCACTTCATGGCGGAAGACCGGGGGTACGTTTCACCTGTTCATTTGACAAAGAAAAATCATCATCCATGCGGTATATCAGAGTCAGAATGTATAACGATGCCGAAGAAGCATATATCGATTACGGGAATTATCGCGTATCCTGCTTTATCTCGGATACGGTTACTGAGAACCTGCAGGGAGATACCGGTACCGCCATTTTCAGGATGAATCCCACCATCGTGGAAGGAATTGACAAAAACGGCATCATTTTCAGACAGGAGAAGCTCACCCCGTTGGAGGACGGCCACGGCAAATGGAACCGTCGGATGATTATTCAGTTCGGCAATCCCGAAACCCCCCAGCATACCGAATCACTCGTGACGACAACCAACCATCTCTGTGCGAATTACGGTATGGGCGCAGCAATTCACCGCGGCGGAACTATGCCGTTGCGCTTTGTTGCATATCTTTATGACTCCGGCTTTCGTACCGTGCAATGGGATGACGACTGGTCGTGGAATGCCGATGCCGTTGCGGATGATGCGTCAACGGGTTTCCCCGTCACCCCCGATTTCACCGACCCTTCGCCCGACAACCCCGGTGTACCCGTCAACAGTATCCACCCGAAAGCATGTGAAACATCCGATACAACGGTCGACAACATTCTCATCGAGGAGTGGGACGGTTATGTCTGGCGTAAGGTGTTCGGCAATGCACCGCAGCTTGCGGTTCCTGCAGTCGCAGTACTACCGGCAATGCGTACCGCACCGTCGGTCAGTTTACGGGGAATGCATTCACTGATCCTGAACATTCCTGCAGCCGGGAACGTACGGGTGCAAATGCTTGACATAAGCGGCAGGGTCATTGCGACACCGGTTGACGGCTACCGGGCCGCCGGAACCCACTGCATCACCCTGTCCGGTCAGATGAGGAGTGCGGGAGTACGGGTCATCAGGCTAAAAACCGAATCGGGTGACCTGTTTACTAAACAATTAATGATACGATAACAACACCAGTTTATTGCTAATCAAGGAGACTTTCATGAAAGACCATACCGGTTCCCCGGGATACCTGCTTTTTTCAGTGCTTGTTATACTGTTTACCATTCATGGCGTCCCTGCCGCAGACAACCCGCTGCCGGAGGATACAACAACCAGGATTTCCATCACCACCGCTGCCATGACGCCCCTTCCCGATACGGTTGTGCTCGGCACCGGACTCAGCTCCATCACCCTGTATGCTCTTGGATCCGACGAATACGGAAACCACAGAGGATTCGTTGTGGTCAGATGGTCAGGCACACCGCTCGGAAACATGTCAGATTCGTCAACATTTCTTTACCTGACAGCCGGCATCGGCAATCAGGAATCAGGATGGATTTATGCGGAGTGCGGTGATCCGCTGGTGGCGATCGACAGTATCTATGTCCAGTGCACCTCCGAATCCTCCGTCATCGCTCCGGCAGCAGTACACAGACAATCCGTCAACCATACCCAAAGGACGGAACAATATTCGCTTTCGGGGAGAAAATTGCCATCGGTAACCGGCCGGGGAATCGCGGTATCTCCAAAAAGCAATCGCACAACAGTCATCGTCAAATGACAGGTATCAGTTCAGAATCGACAAATGACAAACGGACAGCGTCATTCCCGCCTGCGCGGGGATGACGTTACTTCAGTTCTTATTTATTCTGAAGAGAAACTGATTAACAACATCAAGCTTATTTTCCACCCTCCTGCGCACCATACCTCTCCTGCAATGCACGGTAATTCGACCGCAGTCTGATAAACCAGAAGAGCTTGTCCTCCTGATAGAACTTCGATGTTCCGGGATATCGTTTCTTGACATATTTGTATATCGAAAACAGGGCAGAAACGCTTTTTTCGCCGTCATCCTCCTCAACGGAGCGGTAGAACGGAAAGAACGACTTTTCGACGGTACCGTCCTTTTTCACATCCGCATACAGCCGGTAAAGAAGACGCACCTCATGGTCATCACCGGCGTAACGGTTCACATAGAATGCATTAAAAAGAAAACTCGTCGAGGTCCCCCCGGAATGTTCATCGGTATGGGAGAATACCTTCCAGAGTATGTTGAAGTGATCGGCAGACTCGTTGCCGCCGAGGTAGAAAAGCGGCTGCACCGAGAAGTAATGCCGTTGCGGGCTTCGCTTATACCAGAATACCGGAGCGATTCTCCATGAACAATAGTTGGTATCATTTGTCACATTGGCAATCGGCCAGATAAATGAATGGGAACTGAGCGACAGATTCCGTTCATACCGGTAAAGCATGAAAAGAACGTTACAGGCGGTTTCGCTCTCCCCTTTTTCGGAATAATGCATGAAGGGAAACAGGTAGCGGTCACGCGCATCACCATTCCTGAAACTCCAGTAAAGCGGCGTGACCGCCCGGTACCGCCGGTCACCGGATGTGGAGGTTCCTGCGGAATAAAACGGAATAACGCTCAGCGAACGATACCAGCTGTTGTCAAAACTCCAGACAAGGGGAAAGACCACGCGATCCTTCACGTCACTGCCGCGTCTTGACCAGTACAATGGAAGCACGAGCCTGCTCGAAGTCGTATCGGTGCCGTCGAATCGGGCGTAATCCCACCAGAGTGGAAAAACGACATGATCCGACACCTGCCGGTTTCTCTTTGACCAGTACAGCGGCAGCAGCAGTTTCGCCCGGGTCGTATCCGTACCGTCGAATGTGGCGTTTGCCCACCAGAGCGGAAACAGGGTTGTCTTTTCCTCATTCATCGAACGGAATCGCCAGTAAAGCATTGCGGTCATGAAATGGCTGTTCAATCCGTCGGTCGATGCACCTTTAGAGAAAAACGGCAGCAGAGTTGTTGATTGATGAAGCGGATCTTCATGATTCCAGAAAAGCGGAAACAGAACTGAATGATGTTCCTGTCCTCTTCTTTTTGACCAGTACAATGGTAAAATAAGATTGGATGTGACAGTATCATCCTCCTGATAGGCTGTCCGTTTCCACCAGAGAGGAAACAGTGTCGTAGCCGTACCGGATTCCGACCGCGTATGCCGGAAGAGCGGAGTAACCATGATATGCCTGCTCTGTCCGCCGGCCGAAACCCCGCATGAAAAGAGGGGCGCAACAGTCAATGACCGGTAACTGCTGTCGCGGAGGCTCCAAAGGAGCGGAAAAAATACCTTGTCATTTACGAAACTGCTGCGTTTCGACCACCAGACCGGCATGATAAAATCAGTTGTCACGGTATCCCTCGAAGAGACATCCGCATAATGCCACCAGAGCGGATAGAGCGTCGTCCGGATTTCGGACGGTGATCTGAAGTGCCACAACGCCGGGGTGATCATCAGATGGTTCCTGGTGCCGTCAGCTGATGCGCCGAATGAACAGAACGGCACCACCGTAGTAGAGCGGTACCGGGCGTTCCTGAAATTCCAGACGAACGGAAAGACGACATGGTCACTGATTTCGCCTGTCCGTTTCGACCAGTAGACCGGCAGCAGCAATGTCGAGGCGGAAGTATCACCGGCAGTCCACTGTTCACGCTGCCACCACAGGGGAAACAGCGTGTTCGAATACCCGTTCGTGTCCGCAAAATGCCAGAAGAGCGGTGTCACGGCCAGATGTGCGGCATCACCCGTTGGCGAATGCCCGTATGAAACCAGTGGTGGGACGGTCACTGATTCATAACGCTGATTTTTTACAATCCATAACAGGGGAAATATGATTCTCGTAAGATCTTCATTTCTCATTAATGAATAGTAGACAGGCAGTGCCAGAAGCGAATGCACTGTATCATCGGCAATCCGCTCCGAGCGCTGCCAGACGACGGGAAATAACGTGTGCCTGTTGCCGTAACGGGAGACTCTTGACCAGTACAATGGCAGAATCCGGTTGACAGTGACTGTATCCGCACTATCATAGGTCGAATTTTTCCACCAGAGCGGAAACAGGGTAGTGTATTCACGCTCCGGAGACCGGAAATGCCAGTAAAGCGATGCCGCCATCCGGTGAAACGAAGAGCCGTCTGACGACTGGTAATACGAATAGAACGGAAGCACCGCGGAGTAATCGAACCGTGGCTTGTGAAGGCTCCAGACAATGGGAAAGAAAACGCGCTCCCTGACATCGTTTTTCGTTCTCGACCACCAGAATGGCAGCAGCTGATTGAACCGTGTGGTGTCGGCATCGTGTATCGTGCGGCCCTGCCACCATACGGGAAACAGCGTATTACTATAGTCCTCCGGTGAACTGAACCTCCAATACAGCATTCCGAACATCAGATGCTTCTTGGAATGATCAGGTTTACTCCCGATTGAAAACAGCGGCAGAACGGTTGTGGATGAATACCACCAGTTCCGGAAATTCCAGACAAGCGGAAAAAGTATGTGAACACCAATGGAATCAGTTTTCATGGACCAGTAGACAGGCGCCACATAATTCGTGACGGTGGTGCCGGAATCGTTGAACGTACGATGCTGCCACCAGAGCGGATAGAGTGTATTTCTCACCTCGCCGGGAGACTCCCTGTGCCAGAAGAGCGTTCCCGCCATGAAATACCGGGTGGAATCGAACGTCGATACGCCCCGGGAAAAAAACGGCGGAACAGTGGTTGACCACCGATACGCGTCATCATGATGCCAGTACACCGGAAATACCACACGGTCGTGCATGGCATTCCTGTTTTTCGACCAGTAGAGCGGCAGCACCAGATCGGTTTTCTCGGTATCGGCCGGAAGGAAACGCGTCGTATGCCACCAGAGCGGATAAAGTCGGATATCCTGCTTTCTGCGTGTCGTCGATTTCCAGTACAGCAGCGAAATCATACGGTGGTTGCGGACACCGTCAGGCGATGATCCCGACGACCAGAACGGCGGAATGGTGATTGACCGGTATGAATCATCGGAAAAGCGCCATACCAGCGGAAACAGCACATCGTCATGCTGCTCACGGCTTTTTTTTGACCAGTACAGGGGCAGAAGCAGCTTTGTACTCACCGTATCTTCACGGGAATACACCTCCCGGTCCCACCAGAAAGGAACAATGGCTGTCTGTTTCCGCGCCTCGGATGCAAAGCGCCAGTAAAGCGGTGACACCATTGAATACTTGCTGTTTCCTCTGCCGGATGCCCCATGGGAATAGAAGGGAACAAGGGTAAACGATGAATACTCGCGGTTTGCGAACCACCAGAGTGCAGGAAAGAATACCAGGTAGGATGAACCGCTTACCCGGTCATTTTTCTGCCAGAGCAGAAAGAGCAGGTTGTTCCTCATGAACAGCCCGTCGTCGGACTTCATCAGACTCATGGCATTGATCTGGGGAGCAAGTTCGAGGAATGAAAAATAGAACAGTTTTCCCTCACGGGCAGTACCGTACCTGAACATTGACGGGTAAAAAAACGACAGCCACCGTGTGTCGGACCCGTCCTTCTTTTGCGAGTGCCAGTAGAACGGCAGCAGATGCTGATGTTCGGTACCGGCATTACGGTCATACTGCCTGCGGTAGAGCGACAATGCGATATCGAGGTAGAGGTTACTCTTATCCATTGACCGGTAATAACGTAGCAACGGCCAGAAATTGAAATCATTGTCCCGTGTGATGCCGAAATCAAATGAAAGCTCTGCGGTACTGTCACCGGTTTCAGAGGCGGAATCTGTAACCGACGGATGTTTCTCTTCACCGCCGATTGTGGAGTCAGCCGCTTCGGAAGCGTATCCCGGTGCATCATCCGTCACGCTGTCGAGCAGTGCATCCTGGCTTCTCCAGGTGCCGGATCCCGGCGTACTGTCCGAAACCGTGTCGGAAGAAATGCCCGCATCCGGAAGTGTCGATGCTGCAACCGTATCATTTTGAATGAGTTCTGGCTGCGCTGGCTGGCAGGATGACGGGGAAATAAACAGCAGCAACGCAACCGGTATGACCGCTGCGTTTCGAACCATCTGCAACCGGAAAGTGTGTTTACCGCAATTCATTCCTGAAAACAATATCTTCATCGCCCGTTGATTTACCGACAATATGCAGGGGTGACGTCTTCAATATACTATCCGCGGAGAGGACACGGAACCATGTACACCCTGAACTGCTGCCGGTCAATACGGTGTAGTTATGAATCCATTCGCACTATAGGCACTACCGTTTTTGAGCCCCCTGACCGAATACGTGTCAAACTGTCCTGTCACCGGCTCTATGGATGTCAACCTGACATATTTCCGTACCTCGAGGGAATCATCCCATACACCTATTTCAACAGTAGTAACCAGCTCGTCATACCGTTTGACATTCCGTTTTTTCATCAATGCGTCAACCGACAGAAAACCGTACCCTTTCACATAGAGTGGGTGATCCGGTGTTATCTCTATGCTTCTCGATCCGCAGGTGACTTTCAGCAGATTGTGGTGTACCTGCCTGCTTATTTTTGTCACGACCGTTGCCGATACGCCGCCGGATTCCACATCGATACCCAGAATCGTATCCTGCACCGCAAGTGCAGAGACAGTCGTCGTACCGTGCATACCGGATATGACCGTAGCACCGGGGAAACAGCATCCGACATAGTTGATTTCCGAAATGGCCACATCCTTGTACTTCAACCCCTTGTACACGTCGACGATCTCGAACCGGAATACCGTTTTATCGTAACTGACGGAGTCTTCGCTGACGGAGTCGTCAAACGGCAGGTCAAACCACTGTCGCCCCATTTCATCTATCAACTCAAGGTAACAGAGCGGCCGACCGTTGCGGTACACCTTGAAGGTCTTGACCCGTGAATTGTTTTTCCAGTTCGAAGGCGTTGACTGATAGCCGTTATAAATGGTATTCACCACCGGAGTAATGATCTGGAAATATTCACCGATTCCATAACCGGGTTTGCCCTCAATCCATGCCGTCATGGGATTCTCATCGCAAATGTTGGCAAGCCGGTAATTTTTTCCACCCTGGGGTGCGAGTGTCGAACTCGCCGTATCGGGGCCTACCCCCTGAGCGCAATCATCATAGAAAAAACCGGCACCGGCGTCCTCCGGGTCCATTGAATCCGCCACACTTTTTATACGGGGCCAGTCAATGGCAGTTCCCTCCCCGCCGGTTGCCTTTACCGTCGGCAGTTCCACAGCACCGGAAAGACTGATCATAACCGACAGAATGATGATGCAACGAAAAATCATGTTATTCTCCTGTAGAATGCTGGATTGCATGATCATGAGAACTGGTTTCGGAATCACTCAGCGCTCACATGCACTGTTCAAGTCGATATCAACCACGAAAAGCACGATAAAAGGTGAAAATACAACCCAATACCCGTATGTTCCAGCATATTTACCGGAGTGCTCCGAATGTAAAATTGCACCGTCCCTCTCAAATAAGATTCCCGCTACGATGAATGTTTCCCGTCAGAAAACGGTTTCCCGAAATCCAGAACGATAAATGATGATATCGTGCTATATTTCTGATATCATTCTATGGAGCTGTACCGAAATATGACAGAACAGACCGACATTATTTATTTTTAGTATACCGTACACCCCCATTTATTTGATTCAGGAAATACGAGGCATTTTTTTTTGCGTATCCTGCTATATGGCACGAGTAAAAGATATTGTACAAAACTCACTGAGGAAGCATCAGAACATCATGTTCAAGAACTGTGAGAATAGCAATAAATTCAGCAGCTTAAAACACTTTTTGTTCGTTCCGGCATTCATCATCGGATCTATAACCACCTGTATACATACACCGGAAGAACATCAGCCAGACCTTGATCCACCACCGGGGATGATTGCCGTTTCCGCCAGGGGACACTCAATTAACCAGGGGGCATCCGATCAGTTCTCACAGGCTGACGAGCGTCCCGCATTCAAGAGTATTTTCGCCCATGATTTCTGCATAGATACAACCGAAGTCACCATAGCGGAATTCCAGCGTGTTACGGGGAAAATCCCGGTTCAATACGACAGTGCATCCAATTACGCCCCCCAGTGGCCGGTAAGTTTCGTCACCTGGTACGATGCGGCACTGTACTGCAATCGTCGCAGCCTGATGGACGGATTCGATACCGTATATTCCTATTCTTCAATAGATTCCACAAGAATGGGCAATGTATACCGGCTCAGGGGATTGACCATAGATCTCAAGGCACGAGGCTACCGGTTTCCCACCGAAGCAGAGTGGGAGTTCGCCGCCCATGCCGGAGAATCATCCCGGTACATCTGGGGGAACGACCCCGATACGGCACTTGCACTTCAATACGCCTGGTGCATCGTCAACTCCGATGAAACCCCTCATCCGGTGGCACAGCGCGAAAAAAACCGGTTCGGACTGTACGACATGGCGGGCAATGTCATGGAGTGGGTCAATGACATAAAAGGGTACTATCCGTCGGCAGCGGCGACCGACTATCTGGGTGCAGCAGTATCGCCCGAGGATTACCGTCCGATCAAGGGCGGCAGTTTTCATCACAGCATCGATAAACTCCGGATCTCGAACCGCTGTGACAATTACGAAACGCTCTCATCGACTTCAGCATCCTATATCGGATTCCGATGTGCATTCGGACCCGTCGACAACGGCGTGTTCAGCATCAACGGAAAAACATCGGAAAACGTTCCTCCGGTCCGCATGATCACCCCCGACGTCAAGCCGATAGTATCGACCCGCGTCGCAAAACTTGTTTTTGTCAATCACGACCGGGACCGGCGGTATCTCTGTCATGTCGATTTTTCCCTTCCCGATCCGGTCGTCAGGCAGTATCTCGATTCCACGGATGTTTTCAACCCGACCATCTCTCCCGACGGACGATGGGTGGCATATTCCACCCGTGACGAAGGTGCACGCGATAAATCGGCAATTTACATCCGTGAGTTGACGACCAAGGAGTCTTCCGTTGTCATACTGCCCGACGAACCGGCTTTCAATCCGCGGTGGTGGATCGACACGGCAGCAAACGACACGTTTATCATCTATACGAATTCCGCCGTCATCAATGATGATCCCTCATGGGCGGGCGACCAGACAAAAATGATGAAACTATCGGCGGGTACACCGGTCGGTTCGCCGATCACCATCGAATCCGCAGGCGGATATCATGACGGCCGGTCAAAAGACGGCAGATACCTTGCAACCGGATACAATACCCTCCGTATGAAAAATCTCGAAAGCGGCGAGAGCAGAGTTCTTTTTACCGGTCCGGGCAACGGAAAAAATACCGGTGACACTTCCCAGGTCTGCAATGTCTCGATGTCACCGAGCACCGCCGATCCCGCGGAGGTCATGCTGCTTGATTTCGGATACCCTTCCGCAGGCAGCGTCACGCAGCGTCCGTACGCGGTGCATGAATACATCTTCACGTGTACATTCGACAACCAGGTCACCCGATGGTTCGCCGCTCCCCCGGGATATGTCTGGAGTCATCCCGAATGGTCCAATGCATCCAACTATGCCGCAACCGGCCTCGAAGTCTCCGATGGGACGCATCCGTCAATAGGTATCCTCAACCTGAAGGTCGGGCTCTACACGCAAATCGCCGAAGGAACCGATCTTCTCTATCCGTATCTGTGGATCGGTAATCCCGACGGCACACAGACCACCGATCTCGCTCTTGACAGCGTCGGCTATTACAATGAACCCCCGACCATCAGCACCCAGGCGGAACTGTCATGGAAACTGTCGCTCTTCTGGAAGTATTACGGGGAGATCGAGGTCTATTTCGTCGGCAGTTCACACATAATAAACGGCGTCTGTCCGGTCGATATCACGAAGCACAGGGCGCTCAACATGGGAGCGGGCGGTGCGGATCTTCAGACGTCGTTGCAACTGATCCGCAACTACATTCTGAATCAGGGCACCGCAACCAGGCTCATCGGACTCGAAATTCTTGTCGGATGCATGGATGAGATAAACGGCGACTGGTCATGGTCCACCGGAATCGCGAACTCACGCGGATACCTGTATGACCGGGATCACGCATTCTGGCCCGATCTTCTTCCTGAAGGATTTACACACTATGTCGCCCAGGCGCCAAATTATCCTCCGTTGACTCCTGACTCCATCGGGGGATTTTACGCCTGCAGTCCGGCAGTGGGATGGGGAGAGCCGGTAGCGCCGGTCCGCCCCGGCTCATGGACGGTTGATCTTCCGTCATGCCGGAACAGTCTGAACACCATCGACAGTCTCGCCCGGATACTTTCGTACAAAAACATTCACCTGCTTTGTATGATCACCCCTCAGAGTCCGCACTATCGTGAACTCGGCTATTTCGGAAAATACGGCGCCACTCTCACGACGGGAACCGACATCATAAAAAGTCTTCAGGCAATGGAAGAAAACAACAAGTATTTTCATCTCTACGATGCACACCAGTACGGTCTTCACGATTACAGTGACATCGATGCGGCGAACAGCGATCATCTGAGCGAAACAGGTGCCCACAAGTTCTCCCGGAGGCTTGACAGCCTCATCAACGAGATACTTGACTGACCGCATTACGGTCATTGTCATTTTCAGAACCGGCACTGCGGAAAACGACTTCCTGATGCACGGCAGGCAAACTGGTGGTTCCACACAAAGAAACGAGAACACCGATGAAACGATTTCGACATTGGACAACAGGCATCACCGTCCTGCTGACAGGAATCCTCTTTCCCCTGCGCTCCCAGTTAACGGTTCCACAGCTTAAAGCATATCAGGTGATACCACGAACCTCACCCGACAAAGCCGATTACGGGCTTTCCGGTACCTGCAAAGCAGGCGTGTCCCGCATCCTTCTCTCAGTTATCAATCAGCGAAACGGAGCGCCGATCGGAACGTTTCAGCGCAGGGATATCGGAGCATCGGTTTCAGGTGCGTCATGGAATGCAAGCGTAAAAGAGCTCCCCGTCGGCGGCGAATATGCATTCATTTTTTACTCCACAGACGCACAGAACACTGCCGCCGATTCGGTGCTCGTGCAGCACCTCCTGGTAGGAGACATCTGGCTTTGTGCCGGACAGTCGAACATGCTGCAGAAAACCCCTCCCAACCCCGATCCTGATCATGTGCATGTCCGTATGCTTTTCAAAGGCAACGGCCCCATGACCGGCACCGTTCCCGATACGGGCAAATGGACAAACGACATGGCGACCGGACCGGCGACAACGTTCGGCGGCGAATTGTACAGCACGACCGGCATTCCGGTGGGTATCATTCTCGGCGCATCGGGAAACACGTCGATCTCCGACTGGTTCGCACCTCCGCAGCGGCCGATCTTTACCATTCTTAAAAATCTCGTGACCCCGGTCTGCGATTTCTCGATCAGCGGCTTTTTATGGTATCAGGGAGAGAATGAAGACCAGCAGGATACCTGGGCGCTGCGTTACTTTACAAAATCCATTCCGCTGCGTGATACGGTCCGTGCCCTGGCGAAAAATCCGCACTTGCCGGTACTTGCCGTTCAGCTCGAAAGCTGGGACGGCGGCGGCGACAGTGCCTCGTAGCAATGAATGGCCGGCATCGGGCACGCAGACGCCACCGCCAACCAATTGTCAATTTTCCCGCATTTCAGACTGATATCTTCTCTGTTTTTTAAGTCCGGTCAGGAATTCCCGGAAGAAGATCTGGTATCAGGCCTGTTTTCCATCTGAAATCATCCATTTACTTACCACACATTGAACCATGGTGCCTTATGCCGGACCGAACGGTTTTCCGTAAGAAGACGGGAGTACGCATTCCGATGCCCACGGTCGGCCGCCGGCACAACCGGTACCGTACCAGTCATTCCGCGGCGTTCATGAATCAGGCTGAAAAACGGCACCCCGCTTGATGACAAGTTGATGAACGATGGCCCGCGGCATCGCAAGGTCCCGAACCAGACTCTGCACATCCGAATCCCATGTACTTTCGTAACTGTTCCAGTCGACAAGGACGCTGCTGTCGACCGTAATCAGGACATCGACCTTCTCCTTGATTGATGAGACGCGCATCAGCGGAAAATCGGTAGCGGAAATCTCGAGGCACCATGCATCAAACACTTTGTGCGTAGTCGATTTAAGAAGATCGGTTATGATCGGCACCACCGCGGCAAGTGTACCCGCAGTTGCTCCTATCGCCATCCCGATGGGTCCCCAGGGCGATGCGGCATAACATACGTAACACATCCAGCCGGCAAATCCTATTGCACCGCCGATTGCCCCGATCGCGTCCCAGGTCTCGTTAAAGACATCCTGGCGTTCACGCGCCTCGAAGAACGAAAAAGTGAAGTAAAGAATTGCCAGTACCGAACCGATCGCCCCAAGAGATTGCGCGACCCTCGGGAACATGCTCTCCAGTTTAATCAATGCGCTCAAGGAGTTGGCGATACCGACCAGGTTGCAGGAAGATCCCATGACTGATGCCACAGATGACGTATCGATGATTTGTCCTTCACGCAATAAAGGATACAATGCCAGTAAATTGAGCCCCAGCATACCGGTATGCCAGTAGGAGCCGCTCATTACATTGTTTGACCAGCTTTTCAGTTTAGCTATGTCCTTGGCTTTCAATGCGGTCAGGAATTCGATACCTTCGAACGGACGGTTACTCGTCTTGAGTGCCGCAAGGACAACCTTCACCAGAATGCCGCCACGGGAACGCAGAGAAAGTGCCGAATTCAATTTCGGTATCCAGAAATACGCATATACCTGTGCAACGGCGACGCACAGGTTTGACGGACCGCTGAGATTGCCGACGATCCCCAGGCTTGGACCGGTGAGTCTGACCAGCAATCCGAATACGGATTCCTGATTATAGTCGGATGGCGGCGATACATCCGCAGCCAGCCCCAGATCATTGACCATATTTAAAAGCGCAGACTCAGTAACAGGGTCCACATTATTGAATACTGCATGAACA
>Ga0316575_10000164_pt1 | contig 16850 bp, 11 predicted proteins | sample J5NA_FD_203072 | JGI IMG/M metagenome (GOLD analysis project Ga0316575, IMG submission 203072) | Rhizosphere microbial communities from salt marsh grasses in Alabama, United States - J5-7_050615r2r3 | ecosystem: Host-associated > Plants > Roots > Rhizosphere | place: USA: Alabama | collected...
ATTGACATAACCGTTCTGCAATGCCGCATCATTGTCTCTGAGAAAGTCGGTGACCTCATTCATACTGAGAGAATCGAGCGTATCCATGAGCGTGTCAGGAGCTGCAAGCGAAAAGAGTGATACCTGAAGGTTGGAAAAATTCCGCACCCCCATTACAAAATCCGCAGTGCGATTACTCATTTTTCTGAAGTACTGCAGTGCTTCGGGAAGCGGAACCCTGCTGCTTCCCAGATCCATGTCGACATCCTCGTTGATCTTCCAGTCGAGTTTCGCACTGAGCCTGAAATCGGTGAACGCGTCAACCGCCATTCTTCCGATGATATCAGGGGGAAGCGGTTCGCGCGTGTCGGTGACAAATTTGACATAGGTTCCTGCGGGGATCTTCATCTTGACCGCCAGCGCGATCGAATCTGAAAAACCGTTTGCCACGGTAGTGATGTTAAGTGACCGATGATAAACCGAATCATTGCTGAGATCCGTTATTCTTGTCATAAGCGAATCTTTGAGTACGGTCGATTCCGGGTCGAACGCGTAGATATTCATGTCAAGCGTATCCACCCGTGAAGATCCGCCGAGACGTGTACTCAGGGCGAGATCCGCCATGACATCAGAGAGAACGAACCGGCCGCGCAGCGAATCTTTTACCGTATTGTTCCATGGTAATTCAATGGCGACCTTCTGCGTATCGACTTCATATTCCATTGGTTCGGTGAACGTACCCGCCATCGCCCCGAATCCGAATTCCGATGTCGTGATGGTGAACAGCATCGAATCGAGGACGGAGAGTTTGACATAACTGCCGGTCGGGCTGATTTCCACGGTGTACCGCACATTGGTAATGCTCTTGTGAAGCGAATCGTTCCATTCGGGAAAAAGCCTGCTGCCGTTGAGATTTACTTTTCTGAGCTGTGCAGTGGTATTGGGACCTGCAAGTATCGTTTCGGAAGGCAGTCCACCGCTGAAATGTATTGAATCATCGGAGCTGACCTGTGCAAGCTGGCTGAGATCCTCGATTCCGCGGTTCTTGCAGAAATTCGTCTCCCAGATATGATCATGAACACAATGAAGATTGAACGACACTCCGCAGTGGTTCAGAATTTTATACACGAAACTGCCGCGATCAATGTCGACATAGTCCAGATCCATCGAATCGGTAAGCTCGTACCTGTTGACATATTCACGACTGAAGGCGATCAGACTGTCCTGCACCTCCATGCTGAAAACGGAAAGACCGTTAAGTGAAAATTGTATACCGACAAGTCCGGTTGCCCGGCTTGATGTCTTAATTATGGTAGAAATCGACATTGAATCGGTAATTGTCCTGCCGCTCATGCTGAAACTGAGCTGGGCGGTCGAATGTGCCGCCGGTCCCGTGATGGTGTCGACGCCGACATTGGCAATGGTCAGGATGACGGTATCGAAATCGGTATCGGTGCCGTTGCTGAACGATACGTCAAGCACGTTCGTTTCCGTATTGTCAAATACGACATTGCGCACGCCGATGAGCGGTACCGTGAGCGGAACGGTAACTCTTCCCGTACTGTCATACGGTACCGACACGTCGATTTCCGGCACTTTCGACAGTTTGAGCGTTCCGACCTTCACCCGGAAAATCATGGTATCAAAGGCCTTTTCGGTTCGCTCATAACTTGCCGAATCAACCCGTGAAACGGCAAAACTGAGGGTATCATCCTTGACAACATCAACACTGTCGAAAATAAAAATACTGTCAAGCTGATCTGCAACCATGAAACGTTCATCAGTAAGCGGTGCAACGACGTTCGATCTCCACGATAGCGGTGGTTCATCAACGGGATTTGCACAGTTGAGAAGGTTGAATACGGCTCCTGTCACGACTGCCAGTCGGATCGACAAAACAAGCGGTTTCTTCACGACGACTCCTTTCCGAGGCGTGGCAACTTTATGGAAAACCAGTCCTTTAAGTTCATTTTTCAATCTTAAAATACATACCGGAATAACGCAAGCACTATGCATTCGTGGTGCGTCAGCACGGCATTTCCCTATCCGACAGTACGTCGAAACGGAATAGTTTTGCAGAGTCGCGATTTTGGCAGTATATTATCATCGGGAGGACTGGATACCATCCCCGACAGGAGGAAGTATGTTCATTTCTCCACAGGTTCAGGCCATGCGACTTCCTCTGATAGTTTTAACCGGCATTCTTTTTGTTCACATTTCTTCAGCACAGTTCCCTGCCAGAATAAAGGTGATGACCTATAACATCAACGCCGAAAAGCACGGTAGTGGTTCCTACAGTGATATTTCCGATGTGATCAGGGAGATTGATCCGGACATCGCCGGATTCCAGAAGATTGACAGCTGCAATGACCGTAATTCCTCCTACGTGCTCGGGTGGCTCGGTGAACAGACCGACCGGAGTGCCTTCTACACACCTGCAATTAAGAACTACAACGGCAGTAACGGATCATACGGCGTAGGATTTCTGACGAAGGAAGAGCCGCAATCAATCCGTCGTCTCTGGATAGAGCATACCTCCTCCGAACAGGACCGCGGCGTTATCGAACTGACCGTAACACTCGGAGGTCAGAAGGCGCGAATTATCGTCACGCACGTGGCTCATGAAGGTGCCTCATACCGTACGACACAGATAAAGAAAATCATCGAATGGATCGACAGCACGGGAACCGATGATCCGGTGATCATCATGGCGGATTTTAATGCCGCACCCACGGAAAGCTCGATGAAACAGTTTGAAACGGCAGGGTTCAATTATGTCAAGGGTGCCGACGGAACCATTCTCGACACCACCAACGGCGGTATTAACCATATACTCTACCGACCGGAACCCAGCTGGAAACTGATCGATGCCGGAAATCCGGACTATGCAGCCTCCAACAGAAATCCCGTCTGGGCCGACATCGAGATAGTACCTACCGCTGTCGGTCACCGTTCCCTCTCCATCTCCCGTCATACTTCAAATGAACGCTATTGTTCATGTATCAGTTTTGACCTCACCGGTCGAAAAACAGGAACCGTGCCGATTTCAGCCGTGCATGAAAACGGTGTGAACCCCGACGTGTTTACGATCGCAAATCGTGCACCGGGAACAATGGTGATCACCTTTACCGGCAGCGTCCCTCAGCGGGCAATTCGTTCCGTCATTCTGCGATAAGCTCAGGACAGGTGCAAATAGTTACTCTTTTTTAAGTGTTACGCTTTATATTAAGAGGATGCGTCACCCTTATCGTTGTTTTTTTCATTTGAAACGCCTTGCTGCAGCATCTGCCACAGCAGTGTTGTGCATTACCGGTCAATCACACGGCAATGACCAGACCGACTCGGCAGGTATGGCTGCCGCCCGGGCACGCTTCCAGCATCTCTCGGTCAGTGTCGATACTACAGGGCATGATACGATGACGCTCCATACACTCGACAGTGCGCAAATCATCCAGCCGGTCTTTCGACAGGTATTACAGGGTAACCAGACTATGGTTTCCGTAAACCCCCGGTGTTCCGTTGATTCCGTAACCATTTTCGTCCGGCACTCCTATTCCCAATGTGATACTCTGGCACGGCTGAGCTCTCCACCCTACAGCGCCCTATGGGATTTTTCGTCACTTCCCGATCAGGATCAGATACATCTGCAATTCGGATATAAACTGCATACCCCCGGTGGAAAAACGATCATTTCCAAAGCGCTGCCGCACAACTGGGCGATTGACCGTACCCGCCACAGATCAAGAAAAACCTATCATTGCAGACAGACGCTCACCCCTGACACCATTATTGTCGATGGCTCTCCCGATGAATGGAAAAAATTCCGCCGCGGTCGTATTGGAAATGCCGGCAGTTTTGCATTCACCTGGACCAATGCAGCACTCTATTTCGCTGCATGGATCAGAGACGATACCATCACGACATCAGACTTTATTGAAGTAAATCTCGACCCGTACTTAACAGGAACGTCCCTCTCCGATGACCGGCATCGCAGCATCCGGTTTGGTCCTGCCAGCCGAAGCTACTGTTTTATAGCGCATCCGGGAAGCGATTCCACAATGTACGTCCAATGCGACAGCCTTGCGGCGCTGCTCGGAGAAGGAATGCAATGGCGCGTTTCACGAAATGATACCGGCTATACGCTCGAAGCGATGCTGCCGTTTTATGCATTGTCTGATCTTGACTTTCCAAGTCTGCGCACCGGACTCGATGTTTGCTGCAAAACCAAAGCTCCCGTTTCCGGCAAGAATTTCTACAGCTGGGCCGGATGCAGTGAATACAATCGCTATAATCCGAGTGAATGGGGTGTTCTCGTCCTGCACCAGGCGATGCTTCCTCTCAAGCTCACCATTTTCATCAGCGGCGCACTATTCGGCATTTTTTGCCTTGTCATCGTTGCAAAAATAGTCTATCATTTCATCCGTTCCGAGCGGATAGAAGAACTGGAGCACCGGGGAATATCCAAAGAACTTGAACAGCTGCAGGAGTATATTGACCAGAACATTGCCGTTCCCGGTCTTTCTCCCGAATCGGCGGCACGGTCGCTCGGTATGCGGGAAGACGATATAACCGCACTGCTGCGTTCCGAACTTGACTGCGACTTCGGCCTTTTTGTTGACAACAGAAGAATCGCCAGGGCAAAAAGAGACCTCTGGAATTTCTCTCTTCCGATCGAAACCGTAGCAGCAAACGCAGGCTTCCGGACTCCGGATGCCATGAAAGAGACATTTCGGCGGTATCTTCATACCGATCCCGAACGATACCGCCTTCAGGCAACCGAAATGGCGGCGGAAGATGCGGACAGCGAACCTCAGACAAAAGAAACTCCCAATGAAGATTCACCTTCACAATCGGATATACCATCATGACGATCAGCGACTCCGGCGATCTATCCGAACAACGTTCGCCACCTTCCTCCAACGAAGCTGAAGACGAACTCTCCGAACTCCGCCTGAAGGCGGCCTGCTTCGATGCGCTCATGAAAAACCTTCCCGACAGCATCTGCATCAAGGACAACGAGTGCCGATATCTCCTGGTAAACGATGTATGGCTGCACCACAGAACCGTCTCAGACCTCCGGTCGGTCATGCTCACAACCGACCACGACTATTATTCCCCCGTCCTTGCCGAAAAGTTCATGCGTAAAGACCGCACCATCCTCAGGCACCGCGAAGCACAGATAGGTGTCATAGAAAAAACCGAAGACGACGGTGAAGTAAAGCGCATCTCGATGACAAGAATACCGGTATTCGACGACACGGGTGAAGCCATCGCCCTTATTGGTATCAGTAAAGATATTTCTAGCAGAACGCAGATCGAGAAGGAACTTGCCTATGAACGCGACATTCTGCACACGCTTCTCGACCATTCCCGTGACGCCATATATTTCAAGGATTCCGAATCACGGTATCTTCGTATCAGCCGTGCGCATCCGGCGATGCGGTTTCTCGATACCCCTGAACAGGCTGAGGGTAAGAGTGATTTCGATTACTTTTCACCGGAACATGCGGAAAAAGCGCGCAACGACGAGAAACTGATCATGCGGACCGGAAAACCGCTCCTCGGATTGATAGAGCATGAAACCGGTCCGGGTATCCCCGAACGATGGGTATTCACCTCCAAGCTGCCCATGTTTGACAAGCACGGTGAAATCATCGGAACATTCGGCCTGTCACGAGACATCACGGATATCAAGAAATACGAAAACGAGCTTTACGCAGCAAAGAACGAGCTTGAAGCACGAGTCAATCAGCGTACCAGCGACCTGCAGGCTGCCAACCGGCTGCTCGAAAAACGCATCGCCCAGCTTGACTTTCTTACTACCGCCTCCTATGAAATGGCACACTGCACCGAACTCGAAGCACTCGCTTCCGTCATCATTCGCGCCTTTACATCACGGTTGTACAACGGCACTGCCGCACTCTGCATCAGAAACGAAAAACGCTTTACCTGCATCGGAATAACGGGAGTCCACACTGCAGAGGCGATCACTTCGCTCTTTGAGGAGGCAGCCCATCTCATGCATCTTGACGAACTTAAATCTGCCTCCGTTATCCGCGACTGGAAAAACTATTTTCCCGACACCGTACAGCAGCTGTTTTCAATTCAGTATACCTGCCTCACCGTCATACCGCTTCTTGCCGACAACCGGCTCATTGCACTGCTCTATCTTTTTTCCGACGATACACTGCCCGATCGGCTGCCCGAAGAAGAGAAGGTGCTCCTTACGCTGGCGAGCTACTCAGCGGTGAGTCTCAGCAATGCCATCTATTACAAGGAACTTGGCGAAAAGGCGCAACTGCAGGCAGAGCTCGAGGCCGCCCGCAGCATCCAGCAACGGCTGACACCGCGTTTTACGCCTGAAATTCCCCACATTTCATTAAAAGGTTTTTATTCCCCGGCGTATGAGGTCGGCGGCGATTATCTCGATTACTTCAAAAACGATGCAGGATGCTGGGTCGTGGTCATTGCCGATGTCTGCGGAAAGGGCATTCCTGCGGCGCTGCTCATGACACTGCTGCGAAGCGCCTTCAGGGTTGAAGCCCGGCACGAAACCTCGGCACGAAACCTGCTCTGCTCGGTCAATAATTCGATGCTGATAAATCTCGATGACCGTTCATTCGTGACGGCAATCTGCCTTATCATCAGTCCGGACGGAAGCACCATGTCCTATGCCCGTGCCGGCCATCCACGACTCATCAGGATTACTCCCTCCACCCACTCGATTGATATCATTCAGTCTGACGGTATGGCGCTCGGGATTCTTCCCGAAATGGATTCATTCCGCAATACCATGGATGAACTGACCATCCCGTTAAACGCGGGTGAACACTATTTCATTTACACCGATGGATTGACTGACGCATTCGACCAGAAAAAAAACACCTTCGGCAACGAGCGGCTCCACGCCACCCTCAACGGATTCACCGGATCGACCCCTGACGCTCTTGTCAAGCACGTAATGCGGGATATCAAACGGTTCACCCATGGTGCTCCGTACCATGATGATCTTACGCTCATCGCATTTTCGGTGAATTAATCTTCCGGAAGACCGGAAAGCAGTCTGAAAAGCTGCGAACGCAGACCGGTATCGTCACTTCCCCCGTATCGTTCGTGCAGCATGTCGAGCAGGCGATCGGCTCTGGCGCCGGGAGTTATCATGCAGGTGGGAATAACATCATCATTTATATAGTCGGGATCACAACGCAGCGGATCGGACACACTTACATACATCCTGCAGGTAAGCGGACGTACTTCATATACCATGCAGGAACCATCGACAGATAAGAGCGGACAGGGACGACGCATCTGGTAAAAAACATGTAACAGCAGATCGACACTGTCGGGCAGTTCGTGAAAGGCATCTCCGCATTCCGCAATTTTTTCAGATGTCAGATCCTCAAGATGCAGAAGCTCGTCGCAGTCCTCTCCGCATTGCTGCATGATCCGCGCAATCTTACTGTTATGATATCTTTTCAGATGGTCTGCAATGATCATTACCTCGAAGGAATTGACATCTTCAACCCAGTGATTGCAGCATGCGGTACATCCGCTGCTGCAGCGTACCGAATACTCCGACATTGCGACCATATGGCGCTGCCAATGGTCATAATCATCAAGCATACGACGGTATTCAACAAGAAAAGCGGGGTCGAGCGGTGTTGCAGCCTGAGCTTTTAGAAGCCCGTTACATCGCAGCAGTACGTTTTCAAGCATCATGCCCGCTGTCCCGTCCATCTTGAATGACGGCGGCTTCAGACGCCGTCTGCATTGCGAAAAGTGCGGAGTCATGGTTCCGGCAGCTTCCGATGCAGATTATCAAGATGCACTCCGGCACTGATTGAAAATGCCGGATCAGACACATACCGGTCGGTCGCGACGTTGTTCCTGTTGCGAATCCATCCGATATCGACGCTTGTTCGCATGTCAATCCACTCCCGGTACGGCCAGAGAATGGTCAGTTGGGCAGCGGCACGTCTGCTTACCGGCCGGTTGTAGGACACCGGCAGTCCCCGGACGAATGCATCATCCCTCCAGGACGTCAATGGTGTATTTCCACCGGCCCTACGATAAGAGACCATACATTCACCTGCAATCCCGTATGGTAAGAAAGCCGTCATCCCTCCACGAAGAAGAAGACCGTCATTAAACGGAAGACCAAGACTTTTGTGGTTGAGAATATACCGTTCCCCCATTCGTCCGTTTTCATCGGCAACGGTATAAATCCATTCGGATGCGTATATGCATTCCAGTTTCAACAGATGGCTGTATGATATACTGTTAAAGGGATTGCGCCAGAAAATCCCCGCATCGATGCCCCAATGGGTCGGCTCCTTGTCGGTTACTACATTATTGTCAACCTGGAAATCGTCAAGTACGAGCTGTCCCCGCAAAGAAACGTCCTCGATACCCGGATGGATGTTCCACTGAAAACCGAGCATGAGGTTGCCATCCCCCTCCTGATTCGTATTGATTACCGAATATATGGAAACCGGGTTGACATATGCCAGATCGGGAAATGCATTCCGTCGGGTAAAAAGCACTGTTTCAGTTATACCGACCGTTACCCAGCGATTGAAGCGAACATTGAGGGAATGTGCCGTAAGATATCGATCATACAGCGAACCGTCGTCACTGTCGCCTGAGGCTCGATTGTTCGAAAACGGTGCAAAAAGATGGCGGAATTCAAATCCTTTGCCCAGAATCTGAAGTTCGACGGCATCATACGTATACGGATACGACGAAAGGAGCAGACTGCGATCGGGAAACGGGCCCCATGAGCGGTTCTGCCGCCCTATCCTGAGAAAACCGTACTTCCATGCGGCCGTCAATGTTGCTTCCTCGATACGGCCGCGCAGGGCCCGACCGGGATGGGCCGGATAATCGGGATCATCATCGTATCTTGTGTCAACATGCAGCAGCTGTCGTGCGGTCAGAGCGCCATATGACGCCTCATTGTACAGATGTCCATCGGCATAGGTATCACCGTTATCATGAAGTTGCCGCCAGCCGGCCGAAACCGCCGGTTCGAGACGCCAGTAATTTCCTTCCATCGATGTACCGGCCCGAAGTGTCTTCGGAATGCGGACACTGTCGCAAAAACCGATTCCATCCCAGAACATACCGCATTCCGTCCTGTCGGCCCACTCGAACTCTGCAGCCATCCTGAAATAATCACTCCGCCAGTTTTCAAGCGGAACCATGGCACCCGTGCGTGTTGCAAGAAGAAAAAAACCGAGTGCCGTCGGAAGGAAAAGTGTGGTTGATGGCTTAGAACGCACTGTCACGTTGAAAAAGCACAACAAACGTCTTGAGAATGATCTTGATATCAAGCCAGATACTCCAGTTGTCAATATATGACAGGTCAAGTTTGACAATGTCATCGAAAGTCTTAATTCTGTTGCGACCGCTTACCTGCCACAGACCGGTAAGCCCCGGCCTGATGCTGATGCGGCGATGATGCCATTTCTGATAGCCGGCAACCTCTTCCGGAGTGGGCGGCCGTGTGCCCACCAGCGACATTTCACCTTTAAGCACATTGATCATCTGTGGAAATTCGTCAAGACTGAATTTGCGCATGAACTTACCGATCGATGTCACCCGCGGATCGTTTTTCATCTTGAAGACCGCACCGTCGAGTTCATTGTGTTTCATAAGTTCCTTTTTCATCTTCTCGGCATCGTCCCTCATTGAGCGGAACTTGTAAATGACAAACCGTTTGCCGTTTTTTCCAACCCTGACCTGTTTGAAAAACACCGGACCCGGAGAGGTAAGTTTGATGAGCAGTGCGAGAAGCGGATATATGGTGATCAGAATACCCAGACCGAAAATACCGCCGATGAAATCGAAAATCCGTTTGAAAATCATCTGATCGGGATCAAGTTCCACCGTATGAGAGATGAGCGTTGAGCGGTTCATGAAACGGTGATACTCCCACCTGGCGAAATACGTCGCACTCGGCAGATTGAGAAATACACGTGCCGGACGTCCCATCTCTTCGCAAATCAGGAGGTAGGGATCAATGGTAAAGTTGCAGTTGACAGGTTTGCGGGGCACACAGAAAAACACCTCTTCAACATAGTGATTTTTAAGCATTTCTTCAAAGCCGGCAGGTGTTATGCTCAGGTCAAGTTTTCTGATGACGCGAAACCCCCACTCTTTGTGGTGCAGTATTTCCTGGATAAGCTGCGAAGCGATGCGTCCCCTGCCGACGAGAATAATGGGCGTTGTGTTGAAATTGTTGCGACGGATGCGGATGATGAACCGCTTGATGAAATACTTTTCACCGCTTATTATGACAAATGAAATTGCGGTGAACAGAAGGTAAAGGTACCGGTTGAAATTCTGATTGGGAACGAGAAACAGTATCGCTGCACCAAGTATTGCGGCAGAGAAGAAAATGGCGACAATACGCCTGAACAGTCCGCTCATCCAGTTGAAATGCATGATGGAGAAGAGCGAGCGTGTCCACGCAAAATAGAGATAGAAACTCATGAACCCCAGAAACATAACCCAGTAATCGAACAACACGTCAAACCGGGTATTCCAGCCGGAAACAATCACATTCGCCAGATAAAAAGAAACCGCGAGCAGCAGACAGTCGACCGCGGCTATCAATTGTTTGACAAACGATGAATGTTCCTTCAGCATGGTATTTCCAGTATATTCACGGTCATTATCTACATTTCCGGATTGAATTCGAACGGAAAGTCAAAAAACATCATTCCGGCACTTTCGGGAATCTTCTGAAAACGCACCTGCCGAAGATACCCGCACAAACTCCGCTGAAAGGCCTGATTGGCGATCGTCGATGACTTTACGACAGCCGACGAAACAGTTCCTTCGGGAGTAACCGAAAAAGTCACCACAACCTTTCCTTTCATGGTTGCATCAATTTTAAGTCCCTTTTTATACAGTTGCCGCAATGTCGGGATATGTCTGGTGACGGTATCCCTGATTGACTGTTCCTTCCTGAATGCAAGTGCATTTGTACTACTGACAGGTACGGCCTTTTGAAGTTCTTTCATAGCAGGTCTCGACCGGCCTGAAGAAACCGCAGAATCCTTTTTTGCACCGCCAAGAAGCCCTGACACCATTTTCTTGGCCTGTACATCATCCGATGCCTGTGGTACAACCGCTTTCTTGAAAACGAAGTCATGGCAGAGCATGGCGGTTTCGTCATTTACTCCCAGCAGTAGTACCAGTGCCCGCTTCTGCCGTGATCGAAGATCCGCCGATTCATCACAGATACTGAGAGATGAATCCACCCTGAATGAAAAACCCTGTTTCGGTGCATTCTGCAGTATTTTCATCAATGAATCAGCCATGGTTCCAATCTGGTCGCATTCTCCTGAGGCAACCGGTGTCAAAGCGAGGGCTTCCGCAGCCCCAAGCAGTGTCGCAGCCCCTTTTGACGTCCACTCCGTTCCGGTGACCAGTGAAAGTCGGTCGGTGAAAAGATCTTTGAGCGTATCGTAACTTCCCGGATGCATTTGACAAAGCAACAGTCGCATTGCACCATGAATGATGTGTGCGCTGTCACTGCCATCGGCCGGATCAAGTTCTGCCGCCATGGAAGAGGTAAGTGTATCTTTGCCGAGAACGATCAATGTTTTTTTCGCGCCACCACTTTTATGTGCACACTGCAGACTCAAGATGAGTGTTACAACGGTAACTATCGGCAATAGACGTGAAGATGACATTGTCAAGCTCTTTCCGGTTGAGGCATTAGAGGTTTTCCTTTAAATGAAGAAATTTTCCCGCAAAACGGGCTGCACTGTCCTGCAGATCAGAAAGCTTCCCCTTATTAGCAATGTATATCCATTCATCCGGTGACGGTGCTGCGAAAAGCTGCTCCTGCAGGGCGATTCTGTTCCTGATCGTCGCCAGATCCGCAGCACCCACTTTCCTGCTGATTCTCTCGCACCGCTGCTCCACAGGTGCGTCAATCCAGACAAAAGCATTAAACCAGGACCGGATCTCGGTCTCCCACAGAGGCAACAGTGCCGCATCAATAAGTACAGCGCTGCCGGAATCACTAAAAATCATATTTCGCAACGTATCTAACAATACAGGATGCACAATTGCATTCAGTTGCTCCAATTTTTCACGGTCAGAAAAAACGATCGATCCAAGAACCGTTGAATCAACCATTCCATCTGTGACTACCTGCAGCCCGAACACCCTGATAAGGGAATCCTGAATCGTCGGAAGTGTATTCATGAGGTCCTTGGCGACCAGATCTCCATTAATCAGCTGAAAACCGGTATACCCGGCAAGAAATGTGGAAAACGTGGTTTTTCCGCTTCCCATATATCCTGCAATTCCGATCGCAAACTTTTTGGAAAGATGCTTATTCAAGAAGGTTCTTCTTGGTGATGGTAACCCTGTTGCCCGTCTCGTTGAATGAGATTGATTCAACATAGTGTCTGACAATAAAAAGGCCTCTGCCACACGGTTTTTCAAGGTTTTCGGGCAGTGTCGGGTCGGGAATCACTGCAGGATCAAAACCTTCACCTTCATCCATTATCGAAACAACGGCCTGTTGCGGATCAATGAGATGTCCAACCGTCACCCTCTTGGAATGATCTTTATGATTGCCGTGAATGATCGCATTCACCAGGAGTTCCGTCAGAATGATTTTCATTTTCCGGATATCCTCATCCTTGAACCCGGCGATATCAAGTGCCGTGAGAATCGTTGCTGTAGTCCGGTCCATCTCTTCGAGATAACTGAGAAACTGCAGATAAACCTTATCCTCACCCCTGAAACCGAGTTTATCCTTGATGAGATTCTTTTTTGACTGGGTAAGTACTTCAACCGAAACAACTGAAATGTCATCGGTTACACCATTCTGCAATCCCGCTTCGTTAAAGTGCAGTTCGATCTGGTCGAACAGTGATGTGACCGGTGCATTACAGAGCTGAGTCCGTATATACTCGGTTATTTCCATGCGGTTTTCTGCAGCATTTGAAAACAGGGTGTCCAACCCGTCGGTAAAAAGAACGAGTTCATCACCAAGTCGCAGGTGGACATACTGCTCCTCAAACAGTATTTCCGCCGAACTGCCGATCGAAACGTGATGGCCGGAAAGAAGCTCCACATTCCCCTCTATACGTCTGTAAAGTATCGGGGCGGAGGTCATCGTGTTGCAGTAGGTAAGCTTCAGATCATGCAGATCGAGATATCCTACAAATGCGGTCAGATGAAGGTTTGCTCCTATATGATGAAAAAGTTCGCTGTTTACCCGTTCTATAACGGCATACGGAAGAACCCGCTGAGTGATATGGTTCACAAAACATATTTTTGCCATTGCAGTAATGAGTATCGGTTCAATTCCGTCGCATGCGACATCAACCATCACAAACGCAATGAGCTCATCATCGAGTTTGATGACATCGAAAAGGTCTCCGCCGCATTTTCCTGAAGAAAGAAACAATGCATTGAGTTCGATGCCTTCAAGTGAAGGCAGTGACCGGGGAATCATGGCCCGCTGGATTTTACGCGCCAGAGTACTCGACTCCGAAATTTCTGCATCCATATCCGCAGACGGCGGTTTATTGGTTGGTCGCACGCGCCTATTCCTTATATTCGCACAACATCGGTTACGGCCACTGATCCGATGCAGCGTAATGAAACCCGGGAAAAGTATTGCCAATACTGATGATGCGAGGTAAATTACAGTGTAATTATAAGATTCACTCGACGTAAAGTCCATGAGAATAAAGGAATTGTTTTATGCTGGCGAAATTACGTTCGATGGCAGTTCTCGGAATTGATGCCTACGAGATCGAGATAGAAGCTGATATAACCGAAACACTTCCCAGTTTCACCATCGTCGGATTACCCGACGGTGCGGTGAGAGAATCACGCGAACGGGTCATGTCTGCCATCAAAAACTGCGGCTATGAATTCCCGTCCCGAAAAGTCACCATCAACATGGCCCCTGCCGATATTAAAAAGGAAGGCTCAGCTTTCGATCTGCCGATAGCAATAGGACTCCTCATGGCTTCATCGCAGGTATCGGTCGAAGGAATCGACCGATTCGTCATTCTGGGAGAGCTTTCACTTGACGGAACCGTCAAACGGGTGAAAGGTGTTCTCTCCATGGCGATCAGGGCTCGCGAGATGGGTATCAAAGCGATGCTCGTCCCCAAGGAAAACGCCATGGAGGCATCGGTTGCCGAAGGTGTCTCGGTCTACCCCATTGATAACCTCAGCACCGCCCTCTCGTTTCTTCAGGGGGAACGTGAATGTGCACCCTACACTACCGATCTAACGTCACTTTTCAACACCGCCCGCAACTATCATATCGATTTCAAGGATGTCAAGGGACAGGAACATATCAAACGGGCGCTGCTCGTTGCGGCTGCCGGCGGACATAATATCCTGATGGTCGGTCCGCCGGGATCGGGAAAAACCATGCTCGCCCGCCGCTTTCCGACGATACTCCCCGATCTGACACTTGACGAAGCACTCGAAACGACCAAGATTCACTCGGTTGCCGGATTGCTCGATGCGAATACTCCGCTGCTGGCGACACGTCCCTTCAGGTCTCCGCATCACACGATAAGCGACGCCGGTCTTACCGGCGGAGGATCATATCCGCGTCCTGGCGAAGTGAGTCTCAGCCACCACGGCGTGCTTTTTCTTGACGAACTTCCGGAGTTCAACAAGAACGTTCTCGAGAACCTGCGACAGCCGCTCGAAGACGGCAGAGTGACGATTTCCCGTGCGGCGATATCGCTCTCCTACCCTGCACGGTTCATGCTCGCCGTGGCACTCAACCCCTGCCCGTGCGGATACTTCACCGACAAGCGTCATGAATGCACCTGTAAACCTGAACAGATCCAGAAGTATATGGCGAAGATTTCGGGACCGCTTCTCGACCGTATCGACATCCATGTCGAGGTACCGGCACTTTCCTACGAGGAACTTGCCCAGAAGCATCCGGGACGCGACAGCGGTTCGATGCGCGATCAGGTGATCAGCGCGCGGGCACGGCAGCACGACCGGTTCACGATGGATGAAAAGATCTTCTGCAACGCCCATATGGAATCGCGGCACGTCAAGAAGTACTGCGAGCTCGACAATGCCAGCCAGAACCTGCTGCGCAGCGCCATCGAGAAACTCGGTCTCTCGGCGCGCGCCTATGACCGCATCCTCAAGGTGTCGCGCACCATCGCCGACATTGACGGTAAAGAAGAGATCGGCGCCGCGCACATCGCCGAAGCGATTCAGTACAGGAGCCTGGACAGGAAACTGTGGATGGCGGGGTGACCTGTAGGATTAAGGGGCAAGAAGAGTAGAGTATGAACAATATGATTGTCTTTGTCGCATTAATCATCCTTACATTCTGTCGCGTGGTTCAGGCGCAACATGATACCGTGAGAACGATTATTGTAAATGGTGATACGATTTTCTGTGACAGTACTTTGAAAACACTATCAGCGGAACGGGCTCAGCGCGATCTCAAAAAAATCGCACGACTTGATACCATCTGGAGAAGCGTTCACGACAGGGGACCGAACACACATCCCTGCGGAGGAGAAAGGATTTATGCGGGCAGCAGTCCTACCGGCACCGTTACCTACAGAAACCTGAACCGCTACGGAATACGACAGGTATCCATCCGTCATAATGACGAATATCCGTTCCATATTAAATTCAATGCAGCATCTCCAAGAAATTTTAGCAGAGATGAACATGTTGAGTACAATACGACAGAAAGGTTTCCTGCGGGATACTGTTCCTTTTCCGAAGAAATGGCATTGGCAAGATCCCGGGCCTTTATTGACGCATTCTACGGACCCGGCACAGCCGACAGATACGACTCATTGAGGGTCACTCATCATCGGCAGAATGGTTACTGCATAACCTTCAGGGTGAAAATCAGAAATGACATCCGCGATTATCATAGTTCCACTCTTGAAATCAATCCGAACAATGGTGAACTGCTGTTCTTTAACGGGGCCACACGACCCGGATTATCGGAATCGGATTATAGCTATGTACCGGTAATAAGCAGGCAGCAGGCACTACAGATGTATCAGGATGAGTGTGCAAAGATAAAAGCCGTCGTCAAGCTCCACTCGATGTTTTTATTCAAGGAAACAGATACCAGAAACAAGGTTCCCCGCTGGGAATGGCAGATTTTCGGAAAACGGACAGATCAAAAAAGAATGATGGCAACGTTTATTATAATAAACAGTGAAACAGGGGCCGTTGTTCGGAAAAGTATTTTTTGATATGGGGGGTTCTTATTTAGGTAGTTCTTCTGATGACTGGCGGACGGTGTGACATTGAGTGATGGCTTCAGGGAGATATGTTTCTGGGTTAGGGATATAACAATCGACTATCGATTTTCTTACGTCACTTGCAAGCTGATTTTTGAGCCTATCATTAGTTCATTAACAAAACAGGTGAACGTCATTCCCGCGAAGACGGAAATCCAGTTAGGTAACTTATAAATGTTGACGCCCGTTAAAATATCCCGGTAATAATGGATAACGGTATAGTAGAAACTGCGTTGAAAATACCAGATACCATACGCTTATATGAACGAATGTGAGAGCAACGGCCTATTCTTAACAGGTTCAAATTATGAATAAAAAATTAACGGTACTATTTACATCTGCATTATTGTCACTAGTGCTCTTTATAGCATCATATATACGAACAACACACCTGAAGAACCTTGGGAAGGAAACCGGTTTTCAATTATTGGATCCGGTTAATGCAATTGCTTTTTCAGGTAGGTATTTTTTTGGGGTAGCGTTTTTAGTATTGTTTGTTGTTTTTTTGATTTTGCTTTTTAGAAATTTTCGTGATAAAAGCGGATCGGATAGGCGGTAAAAAGAAGGTAATGAGAA
>Ga0316575_10000165_pt1 | contig 16804 bp, 16 predicted proteins | sample J5NA_FD_203072 | JGI IMG/M metagenome (GOLD analysis project Ga0316575, IMG submission 203072) | Rhizosphere microbial communities from salt marsh grasses in Alabama, United States - J5-7_050615r2r3 | ecosystem: Host-associated > Plants > Roots > Rhizosphere | place: USA: Alabama | collected...
GCGCGGAACTGGAGCCCTCCCAGCATGTACGCCGCCTGGTAGAGCGGGGAGTAGTCGCCCGCCACCGAGCGGCGCACCTCGCCCTCGGCGTTGGCCCGCTCGTGCCCCACGCGGTCCACCAGGAAGTCCACCGCCTCCTCGGGCGTCATCTCGCCGAGGTGGAACCGGAGCGAGAAGATGATCCGGGCCGCGCGGTGCGAGCGCCAGAACAGCATGCCGATGCGCTGTTCCGGCGTCTGCGGGAAGCCCAGGTCCCAGAGCAGCATCTCCCAGTAGAGCGCCCACCCCTCGGTCCAGAACGGGGTGGAGAACGCGCGGCGCTGGGTGCTGTAGCGCGAGTTCATGAACCCCTGCAGGTGGTGGCCCGGGATCAGCTCGTGCTGCACGGTGGCGCGGGAGAAGTACGGGTTGTTCCCCCGCATGCTCATCAGCTTCTCCTCGTTGGTCATCGCGTCCGTCGGGTACGACACGAGGATGACCTCCCCGCCGAGGAAGAACGGCGAGACGCGCTGCCGCTCGGGCGACATCATCTCCATCCGCCAGATCTCCTTGGCGAGGGGCGGCACGGTCAGCAGGCCGCGGTCCTCCACGAAGGCGATGGCCTCGAGGGCGAGATCCCGGATGAGCGCCGGCTGGCCGCCGGGCGGGACGTAGCTCTGCTTCACCTTCTCCAGCGCGGCCTTCCAGTCGTCGCCGTACCCCATCTCCTGCGCGGCCTTGCGGTACTCCGCCTCGCACCAGGCGAACTCCCGCTCGGCGATGGCGAGCAGCTCCTCCACGGAGTAGGGGATCATCTCGTAGGCGAGGTCGGCCTTCAGCCCCTCGGCGCCGATCGGGTCGCCGATCATCGGCTCCGCCTGTCCCGGCCGGATGCCCACGACGGTCTCGTTGAGGAACTTCGCGTACCGCGCCAGCGCCGAGTCGGCCTTGGCGTACGGCTCGGCGGCCCACCAGGTGAAGGACGGGTCGTAGCCGCTGTAGAACCGGTCCCAGCGCTGCAGCGTCCCGCGCAGCTCGCCGAGCAGCATCGCGGTGCGCCGGCCGACCACGCGAGTGAGAGCGGGGCTCCCGGTGTTGCGGCCGCTGCCCGTCGTGTCGCCGGCCTTCCACGCCGCGGCGGCGCGCTCCCGCGCGCTGTCGGCGGACGCCGCCATTGCGGCGAGCGCGCCCGCGGTCGCGGCCGGATCCACCGGCTCGAACCGGCGCCGGCTCTCCTCCATGGTCGTGATCGTGGTGGCGAACGGGAGCCACGGCGCCATCTCGCCGAACTGCCGCTCCTCGCGGTCGAGCAGCACCAGCTGGTAGCGCAGCTCGTTGTCGAGCAGGATCCAGTCGATGCGTCCCTCCTGGCTCAGCGCGTCGAAGTCGACCACGCCGAGGCGGGTGCGCCAGCCCGTGTAGAACTCGCGCATCCGGTCGCGCCGCTCCGGCGAGTAATCCACGCCGTAGCGGCGGAACAGGGCGGCCCGGTCGGTGGAGAACAGCGACACCGTGTCGCGCAGCTCGCTGGTTGCGGCGGCCGGTCCGGGCGCCTGGGCCGAGGCGGCCGGTGTGAGGATCAGGGCGCCCGCGAGGCAGGCGAGGGGAAGGGCGGAGCGGAGCGTCATGGTGGTCTCACCGGTCGCTGGGGTGTGGGCCGCGCTCGCGGCACGGCACCTACGATGGACGCAGGTCCGGGGGCTGTCCAGGAGGGGGGGATCGATCCGATTCAATGTCCAATAGCCAATCCCGCAAATATCCAATACCCAAGGGGTGCGAGGGTGGGCTCCTTGCTCCTTCCTTGGATATTGGGTGTTGGCGGGATTGGATATTGGAGATTGTATCGGGCCGATAGCGCCGGGACACCACGGGCGCAACGTGCAGGGCGCAACGTGCCGCCGCGGGAACGGGATCCATCGCGCAACGCTTTGGCTACCACCGAGGACGATGGAGTCCGCATGATGCGCTTCGGGCCCCGACGAGGGTGCGTCCGCTCCGTCCGGGTGACGCTACAGCCGCGTGAAAGTCCTCTTCCTCGACGAGTCCGGCGATCACAACCTCTCGATCGTCGACCCACAGTACCCGCTGTTCATCCTGGGGGGCGTCATCGTCGAGCGCGAGTACGCCGACGGAGTGCTCGGGGAGCGTCTCGCGGATTTCAAGCAGCGGATGTTCGCACGGACGGATCTCGTGCTGCACACGGCGGACATCGTCAGGAACCGCGGCGGCTTCGAGCGGCTGGAGGATGCGCAATTCCGGCAGCGGTTCTACCACGAGCTGAACGAGCTGATCCGCAAACTCGACTTCAAGGTCGTCGCCTGTGCCATTCGCAAGGATGCGCACCTCGCTCGCTACGGCATGGCCGCGCTCGATCCATACCTGCTGAGTCTGGACGTGCTCGTCGAACGGTTCTGCCTGGAGCTCGGGCACGTGCACGAGGGTGGCACGATCGTGGCCGAGACGCGGGATCCCATACTCGACCGGCAGCTGGAACTCGCCTGGCTCAATCTCACGATTCGGGGCACACGGTACGTGAGTGCGGCCGATGTCGGGGAGCGGATCGCGGGGCTCACGCTGAGGAGCAAGGAGGATCGGGTGGCGGGATTGGAGCTGGCCGATCTCGTCGTGAGCCCGATCGGACGGCACCTCCTTGGCAAGGCCGTCAAGCCCGACTTCGAGATCGTCCGATCGAAGCTGCGCGCGAGCGCGTCGGGCCGGATCGACGGCTACGGCCTGGTCGTGCTGCCGCGGGCGGAGCGGGCCCCCTGAGAAAGAAATGGGCCGGCCCCCGCTACGCAGTGACCAGCCACGCTGAATCGATACTACCCCGTCACCCGGGGAAGTTCAAGAGAGGAGGCCGTCGCGTGGCAGCGCCGCGCCGGTCGGCGGCTCAAGACGACCGCAATGTCCAATGTCCAATCCAGCCAACACCCAATATCCAGGGAAGTGACACGGAGCCCGCAGCACCTCCCCCTGGATATCGAGCATTCACAGGATCCGTGGAGGCCCCACACGCACGTGAGTGTTCCCACCCTGTCGCTGCTACGGCCACGACCGCGAGACGACGAAGTCGGACTCGCCAGCCAGGAACTCACTGCCGTCGGCCCGCCTTCGAGACATGCCAACGTGGTAGGTGATGCCGGGCAGGAGTGTCTCCGGGGGCGTAGCGGAGAACGCTCCCGCGGGGACCTGACCATACGCGACAGGCGGCAGCAGTGCATTGCTCGCCGATGCGGATTGCACGAGCCACTTTATCGCGCTTCCTGCCTCGGACACCGACAGATCGACGGCGCCGCAGTCGCCGGGGCTCCAGGAGAACGTCAGTGCCGCACCCTCATTGACCGAGACCACGAGTCGTGCGGAACAGGCTGCGGGTTCGGACGGCTGCGAACACGCAATCGTCACGCTCGCCGCGAAGACCGCAGCAACAGCAGCCGGAGCACGGTTCATTCGACCCTCCTGCTAGAATCCCCACTCCGTGAGGATATCAGTGTAGGCGGATGTCTGCTGGCCAGGGACCACCCAGTCCTGCCACCCGTGAAATCGCCTCCACGGGTACCAGTAGCATTCCTCGCGCCCGTTGCCCGCGTACAGAGGGTTGGAGCTATACATGCAATTCGCAAAGGGGGCCCAACGACTTCCGAGGTTGAGGTACCTCGACACCGTGAGCCGTTCATAGCTGTCGGCGAAGCAGACGTCGAATCCCGCCCAGCCGCTGTCTTCGCACTCGGAGAAGGTCGCGTAGTTCGCGTGCTTGTTGTACGCGACCCAAACACGAGGGTGAGCGCCTTGGTGCGTTGGATAGCTGAACTGCCGGGGATACGTCCCAGCCGTCATGTATGCGCCGAAGGTGGTGTGTTGCGACAGTGCGGCGTAGTCCAACACCCAGTGCGACGTCGACGTCTCGTACTTGACATCGAGAACGATCCATTCGGCATCGCCTGCGTGCGGTGCGCATAGCAGTTCCCCGATGACGTTCTCACATAGTGGGTCCTCGGTGCCACCGTCCGCGTAGTAAGAGAGCAGATACATGAGCCGTACCCCACCGAGAAAGTCTCTCGCGACCCAATGCGGTTCCCGTCCCAGCGGGTCGCCATGACTCGACGCTACGACCAATTCCGGCGCGAATGCGAGGGCAAGCTGCTCTTCACAGAAGTCGGACAGGTCGTCTTCGTCTGCATCGGTGTGCCCAGCTTCCAAGCATTCGAAAGGGGTTACGCTGCTGCCTAGAAACACACCCGGAGCCGAAGGATGTGGGTCTGGGTCAAGACATCCGGCGTGGCACATCGGTTGAACCCGCATCTCGGGGCCATGCGTGGCAGGATCGGCTGGCTGCTCACCACAGGCTGCCGAGAGCAGCAGGAGGAGAAGTGCAACCGGACGTCGGCACGCCAGACTCTGGCACGGTATCCGATCGCGTTCCGACGGCACTGCTGGCTCGGAGACGCCAGAACTCCCGTCGTCCGCAGTGCGCTGCACCTGCGTTCGGGATGCCAGTCGCGTACGGCAGAGGACCAGCTTGGCTCGGAGCATGCATACCTCCCTGTTGCAGAGGCGGGGCGGGGGTCACGACGGATCGCTCGACCCTCCTCAACCTCGAGATCATCGGTGCCACGGCGATCGGCGACTTGCTCCCCCAACTCGGCACGTAGCACGGCGCCACCCAACAGGGCTCGTGTCTCAGGGCGGCAGCGCTGGCGAGCACATACCAGATGCTGCTTGGGCCGCGAACGTTACATGCAGAGCCGCCGCGGTCCGGGGCCACCACCAGGCCGTAGCCACCGGACGATACCTATTGGAGATGCCTACTTGAGGATGGGGGAACCTCGTTGCACGGACACGCCCACCCGCCCTCCCCACGGAGCTGCCGTACCCGCACGAGCGTGGTGTGGGGGGCCAGTGGGCACGGAACGGTCCGCGCTGGCAACACCACTGGTGCGGCGTCCTCCAGCATCCCGAGCGCCGCTCCCTCGAGGAGATCGCGCGGATCAGGCGGGTGCCCCGGAGGGACCGTAAGGAGCCACCTGTGGCGGGCGCGGGAGCAGGTGCGAAAGGCGGCAGGAGGCTGCGAAGGTGGAAGTCCCTCGGGTCGCCGCAGTGACGGGAGCCGAGGCGAATCCCGCCCGGCGCCTTCGGCGGCATGCGCCGAAGGGGGGCTGATGGGGAGTGGTTCACTACGCCTCGCGCAGCGACGAGAATCGCGGCGGCAACATCAGGAGGGAGGACCAGATGCTCGTCCAGGTGGCCGACTAGACGGTGCACGGGCCGGTGTGCCGCGCATTGTGTGCCGGCTGCGCCACCGTGTGCGCCGCGGTTCGAGGGCCACGGCAGGGAACGTTCCAGCGACCTACTGACTGTCGTGGTAACTGAAGTGCGGCATACCGGGCCCGGGGCGGTCTTGACATCGAAGGTCGATCGTGGATGGGTATTGGGACTACCTATCGTGTGCCGCCGGGACCTGACCGGACGCGTAACGCAAGCGGGTACAGCCGCATCTGGGGGGAGAGGGCCGAGGGCGCGGAGGGGCTACCGCTGGGCGCGCGGCAGGCCAGTCGTGACGCAAGCGCTTCCGAGTGTATCTGCGTCACGCCATCAGCCGCGAGTCGGAGCCGATCCCGATTTCCTGCCGAGGCCTAGGCGCCGTATGGCGACCGACGCGTGGGAGAATGGCCGGTTGAGGCCATTCAGGTTCAGACGGACGGTCCGACGGAGGGGACTAAAGGATGCTTCCGCACGTTGTCATGGCCGGCACGACCTGGATGGCGCTGTCTCCTCCGTACCGGAGGTTTGATCTCATCACTCCATCCAGCGATCTCGCGAATCGTCTGACGGCTGGGACAGTCGTTCACGTGGACGGAGTGGGTGCACTGGCGGTGCTTGCAGCGGTGTCCTATCTCTTGGGCCGCTGGCCGTGGGTCGTCCCCGTTGTCACACTTCCCCATGAAGAAGCGGCCGCCCTCCCGAGCGTGACCTCACTCCGCGACATGCGTACCCGACTTGCGTTCACGGCTGCCACCCCACCCCGCCCGCTTCGCCCGTCCGAGATTCTGACCGCGGTGAAGCATCGGCCCGCGGTGGAAGGTAGCGCGCTGGCCGCATACGTTGCCGAGCGCCTCGATGCCCCTACGCTGCTCGAGCCCCTGACTCACCAGTTTGAGCAAGCTCTGGTTGGAGAGCCGGCGTCGCAATACGCGAGTGGCGCCACCTATAGCCGTACATTCGCCAGATACGGCTCGTACACCTCCTGCCAGTGGCGTGCAATCGCCCGAATTGCGAGCGAAGTCAACTCGACCGCACGTGGCAGACAGGACGGTGAGGTCGTCACGCGGCGTCGCATGGCGTTGAGTCACGAGCGAAAGACCACGTACGCTCGGCGCTACCTTGGCATCTCCTGGTCGGCCGCAAGCAAGCTCGTAGGCTGGGAGTGGGTGCTGGAGCGTGCGCTTCGGAGGGGCGGCTACCTATTGGCATCCTGCTCTCACTGCTCGCAAGATTGATGCCCTTCGAGACACGACAGCGGGAGAATCCTGCAGAAACGCAAGCTTCACGATCTTGCGTTCCTGCACGCATTTCCGCTTGCTGAGGCAGTCTGTTGAGCCAATTTTACAGTTACAGTGCCGGTCCGGGACCGGCAAGTCGTGGGCACTCCGTAGGAAGGCACGGAACAGACGGATGCAGACGCAGGCGCTCCGGCCGATCTACTGAAGGCGTCGGGACTTCCGGCAACACAGGAGCGAGGCCCCGTGAATACAATCACACGGACAGGAGTCAGCCTCCTCTCGCTTGCCGCCGTGACCGTCTCGATGCTTGAGGGACAAGAGGTACTGAGCGTTCGAACCGATCCGGCATGTCGTTCATGCGAGATCACGGCCACGCGTATCGTCACGCTCGGTGACGACAGCATGGCACTCGTCGGCGCAACGCCGACTCTCCAACGAGACAGCCGCGGCCGCTACTACATGACGCGGGATTTTGACATGGCTGAGATCCTCGTGTTGGGGGCTGACGGCGATTACATCACAACTCTAGGGCGACCAGGTAAGGGGCCCGGCGAGTATGTAGCGGTGAATTCGATCATCGTGGGTGCGGGGGACACCATCCATGTCATCGATGCAGGGGCTAGGCGTCACACCGTGCTTTCACCCTCTTACGACGTACTGCGCACAACACCCATTGCGTATGCGCCGGAGACAAACGGCGTGATCCTGCTCCCGAATCAGAAACTCCTAGTGCACGCCCTTTCAGCTGATCCGAGCGCCTTCGGCGTGCCGTTCCATGTGCTCGACAGCACGGGAAAGGTGATTCGATCATTTGGCGGCACGAACGCGCAGCTCGACTGGGAGAGCCTCGTTCCTCTCACTATGCGGATGATTGCGCCAAGCACCAGAGCGGGACTGTTCTGGGCGATTAGGTGGCGCAGGTATGAGCCAGAGTTATGGGATGCTCGGAACGGTGAGCTGTCGAAGGTCCTGCAGCGCGAGTATAGGTGGTTCCGAGAAGAACTCACCGCGCCCCAGGTCACCCCTCCCTCGGCAGAGATGCATGGCATCTGGGAGGACTCGAAAGACCGTCTCTGGGTGATCGTCTGGATTCCTGACCAGAACTGGCGCAAGGTGAGGGCCGCAGTCGGCCCGGACGGTGAGTATTACGCCCCTTGTGATCGAAGTCGTGTGTACGACTCGAGCGTGGCCATCTTCGACTCACGGACGGGAAGGCTGATTGCGACGGATACATTCGACGCAGCCTTCATCCCAATGAGGCGCGGCTACTTCTACTCGTGTCGGGAGACCGACGATGGCTCGCCCCGAATCGACGTCTGGCAACTCGAGCTGGCAACTCCAACACGCGGGGGGAACAGATGACACGTAACGTTCTCCTGGGCCTCGTGGCCATCGCTTCAGTCGCTGCAGCCACGAACACTGCAAGCGCACAGAGCACTCCGGCACCTCAACACGTCGACATTCCTATGGTTCCAGGCTGCTTCATGTGCATGACCTGCGGCGAGTATTGGACCCATATTGCTGCCGGACAGGCGCCACATGGTGAACTTGGGTACATCTTCAACCACGGCTGTGTCTACGGCACGAGGTGTAACGTCCACAGGCAGTGTCTTGGATTGGGACCCTACGGATTGACGCCTCGAGATTCTGTGAAGGAGTTGCTTGCATGGGTTGCTGACGCTGAAGGTGATGAGCTCAAGACAGTGTTACAGGAGTACGACGGCGCACTCGTCTTCAACGCCGAGCGCGGTGCGATCCAGCTTTTGGCCTGTGATGGCAAGAGCGTGATCGCGCATGTGCCAATAGGTGAGCAGCAGCGTGCCGCGTTGAAGGAAGAGAACTAGCGCGCGTCGATTGCCAGCGGGACCCGGAAGGCTTGGCGCTGGCGGGTCCGTTCAGCCGGCTGCCGTAGTCAAACCGGGGGCAGGCGCAACTCCGGTGGCGTCGATATCGACTTGGACGAGAGAGCGGACTCGCCCTGCGGCTCATTTCAGCACGCGGCGGAGAGCAAGCCAGTCACGCCGATTCATCGGCCCGATCCGCGCGAACGTAATCACACCCGTGGTGTCCACCACGAGCGTTGTGGGCGTTGCCGATACGTGAAGCGCGGATGCCAAACGCGGTGTCGCTTCAGGATACCATTCTTCAACCTCATCTCCCCCGAGATATGCGGCAGCATCCTGTTCCGGCGGCACCAGGGAGATTCCTACCACACTAATGGTAGGGCTTCGAGTTTGGGCGAACTGCTTCCAGCTGTCACGCTGAGTGTCGCACGCTCCGCATCCAGCATCAAACACGAAGACGACACGACGGGTTCCGTCCGCGAGATTCAACTCAGTTGCCGCCGTGTCGGCAAGTGAACGGGCCGGCATCACGCCGGACCTGCGACCGATCAGAGCGTGCTCCCTCTCGGAAGCTTCGGAAGGGCTGCAAGCCCACCGCCATCCAATCACCAGAGCCGCCGCCAGTACGAGCAGGCCTGACACGCGGTCGACCTTGGCTGCCAGACCTCCGGCTCTGCCGCCGTCATGCTCAGTGCCGCAACTCACGGGGAAGCTCCCATTCGGAGATCATTGGATAGGGGTCCCGGCTGACGGTATACATGACCGAGTCTCCAGGGAGGACGGCCAGCGCGGTGATCTGTTCCTGCACGTCCAGCTCCGTCACGAACCTGCCATCCCAGGTGAACACGTGGATCAAGTGGGGCTTCACGCCATCCGTCCACTCCGCATGGGTGCACCCGCAGAACGCGGCATACACGAAGTTCTCCGTGGCGGCTACGCCCCCGAGATAGGCGCTCTGCATCGTGGTGCGGTCAAACTCCAGCATCCCGTTCCTTACCTCGGTGTATTCCGGTCGGGGAACCACGCGCGGGCCGGCGGTACCCCCGATGCGCACCCCCCTCAGTGTGTAGAAGTCGAGTCGGTTCGCGTAACGGTGGGCGAGCACCACGCGTGTCCGCTGCGGGTCAACGGCTAACCGGTAGTGGTTGACGGTGACGAAGGCCGTCGGCGTCGGATAGTCATCGCCGGAGTACGGGGGCGTGCCGATCGAGGCAACGATCTCGCCGCCGGTGCTGTCGGTCTCGAGCATCGAGGCGTCGGGAAATAGGCCGCCCGCGAGCATGCCGTGCTGCGTGAACACAGGATGCCGGATGTACCCGCTTCCCCCGTAGTTCACGTTCTGAAGGACCCGCACGGCATTCCAACCATGTATCTCCCACAGCACAGCTCGCCGATTCCCGAAGTCACCGGTCCAGAACCGCGGCGGCCGGGCGGACTCCGGCAGGATGAACGTCACCCACTCGACTTCTTGGGGGCCTCTCCCCGTTGGGCCAAAGCGTAAGACGACCTTCCTGGTTCCGCGGTCCAGGACCGTGAGGTGGGTGGACGCGATCCCGTCTGCCACGACCAAGTATTCGCCGACAGGCTGGAGTTCCGTAACAAGGGCCCATGCCGTCGAATCACCAAAGGTGTACTTGGGAGCGAGGGCATGGCTGTCAATGGTATTCTCAACCTCCCTGGCGGCATCACACGCCAACCCTCCGAGCGATAGTCCAAGGAGAAGAAGAATCGCGCGAAGGCGCCGCCGGCCTGCCGATCGTCTGATCGTCGCCATCACCTCAATCCCCCTGATGCGAGCACACCTCACCGTCAGTCTCCCGCAGAGCGAGTGGGCGCGACAAGACCCGTTGGCCGGTGGGGACGCACAACTCGGTTGCCGAAGGTGAGTTGGGCCTTCTGCGGTCGAGCTAGCTTCCTGTCCAGACGCGGGAATAGAGGCACCCACAGCCTGGCTCGAGGCCTTCGCACTGAATGTTCTCTCCGTTGACCGATTTGTAGCAACACCGAGCTTCTGGATCCCACGAACATGGCTCGGTCTCCGCAGCATTGATCTCAACCGGCAGTGTGAGGGCAAGAGCCAGGCCCACGACTGCCAGGAACAGGCGAACCTTCGCGCCCAGAATCATTGATTACCTCCCACTGGGGTCAATTGCCATGCGTCCCCACCGCAATGGCGTACAGCTGCTCCGCTCAGGGCTGCCGAGTCCGTGACCGTGTACATGCCAATCCGCGCCGCGATGTCCGACCCTGGCATGCAACAAGAGAAGCACGGTCTCAATTGACTCCTCCTAGCCCGGCCGCCCGCGGTGATAGGCCTCGACCAATCCGGTCTCGTCAAGGTGTACTTGTCGCTCGCGCCAGTCGTCCTCTGCGATCCCCCGTCGAGTCTGACTTGCTTCCGCCGTTCATGAAAGCGCACGAGCTGTTGCCGCGGTGGAGCGGGGGACCCTCCGGCTCAGATGAGGCAACCCACGTGCGCCGCGACTTGACCCACGACGTGGCGAAGTTCCTCACAGCCCTGAGTCAGTTTCCGGTCCGACTCTCGAGATCGAATGTTCGCTGAACGGCCTGGGTCAGCAAGCGGCAGAAGTTGCAGCTCTGCAAGATTGCGAAGGTTGCGTGTCTGCAACGTTTCCCCCCAAGACGTCCCGCGTTTGGCATCACCTTTGCGGGGAGTCCCTTCCTGGATACTGAATCGCCCCGGGATTGCCGGAGGCTTCGCTTCTTGAGAGGTTGGAGCCATGGACAAGCGAGGACGGTATTGGCCGGAGCTCCCCTGCGCGGAGAACGCGTCACCGCTCGGGCATCCTGGCCTCCACGACCTTCGGTCGCTTCTCACTCCCTCGGGTTGGGGAGACATCACCATCCCCCCTCGATCTGGACGCCCTCGCCCTGTCCCAGTACCATCCTCCGACAACGGGGAGCCCAGGCCCGCGTCAACACGGATCCGTTGCGACGACCCCTTGAACCTGAGCAGTACTTGTCCCTCACCTACACCGAGCGTTTGGCCGAGGCGGGCATCGCGCCCTCCGTTGGGAGCCGCGGCGACTCCTACGACAACGCGCTGGCCGAGTCGGTCATCGGCCTTCTCAAGACGGAGGTGATTCGCCGCCGCGGGCCGTGGCGGCATCTCGAGGATGTGGAGTTTGCCACGCTGGAGTGGGTGGCCTGGTTCAACACGCGCCGCTTGCTCGAGCCGATCGGGCACGTGCCCCCGGTGGAGTACGAAGCGGCCTACTACGACCGTCAGGAAACCCCAGCAGCGCTGGGGGCACTCAACTAACCGAGTCTCCGGAAAAGCCGGGGCGGTTCAGACCTCGAAGAACAAGGTTCTTGGCACGGGTGCTCAGACGAGACGAGAGACGCCCACTCGCACGACACCCTCGCCAACAGCGACAAAGGCGACCCCTCCCATGGATACCCTCAGGCACAACATGCCACGGTGGCACCGAGAAGCGGCGTGCAGCGCCCGCTCAGTCTCGTGCGACCACCCGGTATCGCACGATCGAAGGCACGTCTTCCTCGTCGAGGATCACTCCCCACGCCGCATTCCTCGTAGCACTGAGCACCGATGCACTCGCGGGAAGCTCAACGCTGTAGGACAGTTGCCCCGTGGGATTCAGCACAGTCCACCGTACTGTATTGGCTCCTGAGTCTTCGCGGCGCAGCCATACGAAACCATCCGTGCCGATAACGACCTGGGTGACGGTGGGACGGTGATCGGGAATGTACAATGCCTCCCGTATGCGGCGCTCCCGCGCCCGGTCTTCGGAACCAGATCCACGTAGATACTCGACAGCTGCGTCGATGTCGCTCGGTCTGATCGGAATGGGATCGTATAGATAGGCCTCAGAGTACAGAGTGTCACCGTGCTCTGTCATCCGTGTCACCCTGAATGTGGTTCCGGTGCCACCGTCCCGTGCCGGACGTTCAACATGCACAAATGAACTGCCATCAGGCGCGAAAGTCAGGAGCGGCCCGTCCTCGAATGGCTGCCGCCCAACTATGAATCCACCTTGATACGGGTATCTCAGCACATGGTAGTCCACCGATGCGACGAACAACGTGTCCACAAGATGACCCCCGAAATCAAGGTGGCCAACAACGGCTGGCTGGCGTTCACCCGGATCGGGATATGCGCTGAAACGTTGGACTGGAAGAGCGACCACTGAACCATCGGCAAGGAGTACACCTTGACCTGGCGTGGGTACCAGTTGGGATCGTACGAACCGCAATTCAGGATCGAAGACGCTGATCCGCCCCAGAGCGCGGTCCCACACCCAGACTGAATCTCCATGGGTCCCCATCCCCCATGGTGCCTTGAACTCGCCGGGGCCGGCACCGGGACCGCCAACTGTTCGCGTGTACCTACCGGTCGAACTGAACACCTTCAGCGCTTCGTCGCGCCGCTGCAGCACCACGATGGAGCCGTCCGCGAGAGTAGCGATTCCACCGACGGTCGTAAGGTAGTAGCCCTCCCCGTCGCCGGGGATTTCAAAGTCGATCCTCGTCGAGAACCTAGGCATATCCAACTGTTGGCACAGAAGGGAAGAAGGCAATAGGCTGATGACCAGAACGAAACGGTACACCGGCACCTCCTCACGGACACCAGACGCAGCTGGCACTGGGCCTGGCCTGGAGCCTATCCGAAAGAGTCAGATCGTGATAGTACGCGTCTGTCCGCGATGTCGGGCAAGTGCATCACTCGTCAACATCCGTGCACTTACGAATCCCACGCAATTGTAAAGATACGTTTCGCCGGTTGGCTTCAGAACTCCAGTCGGATCACCTCCGGAGTTCTCTTGAGCGGCCATCAGCTGGGCGACCATCGCAGGGCTCTCAAGAAGAGGGCTCCTGAAGGACCCATCCGGCGTGACCTGCAACGCCATCATGGAGCCGGCCGTGCAACCCGCTCCCACCCTGCAGTATCCCATGCAGGTAGGGACGCAACTCACATGCCCTTGTGGAACCGGGTGCCAGCAATCCATGCAGTTGGTACCGGGTTCAGGGCCATCACATTCGTAGCAGTAGTTCACCTCGCCCAGCGGTGTTACCTGAGCCTGAGCCTTACCCGGCAACAAGCCGCCCGCAACAAACAACGCTAGAGTCGCCGTTGGAATGATTACCCTCGTACTCATTGCTTGTCCTCCTGAGATGCACGTGACTCACGAACCCAGTGCCAGTGGTATTTGACGAGCTCCAATCCGGCGGCCCGTCGGGCTGCAATTAGCTCGTGCCTCGCCGGCGAGGCTGCGACGAACCCTATCGGCGCGTTGAGTCGCACCTTGTTCACTTCCTCGCCCGAATTGTCATACCGAATCAGGAGCCGCTCATCCGAAGCAAGATCAGAGATCATCTGCACATAGCCACTGTCGAGCGGGAAGGCTGGCAGTGACGAGAGTGTATACCGCGGACTCGTTGAACGTCCCCCCGTCAGGTCGACATCAAGATCGGGAACCAGCGAATCCACAACCCGATTGGACTTGTCGAGAAGAAACACAGTGAATGGATACCACAGGTACGTTGCGACGACGGCATCAGCCCAGGAAGCAAGGCCAACCCTCACCTGGGCGAGCGAGTCAGGCAGGAAGTCAAGGGACCACGCTCGGCTGAAGCGTTTGATGTCCACCAAGGAGGATTCACTTGTCGCCGCGAGATACACGTCGCCATTTGGCCTACGCAGGGCGAGGACCCATCTCTGGTTCGCGCACACGGCGTCAAGCAACATGGCAGAATCGGGAATTGGTAAAAACTCTTCTCCCAGAATGACCCCGCTAAACGAGACCCTCAACACCCGACCGTCGCGGCCGCTCATGACAATTACGCCCGAGTCCGCCGGGAGGAACCCTACACCGGAAGGGGCGTCGTTGGCAGCGTATGCAAGAGTGCGAAGGCCCCCATCCGATGCAATGATGAGCAACTCAGGACGTGAGAACGACCAAACGACCACGGTCCCCTGACGGGAGAGGGCGGCACCCCGCATGTCGTACTCCGGTGGCAACGCGACTGACCATTCCTCCTCCAGCCGGAGAGACGAAGCGCTAGTGTGAGTCTGGATCGCACTTTGAGCCAAGGCCGGTGAAGTGGCTCCGAAGACGAATACACCGGTGAGTGCGAGACATCGCGGAAAGCCCATCACGAATACAGTCCGTCCGAGGTGTACACCAAGATGCCAGTAGATCTCAAGAATGGTGCGGAACGGTGATCAGAGACACCACGAGCGACTCCGAGGTGATCTTGTACCCGACCCACAGCAGGGGTGGGGAGGTCGAACAGAATCGTGCCACCACCCTCATTGTCGCGCCCCTCCATCCTCTCGACCCACGACGTGGCGAAGTTCCTCACAGCCCTGAGTTAGTTTCCGGTCCGACTCTCGAGATCGAATGTTCGCTGAACGGCCTGGGTCAGCAAGCGGCAGAAGTTGCAGCTCTGCAAGATTGCGAAGGTTGCGTGTCTGCAACGTTTCCCCCCAAGACGTCCCGCGTTTGGCATCACCTTTGCGGGGATTCCCTTCCTGGATATTGGGTATTGGCGCGATTGGGCATTGGAAATTGCAGTCGGCTTGGTTCTGCGGCACGCCCTGAATGGCGAGGGGGTAAGCGTCGTTCACGACGCGTCGCGTCGCGCCGACGCGCGGCGTCGGGATGCGGCTATCGGAGCAGCGTGAAGAGCCCGACGACGAGCCCACCGAGGGGAACGACGGTGGCGACCCAGAAGCCGAACATCCACTTCAGCAAGTCCGCCCGCTGGGTGGCTGTCGCACCCTCTACGCCTGCGATCTCGGTCCGCAGACCCTCGATCTCGGTGCGCAGGGCGGCGAACCCCCGCTCCATCTCCACCCGGAGGGCCGCGATCTGCCGCTCGGTCTCGACCCGGAACTCCGCGAAGCGACGGTCGTGGTCGCGGGCGGCCTCCGCGAACCGCTGGTCGACCTTGGCGTCGAACCGCGCGAAGTTGAGCTCGTTCAGCTTCCTCAGGTCGCTCCGGTACGTCGCGTCCACGGCGTTGAACCAGTTCCGGGTGACGGTAGGTCGGTATGGCGGTACGGCGGTAGGAGGCGGTCGGAGGGGGTGATACGCCTACCGTCCTACCGTCCTGCCGCCGTACCGTCCGTCAACTTACGCTCGGCTCGGCGAGAACCGAAAGTGCCGGCGGGGTGGCTGGTTCGTTGCGGCGCGCGAGTCGGCGGCTGAAGCCGACGTCAATGTCCAATGTGGGATGGGTAACTCAATCTGGTTGATTCCGGTGCCCGTTGCAGACCATGGTGGGACGTAGTCGGATGAGGGCAGTGGCCCATCGCTGTAGTGCCTCCGGGGTGGAGAGCGGTGGCAGCCGAGTGCGGAGGATCCGGGCCATGGCTTCCACCACGTTGGTGGTGGTGGGGAGCTCGAGTTCCGGGTAGCGCTGATAGGCCCGGAAGGCCTCGCGTTGACGAAGAAAGTCCCGCACGGTCATGCGGAACCGTCGCGGGCACTCCGGACGCTGGGCGAGCATGGCGAGTTGGGCTTCGAGCTGGCGAAGGACCGGACCTTCCGGCCGCCCGAGCGCCGTGCGCAGCGCTTGGTAGATCGCCTCGCGTAGCGGGGCCGTGGCGAGGTGCTTGTGCTGACCTCGCCGAATCTGGAGTTGCGCGATGAGGTGGAAGTGACAGCGCTGGTGGATCCAGCCGTCGTGGCGGGCTAAGCTCGCCGCGCCCCGAAACCCATCGGAGACGAGGGCCCGAATCCGACCACGGACCGCCGCGGGGATCGTCGCAACCGCCTGCTGCCACCCCGCGAGCCCCTCCCGTCCGGGGAGCAGGAGTGGATCGAGGAAGGTGGCCTGGGCGCAGCCCACCGGTTTCAGCGCCATCACGTAGAGCGTCCACACCTGTCGGCCGAACCGAAACCAGACACCATCGACGAGCAGCACCAAGGGCCCCGGCGGCACCACCGGCGCGGTCGCGTGCGCCAGCCACCACGTCAGCGCCGTGCGAAACCGCTTGCGCAAGGCCGGCAGCGACAGGCCGGCTGGCCGCGGGTGCCGCACGAGTGGGCGCTGCTCGGCCAAGGTCCGGGTGACCAACTGCGGGGCCACCCGCCGCCGCTTGCGGCCGGGCTTCCGTCGATGAATGCGCCACGTGCGGTGGCACTGACTGCAGCGCCGCCGTCGCCCCCCAAACCGCTGCACGGTCGCGCCACAACAGGGAGATTTCGGATGTCGCGTGCCCATGCACGCGAATTGTGCACCTCAACGTCCCTCAACAACCTGTGAAACATCAAGATACGAAATCGTCAATCAACCAGATTTGGTTACCCATCCCTCCAATACCCAAGGGGTGCTCGCGTGGGCTCCTTGCTCCTTCCTTGGACATTGAGCATTGGCAGGATTGGACATTGGACATTGAAGTCGGCTCGATGCCGAGTCTCCCTCCCCCCGCGCCGAGCCACCGGACGCCTTCGAGGCAGGGAAGGGAGCCCAAGACATGCCCGCCACATCGAC